>JAAUXT010095839.1_pt1 | contig 12288 bp, 10 predicted proteins | sample 7278171 | NCBI WGS metagenome assembly JAAUXT01 (sample SAMN14350112, study PRJNA611818) | marine sediment metagenome | isolation source: surface marine sediment (1.8m) | place: French Polynesia: Moorea | collected 2018-08
AGGATAGTGGCTCCATCTAGGGTAATGCTATGATTGGCTGTGGCTGTTGCTGTGGCTATGGAAGGCCATGGCAGTCTTAGGGGGTGGTCATGGTAAATATATATAACATGAGCAAAGCATTACGCAGTCTCTGTGCAAATACTACTGAAGTGTTGATCAATACAAGTTTGCATGAAAACGGGTGAAGCAAACAGAAACACCGAAACGGCAAGCTCGTTTCAGCTGTGCCGCCGCGACGCACAGTTGCAGCAGGGGCGGATGTCAAATCCGTCACATGAACGTTGAGAAGACAAGAATCACGATCTGCGACTGTTCGTGGACCACGATTCCTGGCTGCGTGTTCTGAGGCTGAAGGAAACTCAAACGAAAAGCGTGTGAGACAGCAATCAATGATTCTTTCATTTTATTGTCTCTCCGCGCTTGTAAGAAGCCAGAAGTTGCACTAGGAGGTGAGCACAAGAATCCTGAGGTTTACGCGAGATTCCTTCCGGAAAGGGGCCAGTTTCAGAAAGACCATAACTCCGGTGACGACCGCTGCGCTTTCAGTGAATCACTGAACCTGCTGCAGGAATCTGATGTGGTTCCTCTGACCAGCATCGTTCCGTGACGCAGGCAGAGTGAATCACACGCTTTGGGACGCGACGGAAAAGTTACTCTGATGAGTACGACCCCACATCAGTTGAGAAACCAATGAAAACGCACGGTTAAAACAGCGATTTTTTCGCTGCGGGTGTTACTGCCAGTGAGAACCTCCTGGCTTCGACAACAGAAGCTGCAACTGGGAATCTTGGCACAGATTGCAAATGCTGCGTGGCAGGCTTTGACTTCCCGGAACAAACCACTATCAGAGCGCATGTTTTGCATGTTTGGTCACTCAGGATCGCGTTCACCTGACCAGTTCATTGCACCCCTGAGTCTCCAACAAGGATGAGTTGGGTCCAGTAGTTTGCTCTCGAATCTCTCTGAAAAGCCTTTCTCGGGGTCCAAAAAACAACACACAGGGACATTGATGGACACAACATTGAAGTTTGTGACCCGGATGCGACCAGTTTCCACGCAGGCGATGGAGGTGTTTGCACACGAAAGCCCACAGAAGAGGCTGCCTCGTGTCGGATTTTGTTTGGTCAAAGAGACGCGCGATGAAGACCTATCGAGCTAGCGCGCGTGGGTTCCACTCAGGATTGGGTTTTGATGAGGAAAGTTGTTTCACACCAGAACTTGAGGAGCTTCTCCGGAAACACGGGCAGCGAGTCAAACTTGGTTTCCGACTCGAGTCGGGCAAAAACTCGGCATCTACTCCCACCGGTACTCAGGCTTTTGTGCGTGCAGGGAAGAAAGACATCAGGTCGAATATTTTTCGCAAAGAAACAAACAGTCTTTCGCTAACAATTATGACCCGATGTTCGAAGTTGTGGTCAGAGCTTGTCTGCTGAGATGATGGAGACAGTGGGTCACTTTGCAAGCGAAATCATAACAGCGTGAGATGAACACACTGAGTTGTTTGAACTTTCTTCCTTCTAAAAATCCAATGTTGACATCGCCTGATCGCTGTGAAGAGAATATGGGGGTCTGGGAACAACAATTTTAACGAGCACGTTCTGACTGAACCTCAAAAGTCAGCTTCTTTGAGAAGGCATGTCTCCCCTCTAATCAGTTAATTACGTTGGTACACTCAGGTTGTCCGTGACACAGCATCGCGCTGGATGCCATCACCAGAAGCCAATTCTGCTGCTATTTTGGAGCGGTGCTTCTTGCACTCAAGACTGGTCAAGCACCCAGGTTCCGCGCTTCAGTGGCATCTGAGCTTTGCTTTCGCTCGTGACCTGACAACGCCTCAAGAGGAGGAGGAGACCTTCAGCCAGCGAGGACTCTTTGTATCGGAACAGAAGGTTTCATTCCCAGTTCCTGACCTTCAAAAGGGACGCAAGTGCGCGCATGATCATTGTCGTTCTGGCCGAAAAATATCCACATGCAACAGAAGCCGAAGTACGAACACGCTTCACTTGGTCTTGCCGGGATGTGGGTTCCAGAGAAGAATCTCGACGTTCTGTAGCAGGGCCTTCACGTTCAACGAAAAAAGCACGTTTTGTCTTTGTGGGAGCCCACGGCCGCGGGAAGATCTGGGTCACCCAAGGTCTACCCGCCAAGACCTGCCGCAGGTCAGGTATGTCCTCATGCTGGGGGGGGAGGGGTGGAGGCGAGAAGAGCCTGCCTGAAAATTTGGAGGTAAGCTCTCGCCAACCTGGGACATATACCTGAGGCATGATGGGGTGGGGGGAAGACCAGCCTCCAAATTTGCATGTTGGTCCTTCCACTTCACCTCCAGTACCAATCTGCGTGGCAGGTAGGATGTGTGTGCCCTGGTGATGATGGGCCTGTGCACATGTTCTTCGATCTGCTTTCTTGTTCCACCGCGTCTTGTCTTTTTTCTTGTGCCGATTGAAATGTCCATGTTCGTTCAGGCAAAGGGATCACTCGACCTGGTCAGATCATGTGTGTAAAACTCATACGTGTAAAAACAAGAAGAACTTGACTGCGACTTCCAGGAACTTGGTTTGTCTTTTCAGCTGCATGTCCACAGCCATCCATGCAATGCTACAAAATTTTCCTCACATCACAAGAATCCATGTGCATCCACAGCTTTGACATTTCCCACTCAACATTGTTTTCACCAAGTGGAAGATAGGTGTTAGTTTTGTTTATCAAATTCTATTTGGCGCACTTTTGGCGTGAAATAAAACTGTGCGTTGTTACGCTTGTACGAGCTCAAAAACATGCAAGTTCGGCAAAGCGATATTCATAGCAAAGGAGCGGAATACGTAGAGCACGATACAAAACCTGGAATCCTGGAATGGAAACAATCAACGTAAATTTGGTCACGTTTGACGTGCATGTTAAACAAAAGACTTTTCTTGTTTTTGCATGCCTTCTGTATCAAAGTCAAACCAGATCACAAACAGATTGCTCTGGGAACCAAGAAGCTTTGTCCTTGTGTCCAAGAGGATAGATCTAATGTCCCTTTTTCACTGAACGATTACACAAGTACCCTTCAGAACTTTTTGTTGTTTTCTTCATTTTGGCACAAAATTGGGCAAATGACCTGCTCACCGGACAGCTTTGCCCAGAAACTGCTCAACTTTGGATTCCATCGGGTGACATCAATTGTGCTCATTCCTAACATGCACTTCACATTTTGGTCATTCATTCCAGATTCCTCCAGGTACGTACGAGGTATATGAGAACTGAATAACGAGGTTCTCCATTGTAGATACTCTAAACCGTTGAGTCTTTGCAAGAGAAAACGCAAGACGAAGTGCACCAGCGATGTTGCGCAGGCAGAAACTTGGTCCGTTGTCTGCATGTTCATGTTTCTGAGCTGATTTAAGCTGGCGTGATTCTTGAATTTGGAGCGAAGCACTGATTTCTTTTCAAAAGACCATTGACGAAAACTACTTTTCCTCCGTGCTTTTGGCTCTGTACACGCTGAAGACTTCGCTGTACGTGGGTGGGTTGGCGACGTAAGGAGGGGGAGGCCGGGCCCCCCGCAGGTGGCAAAACATTCCGCCAACCACGCTGCTGTCCTGCAGTCGAAAAACAAGAATGCCTGTACAATACATGAATTTTTCGTCTGAAAAGCAAACCTCACTGAGAACACAACAATGTGCAATTGCCTTCCTCCATTAATTTTGAAAAATTGGACTTTCTTTCAACGAAAGTCTGTCAACGGAATGGCAGACATTGTTCCTGCATGTGCGAAAAACAGACTGAGATTTATCTGTAAACAAATTGTTCTTCACGAAAATAAGTAAAAGTGTCGTCCACGAACTCACAACAACGAAGCAGGATTGGTCCAAGAAGTAGGGAGGCGGCGGGGGAGATTCGCAGGCGCACACTTCGATGCTGAGAGTCGTGAGCTCCAGCGGACCGTTGTTCGAGGCAGCGCAACGCACATTGTCACAAGTTTCAGTCCTCCCACAGACTCCGGAGTTCTGTCCATCAGATTCTGTCCTCCTCTCACCGAGTCCGGAGTTCTGTGCATCAGATCTGATTTCTGCCACGTTTTTCCAGCTGGCGGCTGAGCAGCGCGTTCTCCACAGGTAAATGACGACGAAAATCCACAGCGCCACCATGAAGCAGGCTCCGGCTGCGACCAGGGCCGTGGTCGAGGGTGCGCCCATTGTGCAGGCAACACCAAAATTCACAAGTGTTTTCCCCTGTACTCTGTGAACAAGGGTCAATTCAACTATGCTGCAAAGAATACGAAGGCGGAAGTTTGTGGACAATCGTCTTCAAAAGTTCTTTCCTGTGCGCGCCAAGTTGTTAGACATGTTCGTGTGTATGACAATCACACTGGTTTTCGTTCAAGGTACAGACCGACCTCCCTGTTGGCTTTTCTGCGAGCTTTTCCAAATGTTGGTTTGCCAGACAGCCAAAATGCAAGACTCCTGATTTTCTGGCAGTCAACAGTGAAACGAAAGTTTTTTTTTGTAAAGCCAACCCATTTTGACAAAATGCCAAAACTTTAAATGGCCATCTCCCCCGAAAACTGGTTCATTCCAGCGATATCTTCAATGCGCGCATTTGCATTGACAATTGTTCTTGTTGTGATACGTGTACGTGATGCCCGCTTTGCGCGATATCTATTACGACTCATGTGAAAAGAAAGTGTTCCGGTGCACGAGCACTAAGAATCATAAAACTTGATAAGATCAATATCCTGTTGAACACAACGTTCGACGTGCGTGCAAGAACCGTCTGTAACTCATCGATTCAATTTTTGAACAGCTTTTGCTCATGAAAGTGAACGGACAATGACACCAAATAGTGGGATGGAAGCCTTGCGCTCTCTCTCTCTCTCTCTCTCTCTCTCTCTCACACACACACACACACACAAACACACACACCCACACGGAGCCTGTTCTACTGTGGTCATGTGGTCAGTCATTGCACATGCACTCAGAGCGAATGAAAAGATAAAATCAACCAGATGGAGTCCAAGTCAAACTGTTCAGTTTGTCAGCGGAAGACAAACAGCCGCACACTCCTTTGCTCAAAACACAGACAAAGGAAGATTGTTTCCGTAATGCCTGCCCGCATGAATGTCCGGCCGAGCTTATCAGTTGTTGCTGGAAAACAGCAAACTGTCAATAACTTGAACACTTTTGGTGCAAGTGTCCTCGGCAACAGAAAAACGTGTCTATCTCGAGCCCAGCATACGATGACCAGCCGGTCAATCACAAGGTCCCAACCGAACACAAACAGACCTCAGAGAACTTTGTTCGTACTGCGTGTTTTTACTACTTATCACTGGTTCAACAGGAACAACGCAATTACAAATCGTGCAACAATCAACAGTAACGTACAGTTCCATTGCATTGGACGGATTCAATTGCAGATCACAATGGTTTTTTGCTCATATGCGTCCACAGTTCCACGCACTCAAAAAAGCAAAGTTTGCACGAAATTAGCAGAGACAACGCCCGCTGCACTCAACAAACACACACACCTGACAAGACAAATGCAAATGACTTTGGACACAATTGTAAACAGCGTCTGTTCATTCTTCACTCGCTCGTGGGTCTATGTGCCCGTCAAACCAAACTATGTAAATGACGGTGCGGAGTTTCAACTCAATTGGACACTGGCACCCAATATCTTGCAAGATGATTCTCCTTTCAAACAGCAGAAAGGACTCAGTGAATATATACTCTGGCTTTACATTTCATGAAAATATAAACATCGCAAAGCTGTAACAGAAGTGACGTTCAGCACAGAATGTTCCGCAATGACCTGCATTGAGCGAAAAAATAACACTGTGTAAATCTGCAGCTTTGTGTAAAACTAAATACAAAGTGCGAACTTGGCAAGAAATGATACAAATCAACCCAGATTGCACACACAGCGATGTTCTTTTTCTCAACATTTCGTGAACATCGTTCAGTCATCCCGAAAAAGACACAGCTTCACTCACAATTGCAGCATATTTTGCACGTGACAAATGTTTCCACTCCGAACAACGACAACAGATTTGTCAACCAATTCTGCATTACGAAATGATTGAGAAACGTGCAAGATTATGCCTTTCAATGCTGCAAGTTTGCTCCAATGCTTGGTGCGTTTTGACTACTTCAGCGGACCCACGATTCCAACTCCAACTGCGAAAACTTCGAAGCTGGGAGGTCGTGGGGTGACGGACCCGATACACTCGAGGACTACCACAGCAATGCGCAACCTAAAACGTGCACTTTTCAATCCACCCCTTCTTTCTGAAGGTTTCAGTCGGACACATCAGCAACAAACTGTCAAATAGTTCACCATCAAAAATAGGTTTATCACAATTTCGCTTGTTCCTCCAAAAACAGCAGTTGATCCACCATGAAGCAGTCACTCGGGTTCTTGACGAACTGTTTGAGGCCCTTCATCAGCTTCGCCTCATCCACGTCTCCTTTCTTGCTGAATCGCGCCTTCTTCAGGTAGTCGTAAGCAGCGTCGAATTCCCGTTTCCCCAGCTTCTTCTCACATTCACTGTCGCGTCAAGGATCCTCTCGTCAACAAAACAATCTCAACGTGATGTATACGAGGTAATATCCAACCACGATGAGACTTATCATGTTCGTCTGTGGCTGTCCGGTCACTGTCGCAGAACATGCTGAGTCTCATCGCGGTTGGATATTACCTCGTACTTGTGTGCTTACCTTCCATTCAAAGAATGTGAAACTTCCCAAATTTTCAACTGAATGCTTGGACAAAAGCCTCGACTGTAATGATGGCAGGGGAGACCCAGGACCCGCACCCATACATTTGCCGTTCGAACTGTGTTTCCACGTCAATTCTTCAAATTTGCTTGGTCAAATGCCTGACCCGCCTGTCTGTAGTGATATCACAAACGATCAGTTGGGTATCTCAGGTGAGACTGGCCACAGTGGCGCGAATCTCCGTGTTTATTGAATAAACAGTGCTGCCACCTGTACCGCGGTGGTTCAAATTCACAGCTGGTGTGTCACACCACAAATATTCTAGTCTGGACAAATGACCGCAAATCATGTCAGGCCGGTCAGTCTATTTTTTCAGACTTGACAATCAACCAACACCATTCAGTTTGTTGGTCAACGAATCCTCTGCACTCACTGACCTTCTCTGTCTCCAGCTGCGCCATGACCTTCTGCACATGCGCGTCGGCCTCCTTCCGCTGCAGCTCCAGTTCGCGCATGCTCTCCTCCAGCTGTTCCGCCTTGCTCTGCGCCTCCCGCCTCTCTCGCTCAGCCTCTTCTCGCTCTCGGTCCGCGTCCAACTTTTCTTGTTTGGTTTTCTCGAGTTCTTTCCTCATCTTCTCCAGCTCCCCCACCAGGTGAGCAGCGGGCGCCTCTTGTTTGCCTCGCCTCATTTTCTCGAGTTCTTTTTCCATCTTCCTCAACTTCTCCTCCAGCTCAGTTGATGGCGCCTGGGTCTGGCAGAAGAAGTCACAGACATTTTATGCGCAACCGAATTGAGCTCCAGACTAAAAACCTCTCAAAGCTCAACACAAACGGAAAGTACTTCGGCTCCAGCAGGGGGCGCCAGGTAGAGTCGCTTGCGCAGCGTCGTCCGCGCCTCCGACACCTGCGTGCGCATCCGGGGTCCCTAGAGACGAGAGAGACATAGAGACAGAGAGAGAGACAGAGAGAGACAGAGAGAGAGACAGAGAGAGAAAAAATCCGGGGTCCCTGAAGAGAGACAGAGAGAGATATAGAGACAGAGAGAGAGAAAAAAAATATTGCCTTCGTGTGCATGGGGGACCCTGGCGAGGAGATAGAAGGATTTGCGGGTAACATTTCTGGTGACGAATGGCTGTTTCTGAAATTCACATGCACTCTGCTTCCCAGAGAAGGGCAGAAAATCTCTACCTGTCCCGTGTTGGTGACGCGGTTCCGGACCTCGAGGAAGATGTCCTGCAGATGCCACTTCCGGTACAGATCCTGGAGACACTCGGCGACCGTCTGGAGGAAGAGCGATCCGGACTCACCCCCAGCGTGGGCCCTGTGGGAGAGAGGCTTGTGTGTGTGTGTGTGTGTGTGTGTGTGTGTGTCTGTCTGTCTGTCTGTGTGAGTGTGCGTGTGTGTGTGCGTGTGTGTGTGTGAGTGTGCGTGTGTGTGTGTGCGTGTGTGTGTGTGCGTGTGTGTGTGTCTGTGAGGGCCCTGTGAGGGAGAGGCTTTTTTTTGTGTGTGTGTGTGTGTGTGTGTGTGTGTGTGTGTGAGTGTGCGTGTGTGTGCATGTGTGTGAGGGCCCTGTGGGGAAGAAAGGTGGATGAGATAAAGAGACAGAGACAGAGGGAGATAGAGAGGGACAAATACAGAGAGAAAGACAGAGCGGCCATGGCCACTGCAGGCTTCCCTCCCCCACTCCACCCTGGGCCTGTGGACGTAAGCGTCAGGTCTGAAGATTTGGAGTGCTGGACTCACTTGAACCCGTGCGTGGTGGCGTACAGGATGTAGACGTCGGACATGTCACCGCGAGGCTGGGAGCTCAGGTCCTCCCGCGGCTCCCACGCTTCTGTGTGTGAAACAAATTGGGTTCTTATTCGCATCTTTGTTGTTCTCCGCCAAAACAAACCGCAAGTCTGAATTTTGGTGCTGTTTTTGTGAAGTGTGTCATACAAATCTAATTCAGAACCACTTCCTGCCAATTGTTTTCACTCACTCACCCCATCGGAACTCACCCCTTCTCTCTACAGCACTCACCTCCCTACAGTACTCACCCTCTCTGCAGTACCCTTCTCTCTACAGTACTCACCCTCTCTGCAGTACCCTTCTCTCTACAGTACTCACCCCCTCTGCAATACCCTTCTCTCTACAGTACTCACCCCCTCTGCAGTACCCTTCTCTCTGCAGTACTCACCCCCTACAGTACTCACCCCCTCTGCAGTTCCCTTCTCTCTGCAGTACTCACCCCCTCTGCAGGCCTGTATGATGAGCACCTTGGGTTTCCCCTTCAGTGTCTCCACAGAACTCAACTCTGCTGCCAATTGCGTTGAGTTCCAGGCCGGGATCTCCGCCCTGCAATTTATTTCACAGTTGCAAAGAATATTGCTGCAGTCGTCTTGAATCTACAGTCTGTCTTGCAGGGGAAAGATCCCAAATCATCTGGCGGGCCCATTTGTGAAGAGAGGACAGGGTTCAACCAGGGTCCAACCAGGGTCCAACCAGGGTCCAGCCAGGGTCCAGCTAGGGTTCAACTGAGTGGAAATTTTTCTCAAGATGGAAGAAAAATGCTGACTGTTCTGACGGTTGCTGATACCCCATAAGACCCACCCAACAGGACCCACCCAACAGGACCCACCCTACAGGACCCACCCAACAGGACCCACCCAACAGGACCCACCTAACAGGACCCACCCAACAGGACCCACCTAACAGGACCCACCCAACAGGACCCACCCAACAGGACCCACCTAACAGGACCCACCCAACAGGACCCACCCAACAGGACCCACCCAACAGGACCCACTTGTCCATGAGGTCGTCGTTGTCGTTGCCATGGGCGATGATGGTGAGTAGGAACATGCTGCTGTCCCTGTGTTGTTCAGGGTCCATAATCTCTCGCTTCAGCGTCTTCATTCTCTACAAAAAAAACCACACACAACACAGTACAATTTCTGTTGATTTCCAACAATCTCCACACAGCCTAGGGTCCTCCCAGCTCCTGGAATCTCAACTCCCTCCAGCTCAGAACTGTTGGGTCCCCCTCCCCCACCACCAACAGACTCACACTCCAAACTCTTTGTTTGTCCCAAAATGTTTCCCTGCTGATATCCTGCCTCTCCGCTGGTGTCTCATGTGCTCCTGCAGGTTCTTCATGTTTCGTCAAACTCTATTCAAGTCCCCCCAGTTTCTCCTCACAACCACCACCACTAACATCTCCACAATCCCTCCTGCCCTGTGGTTCCACTGGTGATGCCCCTCCCACCCACCCCACCACTCCTTGTCCCCTCCCTCCCCCCCCATCTCACCCTCTGGGAGCAGTTGTTGTTCTCCGTGTCCACCTCGAAGCCGATCTCCGTCAGCACCCTACTTAAGGCCTCCACGTCCTTCCGGGACCCGGGGAACTCCTGCTCCACGTTGTTCACGATGTAGGCGAGACCGAGGCTGGGCGCGTCCAGCGGGTACGCGTCCTGCAACGGCGTCGTGACGTCACCAGGGAGGTTTAGTGCAACACGTGGGAGGACACACGTGTCACGTGAGACCTGGCATTACCGGCTTGAAATCAGTTTCACTCTTACAGAGACATTTTCAAAAAAGTCTTCTTTTTCTCAAATATTTTCTCCCTTTCACCAATGGCTTTTCTTTCATATAACTAATCTTTCCCTGCAGAAAAATGAAGTAGAAATATGAACAAGTTACTCCTGCAGGGAGAAGAAATTTCAGCACAGATTTTCCAGGGTGAAATGCCAGGTTACACGTGCTGCAACTAAATCTCCCTACTCTGGTCGTGACGTCACTCCGGGTGGAGGCGCTACGTCTCTGCCGCCAGACCCCTTCCCTCTGCCAGCAGAGGGCGTGGGCCATCGCACGGGACATCCCCCCTGTCAGGGTTGCACCCCAAATCTGTCATAATGCCTGAGTTTTGCCACGGAGCAGATTTTGGGAGGGGAGTGAGTCACGTGAGGGTGGAGTGAGAAGTTGGGAAGTTCTCACCAGTCTCGCCATGTCACCGGAAGTTCAGTCTGTGATGAGATCCGGTGCAGAGCTGTAAATAAGGAGGAATCACGTGTTGCCATGGAAACAGACACAAAATGGAGATGAATTGGCCCGGAAGAAAAGAGAGAAACAGAGAAAGCTGAAGCGAACCCCTGAGGGCTCAATGAGCTGATCCAGACATACCTTGTGACGTCACCTTTCCGCGTGAAACAGAACGTCAGAGTTTGACGTCGACGTCGTGCAGGACGTCAGTCACGCGACGTTTCCGTGTGCAGCGTCTCAGACACGAAACTGATGTTCAGGGACTTTGACCAGCAGCGAAAACAAGTTTGTCTCCTTTAGATCTACAGTGTCCTCTGATATTCTGAAACACTTTCCTTATCTCAAGCCCATAAAACTTCTGACAGGTTGTGACACTGCCGTGTGGGATCAGACGAGGACAGGTGTCGGATCCTGGGGAGGACGCTACGGTGAGCAGGCGGGGAGAGGACGCCACTGTGAGCCGGCGGGGAGAGGACACCACTGTGAGCCGGCGGGGAGAGGACGCCACTGTGAGCCACCTGGTGTGTGGCGATGCCCAAATGGGAGTGGCGCCCCACTTGCTTGGTGCTTTAGGATCAGGAAGCTTGTGCCACGCACGCACACACACACACACACACTCTCTCACACACGCACACACACGCACACACACACACATGCCGCAGCTCTATATAAAGTCACCTCAACGTCATTTGGTGGTGTCACTTACAGGTCCAGGATTTCACACTGTGAGCACTCCCTCTGGTGGGCTGATTTCCACTGAGACCAAAAAAATATAAAAACATGGGTTTTGACACGTGCTGTCTTTATTTGATGCCAAGAACTGGAAAAATTGGTCGAAATTGGTTATTGTTCGCTGTGTATTCCTCAACGTTCCCTCTTTATCGCTCAACTGAGTTCAAACTGATTTCTGTGCCGCTGAGATGTGGTTGTTTTCGGAAAATCATGTGGATGTGAGTCCAATTTTGTCGTGACGCTGCGCAACAGCAAGTAAAAAGGTGCGTGTGGTGCGACTGTGGAGGGACCAGTAGGAAGCGGAGTTTGTCTCTGGTTGGTGGGAGGCTGAGACCCCTGAATCCTGATCCACACCGAAGAAACAAACACTTTCACCCCTCAATTGTTCACACCAGTTCCGCAAAACTGCAACGTGCACGACGGTCTTTGGTCATTTTTGGTGCAGGGACCAGGAACCAGTCTGAAGAAAATACCTCCAGGAAGGTCGCGTGATTTGCAGGGCGTTCAAAGGTCCACATTGCCAGACAAGTGGAAAATGGAACACAGATTATATAACATTCTTGACCAAAAACAAATTTGCAGACCAAATACGAACACAGGTGAGCACCATTTTCATGGAGAAACTGCTGTACACATACTTTTGGAAGAGGCTGCCTATAGTGTTCCCGCTCGACCAGCGGCCAGCGCAAATCACTAAAAACCGTTGCAGCACGCGCGAGCCAATTTGCGCATGCGTTGCGCCTGGTGTTCTGTGATGGGTTGGACCTGGTGTGAACGTGGGGTGACGCCGGACCTGGTGTGAACGAGGGGTGACGCCTGACCTGGTGTGAACGAGGGGTGA
>JAAUXT010033593.1_pt1 | contig 12287 bp, 8 predicted proteins | sample 7278171 | NCBI WGS metagenome assembly JAAUXT01 (sample SAMN14350112, study PRJNA611818) | marine sediment metagenome | isolation source: surface marine sediment (1.8m) | place: French Polynesia: Moorea | collected 2018-08
GAACACGACAGCTGAACACATGTCAGTGTGAACACATGTCAGTGAGAACACGTCAGGTGAACACATGTCAGTGTGAACACGTCAGGTGAACACGACTCAGTGTGAACACATCTGGTTAACACATGTCAGTGTGAACACGTCACTGTGAACACGACTTGTGAACACAGTTCAGTGTGAACACTGGAGGTGAACACAGGTCAGTGTTAACACGTCAGTGTGAACACATGTCAGTGTGAACACGTCAGTGTGAACACATGTCAGTGTGAACACATCAGTGTGAACACATCAGTGTGAACACATGTCAGTGTGAACACGTCAGTGTGAACACGTCAGGTGAACACATGTCAGTGTGAACACGTCAGGTGAACACATGTCAGTGTGAACACATCAGGTGAACACACATCGGTGTGAACACATGTCAGTGTGAACACATCAGGTGAACACACATCGGTGTGAACACATGTCAGTGTGAACACATCAGGTGAACACGCATCGGTGTGAACATGTGTCAATGACGTACATGGTGTTCATGGTGACAACCCGTGCACAGTTTGTTTCCTCAGTTTGTGGGTGCTTTTCTTTGCCAGTTGGAAACGGATTTTTTTCAGAACTTGGGGACGGAGGGAATTTTCTCATGACCCTCCCCGCCTCGCCACACCGACGCCTCGACCGGCCTACACCGAAGCCGCCTGTGTTTCTCGTTAAACAATCCCAACTGATTGAGGCCTTTGCAGTTTGCTAAGTTCACTGATCCTCAATCACCAGAGAAGGAGACTCAGACGCGAAGAGAGCGCGCAGTGAAGGCGCGGGTCTCAGTCACCACCGGGGGAGGAACACACCCAACACGATCCCTTCCATTTTACATCCGTCGTTCACGAAAACTGCCAATGATTTTCAACAGACTGCAATAAAAAGAAATGGGATCACAGTGTAAGATCATTCATGGTGTCCTCACACTCACGGAGGTGCTGGCTTGAGCGGATCCACATCGATCGCTTGGCACAAACTTCCCCTGGATCCGAAAAATTGAGTCATCAAATGATGCACTTTGTGTGCAAACCTGTGCATGTTGGATTTTACTTTTGGAAGTCGAATTGGGTCCCTCCTCAGGTCCATCCCTGAGGACGGGATCGAGCTCCCACCCTGACCCCGGATCCGCTGCAGGTTGCTGCCCCGGGAGACGGCTGCGCCGTGAACCGAGCAGCCCGGGAGGGACCGGTCTCCACGAGTCCCGCCGCTGTTGACTCGGATTCCCTATTTGTGTGGAGAATTTCACATTATTTACCTCGCCAATTGATTTGGTCGGAAGGAAGCAGACTCATCAAACAAGGTGCGGCTGGGATCGATGTCAGAGAGCGGGGCATCGCGGGGGGATCCCGGACATGAGCATTGAGTCCCACCGAGCCCCGACCCCCGCTGCCACCCGGGCTCCTCCCCCTTGGGCCGCAGCTGGACCTCACCTGCCCATCAGGTTGAGCTTCTCGCTGAACACCCGCAGACCGGTCCCGACCCTTCCGACTGAACAAGTGTGTCCTTGGCACCAAGGTTAGCGGGATGAAGGGTTTTGCTCCGGAAGAATCTGCCCTGACCACAAAGTCATCAGTGTCGCCATTTGTCTTAAGCGCCGTTCATTTCTGGTGCTTCCGCCTCAGTGCGCGGCGCTCCGCGGAGCTCTCCGCGATCAGATGCCTCGGAATTGTTTCTCCACTGAAGGTGTGCGCCTGCTCAGCTGAAGCCGCAGATCCACGAGGTGCTGGACCTGAGCTCCCCTGACCTCTGAAGTTCACAGACAGATTTCAAGAACCTTTTTTGCAAGTGTTGCGGCCTCCTGCCCACCCACGTTATATTTTCCCTTTTTGAGCCTCGAAGGCTCTGGCCGCGTAGCCCTCACTTAACTCCGATTCTGGACTTGTGGAGACAGCCACATCAGGTGCAAAACTTTTCCTGTGCGTCGGACCCATTGATGTGGAACGGATCCACATCGACCTTGGGACTGAAATGTTTGCATCGTGCAAGTCTTTGCAACGTGCGCTGATGAGTGTTTTCGACGCAGTTCTTTAATCCCTCAGCAAACAACACCAGATGCCTGTGTTCTCGAGCACACCAACACGCGCCTTCCAGGCTGCTGTCGCACAGGTCGAGCGTTGACGTCAATCTCGACTTATGGCACACAATTCACGCATGCTCAGACACTTCACACAAATGGTGTCAACAAGAGATTCACCACGATATTTTTTTCTGAGGGAAAGTTGAAGCTTGGACGAAAATGTTGAGTGTCCAGCGTCGCTCGCTGGAGCATGCGCAGTCGGGACTGACCCGCTGGAGCATGCGCAGTCGGGATTGCCTTTCAGGCTGATTTGACCGTGTCACCCCAATTCTGTCGACATCTGTAACACGGGCTCGGCCGCCCGGCTGCACTGCAGAATTTGTTTTATTCCTGTCAGAGTCAAAATTGGACAACATCTCGGGGCAGATCAATGTGAACAAACAAATCAGAGGAAGTTGTGTTCCTGCGGAGCGGTTTGCGATCCCAGACCACAGCCCTGTTCGTCCACGTGTCTCACTAACGCCCGTGAGACAAACATGATGGGTGACCCTCACTGGAGAGCGACAGAAACACGCGTCCACTCGTCCAAGTCTCACGCGCAGAAGAATCTTCGAGTTGATCCTGGAGATGAGAATCCACCCACCACCGTCTCAATCTAGCGGTGCTTCGCGCCCAGACAGCGGATGGTCAGGGAAATTACTTCCGCGCAGCGCCGCCCGCGCGCGCTCTCAAACCTCAGTCGCACCCAGCGCTCGGCAGCGTCGTTCCGGCCGACGCCGTCTAAATCCGGCGCGTGCGCTCTCAGAAGAAACAGAGGACCTGATGACATTTGACTTCACAAACATCAAGTTTCTTCCGTTGACAGACTGACCTTTGAGCGTCGCAGAAGGTCCCCGTCGGACTCTGCGGCCGCTGCGTCTCTGGACGCCGCAGCCTCCCTCCCCACAGCGCCGCGCTGCGTGTCGTGCTAATTGCGTCGCTTCCAAATCCGCGTCCGCGAGAATCCGACTCAAGTGCTCCTCCCTCACGCGACGCTCCCCGCGTCCGTCCTTCCGCGCGGGCGACAGCGTCATGACAACGACTGCGAAAAACAGCCGCTGATTTGCGGGTTGAATTCCGAAAATTTGCGAACTCCAAGATTCGGTCACCAGAGACCGAAATCGACACTTGAACAGAAATTTCTCAACGAACTCTTCAAAGTCAAAGATATGGAAGAGAAGTCAACATCTGCAGGAAAACCTGGATAACAGAATGCGACACAGCACCTCAGGCGGATGCAGAACATGTGTGTGTGTGTGTGTGTGTGTGTGTGTGTGTGTGTGTGTGTGTGTGTGTGTGTGTGGCCTTGTTCTCACGAGGGTCTGATACTCGGTTCCAATCGAGGCTGTCACATTTGAACTTTTGTGCGCAACAGTTTGTCGGGGCTGAGAGGATTTGGGTGTTTGGGGTTATTCCCAGAACTGCGCCCCCGGGTCCCGTGGAGGCGCACGGAGACGTGACCGCGGCTCTGCGGGACAGGTGCCGAGGGACTGCGGGGAGCTCCCTGCCTCCCTCCCGCTGCTGCAGCGAAAACTCCCGTTCCGTGTTGCCCTGATCCGGATCTATTGAGCCTCGAGACGAGCCGATCCATCAATGACATGTGTTCTGCTGGACAAAAGCGGCCGCAAGTGACTTCGCATGCCCATTCGTGATCGCGCACCCATCCCGAACCCAAACGTCTCTCTCCTCGTCCAGGCATTACGGACAGGAACAGCTCAGACAATACACAAATATCAATTCTATTGGGTAGAAGACAGGGCAGCGAGCGCTCGGAATATATTGGATCAATTCTTTTGTAGTTATTTGATGCTCAATTCTGTTGGAGCTCGTGTTCCTATTGACGGGGGTGGGAGTCCCCTCTCCTCCACATCTCTCCCCCTCCGGACGCCTTCTGCGAGTTTGGGCGTCACTCTCAAAATGCGCCGCGTTTGACGTGTTCACGCCGCTCCGGCAAGTGAACCCAAAACGAGGTTGGGCATTTTCAGACCGGCAATGTGCGTCCGTGTGCAAAGGGGTCTTGGCTGTGCTTCAAAAATCGCGACGGCGCAACAGAAACATGAACCCCCTGGGAATGGGCTCGGAGAGTGTCCCGAGTGTTGAGAGTGTGCGCGGTCGGTCGCTGTGCTCCCCACGCATGAGTGATGTGCCCGGGAGGCGAGAGTTCGGTTCCCCGCGGATGATCATTGGTGGAACAGCTTGTGGAGCGGCGGCGGCGGCGGCGGCGGCGGGAGTCCTCAGGGCCTGGGTCTCGTCACAACTCGCGTGTGACGCCGAGCGAAGACGCCTCAACAAACAAACAATCTCTTTGTTGCGAACGTGTTCGATCGTCCTCGTGAAGACCTGAACTGTGAGCATGGATAAGTCGCACCTTTGGAGGTTCTCAGTCACTTTGGTTCTGCTGACCACGGGTCATTCCGGTGACCCAAATTTCACTGAGTACCCCAGCGCTGGGTTGTACTTCACACCGGCGGAGACGCGCTTCGAACAAACCAACGCCACCACGGTGTCGTCAGACGCCGAAAACGCCGTTGCTGTGACGACAGAATCGCCAGCGCTCAGCAACTGGACAGACGCGTTCAAGTCCCCCCGTTTCCACGCCTACAAACGTAAGTGCAGCAGGATTGCAATTTTAGCCATTTGTTGGTGTGGTCTGTCATTTGGCTGATCAAAGAGGTCTGATAAAAATGACGGTGTCACGCGCGTATGGAGTTTTTGGGTTGCGTCTGAAGATTTGCGGAAAGGGCTGGAAACTCTTTTGGTTGTGAACTTCCTTCACGTTGCAAACAAAAGCTTGATTGAGACCAACTTCAGCTTTTGATCTTCGCACAGCGCTTTGAAGCGTGACGAACCGCGTTTCGGGAGCGGCGCGATGTTTCCAAGTTTCCAATGCGAAAAGCTCCGACGAGCTGAAGTCTGAAAGCTGTTGGGAAAGCCGACCACTTCAGTGGCCGAGTTCGCTTCTGTTCTGAAAACAAGAACACTTGTTGGTGTTGACACGCCCCAATGATTTCGAACATCTGAAAGAAAGCGCTTTCGTACACCACACCCTGCACGAACATGATGTCTCTCAACAGGGTTTTCGTGAAACTTTTCTTTCGGAGGTGAAATTGGTTGATAACATTCTGAAAATGTCCAGTCTGGTCAAACCACATCTGCATGGAAGTTCTGTGAGTGAAGAACCCTCGCGGACAGACATTTTATTCAGGTCCATGCTTACACAAAACTCAAACTGAATCTGGACAAAAACAAAAGAGATCTGCCACACGCAGTTGTGTTGTGTGACTGACACCCCCTTCCTGGGGGGTCGTGCCTGCACTAAAAGGGGCAAGGGTCACACACTCAGATTCTGAGCCATCGGGCGCGTGTGTCGATGCACAAAAACAGGGCTCGAAGCTTCAACTTCAGCTTCAACCATCGCAGAATCAGTGACGTCTTTACGATGATCAACTTCTTCTCCAGCGCTCTTGATTCGTTTGTGATGACAAGTGCTTTGCAAGTCCGTGGCGTCATAAAACCCCGGCGCATCTTCGGGGATCCTTCAGCAAACATTCATGAGACACGAGCTGCAGATAGCGGCGCCTTTGAGAAGCGACAGCTCCGATCTGCCGCCGGTACCTGGACCGTATTTACTGGACAGAAGCACAATGCAGATCTATGGGGCAAGTGTATGTCTCCATGGGGCGGGAATAATATTATCCAAATCACAAACGGCCAGGAGAGGCCTCATCGTGAGCAGAATGTATCCCTGGGCATCAGACTCACAGTGACTGAATCGAACACACTGTCAGAACGTCCATCTGAGGTGTTCACAGGGATCTGGAACGACGTTTTACCGCGACAAGTTCAGAAGCATTGCGACTGTGGCGCCAGGGGGCGTCACGTCTCTCTCACGGCCCTGCACAAATTCCTTTTGATGGAGACTGAGGACTTCAAGTTTGAGTTAAGGCCATCTTCCTTGAGTCTGACCCTCAGATTCCACCCAGTGTCCCTCTGGTGGAAGAAGATCACACGTGACTTAGCACGTGACTCACATTAGACACGTTCAGCACCAGCGACGTTCTTCTCGCTTTCAGCTCTCGGGAAATCTGACACTCAAACACAAGAAACAAAGACGAAAGTGGATCAACACTTCAAACTGCGACGAAGCAGTCGGACGTATGACACGTGTCGGAACCTCCACCCGAGGTCAGCCAACAGTCTTCAGAGCGCGTGAACACGCACACGTCTCCTGAAGCGCATCTTTTCCCGCCATCGACCCGTGAACAGGACGAGCGCGCTGCCACGGACCTCGCAGCCAAATCTGATCACATTTCAATAACCACTTCCACTGAGCCGCGGCTGCTCCACAGTGGGATGCGAGCAGAAACGGAGAGGCAAATTGAAGGTCTCAAAACGAGAAAATTGAGTAACACCAGACATGTTGCTCCCTTGTCTCGAGGTGTGATTCCTGATCATTTTCAAATGCATCATTCGCATTGATTTATCCCGAGGACGGAGCGGGGATCCGTGGCTCGTCCGGGCCGGAGCTGCGCTGTGTTTTCGCTCCGCTCCGCAAACGGTTGTCATCAAGTCAGTTGGGCCACCAAGGTTGAGAAAATGTCAAACTTGGCAGTGCTGTTTGAAAAGTGTACAAAGCCGGTTTGGTGCCGTGAAGCAACTTGTGCTGTCATGATCCGGGTCTGAACTGACTTGTTGACATCAGTGTAAAGCCCAAAGTTTTCCGTTGGGTCCATTGCAAGGTCGGAATCGATCGGGAGTGAAGAGGGAGAGGCTCACGGTGCAGGGCGATCTGAGTTCTGACCAGGGTCCAACGCTGAGAACTACAACTCGGACACAAGAACCATTTTACACGGTGCAAAAACATTGGAAACACATCCCTTGACCACACAAAATCACCAAGTCAAGCAAAATTTCTTTTGTCAACGTTTGATGCGTCACATGCCGGTGCCCCTGCAGTCGTGCACGGCTGCAACCCTAAAGCTGACAGAAATGTCAAAGCTTTTTGATTTGTCTGCAGCGTGTGAAAATCTGGGATTTCTCCAGGAAAAGTCCCTCGGTTTTGAGAGGAAAGATTATTCTTCCCAAGTACACCGTCATGAAACAAATGAGAGAGTCCGTTGGTGACTCTCTCACTGTTTGATCGTCTGCTATTGCTTTGTGACTGCTTTGAAACTCTGAAATCCGAGCGAGCCCAAATTGCTTCGAGTTCAAATTACAGACAAGCAAGAAACCTTGGGAGAATAAGAAGTCCGGGCACAGCGGGGAACCTCTGCACACTCGGCTCGAAAAGACGGGGCGAGATCGCACTGTGCGCCGCGCTGTGTGCAGCTGCGGGATCGTGAGGGAGCCGTGGTGCGACAGCCGCGCGTGCGACGCAGAAAACTTACGCGCCTGGGCAATTGACGCAAAAGTCTTGGTTGGCTTTGAATGCCGTCGGTCCAACACCCATTTTCTGCGTTCTTCCTGTGGCGCTGTGGTGCAACGTGATCTCGCAGCTCGACTCGCGTCCGGCTCGAGAACTGGTGTCTCGTGTCCGTGGGGCCTGAATCTGACACCTGCATCACAAGCAGAATGGTCGTCGCACAATGATCTCAGGAAATATCAGACGGCGGAGAACTGTCGTCGTCCATCTCCACGTGAATTGGATAGAGACAGCGGCACAATGTGTCGACTGTGAAGCGCTCGTCAGAGGCAATCAGAGTCGACTGCGCCTCCCAAATCATTTCAATTAGCAAATAAACTGCGGTGGGAGATAAGGAGGGTTCTCCATGACAACACCGCAGGACTGTTGTGAGTTGAGCGTCAGCATCTGATCGCGCTGATCGCTCTCTCAAAACTCCCTCTGCAAAAGCTCAGGGCTTTTGTCGTCAGCTGCTCGAGAGGCCCAATCCCCCTCCAAATTTTCCCAACAGCATCAACAGGAACACGTACAAGAGGCGTTCTGGAACAGTTGCCCAACAAAAATTACGTCTTGAACGCCCGTCGTGTTTTCAGTTCACATGTGACTGGTCAAGGTTGGAGTTTGGGCCCCTGCCTCTGTTGAAGCCGCTTCAGGTTTTGGAAAGGCATTTGCTTTAGAATTGCGGGAGTTTTTGGATGCGAAACAAACAGAAAAACTTGTCTCTTCCGATCGGAACGGAAGCCCACTCACTGTTCCCCATGCAGCAGATTTTTCCGACGCCAAATGCGATTTTCGAAGCGGAGCCGCAGTCGGATCAGGCGACACACGACGCGCCCGATGATAGATGCTTAATTTCCTGCAGACACCGCAGCCCGACTCGCTTGTGTTGCCGTAAATTCGTCGCGCTCATAAACATCGCGTAAATTCGCACCGACACAGATTTTATGCATTGACCAAAAAGAGAGTCAGGAAAAGGTGTGGACGTCAAGAGTCCAATAACTTCTCGTATCGACAAAGGATCTCAAACGAGGGAATTCTCTGGCGCCTCTGCAAAAGTTTCAGCCACTGTCTTTGCTACTCGTAAAACGCTGCGGGAATGAAACAGCCAAGAGCCTGTTTCACTGAACCACTTTCCTGCAGAAGTTTTGACCAAAGGGACAGATTTTCTTTGTGACAAGAACAGCCTCGCCTGACCCTCTCTGAGGAGAGCTTGAAGCCGACCGGGCTGTCGGTGAGAAGCCGTGTCCGCCACCATTGCAGACCGCCACACTGACAGGGCCATCTGGAGCCAGGCTGGACTGCACTCGGACCCTCACCGCGGCGCACTGAGAATGGCACAGTGAATGGGCGGACAGCGAGGGACGGTGTGGAGGTTTTCGTGTCCATCAGTCACCCGGCGACCCGTCTGGGCGGCAGCGTGCACCGGGGCCAGCCCCGCCCAGGTCAAGCACCCACCGCCCTGTTCACACGGACCCTCGCAGCGAGTCTGTTGTTCATTTGCGGCCCTTCCGCTTGAAGTTGAAATCACTACCACCGGTTTCACGAAACAAAAGTGCTTCTTGTTTCTCAGCGTCAAAAATCGCCGCTCGCCGGGATTTCCGCCTGAACGCACTGCTGAACATCCCGCGCTGCGTCCTTCGTACACGCGATGCGCACGCGACGCTGTTCAAGGTCTTGAACCAGACAATCATGAGAACGTCCTGCTCCATTTCATGACATGGTTGAAATAATTTGTGTCGTGAATTGCAGATGCAATGGCTGCTTTCGAGATCGCAACTTGTGTGGAGAAATTTGTTCAAAAAGCGTCAAAAACCAACAGATCTCCCAAAGTTGATCAGGATTCAGAGGAATTCCCTCCAGACTTTCACGGCCAATGACTTCCTGCGTCTCGGGCTCCTGGTCGACAGACTGCGCGGAAATCCCACTTCCTGCCAATTGTGGGTCCTTCCTGGCTCGGTCCATGTCCCGGGCTGCGGAGAAGGAGGCACAATGCAAGCATGGTGATGCATCAGAGAAGGGAACCCGCAGCAAACAATGCATTCGGAGAGACAAAGACGCGCCATTCTTGTCATGCCAGCACCAGATCGGAGGAGACACTGCGTCAGGGTTCTCGATTGTGCCCCCAAGTAAAATATTGAACACATTGCCTCAGCTATCTCAACAATTTTACACAAAGTTCAGTGAAGAACGACACCAGAGCAGTGAAAAACTGTAGATGAAGCTTGCAACTCTCAACAACCTTTGCAAACATCAAGGACTTCTTCATTGACGTGTTGCTCAGACGTCCCTTGGAGAGGGGTCAGAGCGCTGAAAAGCGGGGTTGAACACTCGTATCTGGAGAACAGCCCTCCAAACAACCCGCTCCCCAAATCTAATAACACAGTCTCAATTCGGGGTGAGTGCGCCTTTCATAACTCTTCTCGCCTCTTGAGAAAATGAAGCTTCCCTTTGAGCGCACGTCAGAGAGTTACGTGTGGGAGCCATCCAGTGTTGACTTTGTTCTCCAAATGCATTCCCAGACTCCCGGTTCCAACGCTGAGTTTTGAACACCAAAGAAATCCATTAGACTCGACGTAAACAAGTGAAGAAAGGCGCGTCACACACGTCAAAGTCGTTTGTCACTAAGGTTGACAAAGATAGCAAAACGTGCAGGGAGTTGTGGAGAATGGAAATGCGTGGTCGACGCGTGGAACTGTCGTGCGCAGGATGCGTTCGCTCGAGCATTAGTTGCGTGGAACCTGCATGGACATCCCATTCTGCGGTGAGGAACGGGGGAAGCAGGTCGAAATGAACAGATGCATCGCACAGTCCGAGCCACAGCAACTTCGCTCCAAAACAACATTTGGAAACTGAGCAACGCACACGAGAGCAAGCGAGTGTGAAGTCCAACGATTTCTACAGACACAGGCACCAGCCATAGTCGTTCTCCTCGGGCAAAAACACCCTTCACCAATCAAACCCATCCTGTCCCTCGCCATATGAGCTGAAGGAAACGTTTACCACGTGAAAGCGATCAAAGACTTCTACACGGGAGACCAAAGTCGCTGAATCGCTCTGCGGACATTCCTGGTCTTTGGTTGTTCTGGCTCCCTCCAGAAGAATCCACAGCACAATCTGGTTTCCTGAACAGAAAATTCTGATTTCTCCCAAACCGCGCAAACTGGACAGGCCTGCGGGTGCTGAGGCTGTTCTTGCTTCCAATGCTTCGTCTGGCGAGGCGCTTCTGTTTTGTCAAACATGCACGGACGTGGGTTTTCACAACGTTTTCACCTCAACAGCGGCTGGTGTTCTCTTGGGTTGGGCTGAGCACAAACGACTCCCTGGTCATGATGATGAATTGACGCTCAGTTCCTGTTCAGAACTAAAAGTACTCGTTCTTCTTTTTATAAGTCAGACAGGTCACGCAAGTCAAGTCGACGGGTCATGTAGAAGCTGGTTTCCTCTTTTGGATGAATGTTTTTGGCCAGTGAACTGAGAGCGCTCTATTTCCTTGATCTCATGGCTCTCCTCAACAAATAAGGACCTGCCAACCAAGGAATCAGTCACCTGTGGAGAACCACACAACTGAAGTTAGTACTCATACGCTGCCCTGCACCGGGTGGGTGTGCGAGGTGCCTCGGACACCGGTCTGCTGCAGCCAGCGGGGCGAGAGGGAGCGGCGCCGTGTTCCGGTGTGTTTATGGAGCTCGTACAAGTGACGGGGTAATGTAACGGCGGCGCTCATCTCCCCAACACGCGATGCGGCTCGTCCGCTGGGACTCGCCGGGCCAGCCTCACCCGGGCAACTCGGGGAGAGAAGCAAGGCTCCGGAGGCTCGGCGCTGCAGAGCTTCAGCCGAGGCCAGGATCAACCCGCAGACAGAAGAGCCAGTGAACTTCAGTGAATCTCATCACGCACGAAGAACGAAAACGTCTCGTAAAATAGTTTGCCCTGATTTTCCGTTGAAATTGAGAGGTGTATCAACGTCTAACGCAGTAGGCGCTGAAATCGGTGGTCATCACGCACACTCCAGGTTTGGGAGACACGCGTGCGTTGCTCACATCTACGAGGCGTTGTTCTGTTGCATTCTACCAAACGAACAGGCTATGCCGCATCTATACGGTTTCAAAGAGACCAGGAGAAGGTGTCATGGTGTGGACGGGGCACGTTGTCGACCGCTTCATGCTGTCTCTCCGCATCTGGTCTCGCTCCCTGATCCTCCTACTGGATCTTCAGTGGCACGAACAACCGAACTCGCGTGAGGCTCGAACCAGTTGCTCGGACGCTACACAACAGATCTCTGAAACGGACGAGAGACCATGCGAAGGTTTTCTGCTGGGGCCGTGAATAACCTGCAAATTGGGGGTGCCTTGACTAGGATAATTTATAGTGGCATACTTCTGTCTAAGTTCTGATGCTAAGCGTCAAAGCATCGTGAATTATAAAATGGGTGATGGTGGGAAACACACATAAACACTGGGTCGTTCCTTTCCTAGAGGAGTGGAACGGCCCAGCCTATGAACGCTGCAGGAGCATCTGCCTCGACGGGACGAATCCTCAACTTGATGGGTACCTTGTGGCTACACACAGTACAGTGCGAGCCGTACGTCCGAGAGAAGGGCTCTCATGAGTCGGATCAAACTCTCCATAACGGATACAGAATCCGAGGGGACCGTTCCCACTCCTGATCTCAATGCCTTTATCCAGTGGATCCTGATGGGTGCTTACTTTCCTGCGGCATCACACTTCGTTGAGTCAGGAGGGTCCGACGTGGTCCCACACACATGCCATTACTTCTCCAGCTGGCGAGCTGGGGAGAGC
>JAAUXT010026117.1_pt1 | contig 12285 bp, 16 predicted proteins | sample 7278171 | NCBI WGS metagenome assembly JAAUXT01 (sample SAMN14350112, study PRJNA611818) | marine sediment metagenome | isolation source: surface marine sediment (1.8m) | place: French Polynesia: Moorea | collected 2018-08
AATGGCATCTAATTGCAAAATCTGGCACACACTGTGGTGGTCAGGTTTTTGGCACAAATTCTGGGTTCAATGGTCAATTTATTGTATTTTAGGTCCTAAATAATGCCTGAGGTCTCAAAAGAATAAAATGGAACATTTTTGAATTTTTAGTACAAAAAGTTCAAATTTGAAAATTTCAAATTTTTGGACATGGGTTTTATTTTGGGCTATGTTATGAAAGTGAGCAATATGTGGTCAAAGGTGCCCATACATAATTTTCATGATATTAGAGGGGCTTTTAGGTGAGGTGGGTCCGGTGTTTCTGTGATGAAAATTTTCAGTGGTTTTTAGGTGGCTGAAATTGAAAATTTGATTTTTGGGGTTTTTGCATCAAAATGTGTCACCAGGCATATCATACAAAAATATTTAATGAGGAAAACTAAATTTTTGTGGGTTGTGTTGGGAATTGGTGGCAAATGCAGTGCGTGGCTTTGAATTTGTTTTGAGCTGCTTCTATGAGGCAGGGCAGGGGGGCAAAGCCAAACTTTGAAAAACTGATGAAAAATATTGTTTTGAAATGTGACCTTTTTGCACTTGTTTGGAATATTTTATAGGCTTTTCTGGATCAATATGAAAAAGTATGTGTAGAGATGATCATTTTGGTATTGAGATCATGCAAATTGGTTGAGGCAAGATGGAGCTATGGTCATTTGTGTGAGGTTTTCAAGCAAAAAGTACCAAAATTTTGTCACCAGCCTAACTCATTGCAAAGAGATTCTGCAATTTGTTCATGTTGCTGGTCTGCTGGGGGGTTTGGTTGATTCATTGGGTCAAAAAAGTTGGAATGTATCAGCTGTATTTGGTTTGGAGAAGCAATTTTGTGAGTTTTGCTGACTCAGCAAAAAAGCAAGCGGAATCTGCTAAAATCACCCTGAGGCCCATGGGCCTATTTTTTAGGCAGGGCCAAAGTTTGGGTACAAATTTGGGATTTTAGGAAAGTGTTTGTTGGCAAAGATTTTGGCAAGCTTTACATGCAATTCGGTGACAAATTTCAATATACAGATAGTTTGAGTAGATTTGGGTAATTCTTATTCACCAAAAATAACAAATAATTATTAAAATTGATAATTTTGCTGCATTTCCGTCAATTTCGGTCGTTTGTGTTCCGCTCAAATCACCGTGATCTCTATGGGGCTATTTTTTGTACGAGTTCCAGAAGACCAAAGCTCCACAACCACCTGTCCCCGTCGCCATTCAGCAGTATGTTCAAGTCAAATTGCCAACCAGTTCAACCGTGGCGAGTCAAAGACCTCTTGCCCTCTGACAGTGTAATTGTTGATGGGTTCAAGAATGGAATGCCTCGACTGCACATTTCAAACCAGTGTTCGAGATTTTGGCCCAGGTCAGTTGCGCTTTGAGCTCGGTGGCGAGTCAGCACAATATTTCGTAGCTGGATTAGAAACAGTTTTTCGGCGAAATGACGTCGAGCTTTTTCTTTTCTTTGAACTTGGGTCGTTGGTTTCATTCCGTATTTGGAATGCACAGTTCCCTTTCGTTCCTACGTGCGAGCGCTCAGAACAATACTTGAGTAAAATGCGAACGAACACCAGGGCTTCCCCATCATGTCGGTGTGGCGTGAACCTTTTGCGTTTGTTGGCCAGTAGATCTATGATTGTTTGCACTCAGAATAAAAGAACAGGTGTCTGCAATAGTAGTGCGCGATGCAGTGTTGCCGCAGGTGCAGAGAAGCAGCTCGATACTTCGGCAGAATGGTGCCGCACAGAGAAAAGTCTGCCATCACAAACTCGGCCTTTCCCGTACACGAAACACTGTCAGTGCTTCATTTTCTCTCTGGTTCACTTCGTCGCACCAACGTGAGTCCGTGGGCACGTTTTCTCAATTTCTGGTCCTTTGCAAGGGGGCAGCGGCGCTTTTGCGAAATGTTCAACCAGCTGTGTGGTGTTTCGGCCGGATGCTTTCTCTCGTTGTTCTTGACCCCGTCCTCTACCTTTGCGTCTTTTGTCGTCATTGGAAAAGGGCGTGAGTGAAAAGTGGCGGCGCGCTCGCCCCACTGGTTCAATGTTCCGCGTCCTGAACAACAACGGACAGAAAGATTTCGGAGTTTCTTGAACAAGGATTCAATAGGATCGTCGGATTTCTTCTTCAAAGTTCGATGTCTACCTTTGCCTGAAACAAAAATTCTTTTCCAATTGGAATTTGAACTGGAGCACAGAAACCGAGTTCAATGATCGCAATAAATGTCTTGGAATAAACCAGAACGATTGTCAGCGAAGGTTCCGTTGTTCAGTGCGCATAAAATTATTGCGTTTGTGTGCAATTCGCGTGAAGTGAAGACAGCTACAGTTTTCCTGTTGTACTGGATGTTCACGATTGTGTTAAAATTTGGAATCTTCGTTTGCTCTTGCAGACAAGATCTGTGACCAGGTTAGCGACGCTGTCTTGGACGCTCATTTGAAACAGGACCCCAACGCCAAGGTAGCATGTGGTGAGTTTTCTCTTTCCGTTCTGCTTGTAGAACTTTCACTCGGTTCTGGAGATGCAAGTTTTCCCAAGAAAAGGAAGGAAAGACACTTGACAAAAAATTTGCTGTCGTCGCAACATTCAGCAAATCCTGTTGCATCTCTCATATCGTTCAAATGCCGCGTTGTCTTGTTTGCTCTGCAGTGAATGCTTGCTTCTGTTCTTTGACGTTGTTCTGTCCCAATGCTTGTGCAAAAAATGGACAGTGGCTCGAGTCTTTGCCAGGATAAAGCAGCATACGGTTGGATTCCAAGACCCCCATTGCCTTATTTTTGAACTGCAGAGACAGCGGCTAAGACTGGGATGATCATGTTATTGGGAGAGATCAGCTCCAAGGCGCACGTCGACTACCAGAAGGTGGTTCGCGACACCATCAAACATATTGGATACGACGATTCCGCGAAAGGTACGGTTTTGTGCGCACGACGAAAATTTCGGGTATCTGGGGAGACCAGGATTCTGCAGATGACAAGGAAGCGTGAAAGAAGTTGGAGTTTCGGGGAGTCGCATTCTTAAGTACAGATGGTGTGATGAAACCCGTGGCAACGAACGCCTGTGTGCCTTCTGCTGTTGCCCTGAAATTCACCTGTGCAATTTTTGTCTGTAGGATTTGACTTCAAGACGTGCAACGTGCTCTCTGCACTGGAGGAACAGAGTCCGGATATCGCGGCCGGGGTGCATGAGGGGCGCAATGAAGACGACATCGGCGCCGGAGATCAGGTGAGTGTGTCGTGAATGTCACATCTGGACGACATGGAAGCTCCCAGCTGATTTCATTCAGTGAAATTATCGTCCCATGAACGCACGATGTAACTCTTCGTGTTTGCAGGGTCTGATGTTCGGCTACGCCACGGACGAGACGGAGGAGTGCATGCCGCTCACCGTCGTCTTGGCGCACAAACTGAACGCCAAGATCGCAGAGCTGCGCCGCAACGGCGGGCTGCCGTGGGCGCGCCCGGACTCCAAAACACAGGTGCGCGGCAGAAGACGTTCTGAGCCGTTGAAATTTGGTTCCAGGGCTGATGTACTGGTCGCTCTGCAACTTAGAAATTGTTTGATGATTCGCATCATGGTTCACTCCTTCCCATGTGAAGAGAGGGTCATGTGTTGGCACCTGATCTGTGAGATGCAGGCACAACGCTCTCTGAACATCCTCGACGGAGCCTAAACGAGGTGTCCGGACGGAATCCGTGCGATTGCACTCTCATGATGGCAATTGCACTTGGTATTCTTGTTACATTTGACAAAATGTGTTTCAGGTGACCTGCGAATACATTTTGGACAAGGGTGCGTGTGTCCCGACCCGTGTCCACACAGTGGTGATCAGCGTCCAGCACTCAGACGAAGTGACAACCGAGCAGCTGCGCGAAGATCTCATGGAGAAGGTGGTCAAAGTCGTCATTCCGCACAAGTTCCTCGACGAACAGACCATCTTCCACCTGCAGCCGTCGGGCAGATTTGTCATCGGAGGTCCACAGGTCAGTGCGAGCTCTGCGCTGGAGAAACACAATTGTGAAACTGAGCGTGTTTTCTTCACATTGGAAGTTGTGTGAATCGAAAACTGAAGCTGCGATGCTTTTTGGCCCGATCGGCTTCAATTGCTTGTGATGACATGGCCGATGAGGTCACAGACATGATCAATTCAAACGGTGCAGGGATTTCTTGTACCGAAAAGGGATCAATCAGACGCGATTGGCGTCGGCTTGCGTTTTGCTCCTTTTTAATTTTTAACTCTGGCGAAGTTTTGTGGAAATTGTAAAAGGTCAAGAAAATGGGATTTGATTGGAGATGTGTCACACACAGAGTGACGCTGGCCTGACTGGACGCAAGATCATCGTGGACACATACGGCGGGTGGGGCGCGCACGGCGGCGGCGCCTTCTCAGGCAAAGACTTCAGCAAGGTGGACCGGTCCGCAGCATACGCCGCGCGCTGGGTCGCCAAGTCTCTCGTCAAGGCCGGGCTGTGCAGAAGAGTGCTCGTGCAGGTGAGTGTGAGGCTGATTCGGCGCCTTGAACGACAGAATGAATGTGCTGGCACGTCTGAAGAAACGGCCGTGCCTTTGTGCACAACAAATATCAGTTGGGTGGTTTTGAACTCTGTCGGCTTTCAGTCTCACCCTTGAAATATCTGTTGCATTGCTTCAGGTGTCGTACGCGATCGGTGTGGCGGAGCCTCTGTCCATCTTCGTCTCCAGCTATGGCACGGGCGCCAAGGAGGACAAGGATCTGCTCGACATAGTCAAGAACAACTTTGACCTCCGCCCCGGTCGCATTGTAAAGTGAGTCCTCCTCCTTGCCTCAGGGGGAATGACTTTTGGTGGTTGCGCAGAGAGCGTGATGATCAGAAGGATGAATGTGCACGCAGGTAGAGATAATCGATGAGAGAATGTCTTTGACCTGCACGTGGTATCGATTGAGGGAGATGAATAGAGGTAAAAACATCGTGTTCGTTCAGAGAAATTGGCGCGTGATCCTACCTTGTAGATTTCGAAGCCAAACAACTGCTGACGCCTACCCGTTGCGTTGTGTAATGTACCATTTAATTTCTATAGGGACCTGGACCTGAGGAAGCCTATCTACCAACAAACGGCCTCATACGGTCACTTCGGGCGGAAAGAGTTCACGTGGGAACAGCCGAAGAAACTCGTCTACTAGACAGAGCCGTCGGCCTTGCGATTTTACAGAAACATTCAACTTCATGTTCAAGGGTTTTGTCACTGGTCTTTACATTTTTTCTCGCGGTGATACTAAATACCATGTAAACCACGCTGTCCCTCTGGCGCTAAAACTCAGTTTCATCGTAAACTCTAGTCATCGCTCGTGTGGGCGTGTCTGGGGTGTGTACACAGAACAGGGACTGCTGGCCTGGGCATCCCAACTCACTCGAACAGAAGTGCGGCTGGCGAAGCCTGGGAGGGTCGTTCCTGAGGCGGACCACAGTAGACTGCTGGCTGGAAGTGACTGATACCACGTCGTCTTGGCAGCAACGGGTCCTGGTTGCCTTGCAATCGTGTGAACTCGCTTTCGGCCTTCTCTCGTTTACTGCAAATGTGTATTTATAAGAGCTGAAGCGATCTAGATTTTATAAGCACACATTTTATTGCGGGATACTTGGGGGAATTTTTGTAACACTTGACCTCGGCTGATACGCGCAATGGGGAACCTACCAGTTCAGCATCAGTCTGATACTTTTCACCATCTGAACGTCGGTGTTCGGAGTGACGCGCCTGATCGTTTGCGAGGAGGCAACGATGCATGTGCTTGTTCACTCCTGCGCGGCTCAGACTTGGGCCTTGCGTTCCAACTGCTCTCGCTTGCCGCAATGTACTATCACATTTGTCTTGTGTTTATAGAAATTCATTGGAAAAGAGCACTTTTCATAAACACTCGGGTCCGTCTGCACTTGTAACATCCAAACGTACACGGAACATCTGATGTTGCTGAGATTTGTCGTCGGAGAGGGCGTGGCAATTTCGTTTGCTTGACGAGAATTGGTTTTGTGGTGTGTGTGTGTGTGTGTGCGTGCGTGCACAAGTATGTACAAACTTTGCGGATGTTAGGTCTCGTCGTCTGGCAGTCGGTGATGTGCACTTCCGTCTGTTTCAGTTGGTAATTGGTCGAAGGAAGCTGATCAGCTACACTGAACTCAAATTGGGCAAGTAGTGTTGACGTTTGGTTGAACCATTTGACTCGTTTTACTGGTCCAAAAAAATCTACCGCTGATGTCGGACTTCCCACCACGCGACGGAGTATTCAGAGAGAGTTTCAATTTACCGGTTATGAAAATGCGGTGTGTTCCCAGTCAACGTGTTGTCGCAACAGAAAGTTGCAGGTTTCTGGTTGGTCGAACAGTCTTGTACATTCTTGTTTTTCACTAAAAATATTTGTGGGAAACTGGTTCTTTTCCTTCGGTTTGTCTTCTACACGCGGTGAACAAGGCAGGTCCGAAGTCTCTGACAAGCACATCGGCGAACCGAGATCGCTGTCTGGTGTTTGGTCACACTGACGAGCCACCACCAAGGACTGAACACGAGTAGCAATGAGGCCCGTTACAAGCTGCACACTTAGTTCCTCTTAGTGCCTTCAAAATAAAATCTTGCAGTTTTGACCAAATTTTCAGCAGTTTTTCAATTTACCGGTAATGAAAATGCGGTGCGTTCCCAGGCAGCGTGTTGTCACAACAAAGTTGCAGGTTTCTGGTTGGTCGCACACTGCCAGTCTTGTACATTCTTGACACAGGCTGCATTGCCTCTAGCTGGTCAACAACTGGTCCCACAATGCATCGAGCCTCCTGAAGTCGCTGGGTGCAGCATTGACATCTGCATCATTGGTGTTGTATTTGAGCAGTGGTGAGCTGAGCATTCCAGCTTTCAGTGAGGAGCTGAGTACCTGGCAGAGCTGCTTTGGCAGAGCTGTGCAAAGCTGAAGCTGCACCCTGGGTCAGCACCTCATGCCAACTATAAAAGTTGCAGACATGATGCCTCTACAGAGCAGTTTGCTGGAGTGAGAATAAACTTAGAACTGTTTGCCTGAGTTATTCACTCCAATGCAGCCCAGCCAAAGCTCAAGGCTGCACATGACTGCAGTGCCATCAGTGATGGTGAGTGTATGGCAAGCCCAACCAGGGCTACCCACACACAACATGGAGGTTCTTGAGTGCTGACCAAAGATCGCCTTGAGACATGTTGTGACAACAAATTGGAAATTGACAATGGACGAAGCACAAGTCTCATGGGAAACATTTCATCACATAAAGTTGTTTATTTTCATGACTTCATAGTTTTCAAAGACATTATTTGTGTTCACTCCAGAGATCAGTGGGTAAACAACTGGAATGCAAACACAAACCACGCAAGAATTGAAGCCAGAAGATACAGTTGTTAACATCTTAACTGGCAAAATCATAAATCCAGAGCAATATGCAAATTACATGATTTATGAAAACCATTTTTATATTGTTAATTTGGCAGCAAAGTTAAAATGATATATTGAAGCATGCTTGATTTGCCAGACAGTCAGACATAAACCAGCAAAAGAAAGTCTGGTCCATCCGCGAATTTTGGAAAGTTATCATCCTATGGATGTTATGTCGGCTGATATATAAAGGTAATGCCAAAAGGACATGAAAATTACCAGCATATTCTGGTTGTAGTGTGTGACGCCACGAACTACACCATTCTTAATATTCCACTGAAGGAGGTTAATGCGCAAATGGTAAGTGAAGCGCTAATTCAAAGAGTTTTCTGCGTATTCACAATACCAAAGATATTGTGCATCAACAAGGATATGAAATTCATGGCTGCAGTGATTCAAAACATTATGGCCAGATTGAAAATTTAAATGCATGTCATATCACCAATGAATTATGGAAGTTTGAAAGCTGAGAGACAAATTCAAATAATTCAAACCATCCTGGTTAAACAGTTAACAAAGAAAGGCCAGGATTGGCCATTTTACGTGGTGGCAGCTCAGCGAGCAGCTAATACATTTGCCAGTACAGCACTGGGTGGGTTTAGCTTGCATGAGTTGGTATTTTTGAGAAAACCCCCAAATTTTCTGGCAGTGGATTTCAATACATTTCCAGATACATGCATTCAATATCACAAATACATTGAATTGCCAAGATCACAATGCACATTTATCCAAGGTGTAGTGGATGCGTTTTGAGAACAGCAAGCGCAAAACCATGCAAAAATGCAAAATGCAAAGCAGCAGTTGCATATATATGCAACAGGGGATTTGGTTGCCATATTGGTGCCTACTGCAGCAGCACTGGCAATGAACTCACAAAAATTTCGAAGAGACTACGTTGGGCCTTTGGTTGTGGATACAGTTATTGATCCAACCCACTTCAAGTTGTGAGATTTGCAAGGAAATTTGCCCGATATGTTTCATTGTCACAGGTTATGTCCTTGGAAAGAATACACCACATCATGTAACCTAACAACACAGGAAGAACTGCTTGAAGTATATCACAATCAAGACCTCTAGAAAATAACTCTGTGTCAAGAAAATTATTAATAATGCATGGTTTGTGGAGTTTTGTGTTACTCACAGCCTGTGTAGTAAGAGGATTGAAATTGGTGCAAGAAACAGATCGTGTGCGAATCCCGTTGCCACCAGCAAAATCAATGACTGGTTAAATGCATTGCATTACAAAGCCTGCAGAGAAAGAGTCATGTGAGATGTTACATATCAAAAAGAGGGTGTTGAGGCAATTCTCAAAGCCTTTGAACCAAAGTCGGTACTCCGTCCAGAGTACAGCATGTTTTTCCAACATCAGGTGTATATACATTCAAACATGCAGAGAAGATACTTGTTTGTCGGAGTCAGATTGCCTGATCCAAAAGATCTGATGTATGATGACTGAGATAAAATGTTGCCATGCCTAAACGCTATTTGAAACAGCCCAGATTGGTTGCAAAATACACTGTTCTACAATTTGCCAGGTGTACCAGGACATGTCATAACACATGTCCAAAGTCAACCGTCATTGTTGCAGAAACCACTTATGCAAATCTGTTCAAGATACAATGACATGTATCAGTGGTTGATGGCAGCAACAGAGTTCCAAATGAAAAGTCTCAGGCGAGAGGTGGAAACCTACTTGCCTGCACTATTGCCAAATGAAATTCAGGTATCAGATATCAGTGGTCTCCGATACTTGAAATTGACAGAAGACACTGAATGGTACGAGTTTGACAGACAAACTCTGAACAGAGGCATGGAAACTGAGTCCACCAAACAGAAAGCATGGGAAAAGAGGTGGATTGTGACCACAGCAACAGTGCTGGGAATGTTGTTCTCAGTGGGGTTCAAAGGATACAACACCTATATGAAATATAAGCACAACAAGGCAATGGGAGAAGCATTGAAAGATTTGTACACTCATCAAGTCAAGTTTCGGCCGACAAGTGCAAACCTTGGAGCACTGACATTCTGAAAATGACCACCATGATCAAGAGTTTGGCTACCAGTGTTGATAGATTCATAAGAAGCTGGTGAAAAATGAGGAACGAAAGGAGCGTGTGGTAACACAGACCGCGGAGGTGGTGTCACCACCATGGGTTGCGGATGGTAGTTCGCAGGATCCTGGTCAGCAGCAACAGCAGCAGCAACCACTGTGGTGGAAGTGCAAGGCAGAAAGCTTCAAGCCACGGGGGTTCAAGCCTTGCTTTCCGAGACAAGTGAACACCACTCCCACGGGGTGTTACTGCTGTGGGGAGGAGGGTCACTTTGCACGGGAATGTATGTCTGAGTGACTTCCTGCTGTGCCAAGGATGGATGTGCCGGTGTGGCAGCAACAGCAGGTTGTGGCGCCGAATTCCCCAGAGTTGGAAAATGGTGGGGGGGGGGGATGCTCAGGGGCCCGCGGGGTGAGCCCCCTCTCTGGACAGTGGTCCACACTCTTCCAAGACATCAAAGGGTTGGGTCCTAAGCTGAATGTAGTGGAGGAAATGCTGCAAGACATGCTTCAGAACTATGATGAGTACCAAGCACGAATGCAGTTGGAGTTGTTTTCTCTTCTTGGTGCAAGGGGGGAGATGGCTCCATTGTTAGCTGCAGGGACCATGACTAAGCAAGGAATACCTATCCTTAATCCAGATCCATTGGCTAGACTCATAGGATGGCAGAATGAGGTGGATATTTGCGTTAATGGCCTTGATGTACGAGCCCTGTTGGATACGGGTGCCCAGGTGACTAGCGTGTCTGACGCATTGTGTATGCAGCTAGGCTTACATGTGTATAAGCTGAAGGGCATCGCAATGGAGGGTACTGGGGGAATCCATATTGAGTATGTGGGTTACACCAAAGTCCATGTGGCACTGTCTGAGTGCCCTAAAAGACTTGGTTCCAGCCCTACGATTTCCATTCCTGCAATTGTGCTGAAGGAGTCGGAATATCAGAAGGAGGTGCCGGTAACACTGGGTGTTACAGCACTGGAAGGTCTTTTGTCTCAGCTATCGCTAGAGGAAATCCAGGGTCTGGATGAGGCCTGGCGGTTGTGCCATGCGGCACAGGTTGTTGCCGACAAGTTACATGCCAGGCAGGCCAGCGTTGTCAATGATTTGACGTGTGTGGCACAGCGTGTTTTGGTGTTGAAATGGCAAGTTTTTCCTCTGGGACAATCCTGAGTGATTTAGTGCTCTGCATGTACTAACCAATTGATGCACAAAGTTAATGTTGTAGTTGACACGGATGAACTGTCAGTGTTGCCTGTTGGTGTTCAAGTTGTCCCTACATATACTATGGTTACACCTGGATCCACGAGAGTTCGTGTGATGGTGCATAACCATGCCAAACATTCTGTGATATGGAAGAAACGCTTTCCTTTGGCAGTAATTGAAGCTGCGAATTTGATTCCGGAAGCTGTACATGAGGAGCAGTGGACTAAGTTGTACGCCCAGGCGGTGGGGTTAGTGACTCAGGAAGCTCCTAAGCAGGAGCAAGAGTGGCCTTTATCAGAGATTTTGCTTGAAAAGGTTGATGTCTTGACTGCTGAGCAGCAGAAGCAGGTTGAAGCCCTGTTGGTGGAGTTTGGAGATGTGTTTAGCAGGAGTGATATCTACGATCCTGGTAAGGCTGACCATGTGGAGCACGATATCAAGGTTACGGACAAGCGTCCATTCAAGCAATGCTACCATATGATTTCACCTCATCTGTATGAGGAAGTACGGAAACATATACAGGAAATGGTGGATGTGGGCGTGATCGCCAAGTCATACTCACCATGGGCAAGTCCAGTTGTTCTAGTGCAAAAAAAGGACAAAGGTTTGCGGATCTATTTAGATTATCGTAAGCTTAATGCTCGTACCGTGCGTGACAGTTATACGCTACCACATATGGACGAGATACTCAATAAGCTTCATGCCAGCAGGTATTTTAGTGCCCTGGACTTGAAATGGGGGTATTGGCAGGTACCCCTTGCCCAGGCTGCACAAGAAATGACTGCGTTTACTGTCAGACCCTTGGGGTTCTACGAGTTTTTGCGCATGCCATTTGGGTTAACTAATGCCCCTAGCACATTTCAACAACTAATGGAAACTGCTTTCAACGAGGTACATCTTTCTTGGATACTAATCTATTTGGATGATATCATAATTCAGAGTTCTACAGTGGATGAACAGATTGCGCGATTGCGTTTGGTTTTTCAGAAACTCCGAGACACGGGACTCAAACTGAAGCCTTCTAAGTGTCAGTGGTTTTTGCGTGAAGTCAAGTATTTAGGACATATTGTAAGTGCTGATGGCATTTCAACAGACCTGGAAAAGGTGGCAGCAGTGGCAAAGTGGCCCGTGCCAACCAAGGCTCTGGATTTGAGAAGTTTCCTGGGTTTCACCAGTTATTATCAGAGGTTTATCAAGAACTATTCGCGCATCGCAAAGCCACTGCATATGTTGGTTGCTGATGTTGAGGCTTGGCATATGGAGTACGAGTGGTCTGAGGCCTGTCAAGAGGCATTCGACACGCTTAAAACAAGGTGTATAGAGGCCCCTATTTTGGCCTACCCTAATTTTGATAAGCCTTTCATTGTCCATACAGATGCTTCAGGAATGGGATTGGGAGCTATGCTGTATCAGGCTGATGGTGATGGGAGGGAGAGAGTAATTGCTTATGCATCCCGAGGTTTGTCCAAGAGTGAAGCTAATTATCCTGCACATAAGTTGGAGTTTCTTGCGTTGAAATGGGCTGTTTGTGAGAAGTTTCAAGATTACTTATTGGGAGCACATTTTACAGTTCATACGGACAATAACCCATTGACT
>JAAUXT010058206.1_pt1 | contig 12285 bp, 7 predicted proteins | sample 7278171 | NCBI WGS metagenome assembly JAAUXT01 (sample SAMN14350112, study PRJNA611818) | marine sediment metagenome | isolation source: surface marine sediment (1.8m) | place: French Polynesia: Moorea | collected 2018-08
AGTGATATCACAAACACACTGGTTGGTATCTCGGGTGAGACTGCCCCGGTGGCGCGAATCTCTATATTTATTGAATGAACAGTGCTGCCACCTGTCACACGGTGGTTCAAATTCACAGCTGTTGTGTCACACCACACTCCTCCCCCATCAGGGGGGGGCTGGCCTCAGCCAATTGATTATATTCTAAATATTTTTATATTTAATTATTACATACATTAGACAGGGAATAGATGCTTCATATCAAAATTCTGCTATTTTGCTGGAAATTACCCAGCATTCCTCCCCCCCCCCAGGGGCTGATCACATGATCAAGGGTTTTTCCCTCTCTCTCTCATGGTTCTCTAACATGGATGTGGTCGAAATCGAGTGTTTCTCTTTTCTAAAGCAACAAATTATCAGGCAGATCTATTTTGAATTGCAAAGGTTGGGGTTGCAGCCCCTTAGTACCCCTGTGGTGGATGCTGTTGTACAACATTATTGCGCGGGGTCCCCAGTGTGGAACTTCAGCCTCAGAACCATGGTCGTGCGACTGGCACTCTCTGTTCACCTCGCACCCTACCAGGCTTAAGGTGAGTTCAATTTAAGTCACTCCACATTGACTGCACGTGTGAGTCACGAAAAGGATGAACATTTTATCTGTTGAAGGTCAGCAGGAGATCGAAGCTCCTTGGGCCCCCTGGATCCACCCCTGGCACAGGCACCAAATTCTCCCAAGACGCACAAGGACAACAGACGGCCCAAGGTTGCAGCATCCAACTGATACCGAATTGCGCTTGGGTCCGCACATCCGTGGTGCCAGGCAAACTACGGCAGGTTGTCTACATGTCATTTGCAGGTAAAGTCCTCCAAATTGACAGTCACGACTTTGCAGTTCAGTGTGGGAGGCCAGTGGTCTGGAATTTCCCAGAGCAAGAACATGACACCTGTGGCGTCGAGTTGTCAGAATCAACAGTCGAAGCGAGAACGTCGAACAAAACGCAACATGTTCTTCCACGAGCAACAGCTTCTGCCCGTCACGCCAAAAGTCGGGCTCACAACTGTGCGCTCGATCTGCAGGATCTTCAGGAAATGAGTGAGAAAATGTCCAGATTGTGGGTGTTGAATTTTTCGCTCTCTGTTTTCCGAAAAGGAAATCTTGCGAACACCATTCAACTCGAGAAATATTTTCTTGGGCAGCTTCCATTGAAACAGATCCACACGAGAATGAGAAATGTCAAAACTCACGTTCCCAGCTTGTCCTTGAAGATATAAAAATCCCGAATGTCTCGTTTGCTCCTTTTGCCATCCAGACTAGTCGTTTTGCCAGCCAGAGGCATGTTGGAGGAGTGACTGACCAGGAAATCCAGTGTTATTTTCTCTGTCAGTTCCAACCTGCCTCTGTTTTGCTTTTTCTCCGCGATACTGTGACGTCACAACATGGCGGCCGTGTATCTGCATAAAACAGCTGCAGCAACGGAAGATGGCGACACCGGCTCCCCGCCCCACGGGCCACTGTCTACTGTCTAGTGGCTGTGTTTCGTGGCATCGGAAAGTTTGCTTGATTGACGGTCGCTCCCCCTCCCCCGGCCATCAAGGTGAGACCGTCGTTAACAATGCGCATTTCCTTTGTGCATCCGTCCAAATATTTCAATCCCCGCTGGCTTCATGGAATCAGAAAACAGAAGCGCGATATCACGACGTCTCCTGTGAATCCTGGGGTTTCATGAGTTGAACCAAAGACCCAGCAAAATCGTCGCCATCAAGTTTCAGCGTCTGCAGTCTGTTGTGCAGCTCAACAATTTTCCAACTGAAAACAGACCACTGGGCTCAATGGTTTGGTTCAGATACTCACACTGTAAGAGTTGCCAAAGCAACACCGGATAAATTGGGAACCAAGTCGGGAATCACTTGTCTCGAAAAGGTTTTTTTATTGCAAAAAAAACTTAATTTTTCCTCCTGGAACATGCCTCTCAGTCTCAGGGGCGGATCCAAGTTCTGATCAGGGAGAAGGGCGAGCAACTTTCTGAGGGACAACTTGAAAAATTCAACTTGCAAAGATGCTTGGTGAAATAATTTTTCTCGGGATCAGTGGGACACCGTCTGGATCCGCCCCTGGATCCTTTCGGAATGAACACAACTAGAAACGCTACGAGCACAACATGCACAGTCACATCTGACACGCGTGTTATGAATCGCACATTCGATTTGCACTCGAGCCATCGGAACAAACACACACTTGAGACAAAACGTTCGCTGAAACATACCTGTCGGATGGGAAAGGAACTTCGCAACGTGCGAGGCGTACAGTGCTCTTGAGGGAGACCGACCTGATCTGAACAAAATTGTCACTTCTCAATAAGAACAATTTCAGGTAGTTATTTCGAAGACTCTGACGCAACATAAATTTCAATTGCTTGATTCCTGTCCGAGCAAACAGTGTGTCCCAAAGTTTCCCCTGCAAACGTGTCTGTCAGCTTTTGGCAGTGACGCAGACATTTTCAGCAACCGGCACAACCCTTCAGCGAGATGAAAAGTTCAGTTCCACATCTTGCAGACGAACATTGAGTCCATTGAACAGTTCTCGTGATGCTGCTATGACAACGTCTCTCCTTTTGTCACCTGAATATGAACAAATACAAAGAATGTGAGTCACCGAGCCAGACCCAGCATTAATAATATTGTGATTTTGCCCTCGGAGAAGACTAAAATGGGATAGAATTCAATTTTCAGGATTGAGGGGACAGATACCTGCCCCGCCAGACTTCCTGACTGCGTTCCTTGAAATATCGACTTTTTCAAGTCTGAACCAAAAGTACAACTCACCCTGGCCTCGATGTACTCCACCCTTCGCTCGAGAGTCGTCAGCTTCTCGTTGAGCGTTGCGAGTCGCGATCGACACGACATATCTGCAAACAAGAGCAACGGATTCCCTGACGGATAAAGGATTGCGAAGGTCGGGCGAGGGGGGGGGGGTAAACCTCGTACTGGGGGTGAACCTAGAAAGGTGGTGAGACGACACTTTGTGCGCGTGGGGGGGGGGGTGTTCAGGGGTCGGCTCTTGGCTGGTATGAGTCCCAATGAGTGCCGTCTAGGAAACGGCAAAACCAAACAACGCACAGACTCACTGAGAACGGACTGACCAATAAAAAACTGACGTCAACATGAGACTTCGTACAAGGAAATAAAGACAATACACCTATTATCGCCCACAACCAGAATTCTTTTCAGCAGAAATATTTCAACATTCTCACCAAACGAATTGAGGAAATCAGATATTTTCTTGATGCTACACGTTATGACTTCGATGTATTCCCTGTTGGCCCAATCCTGCTGGATTTGACGCTGAATTTGCGACATTTGCGCCTGAGGGTCCCGAACTGCAGCGACCTGTCGCGACATCTTGGATTTTTCTTGCCACCAGAATCGAATTCTGTACTATATGTTTTCGAAAATTATGTTTGATTTGTTTGAAGTTGTGCTTCACAATACCTTATGAGCAATCAGCACTAAGGAGTTGTCCATCGCGGTATATTTTTGAGAACATTTGGACACGATACACAATCAACCTACTCGGCATTTGTTTTCAGAGGTGATTTGTTGTGACAGTTTGGAACATGACAGGTGTGTAAAATCCATTTGGTTTCTCATATTTCGTGCATTAATCTTCCAAATTTTGCGTATCAACAGCGCCCTGTGTTCGTATCTTGATGTGGTGCGTCATATGTCTCAGAAACTTGCGTGCTTGACTGATTCACTGAAGACCACACCAGGAATCTTCACCCTAAATATTGCAAGTCTCCACGGATTCTGCCCAAGCTTGTGTGTCCACATTCTACTGACTGAATGAACTGTTTGTCCAGACAGGAAGACATGGCGTTGTGAGTGAAGTAGACAGGACAGATCTATGCAGTGATCACGCGAGTCAGAGCGACGCGGCTTGAAGCGAAAACCTCGCGCGTCCTTCAACACCTTCAGCGTGATGTCTTCCCTGACGACGTGGGTCAAGTCTCTGGTCACCGAGCCACAGGTGCCCCAGAAACATCCGAGTCATGCTATAGCAGGTAAAGTATGCTCAGTGCAAAGGCTGACCTGAATTATTGTTGAAGAAGTTCAAGCTCTCGTCAAGAAGAAACAGGAACACTGTTTACCTCCAAAGGTCGGACCCAGGCAGAGCCGAGTCAAGCCCTGTTGTCTGATCTTGGTTGTCGCCAGGATCGGGGCAGATGGAACCAACCCGACCAGCATCCGACTCTGTGGGGCGAGAAACAAATGGGGAAGGGACAGCCTCCCCCTGGCTGCCGCCTGGACCCAGCAGTCTGGTCGTGCTGGCGTGCACTTTGGTACACAATTGCTTCTTCCAGACACGCTGATGTCGGAGATGGATTCTGTGATCAAGGAAATGGAGGCGGAGAAACGCGAGGAGGAATCGGAGCGGCGCCGCAGCAAGACGGGCGTGGACTACAGGTACACATGGAAGTTTACGTTTTCTGAGAGTCACCCAGGAGAAGATCCACTGTCTGGTGCTGGGAGCGACAAGCTCTGTGAGGAGGTTGGCGAATTCAACTCTCAGAAATATTCATCGTGCAAAGGATGAACAAATTTGGCGGGGAGAGGGGCTGGGTACTCAGTTTCCTCTTGTCCAGAATCATTGAAATCATCTCTGTGTGAAGTAGTCACCAGAAAAAAACACACTCGTCCGAGTGAACCGAAGCAGAAACTCAAAAGTAGTTCATGTGTCAACCAGTGAACACATCAGGAGCGCGTCTGTGTTTTGGTCAGAGGCCCAGTCAGGCGTCGCAATGTTGCCCGGTGAGATTCCTGTGAATTTTTGGTGCAATACGAGTCAATGCATTTCTCGCTGCTCTGCAGTTGGTTGGCGGTGACGCCTCCGAAGGGCTTCGACCTGGCGCCGCTGGACCGTCTGGAGCTGGAGGACCTGGCGATGCGCGTCTCTCCGGGCGAATGCGGACGCGTTCTCAACCTGTTCCGCGACGCCGTGGACGCCAGGAATCCAGAGGTGCGTGCTGACTACAGGAGCGGATTCACAGGATCTGGCCGGGGAGGGGGGCTCAGAGTCAGCCGGTATATGACCCTCAGAGGCTCAATTTTCGGGGCATAAGGTTTTTTTTGGGGGGGGGGGGGCGGGAGGAGTCAGGACTCATTTGGACTTGCTACCGGTGCAGGGTCAACTCTTGATACCTCAGTTGAAATCATGCCAAATGTGAGAGTAAGCCCCTGACGCAACGCAAGTTCTTTCTGTTGAGGTCAAACGAAATAGACTCCCCCCCTGGGTGAATAACATTCAGCTGAGGCCAGACCTCGTACTTCTCACACTTCCAACTCGCTATTTGTTGCCTTGCTTTCTCGTGTCACTAGTTGAGGCAATAATTTGCTGAACAGACACGTGAAACTTTTTGACCGAGTCTCCGTCTGTCTTCAGATCACGGAGGTACCCGGGATTATGCGCGCCGTCATCTGGCAGGTGATCGAGGGGCGGCCCAAGGAAGACACCATGTCCGAGTGGATGATGAAAAGTCTCACCAGTCTGGCCAAGTACAGACCCAAGTCCTCCAAACGCATCGCGCCACTCCAAATCGACTCAGGTTCGACTTTTCACTCTGCTTCGCAGGTGCCGCCATAAGCCATGGAAGGACAAGTGCGAAATTTCGAAACAAAATTCTTGATGGCCACCTGTTTCCAATGAATACTTTCGTTGACGGACAACTTTTCAGAATTGAATCTTCAGAACTGGAAAAGACCATCCGTGTTGGATTTTGCTGAAGACATCGCACTGTGTTCAAAATCGCAATATTTTCGGCAGATTCCACGGAGGCGTCTTCTCCGACGAGGTCTGACTGCAGCAACATCTTCATGACGAGTTCCAGCTCCCACGCTCTGGTCGAGTCTGTGGACCAGCTGCCCGTATGACTCCGCAATATTCCAGTCGAGCACACGTCTCAACGAATAGGTCAATGTTGTTTTTATGCGCGAGAAATTGACAGTGCCATTTTGCTGGAAATGTATTGCGCCCGGTGTCAAAGTCAGGTTTACAAAGTCTTTGCAATGTTTTCATGTGGGTGTTTTGATGGAACAGTTGGTGAGGTATCTCCTTCAGCGAGAACAAAGTTTTGCCAAACAAGCATTTTGTGTCGCAACTCCAGCGGATCCAGGAGGCCAGAGGCGCCCCAACAATCCTGAACCCCCTCTTATTTGTGGCCCTGGCAACAATTTGTTAAGTTTCTGAAGTTGAAATTGGGCCCTCTGACCCTGCCCCAGCCCCGAGGAAACCACCCCAATTTTGAGTTTCTCACGGTTCACCCCTGCCGAGACGCAGATTGCCTTCCCCAGCCCGATCCTGGATGCGCTGGAGCCTTGTGTGCACAAGTCCGTCCTGTGAGAGTTTAATCATTTGCCAAAAGTTTTACGATTGAAGCGTTCAACGACTGATAGGTGACTCATGATAAATCTACTGCTCCAATTTTCTTGAAAGAGCCTTTCATTGGTGTGATTGATGTGCATTTTTCCTGCACCACTGTGTGTGTATTTTGTAGTTTTTGACAATTTACGGTTGTTTACGGTCATTGTGTCACTTAGTCGGCAAACACGTGACCGTTTGGTTCACAAATACAAACACCGTAATCACTCACACGATGTTCACGCACTCATGTTTTGTGCACATCCCAAATTTGCCTTGGATATGGGGCACCCAGGTCCCATTTACGCAATGTCAAACTCCATTGAACGTGCGCATCTTTGTTTTGATACGAAGTGCCAAAAAAGTGCCAGAAAACGTGGCTGAATTCGTGTGGTGTCTGCACGTTTCATGCACGTGCGTTCAAGAAAGACAGTTGCCTTCCACGGGAATAAGTGAGCGTTCAGTGACAACTTTGCTCCCAGGCAATGTAGTTCTTCCGTTGTGAATTTTGGAGACGTGAGCATTTCTAGTCGATTCGCACAGTTTAGGTCCGTCTGCACGTTATATTGTTCAATCCGGCCAAAATAACCACTTGTGCCAATATTGTCGAAGATCTGGTTTGTACACGCCTCACGGTGGGGTGGTCGGTTCGTCTGTTGTAATCACTGAAGTCCGTCCGGAATCTGCGTGTCGACGACGGCCGTTGTCACAGAAATGCTTTTCAGTTTTGGAAAGTGGCCAGCTCTCAAAAGTGTGAACTCAAAAGTCTGATTTTCTCCAACAAATAGCCGACGACCCCACCAGAAAAATTGTTGGCCAGGCATGTGTCTGCACCTTCATATGTTCTTGTTTTTTCCTTGCAATAAAGCACGTAAGCACACAATTTAACAGTTTGTTTCCCTCAGCTCTGTGCACCCGCGGTGCTCTTCGATTTCCTTATCACCACACCCAGTGAAGTTTTTTTCCGAATCAGAGGGTGTGAAGTTTCGGTGGATCCAGGACTTGAAGGAGGGAGGGACAACATTTGGTTTCCGCCAGGGTGGTAGGGGGTGTTACAGCGAACATCAAAGAAAGCCAAAACAAAAGGTAACGTTGCAGACTCTACTTCGTTGATGAGTTTGGCCTGTCAGTATGAGCGGCAATTCAACAACCACAACAACATGGAATGAAACGACAGGCAATCGCGTGATAAAAAAGTTTGTCTGAATTTTGAGGTGGTGAATGTTTTTTTTCGGGCTTGGTTTCACTGGAATATGGCTTCAGATCGCACCAATTTGCGATTTGAAGTGTGGCGGGAAATTGTCCATTCGGCGGTGTTGACATCTAGTGTCGAGCTCGCGCACAAGTACCTGTTGACCTAGTTCCCCATTTTCCGCCAGGGGACCAAAACAACATGGTTGAGAACAGTCATGAAACTTTGTCGGTGGCTGGCCTTTTGGTCTTTTTGTGCTTCACTAAATTTATCTCGCTCTTCAGAAACCCAGCAGACAGCTAGAAAATGTCGTGCCACTTGTGCCACTGAGGTTTGTAAGAACTTTTTCCGCAGTTTTGGTGCGTTTCTGTCCAGTTATGTCAAGAATGTTTTCAGTGTTTGGGAGTGGCTAACTTGACGACTTCAAACAAGAAAGTTTCTCATTTTACACCTGACCAGTTTGACGGCTCTTTGTGTTTCATTTTCGCTGACAGTTTTCCCCCTTGAGTGAAAGTGAGTTGACGCAACGTGATTTCCCAGCTCAAATGCTGATTTTGGAGGTGTCTGTCACAATTTCAAACAACTTCCTTTTTCCAACACGTTTCGGGTGTTGCGGCTGACACAGTTGAGTTGGATCTGCGCAGGTCTGCTGAAACGGATTCGCTTTGTCTCTATGTCACGCGCAGAAGCCACACTGTGCAGTTGAGTTTTTGTTTTACGTACATCGGAAGAAGGACGTTGAAAACAACTTTCTTGACTGAGAGGCAAGTTTCAGACTGAGACTTGTAGACTCTACTGTTCATAACGGAATCTGGGATAAAACTGCTTCAAAGGGACCCGACCCCTTTGGCCCAAAGTGGGACAAATTACATGGAGGCGAACTCCTGCCCCCCCCCCTTCACCCCTGGACATCCACAGAAGAGTCATTGTCCAGTCTGGCTATCCACATGGCCCAAGGTTGACTTGGAAGAAACGCTCGACAGGTTCCAAATCTACTGTCCCTCGCGGCAACTGAAACTCTTGGCGTCAGAAAGAGGCACACTGTCCCCGTTTCTAGAATTAATAACTGAACCTGCAAGTTTCCCTTGAGGCCAAGTTCTGGCGCGTGAGAGTTGGTGCTGTTTCTGGGCGTTCTGCCGATTCGTGTGATTCGGCGTGTGTCCACACATGTAAGAGTTCTTGTTTGCCCCTCAAAAATTTGTGCCGTCAGCTCGCACCCCCCGTTCAAGTGATCGCCCCGCTTGACTGACTCTTGGGTCTGTCTCTGAAACTGGAACTGTTTGGTTCTGAGGAATCCTGACAGCGATCACTGCAGGACGAATCCAAGCCTGTCCAATTTCACCTGGCACGATTCGATCGTGACGAAGGAGTCAGGTTTTCGTGTGTCAGATGAAAGGGCCGAATTCGTGTTTCATAATGTCAGTTAAAGTCGAACACTCACCTGTAGCCAAAGGTGAAAGACCTTTTTGTGTCATGTTTTCGGGAAACGAGATTGCTGGTGATCCAGGGTGTGCCGGCCCCTCTTGACCCTTCACTCACTGATTGTCAACATTGAAGTCGGCTTGCCCCCCCCCTCGAAAATTTGCACGACTTCTGATCTCAATCCGCGACTCACAAGAGGGCACAAATTTGACTGCCACCGTGCTTGCAGGGTGACAAGAAACAAGGCAATGTCACAGTTGGTTTATTTTGCACGTCGCAGTGCGATTGTGTGTCGCACTGCTAACTCGAGCGAACGACTTTCAGGGGGTTGTGGTGACAGATAAATTTTTACAAATAACTGCTGTCTCTCTGATGGTCATGCAAGTCACTCCCAATTCGAGACAAATAAGACGAATGCGTTTTGTGTCTGCAGGGTGTGGCCGATTCCAACTCGACGGAAACATGTTCGGTGCTGCATCACTCAGGTGAGTTGCTCGTCTACCATCACTCTCTCAAGACACAGTAAATTTTCGGATGTGTTTTTTGCACGATTAGTTCGCACGAGGAACCAGATCCACCAGATGGGAGTCAGAGAGGTCACAGTTTCTGGGGCTCGAAGAACAAGAGTCGAAATAAATCACACACAATCACACCCCAAAATTGACGTTCTGTTTTGAGGTCCCATTGAAACGAGGCCAACTCACACCCTTGGAAACACACCCTTCTTTAACGCTCGATTTCGGGGCAAAATGCTGCGTGTTGTACACAGTTGGATGCGGTGCGAAGTCAACATTTCACTTGAGTCTGCGGTCAGGTTTGCACTGCTTAATTGGTGCACCTGACCGCATTGCTGCAGAATTTGCCATTGTCGTTGCGACAATCACTGGTACAAGGCCAAATGGTCAAAGTCATATCTGATTCGATTTGGCACGTCTGTTCTCTCTCGTGAAATACAAGTGATGGATACTGTTGTGCATCGTTTTGATGTGTGGTCACTGGTGGAGACCACAGCAGATCCAGGGTGAGAGCCGTGGGGCGTGGCCCCCTGATGCCTCCCCCTCCCCGTCAACATGAATTTTCTCTCCACATGGCAAAACGTTTCCAACTTTGGAGTTTTCAAGATTGGAGTTGGTTGCTCCCCCACCCGCGAAGATTGGTCTTCCTTGACCTTTACGGAGACGCTCAACGCTTTGCGTCCTTTGCAGTGTGTCCGACGAATCTGTCGGCGTCCTCGGCGTCGGCTGGACCGGCGCCCGGCGACGCGGACTCACCAGACGTCAGTGTGCGCGGCGTCGCGCTACGGCGCCTCGACAACTCCTCCGCTTACTCACTTGAAATCGACTGGATGCTCAACGCCAGTAGTGAGAGTCCTTTTCAACCTCACGTCACAACGTCGCCGTGACCGACAACTAAAGATCTTTCCGATTCATTTGTGAGGGATGGAGTGCGGGGACAAAAGCTGCTGCCCCTCCCACGCTTGATGCTGAGGCCACGATGGTTCGCACTTTGCAGGACTTGTCAACAGCAGCGCGTCGGACGTCGTTGTGCGCAGAGTGGACGATGGGGACGCAGCGAGTGGTTCTTGCACCGTCTACCAGGGGGCGCAAGACAAACATCAGGTCAGTGCGTACACGTTCCGTCTTGCCTGTGCAACACGCCCCCACGTGAAATGCGTTGCTCAACATGTGAAGAGTTCGCGAACTTTGTTCTCATGGCCCAAAAATAAATGAGCAACCTTTGTTCCAGCTTCCGAGTGTCGGGTGGATGCCGACTGAGATCGGGGTTTCCTCCCCCCAACAATCCTGTCCTGGAACCACCGAAAAACATTCGTTTTGGCCTTCCTCCAGCTCCCGTCGTCTCGATACTCAACGTGTATTCCCACTTCTAATTGCAGTACGCGTTTTGTGAGTCTGACGTGCAGAGCCAGTCCGGGATGATCTGGGAGTTCGTTGTGCTGCCGCGCAACACGTCCAGGCTCTACCTGTTCAATCTGCCTCACAACCTCCAGTCGGTCGTTGGTGCGTCGTCTTCAGCGTTGCTCAATTCAGCTCAGTAGATGGCGGCTTTTGTAGCAAACACCGTTGAAGTTTCACAAACCAGGTGGTCGTTGGGGTGCGTGAGAAACCTGGGTGGTCTTTTGGAAAGAAAATTGCAAGATTGGGCGGCGCCCCGCCCCGCCCCCGGCCCGGCCCCGCACCTGGACCTGGACCCTGCCCTGCCCTGCCCTGCCCTGCCCTGCCCTGCCCTGCCCTGCCCTGCCCTGCCCTGCCCTGCCCTGCCCTGCCCTGCCCTGCCCCATCCCACCTCACCTCACCTCACCTCACCTCACCCCACCCTAGCCCCACCCCCACCCCCACCCCCACCTCATCCCCACCTCACCAGAGCACAGTGGACTCAAGGTGTATTTTGTGTCTCGTCTCCAGATCCGTCGAACCTGAGCTCGTGGGAGACGGTGACGGCTGTGACGGCGGACCCGACGCGGCGCGCGGTGGACGTGGCGTTCCAGCCGGCGCCGGCGCGCTTCCCCGTGCAGGGCTACATCCTCACCATCGAGGAGGGCGACGCGCAGCACATCATCAAGAGCGCGCATCTCACCGCTGTGAGCAACTCGCAACTTCAGGGGATTGGGGACTTCTTGCCTGCCGACCAGCAACAAAACAATTCATCACCCTGAAATTGATATTGACTTTCCAATGTTTGGCGACGTTGCACGACGCATGCGAGTTTCAAACGGAGAGTGAAGGTCTTTCGGAACACACTGAGGAACACTTAGTGCGTACGATACCTCTCCAGCCAGGGCAGACAGGGTACACTGCAGGGCACAGAGAAAATGAATGCTATGAGGTGTGTGTGTTGAGCGCACCCAGGAGCTTGCGCGCCACGACAAACGATTGCGCTTTTGGATTCTGCAAGTGACCTGGGCGTCACCTACGTACTTCTGCCATGCTTGGATGAACCATTGATTGATTCAGCGTACAAATTTGAGTTGATGATGGAACACAAACACAATCTCAACAAAAGTTTAAAAACTGACGCCCACATTCTTTTTCAGGGACAGAGTTGGGTGACGTTCGGCGAACTCACGCTCGGGAGTTTGTACAGCGTATCCGTCGCCGTGGAAGGTTGCGACGCGTGCAGAGTGACTGTGTCGGCGAGTGTGCTCCTCAAAGGTGAGGAATCCAGGAGCGGCTCCAGTATCTGCGGGCGGGGGGGGGGCAAGCTCCAACTTGAACATTTTGTTTGTGGGGTTGGGGGGCAGGCGGGTCTTGGAAATCTG
>JAAUXT010103819.1_pt1 | contig 12281 bp, 12 predicted proteins | sample 7278171 | NCBI WGS metagenome assembly JAAUXT01 (sample SAMN14350112, study PRJNA611818) | marine sediment metagenome | isolation source: surface marine sediment (1.8m) | place: French Polynesia: Moorea | collected 2018-08
CCCCGCCGACCCGACCTCCGCCGTGGGCTCAACCCCCCTCCCCCCCCCCGGCCCCCCCCCCCCCACCCATGCCTGCTGCTGGAGCCGTCACGCGCTCACTGTGATCTCCCCTGCGCCCCAGATCAGGACCCGGATCTCCAGACTCGCTGTAGATTCGGCCGCCGCTCTGAGTCCCGGCCCTGATCCGCCTGTCTCGGCTGATTCGTCGCTCAGACAACAGGGCCACGTCACGCTGTCTCACCCGCCCTCCGTCCAGCTCAGACAGCCGCACTCATATGACCCACCCCCGGGACCGCCTCGACTCGCCTTGCCGGTGGCTCCACAACAGTGAGTCTGGTCCTCTGAAACAGTCGTGAATGGGGGCATATCTCGAACAGGTCTGTACACCCTGGTTGGCTGCAGCTGACTCTCTCTTTTTTTCTCTCTCTATTTCTCTCTCTATTTCTCTCTCTCTCTTTCTGTGTGTGTGTGTGTGTGTGTGTGTGTGTGTGTGTGTGTAAGGGTTGGTTTTGTTGCTCTGACGTTGAGAATGGAAGAAGTCCGTCTGTCTGCCCATCCACCCTCCCCAGCTGTAGACTGACCCGTGGGCCTCAGAGCGGAGGGCACATCCACTTCAGTCCGTCTACCCCACGTAGAAAGGGACCACAACACAGCGCTGAAGTTCACGCTGGGCCTCTGCGCCGGAGCATCCGTGAACCTCGGGGTTCGTCCCCGGCCCCTCCACCCCTGACCCTCCCTTCCCCCGTGGACCACAGCTCGGGCCTGACGTCCAGTTCGGTCCCCTCCATCACAGATCATCCATGGTCCTTGGGCCTCCCCCACCTCGCAGCGCCCATGGACCACAGGGCGGACCTGACGTCTGCGTGGGACCTTTTCACTGCGTACTACCCGTGGACCTTGGGCCTGGGTCCCATCCCCGGTCCCTCCACCTCGCACCGTCCTTGGATCACAGGACCTGACGTCTATCTCGGACCCCTTCCCCGCATACTAATGTCGCGGAATGTAGCGGCCGAGGCCACGGCCAACTGCGCCCAACGAGGCACCGCAATTTCCTGCGCGAAAAATGTCAGCGCGTTGAAGGCGGCGCGGCGCCGGAAGTGGCACCGGAAGTGGCAGGTGCGGCAGCGCCGCCTAATGCCCCGCAATTAATGCAAACTCGGCGTTTCTCATTCCTGGAAAAACTTGTGCGGCTTGGGTTCAGGTGGGTTCACAGGGTTGCGTTTCAGAGAGAGGCGAGCGACCCGTGACGCATCTACGTCATCGCCTCGTTTTGAGGTCCTGGGGTTTCCTTGGGTTGCGTCACGTGTGGCGTCCCAGTTCACGTCGTCGCGCACTGCGTCGGACGTCACAGAAGGCAGCGCCCATTTCACATTGGTGACGCACGGTCATTTCTTTGACGTCGGCGTCAAAATTTAACATTGAGTTCAATGGTGGAATTTTTCAGAAAATGAGTACGCGTCACCCAATGCGAAAACGGCCATTGAATTGAGCAGGGACGCGACGCGTGACGCACGTGCTGTGAACGCGAAAGCGAAGCGTTTTGAGATGGCGTTCTGTGAACTTTACATCTGAGGAGCAGCGGTCGTGTAAAAATAGAACGCGTCCATGCTGCACGTGTCCTTTTTCACGGAACCGTCTCGCGCAATCGATACGCAATTAAAGTTGTTGGCGCGGCGGCAGAGAGCGAGCGTTCGACGCGCGTGGCGTCGTGTTGAGGCGTCACTGCGCTTTGTGCGCGAGCCAAGGCCCACACAAGGCTTCCAACTGAGATGCAGCAGGTTGAGGTGTGTGATTTTGGGCGTGCAGCGTACAGAATTTTACATTTCATGTTGTTCACCAGACAAATTTTATGTGGGCGTGGTGATGTTTGGGGGTCAGTACTGGAGTGGAGTTTGGGAGGCATGAACGTGGTTCGGGGACAGTTTCTCCTGTCATTCTCACGAAGCCTGCCACTTCAGGCGTTGAAACCAGTTGCATACGAGCAGTGCGTTTCTGTTGCTATGTCAACGGGCTCCGACAGTCCGCACGGAGCAGGTGTCCGTCCAGTAGAGTGTTGACCCCACACAGGTCCCGCCATGCTGCATGAGGTGACGCATCAGAGGCAGCGGAAAGCGACAAGGCCAGTGTATGTGTTCACACACACGCACACACACACACACACACACACCAGCCACCCATCGAGCTGCAGCATATCCTCAACACAGAGATGCCTATCTGAACCGTGATGTGACGTTTCACAGGCATCAGAACGAGGATTTACAATTCTAACATTTCTGGTGTAAAAGGCTCTCATCCCTCACACGACCTGGAGGCACTGTTGTGTTGAGGCCCGGTTCACACTGACTGCGTGCATGACGTCACCGCACTGAAGGTCAGTGGGCGTTGCGTCGCTTGCGCTGGATGCGTCATGCGTTACGTCACTGTACTGGACGCGTCATGCGTTACGTCATATGTACCGGACGCGTCATGCTTTGCGTCGCTGACACTGGACGTACGTATCATGCGTCGCGTCCCTGGTCACGTCAATGTTTTCTGTGTAGAAAGCGATGACGCAACACCTGTTGACGTACCCACGTGACGCATGACACATCCGGTGTGACGCAAGCCCCGTGACGCACCCCTCTGCTGCTTCATTTACGTGGAGCGTCCCTGCAGAGCGATAACCGCATCGCTCTCGTGATGTAATGACCTGCGCATACACCGCTGTACACATTTGCGCACACGCACGCCAAACCTAATGCAATCCGTCCCTACGGGGGCATCTCTGCAAATTCATGACCACGTAGCGTCGTCAGCGGGCTCAGCGCGCATGCGCGGCGGCTCGGGAGAAGATCAGACCGGATTCCCCGGCTCCCGCTGACCAACTGCGGTCAGCGGCGGCGGCGGCGGCTGCGGCGCAACCCGAGCCGGCTAATACAACCGGCTAATACAGTCCGCAGCGTCCGGATTGGCCAGGCACTTAGATCCAGGGGGGTGGGTGGGCGGGGAAAGTGGCTTCGTTGCGGCATGGGCGGAGGCGGCTCAGGTTCCGTGTTGACCGTCGCGCGGTCGCTGAGACTCGGGTTTCTAGGGATAGAAGTTTATTGCGTCGCGTTGCGTGGGAAATGGCGCTGCAGGCCTGGGTTTGTTGGGTGTTTGCGTGTTTGCCTGGGTGTCGCATTGCGACGTTTATCGTGTGACCAACAGGTGGAGTGTTGGGGTCTCGAAGGAAAGAGACGTCATTGGGACCCTGCCACCCTCCAGACGCATTCTGTACTGCCTGAGCCAAACGTTGTGTGTTTGTGTGTGTGTGTGTGTGTGTGTGTGTCGCGGCGTGTGGCTTCAGTTATGATGCAGGGTCTCTCAACATCTGTACACACACACACACACACACACACACACACACTGCGTCTGTGCACCAGTCGTGAAGTTGGCGCAACTCCGGCAGACTTGTGTTGTATTGCGAAGGTTGAGCGAATCTGTCCGCTCCTTTTCCAACATGCTCCAATTGCCAGATTGGTGCCACAGTGTCCATTTGCTCACTTGCCATTGGCTGTCAGGTGCAAATAAGGGGAACTGTGCCACTGATGTGGCAGTTGGGGCACCGCACATACATAAGGCTTTTGAGGCCTGCTGAACCTCCCCATTGTCTCGGAGCCGTGGGCGCTGCGCACGCTTCAAGCATTGATCCTCACCCATCATGTGATCTGGATTCAGGGCAGCGACCTCATCGGGCCTCCTCCCCCCGTGTTTGAACGAGGAGTGGTTCACCTTGGGAGGCACTCACGAGGAAACCAGAAAACAGACACGGGCTGGTGTCGTCAGAACATGAACAAAAATCCACTCGTATCTCGCGAGGAAGAATTCAGTTGTGCAGCACTTGTAAATGTGGGGTGAGTTCTGCCCCGGGTGAACAGACCAAATTTTCTCCTTGCAACTGAAGAACATTATGGCAATCATTTGCGGTTGTTTTTTCTGGTTGGACAATGTGTGCGCAAATAATATTCGGTTCATGTGCTTGTCCAAACGAGTTTGTATCTCGGGGACTTCAAATCAACGACGAACGGAACTTTGTGGAGGTCTCTCACTTTCTCACACACGCACACACAGACAGACATACACATGCGGGCGCGCACACACACACACACACACACACACACACACACACACACACACACACAGCTCAACGACTTAGCCTTCACCACCACACAACACAGCAGTGACCGGACCACTCTCGGACTGTTCGTGTGTGTGACCTCTCGGGTCAGTCTGCAGCGTCAGTCAGTCGTCATTGCCCTTTTGGCAGCGTCCACTTGTTCTGAGCCGCGGCGTTGGACGCAGTGTTTCGCGCGGCCTCAGGTACTGCGTCTCTGCCAGATGACGCCACGCTCTCTGCCCGATGACGTCACGTGTTCCTCCGCTACGCTACGTCGTTGTTTCGCCCGTGTATGACGGACAGGAGGCTCTCTGAAGCGATGAGCTTCTGTGCTTGGGATGCGCCGTGCGTGACGCGAGTGGCAATTAAGACACAGGAGACGCCGTCTGATGAGGAGCCGTCTGCGCCTCCTCCTGCAGCGCTGCCTGCAAGTTGCAGGGAAGAAGCTTTTCACTGCAATTTACCACGATTCTTATCCACAGCTTGCTGTTTTTGTTGCTCCGGTTGTTCTGTGGAGAAGTTTGCGCGTGCGTGGTTTACGTGGAAACCGGAAGTGAGAGACCCACGTGACTTTACGTCTTGACGCTGTGAAGCGAACGCTGAGACTGTGAATCAAGGCCTGTTTCACACTGAATGCGTCACGCGTCATTTTGCGAGTCATTGGGTGCTGCGTCAGCTCAACCACAACACAAGAACCACGCATCCGTTGTGAACGTGGCCTCTATGTGATTGGTCCTGTGTGTGACCGCGGCCTGGACGCGCAGTGCTGAAGCTTCAGCGCTTGTTCCTGATTGGACCCTGTGAGAGTTTCCTTCTTGGAATTCTGCAGGAAATCCGCAGGCTGTTTTGGCCTGCGCTGATCGTGTGACCCGCGTGCACTCACGTTGCTATTGGAAACTACGAGGAAAACGCGGGCTGAGTTTCACACGGACGGCGTCAGACGCTGCGTCCCACGTGTACGTGGACGCGACGCGCGAGGCGTTCCGCCCGATCCCGACAACACTTGATGATTCGGAAGCCGGAAGACCCGCACAACGCTCAAGAGCGCTCAGAAACACAGGTCATCTCCGGTTACCCCGACTGCTGTCTCATCCGACACACGGCTTCACGCCACCATTTGGTCCCTGTCGCACGTCAGCGCTCTCTGAGGAGGAGAATCACAGCGAATCACAGTGCGGTCCCCCCACACCGCCTTCACTTCGGCGGAATTTGTCGCTGTCGGGTTGACGTGACTCGCCCTGCGGCGGGCGGCCTCCGTCTCCATGGTAATGAGGTGTCGGACCTCACGGACGTCTGCTTCCCTGATTCTCCCGAGGACCCGCGTCAAGAGACGCGCAAACAGCACTCGACGAGCCCAATAACATTTTGATAAGGACTCCATGGTAATTAAATAGGCCTGAGTGCCGTGTCAACAGCAGCCGCGATGCCGTGGGCTGAGCGGCCGGGGCCTGGAGCCGCGACCGTCGCAGGTGACAGTCGTCTTGATGGGAGCGGGGTTCACACTGCGTTCATCGCACGTGCGTGGCGTTCCACAGGAAGCCAGAGGGCACTGTGGTCCGTAGGCTGCAGGCGCGTTTGCGTGTACGCCGTGTGCGCCGTGTCGCAGTCCTGCGCATGCGTCCCACGTGACCGTTCACGTGCACGTCGGCGTCGCTGCGTCGCCGAGAGCTGCAGCGCAACGCTGGTCAGTACGCTACAACGCGAGCGTCTCGCACAGCGCGTGTCGTAGCGTGAACCCGGCCTCCGTCTCCATGGAAACAGTGTTTGCGGCTGGATACCCTCGATCGCGTGGCGTCGCGTCGTGTCGTGCGCGGGGGACGCCAATGATGACCTCCGGGAGACAGGCGAGACGCTGCATTCACGCTGGAGCGTAACGTGGTGCGGACACACACTAGTGAATGGTAGTTGCTTTGCAACGTCGCTTCTCTCACTCGTTCAGGGGCACGATTCCCGACGCATCCAATTGGCCCTGGGGGGCATAGATCTGCCCACGTGCTGTCAGCGCCTCAGAAGCGGAAGTGAAAGCGTGACAACAAGCGCCACCCCCGTGGCCACGCTGTCCAAGAACTGGGGCTCCTCTGAACGCTCCCACAACCCTTGAGGATGTGGCTGTTTGTGTGTCGTGCGGGGCCCACGACGTTAAGTAATGATATTTTCCGTTCTGCCATTCGGGCTGTCGTCCCGGGGCCCGAGACCAGCTGCGCGCGCATGCATCTTTAAAGAGGCTTTTAATAGCGTCGAGCGCTGCGTTGTCGGATGCATTATTCACGGACGCAGCCGATGGCGTCCCGGGCAACGGCCGTATCATTGGGACTTCCGGGAGAAGAGCTGGGTTTGAGGTGCATTGGTTTGAAGTGGTCAGAGCCCAGGCCCTCGTGGGTGACTCAGCAGAGTTGTTGTGCAGGCGAGTCGCTGGGCGGGATCACACGTCAACGGACGCGTCGTCGACTCAGAGACGGTTCAAAGACAAATCGCCCACGACACTCGCAACGTGCATGACGCACACGGCCCCGCACGACATGAGGCGAGTTTGAGAAAACAGCCCGCAACCTGGAAACGCAGACGCAAACGTAACTTTTGACTATCACATTTGCGTGTGCGTTTCCTGGGTTGCGGGTTGTTTGCTCAAACTCCCTACACGTGGGCCAAGAATTTTCTTTCAAATGGGCAACGAGTTCAAATCGTGCGAGCCTGATTTATTCGTCGTTCGCTGGAGAAGGGGACGCAATGCATAACGCGTCCTGTGTGAGGACCATGGATCTGCGTGGCTGTGATGCAGTGTTGTTCTACATTGCTCCTCCTGCTCCTGCGGGTCTGCTGCAGGCACGGCCTTCCACACGCCTTTTTTACAAGAAGAAATATCGACCGGGGGTGACCTTTTGTTTTCTTCTGTACATCAAAGATGGCGGGTTAATTAATTACTGCTGCTCTTTTTGCTGAGAGGAAGGCGACGTTCACGCTGCGTGCGTGCGTGTGTGTGATGTGTGTGCGTGCGTGCGTGCGCGTCGTGCGCTGTGTCTGCGCGAGGGAAATTGTGTGTGTGTGTGTGTGCGTGCGCTGTGGTGTGCTGCTGCGTGTCTGCGTGAGGGATGTGTGCGTGTGTGTGCATGTGTGTCATGCGCTGTATGTGTGCGTGTGCCGTGCACTGTGTCTGCGTCAGGTGTGTGTGTGTGCGTGTGTGTGTTCGTTGCCGCTTCTCGAGAGCACGTGGAACGCCCATGGAGTTCGAACAACTGTCACTCTGCTTGACTTGGCCAAGATTTTCCTGTTGGATCAGACTCGGGGAGACAAACGTGTTGTTGTCGTATCAGACGAGATTGTAATTGGCTCAGCCTCAGTTCAGCAGGCCAGGTGCAGACGGGAGCTGTTCCCGTGGTGAGGCGGCGGAGCGACACCTGTATCAGCTGTGCAGACAATGGAGGACGTCGCGTCTGTGTGCGGTTCCCTCCTCAGCTGCGTGGGCTCGGCTTTGTGTGACTAGGGCCTCTGGTTCAGACGTCGCGCCCGCCCGCCCACAGCAGCAACACACCTGCGTCACAACACGAACCCAGCAACAGCCTCGTCTCGTACATTGGAGTACAACACATACACACGCACACACACACTGTACAACACATACACACACACCCACTGTACAACACACACACACACACACACACACACACACGGTACAACACACACACACACACACACCTGCACCACACATACACAAGTCTACAAGCCCAGCAAGAGACAAAACTCACCAACACACACACATACACAGACACACACTCAAACACTCGGGCACACACAACACACACACATACACAACAACACACACACACACACAGCTCGTCAATCCTGAGCTGACACAACACACACACAACACACACACACACACACACACACACACCACCTGCTCCAGACTCAACCCAAAAGAGAGATAAAAGGCCAAAACAACAACAACAACAACAACAACAACAACAACAACAACAACAACAACAACAACAAGTCTACAAACCCAGCAGCAGACACCAACACACCAACTCAACACAACACACACAACCACACAACACTCACAAACACGCTCACACGCACAACACACAAACGCTCTCTCACCCCGTCTCTCTCTCTCTCTCTCACACCACACACACACACACACACACACACACACACACACACACACAGAGAGCTCAACAACCCTGAAATGGAGACAACACGCAGTTTTCCCGTCGAAGTTGCGCTCGTCAGCTCTGACGAGACGCGAGTCCCTTGTGATGTGCGTGCGCAGGGCTTTGCGTCATTCACACTGCACGCGACACGCGTCGCATCCCAGAACAACTCAATGGACGCTGCGTCAGACGCGATGACGTTGCGTCTACTGATACGTGCGGCACTTTCATACGTCGCGTCCAGTGTGCAGTACGCAGGTGGGTGTTGAGCGGAGGATATTCAGGCGTTGAATTTGCAGCGTTTCACGCTGCAAGCGTCGTGCGTCGCATCATGCGTCGGCGCTGCGCCGCAAACGTGCGACTTGAACAGGGGCAACATGACGTGATACGTCAGCACAGCCCACAGCGCACTTTGACCCGCGCGCGCGGAGACGCGTGACGTGACGTGACGCGTCTCGTGTGACGTGACGTGACGCGTGTAAACGCTGCGTGGCGCGACGCGTGTGAACGCTGCGTGACGTGACGCTTCGCGTGTGGACGCGGCGTGACCGGGGGAAGCGGCAACAACAGCAGCGCGACGTGACGCGTGTGAACGCAGTATGACGTGACGCGTGTGAACGCTGCGTGACGCTTGGCGTGTGAACGCGGCGTGGCCGGGGGAAGCGGCAGCAGCAGCTCAGCGCTGCACCTGGAGACTCAATAACTCACACGGAGACGGCAAATAGCAGATGCGATGTCAAAGAACGTCACCGCTGCCGCCGCTGCCGCTGCCGCCCCGGCGGTTTAATGCCTGAAACATATTGAGCTCAAGAATGCCTTGTTTCCCTGGGTGAACACGTGTGATATTCGTAGTGTCTCTAGGTACAGCGGATCTGTGGCTGTGATCGTCTCAGGGATCCGCAGGTCGGTGCGAAAAGGTCGAGAAAATTGCGTTCGCGGACAGCATCTTCGCCCTCGAGTCGCGTGCGCCAAAGCCGTGCCTGTTGCCCCCAATCCAAATCCACACCAAGCGCATCCACGCATACCCACACCAAGGTCACAGCGCACCTAAAATGGGTATCACAAAAAGGGCAAAGTAAACAGGCAGTGAGCAGTTGTGTTCATACAGACAGTTCCATAAGTCGCCTCAATCGCAAATGGGTTCCAACCCCATTCATGCACCAGTGTACATGCGTAATGTCTTGAAAGGCGTGTGTCATGTGCTGGCGCATGCGGGGTGGATGGGGGTCAGTGGCTCCTTGAACTGGTGAAAACACCGTGTACGTGGCTCTGTGGGTTCGTGCTCAGTTCTGCACGCTTTGCGCCTCTAACGTCGGGATTCACTCGTCCGGAGCGGTGTCTGACTGCACGCTGTGCCGTTCGTTTTCGTGACCCGGCGTCAGAGCTTCACCGACGCCATTTCCGATTGGGTTCAATGTATATTGGAGTGGCCCGAGTCACTCGGCGCAGAAAACGAACGGCGCCTGGGGCGAAATGGACGGACTCCACACACAGCGGGTCTGCAGAGCCCGTGTACCTTGCTGCGTGGTTATGCAGAATGCAGGGACTGCTGAGGAAGGGAGGGGCTGCACAGAGATTCTACTGTGCAGGGACGAAGAATGGACCCATGACCTGTGGCCAGAGGGGACCCCTGCCCCCTGTGTGTGTGTGTGTGTGTGTGTGTGTGTGTGTGTGTGTTTGTGTGTGTGTGTGTGAAATTTGATCTTTGGAAATTTTGTCGAGCACCTGTGTGCGTCTGTGTGTGTGTGTGTGTGTGTGTGTGTGTGTGTGTGTGTGTGCGTGTGTGTGTGTGTGCTCGTACATTTTCATCCTTGCAAATTGTATCGACCACGTGAAATGTTTTAATTTCAGGAAAGTGATATTGTCACAAGCGGTTCAAAAATTGAGAGGGACAAGGATTCTTCTTTGGATGTTCAACGCCAGAGCAATTTTGAAGCGAAGACTGGGGGTCACGTGTAGTGGTCGCCCCCCCCCCCCCCGCCTTTGTGGAGGGACGTCCTGGGTTCCACCCGTGGGCAACGAACGTCTATTTCCAGAACCGCGTATTGATCCACTGCGCTTATCAATAATGCATTGTTAATTGACAATCTATGCTGCTTATGGGCACATAACCTATTTACGTGGCGCACGGATCTCTCCCCAGCGCCCTACTTTCGCCTGGTTCCCGGTTCGCTGCGGCGCTGTTCGTGTTAATTGCTGCGGGAGGCGGTAATGAATGGAGCGGGCGCGACATGCAATCGCGCCATCCAGCGTTCACGGCGGATGCGTCGTGCGCTGCGGCGTGCGTCGTCCGCGTCCTTGCGTGCGTGCAGCGTCCATTGACTGTATGGATGGATGGAGGGATGGAATGCATGACGTATGGATCCATGTGAATGGAACATGCATCACGCAAACTCGCAATCTTGGTACGTCTTGCGTTGCGTACGTGAAACGTCAAGGACGCTGCGTTGACTATCGGGTTTCGCCAGACGCGCATGCGTAGCGTCTTCAGAACAAGTCACGTGTGCTGCGTTTCTGTTGGCCTTGGCAGGTGGGGGCTTGGCACAAACGTCCGCTACATTGCAAGCGACGACGCAGCGTGTTACCCAAAACAGAAACGAAGCAAGGAAGTCAGCGTCGCCAAGACGCGACGCGAACCGCACCCCGTGTGAACCCTGCGCACCTACGCGTCCTGCTCGGGGACGCAGCGTTCGCACCCATCGTCCATCACGCGAAGCAATATCCTCGCACCGAGTCCGGACGCTCAGACGCTTTGCTGCACGCATGCGCACCGCCCTTTCTTCACGCACTGTATTCACTGTATTCGGTAGCGGGTTGTTCCATTGGGGAGGTTTCGCAAATTGGAAACGTAGACGTAGATGTGAACGCAGACATAGAGTCTTACCCTGTGGGACAGAGTACTCCCCAGATACCTTCATTTTTCTCTTGTTCTGAACAAAATTCTGCCCTGATTTTGAATTTTTGGTTTTGGAAAAGGGTGAAGGCAAAACAGAAAGCAACCATCACAAACAAAGATTTCAACACACGTATTGCTTTGGACTGAACATTTTGAGTTGTGAAAGATCCCACAGGGTGACATTCTGCGTCTACCTTCTCTTTTACATCTACGTTTCCAATTGGTGGAACCTGCCCGTTACCTGGGAACCAGCGCAGGATTCGCAGCACGCGCGTCGGGCCGATGCCTTTTGATTTGCGTCGCGCACACACGCGATCCCTGCGTTTGATACGACGCGTAAAAATAACGTAGCGCAGCTGCAGCTGCAGTTCATTTGCGAAGGCTTCAATTTGGGGGACGCCAATCACACTGAACACGCCTCCGGGCCCGGTGGACGCGCCGTCCGTGAGCAGCGCGTCTAATGCAATCACAACATGCCGTCCGGTGTGTGGACCAGGGAACCAGGCGCAGCTGTGACACGTGACGTGGTAACGTGCAATGCGAACCGTATTCACTCGTTGAAGACGCACCTTTTCCTCCAAAGTTATACGTGAAATGTTGACGTGGGTCTTTTACACACATGTGCGAGTCAACTGTGGAACCTGAGTTCCTGAACGTTGAGGCAAATGTTAGAGTGCGTCAAAAACGTGAATTCTGCTTGCTTGGGTGAAAACGGTATTCTCTGATCGGTGTGACATCTCTGAGATCCACACCGTGTGCTGATGCGGACCACGCGTCTTCACCACGGTGGTGTTCTTGTTGGTTCTTTTGGTGCCAACCAGGCTCTGGTTTGAAGTTGATTGACCAAGTTTATGGATCGGACGTGTGAAGTGAACGACGGTTCTGTGCGAGAAGGTCAATAGCCACGGCGTGGCCACGAGCGCTCTGTGTGTGTGTGTGTGTGTGCGTGTGTGCGTGCGTCGTGCGTGTGTGTTTTCACCCCTTTACAGAGGCTCTCACAGGCTCTGCCTGTGGCTGGGTGTTGTGCACTGTTCTTTCTGCAGCAGATGCATGAAAAACGAAGCCCCAGGCAACCACAGAAAAAGAAACACTTCATCCC
>JAAUXT010025720.1_pt1 | contig 12280 bp, 8 predicted proteins | sample 7278171 | NCBI WGS metagenome assembly JAAUXT01 (sample SAMN14350112, study PRJNA611818) | marine sediment metagenome | isolation source: surface marine sediment (1.8m) | place: French Polynesia: Moorea | collected 2018-08
AATTACCTGGGCCACAACGCTTTTGTTTTGTGGTTAATTTCCGCCGCCATGTGCAATTCTGCCCCATGTTCAAAAAGGCTTTCTGGAATGGTTATGTGGGACGGGACCTGGGTGGGGCGGCCGCCCCCCCCCCCCCGAAACAAAAACGGGCAGGGGCAAAGCATCTGGATCACTTAGGAACGGTAAACTGTAAACTTATTGACACGAGCTGTTGAGGTTGGACCTGGGGCTTTGACGTGTGTTCCCGAATATCAATGTTGTTTTGCGGCCACAGTCGCAAAGTTGTGGGCTCGCGTTTGAATTGGGCGGAATGAATAGAGCGTTGACCAACAACCTGGGTCATCTTTCCATCTTTCAATTTCCCGGTATTCTCACCAGATTTGGGGTGGTTTGCGCAGTCATCGCGAGACCTATACAAAGCAGACAAACTCACTTGCGCAAGAGCGTCGGAAGACAAGGGGCAAAGGTCTCGTTGAGTGAAATTGAGCGGAGAGGGTAATGAGTTCTGTGACATCTGCAAATGAATGAGTCAGAAATGGCAATGAGTTTCCGGTATCAAGTGACCACAGACCCAGAGGGATGAGACTGAGGTGGTTTGGACTGAGTCCGGTGTGCTGGGGTCGTTGAATTGTCCCGAGTCTCGTGCAAAACCAGACATGCGTCATTCAATACGTTCCAAAATCGAAGTCTTCTGTCTTTAGTGTAAATTTCACCGCAAGCGAAGACAGAAACTTGAAGCAGAAAGAGATCTGGAGATGGCAAAGCCTGATGCATGATTCGAGATTGTGGGTCTTTGCAGGGTTTCAGAGAGGTATACGGTGAAAGAACATTTATGCACACCGAGGGAGCTGTTTTACTGCTGGGAATTGCCTTTGGAGCAACAGTTTGTTCACCTCCTCCCACAGACAAAAAGTTTCTTGAAAGAAGCCATTTTCTCGGGCAGAAATTTTTCACTTCTCACTGGAAAAGAAAACGTCTTTATATTCTGCGGGAGAGAAAAGCGAAATGCAAATCTTGCGGTATCCCTGGAGAACTGAGTTTCTTCACGAAACGCACTGCTCTTGTGCGGCGGGCCTTGCGGTCCAGATTGCTCTGAGGTGATGACGTCATATCCATCTCATATCCTCCCAGAGTCCAAGATCCCAGGAGAAAACAGGTTCTGCTCAACTTTCAAAAAATTGCACTGGCAGATGAAAAAGAATGAGAACCTTTCCACCTGGCGTCACAATTGTGTGGTGCGTGGGAGGAGAATTCCAGGCTCCCGCTCCTGACTGAATGACGTCAGCTTCACGAAACTCACGGTATGTGGTGCGGCCCCGTCTCCATATGGACGGGTTGTGACGTCATCTCCAACTCGGATCCTCCCAGAGTCCAGATCTTCAGGGAAACCCGGATCTGTTCAACTGTGAAAAATTTACAAAGTAAAATGAAAATGTATGACAATATTTGCACCTGACAGCGCAAAATTGCAATGAACATTTCATGGAGGCCAAGCACGGAGACGACGCGCGGTTTTGACGGTGGTCCCGTGAGTGACGCGTGGGTGGGATGTGTTCCATCTTCTGCAACATGGTGTTGCTGAAGTTCATGTTCCCCCACCTGACTAGATCTACATGACGCTGCTTTCTGCAAAGTTACTTTCAGTGTACATGACCCTCTCAATCCCTGGGTGCGACCTTGACCCAAACTGCCCTTCGTGCACTCTGTGCTCTGAAGCAGGTCCCCTCTGATTGGCTGATGTATTCTCGCTCTCTCACACGTCAATTTGCGCGGGAATTGGACGTCATCCGACGCGCGCGATGACTTCGATTCCCACGTCGTGAATAATTGATGAGTCAGCAGATACATCTTAGACGGTCAGGGGCGGGCCCAGAATGCGGTTGGTGTCGGTGATCCAAAGAGAGCCACTCCAACAGTGAAAAACCAAAACTTTGTCCTTTCTGGGGACCAATGTTTCAGGAGGCCAACCCTGGACCCCAGGCCCCTTCCTATTCACTCCTGCCAGGAGTTGGCAAGCGCCAGGGCCCAAAAGGGGTTGATTTCAAATTTGAAAACAAAGAAAGCCTTTCTGGCAGACGAGGCATAATTTCGGGGTCAATATATGTTTTCTCTATTTTCGGCGGGAAGGAGGGGCCTTCGCTCCCAGATCCCCTGGCATTAAAACCACACATTTTTATGAGGCTGTCTTCCCTGCGTGCATGAATTTAGATGCGATTATGAATATTTCATGGTTCGCAAGTCGAAGTGTTTCCTTTCGAGTGGCGTTCAATCATGTTTCTGTTGAATGTGTTGTGCGTGGCGCTACTCTGCGTACTTGAGGAGGCCAAGAGTACTGCTGGTCATTCTGTGTTCCCAGTTTGGCTGTTGGCATTCACTTGAACGACGGTCACGCATCACATTTTTTGCGAGTGGGGGTGAGGGTTCGAGCCTCCAGTCCCGCTCTGTCAGCCAGGCAGGCCGGGCTGGGGCTCAGACCGCTTTTCCAGACTCAAGAAAAACTGACAGAAAATTCATTTTACTGTTTCAGATGTCAAACATTTCACAACCAACATTTTCCGCTCAGCTTGTGGTTCTCGTACTCCTTCGTTGCACAGGTGTTTCATTATCTCCAAGCCATATCATATCCTGTCCAAACAGTTTTGCACGAAATCAATAACTCACTCCACAAAAGTAATTGCAGTGTGAACCTGGAGATCCTCAAACATTGACTCCCCAACGCGCGCACCAATTGAAATTTGCTATCTGTCAATAAGTCAATATTTTCAATGTGTTGAACTTGATCTGTCGGCGACAGGTCCAGGGGAAGGCAAACTTCGGTTTCATGCTGAACAGGCGTGCATACAAACAAACGTTGTGTACATGGGGGTCTTGTGCGTTCCAGGCATCCCCAGGCATCTCCCTATTTCAAGTGCTACGTATTCTCGTCTGCCACGGCTGCGTTCACGGAGAAAATGTCAATCTCCTCACGGTTGAATTTTGTTTGTGGCTCTTACAAACGCGAAATTTGAGGAGACTCCACTGCACCTTCAGGAGCAGGTCTCTGCGGAAGACGACTGGTGAAGCAGCAGCGATGGCATCGGCGTCGTCCTGAACTTGCCGCACTGCGAAGCCACAAATCTCCCGCCTCTATTGTGATGGGGACGCACTCGTGACGGAGTCTTCACACTGGACACGCGGCGCCGCCTCAGCCGTCAGAGCTGCTGCGACAAGACTGTGGATCAGGACAGCGCTCGAGAAGCTGTCTGGGGAGGGAACAATAGAGAGAGAGAGAGAGAGAGAGAGAGAGAGAGAGAGAGGCATTTGGGATCTTATCAATAGCCCTTCCTCCCTGTCTGCGCCCCTCTATTCTGAGCCATTGGCAAACACTTCCTGTCGAATTTTAAAGTTACAAGTCCAGTTCACCTGATGGGTGGTGTCCCAATTTAACCACACCTGGGGGATGCCACCGTTTCTGTGTTCCTTGCGCGGTCTCTGAGTGGATGCAACACGTGGTCACATGGAGACAGCAAATACTTAGACGGCAGAACAGTGCGCCACATGACGTGTTGACGTGAGTCCTTCAGTGCGTCTATGGAAGAGACAGAGACCAGGTTCTGCACGTTTGTACCTGGCACCTTGGGGTGTACGGCGGTGTGTAGAAGACAGCAACGCGTGAACCTGGCCCTGCAGCTGTCCCACTCCGTGCCTGCTTCGCTTTATCTGCTTCCACCATCCGTGACAAGCCCCTTTACTGCGTGTCAATGGGCAGTAAATTCCAGGCCTCTTTTTGATGGCTTCGTCTAAACGGGAATTATCTCCGTGTTAAATCCGCGTGGAAAGGACAGTGGGTTGCAGATCTGCGGGAGCAGATCCTGGTTTTGCTCATCATGGTTCTGACTCCATTCTCACCCAGAGCGCACCAAATGTGCCATGTCACCAGCAGACACGGTTTTGGTCTGAGAGATCGGGGGGTTGGATCGGGACCTGCCTCCCTCTTTCGCCATCCACCCCAGAATGGGGGAGTTATCTCTGCAGACAACGCGTTTCCTCCGTAAATTTGAGAGTCTCGTCCCGTTGTGGAAAGGCTACATACGAGCGCTGCATGAGGTCCACATGTGCACAACTTGGGTGCTTTGTCCGCAAACTATGAGGCAGACGGATGCCAAGCAATGTGCATCCAGGGTGACACAGATATGAGACAAACTTGCCTGGGGTGACTTGAAACACCAAACGGTCCTTGCCATTTTCCATTTGAAAACAATCTTTTCTGCCTCAGGACTGAGTCCACATTTCCAGCTCCAAAGGTCTTATCTGATCCCCTGACATTTGGTCGACTGTCTCTGACGTCTTTTTGCTTCACATCGGGTGAAAAAAAAAAACTTCTCCCATTGTTGGAGGGGAGCGTCGCACCTGCGCAGTCTGCTCCGGATGCAGAAGGCGTCACGTGTCGCGTCACGTGTCCGCTGAGCCGGAAGTTCACCAGGGAACCGACCACACCCACCTCGGGGCCTTCCGTCAAACAAATCGCTTTCTCTGCAGAGGCGGAGTCCAGCAGATCAGTGCGACCCAGGTACCGTTGTTCCACCCGAAGGGGCAGTCCGAGTTGGGCCCCGATCCCGCGTCTACCGGGTCTGGAAGTCAACACATCAGCTGAAAACATATAATTTGCAACTGACGCTGCAACAAACACAAAGCACGCAACGCACAGTTTGTTTTGCTCATTGGTCCAAAAACAAACCGCGTTTTTCAAAAAGAACAAACGCTTCATTTGTTTTCTGTTTCCTTTCACCTTGTCACAGTTGTGGCCTTCAGAAAAGCACTTGTTGGGGGAACTTGAGGTGGCAATTGATCTGATGAAAACTTGTGACTGTGTTCAACTTCAGCTGTGCGGCTCAGTGCAACGAGCGGACGTGACGTCGCAAGTCGCCACATGCGTGAGAAATGCAGCAAAAGTTTGTGGCCTTCGGCTTGTTGCTTTTCAGACCTGAAGAAAAACAACGAGTTCGCAGTCAGAGTGAGTGAGATTCCTTGTCACAAGGTGCTCTGATCCTTCTCTCAGAGAAAAACAGGGCGAAAGCTTAGATTGAACCCGTGAGATCAGAAGAACCTTTTCATGTGTCGCATACAACAAGATGTTTGCAGTTGAAATGAGATAAGATGGCGTTCTCGCCACCAGACAGAAAACTACAGAATGAACCAGCTTCGCAGACAAATGTTTCGGCTTTCCGCAAATCTTAAATTCAACAGAATTCAAGTCTTATCTGAGCAACGGGGCAAGACTTGGGTGGTGTGAACTCGTCTTTGTTGAGCCAGAGTCCAGACCCAGAGGCTGTCACAGGTCACAGCAAAGAGAACCAGGTGCCAGAAATGGCTCTATTGTATTGACCCCGCAGTGTGACGCACGCCGTGAGGAGACGGGACTCATGTTCCGACCCACGCTTCCGGCGGAAACGACGCACAGGTGCTGTGGCGGATCCGGGGGTTGTGTGCCGGTAGCTCAGTCGCCTCGGAAGGGCTAACCGTGCACTCCTATGTAAGTGTCGCTTGCCTACAAAACCATAGTGTTGTCGCCTGGGTTCCAGCTCAGGCTGCACCAGACAGAGAATGGAACATACTCTTGTATACAAGGCTTCTATTTTATTTTTCAGTCCAAGCTGGCACTGGAACATAATGGGTGGATGTGATATTTTCGCTTTTATTACCAGCACCAGAGGCTGGGCTTGGAGAGCAGCTTTTGCATTGCACAGCTCCACTGAAGCAGCTGCTCTGAGTACTCAGCACTCCGGTGAAAGCTGGATTGCGCACGTGGGAAGATACGATATCTTCCACATGAGCCGCTCGGACCCCCGGAATCACGACGGGACGGTGTACAAATGTCTAGCTTCTCACATTTTTGGGCAGAATACACTCCTCGGGACTTGGGCCCCTTCGGATCCATCTCAAGATGGGCGGCGCAGGTGTGCGGAATGGCGAGAGAGAGGGCGGGCTGCAGCACCGACCCTGCTGGACGGGTGGGTGGGAACGCTTTCGTCTGTCATTACGGGTGCATTGTCCCAGGGGGGGCAATTTAGTGGTCGCTGCTTCTCAAAATGTCAGTTGGTGATGGGAGGTGTGGAGTGTTTCACACTGCATGCTGGTGCCTGCATCTGTCTGTCTGTCTGTCTGTCTGTCTGTCTGTCTCACCTATCTCTCTGTCTCTCTGTGCTTCTCTCCCATTTGTGTTTCTTCCTCTTACCATCCGTCTGTCACAACTTCTCAGACCGATTCCACAAGCAATGCACCAACCGTCCCTTTGACTTGTGCAGCGGCACGGGACGCCTTCAGTGTGAAGCGGCGCAACACAGCGAGCCGGGGCGGAACAAAGCAGCCGTGAGGCAGAATTAATCCGGCCATTGTGTGGGCGAGCGATAAAAAGTGAAACGTCCATGAAAGGATCAAGTGAAGGACGAGCAGAAAAACTCGACAATGGAAGAACGAAGGGCAACTCTGAAGGCAAGTGTGGCAAACAAACAGAGCAGTTCCGGCTTCCACCCAACCGGAGGTTTGCAGGGAAGATTCCGGCAGAGCGAAATCAGACACAGCTTCGTTCGTTCGTCAGTTGTGCGAAGGAACTGTCGCACTCATCTTCATATCTGGGAAGCGCCAGGTGTTTCTGACACTGACCTCTCCGCACTGGCGTCGTTACTGGACCAGCAGGTCCTTCTCAGGCCAGACGTCTGCTGAATTCTTTTGCTGCGCAGAAGTGAGAAAACTTTGGGACCTGACGCCGGTCACTGGCCGCAGCGTCCCGGACGACGCACCCTGTCCCAATCCGGATGAGAAAACCCCAGCGTCTCTGAGGTTTCCTCTGACAGCGCATCATGACGCAGCACCACCACTCGACATAACAATTACTCAAGAATAATTGTCTGCACCCCTCGGCCTGGTTCACAGTGGGAGCGTCACCGCTGTTGCGTCAGGGAATAAGAAGTAGTGCTCAAGGTAACTGCAGTGCGAAGTCCCTTGCCGGTAATGTCGTCGATTCTTCCTTGTCCTCCTTGTCTTCCACAAGTCATGCAAACACAAATCCAGGGGGGTCCAGGTAGGGTGGAGGGGGAGGGGGAGGGGGGCAGGGGACATTTCATCCACCTTGCACCACCATACTGCACCACCACATGGTGCTTCGCCCTAAAGGGACTTCGCACAACAAGTTCAGAATATAACTTCCGCATGCGCTACTTGACGAAGACCCTGCTTGGCATTGCCCCTGGTCCTGCATGCGCTGTGCGTTGCCGTTCTGCTCACTCAGAAGTGTACGCACTTGGAAACGCAACACGTGTCCAGCTGCAGAACGCTTGTGTGAACCCCACGCCGTCAACTTATCTCCCTCAGAGGATGATCTGAGCTCGAAGTCTCAGATTTCCTGTTGATAATTAAACTCTCCTCTCATCTCGAAAGTCATTGCCCGACATTCCTGTGAAGTGTCTTGTTCCAATCACGGAGAGCGCGCTGGGTTGTGATGACAAATCTTAATTTGTGCCCTTTGGTGCACCTCACACTCGTGTTGAAGTCGAGGAGCAAAATTCAACACCACTGTTTCAGAGTCCAACATTCCAGGGGCGGATCCAGGGTTCTGTGCACAATTGGAATTGATGGGTTTATTGGTCCTTTTGTGAGTACACTGGTGGGAACCTGTGGTGGAACGACTTGTGGTGGATCCTCTGGTGACAGGAACCCTCGTGGCCCCACTGGTTGACCTTTCTATAGAACAGTCGAAACTGCCTGTTCATATTGTTCTCTATTCTTCTCGCAGGAGCTGACGTCAGATCAGCACTCACCCGGAGCACCGCACCAGACGCTTCTCCACACAACGGACGTCCCCATCCATCTGCATTAGCATCAAGGTTCGGCGACACCGGAGTGTCTGCGCCCGACAACACACCAATTCAAGCGGCCGCTGGGAGATGTATAGGCAGGTTAAGCGTTGGTATCTGTGGTCCGTGTCACCTCCCTCTGATGCAACGTTTCCCAAAGCGTCCACCCATCACCCACCTTCACGACCCACTTTGGGGTTCACTGGGACACATTTTCACAATCAGTGCACTTGTGTGTGTGTGTGTGTGTGTGTGTGTGTGTGTGTGTGTGTGTATCTGTCTGTCTGTGTCTGTGTCTGTGTCTGTGTCTGTGTCTGTGTCTGTGTCTGTGTCTGTGTCTGTGTCTGTGTCTGTGTCTGTGTCTGTGTCTGTGTGTCTGTGTGTTCCAATTGCAGGGTTCAACGGAGCCGATATCACGCTGGAGTCAACGCACAAACTCGTCAAGGACAAGTACTTCCAGTCGTAATTTTCTCCTGGTGCTTTCTCTTTTGCGTGTGTTTTGCAGACAGATCCTCACACTGCCACACAGCGGATGAAAATATGGTGAGCACAGTGACATTCGTGTGTCACAAATCCGTCACCCTGCCTGCCTACAGCGGATGAACTGTGAGATCCCACAGCTGCAGGGAGACGAACCCTGCAGCGCTCCCCACACCCTGCCTTTCAGCGAGTGCGTCCAATTAGCAGTAGAAACCCCCACCGTCCCCACCTCCCTCCGCCCAGACGACTTTCATTCCACACGCTGGGCAGCTTTTCCAGATTAACAAAAAATATCTCGTCCAACACAGTTCCCACTGTTTCATGCGGGAGCAGCTGACATCAAAGGCAGTCAATTAAGGGTGCTCCGGAGTGTGTTTCTGCTTTTTTTCCAAGAACTAATTTTTGTTGTGCAAATGAAGAGTTGAAGACACTGTTGGAGTGAAGGTGCTTTCAGAGTGGATAATCTCAGTGTGTCGAGTCCGTGAGCTGCCGTACTTTGTCACTTGAAGCATTCATGAAAGGCCCGTAAAAGCTTTCTCACTCTGCGGTTCTCGCCCGTGTGTCAGGACTTTGATCTGGGCCCAATCAGGGTTTGGTAAAGAGACGGTCGCACCGCTGGGTGTGAAGTTCAACCGGCAGGCGGCAAATTCGACACTTCTTCCCGGGCATTTCGGGCATTTTAAGATCATTGTGTTTGGGAACCCCGTCTTCAACAACAAACTTTACATTGCTGTCTGTCTGTCTGTTTGTCTGTCTGTCTGTCTGTCTGTCTGTCTGTCTATCCATCCGTCTGTCTGTCTGTCTGTCTGTCTGTCTTGTTTTGGACAAAGTCTGTCAGGACCAAACCCTACCATCTGAGTTCCTTTGGCACTGTCGTTGAAGCAATGGCAAATCTGGAGATAAAATAGATCTATTTTCTGTGTTTTTGCACGTTCACAACTGTGAGCCGGCTTAGGACAAAGTGTCGAATTTCGAACACACACATAGATCTACTCTCTCACACACGCACACACAAACACATGCGCACACACATACACGAGCAACACACGCAAACACATGAGGTGAGCGGGGAAATTGTCAGCAAGTTTCCACCTGACAAGGGCATTGGGGATGTGGCTCTCAGGTGTAATGACCCCAAAAATCGCTGTGTTTTCCAGTTGATCCGGGAAGGCCATGGGCGTGAACCCCCCTGATTCTAAAAAGACATATTGCGCTGCACAACTTTTTTTGGAAATTTCAACTTTCGAGTTGCCCAGCCTCACTTGTTCTGTTGTCTCATACCGTCACCTGAGTTTGATGCATTTGAGGTTTCTATACGTGTCTCAGTTGCCCTTGTGCGTACAAACTGGCTGGTTTGTTGAATCATCAAGGCTGCACATATGACACACCGATGTTTACCTGACAAAACAACCACCAATTATTGAGGTTCCACCTGATGGTGTCACAGTTGCGAAGCTGCCTGGTTTCGACTCCCATCGATCTCGAGATCAAACAGGCGGCAAATATTTCCCGCCTTTGATCTGCCGCGCGTGCCTCACCTGGCTCTACCTGGATCGGGAGGGATTTGTCGCGCGGATAAGCCTTCTGCACTCCCTCTCTGCAGGGAAGGGATCAGCGTCGGGGTTCCCACAACATTGGCAACTTTGTTGCAGATTCACAGGCCGATTTGAACTTGTTGCCAAGTGTCCCTGTCTGTCTTTGGTTTCTCGCTTGCGTTCTCTCTTTCTTTCTTTCTTTCTTTCTTTCTGTCTTTCTTTCTTTCTTTCTTTCTTTCTTTTCTCTCCCACTCTCATTCTCAATCTCTCTTCTCCCCTGTAGATTACTGTCTGTCTGTCTGTCTGTCTGTCTGTCTGTCTGTCTGTCTGTCTGTCTGTCTGTCCTCACGGTTTTGACAATCCTTTTGTTGTCTATTTGTCTGTCTATCTGTGTCTCTGGTCGTTTTTCTGCTCCCAGCAAGGAATTGCCTTTTTTTGTGCTTGTAATTTGTCTTCTTGTTCTTTGTGTGTCGATGTTTGGAGACAGTTTTACGCAGCGTGTACAAGGTGGCTTCACAAATTGCGTCTCATTTCCTGCGACTCCGAAAAATCGAGCGGCTCCATTTGGATGCAAATTTCTCCACCCTGTCTCCGGATTTCGTACGGTGTTGCTGAAACCGGAGTGAGGGTTACTCGTCCGAATGTGTATTTTTGAGAGGTGGATTTTCTTGATGGTGGATCCAGTGAACGGTTGGCGTGATCCCTGAAACCAAAAATACTGACCATTTGTGCCTTTTTATGATCTTCATCATGCCGATGTCATGATTTGCCAACGGAGCGCAACAGCACGTCCCCTTAGACCGAGTCCCGATCCGCCGCTGGCTTTGGGCGGACCGCGGTAGTTTCTCGGTGCCGCCTTCGACGCAGCGCCGCATCTCAGTGACGCGACGCCGGAAATTACTACGCCGCTCGTTACACGCAAATTACGCGAAGCCACGAACAAATACACGCTGCAAACCGCCGCTCGCAGACACAGCCTCATTCATTTCCAGCCACTTGTCAGGCGAGTTTTCTGCACTGTTCAGGGAGTTCCAGCAAGGCTTGAAGCTGCCTCCGTTGCGGTTACGGGGCCGGACGATGTGACCTCATAAATTTGGCCTGTCATTGGTTACACCAGTGAAAACACAAATGGAAATGCAAGTGGAGTTGCCGCGAGTTTCACACACACACACGCACACACACACACACACACACACACGCACATTTTCAGCAGTGGAAGAGACCGGATGGAGGACCGGACAGTCCTGCTGCAATTCTTTGTTGTGGTTGTGTTCCCTCCACCTTATCCAGCATCAAGGTATCCCAAACCGTGAGGAGGAGATACCAAACCCAATTTTGGCCTGCAGTCCACCAAAAAGGGGTGATATTTTTTCCGGGGTCGTTGAGGACCGCAAAACAGATTCCGCAGAATTATTCCAAACAAAGTTTGCACCTGCGGCGAAAAATTCGAAGGGGTGAATAATTTTGGGGTGAATAATTTTGGGGGAGGGCAGGGGTTCCTGAGATGTCCTTCTGACAATTTTTTGAAACACCTTTGCAAATTTAACAAAGGTTCACCAGAGAATTTGGAGAAGTTTGTGCACAGACGGTCTGCCATCTGGTGTGAACATTGGGAACTGCGGCTGTCGTGTGCGCGGCGTGTGAGGCTCTCATGAGCTGGCATCTGACGTTTAGGATCGGATATGGAAAACTTTTCACAAACTGGGAATTCGTTGGTCAAGACCTGCTTCTCCAAATGGTCGGCACCCCGCACCTCGCATGAAACCACCTTGCTGCATGAAATCTTCACTGTGGTGTGCTGAAGTCATGCCTCGATACGTATTGACCCACAGGCAAGCAAACAATGATCCACAATCAAAAGAGGACTGTCGCGAGGTTCACACACACGGACACTCGCACTCGCACACGTACACGTACACGTACACGACACCACACACACACACACACACACACACACACACACACACACACACACACACAGAGGTGGGTCCCTTGGGTGGGCCTCCTGGCACCAGACGCCATTGGATGGCCCCACTTCCAATATATATGAAAAAAGACAGAAAGTTTCTGTGGCAATCTGTTCAACAGGTTCACAAATTCTGCAGTGGGTCAAGGATGGCGTGTTTCTGTTCTTACTGCCACTTTGATTTTGTGCACAGAATGCACACTACACACATCAATATCAGCGACGCGATGCCTTCATCCGATATAAATACAGTAGATACAACTGAAGTCTGTTGTTGATGGTCGCGTAGCCGGCCATCTAGGTGCCGCTGTCGGCTTAAAAACCCTTAGTATTTATGTGTGCATCTGTCCACACTTTGGAATGTAACCTCCCCCCACCCCCCACCCCCCTAACCACCCCTACCCCCACCACCACCACCACCACCACCACTAACCACCCCCCACCACCACCACTAACCACCCCCCACC
>JAAUXT010036472.1_pt1 | contig 12279 bp, 11 predicted proteins | sample 7278171 | NCBI WGS metagenome assembly JAAUXT01 (sample SAMN14350112, study PRJNA611818) | marine sediment metagenome | isolation source: surface marine sediment (1.8m) | place: French Polynesia: Moorea | collected 2018-08
GCCAAATCAAAGCACCTGTAGGCAGCGTCTTCCAAAAGTGTGTGTACAGCAGTTTGATGGTCAAGATGAGGATTGATTTGGGATCTTTTGGGCTCTTTTGGTTCTCTTCAGTGAGGAAGAAATTTGTCAAATTTGAATTTTTGGGTTCCTGAGGTCAAAAAGTTCAGATTTAGAAGTATGGAAAATATGGGATGTCAATGTAGAAATAGCTCCAGATCTGAGAAAGTACAATATTTGGTGAAAGTTCTAAGTATATTGATGAAATATAGTCTATTGTATGGGGGTTTCAGTAGTAGCATTTGATATTTGAAAATTTTTACATGGTTTTTAGGTAAGGCTAAAGTTAGGGTTGAAAATGTATTTTTTATAGAAAATTTAAAAATGGATATTAGGCAATTCTTTTGGTAAATATATAGATATTGTTGTAAAACAATGTGTAAAAGTTCCATTTGTTTGAATTTGTTCCATTTGGGTATGTGTTAAATAAGTTCCCAAGTTGCAAATGTCAAGCAAAAAAGTAAGAATTTTGATAAAAAAGAGTGAACCAAATCAGAGCAAGCTAAATCAGAGTGAGTTGAATCAAAGGAAGCCAAATCAGAGCAACCAAATCAGAGCAACCCAAATCAAAGCAAGCCAAATCAGAGAAACCAAAATTTCCTCAAATCACCGCGAGCTCCATGGAGCTATTTTTCCCAAGCCATACGCCGACAGCTGGCGAAGTTTTTGGTTTGATTTAACGTGCTATTTCTGCCGTTTCAAAAGTCGTAAACGGACAAAATCAATATCAGTGCCCAGACAGGGCTCCTTGTGGTGAGTATGATGTTGTGAAAAACGTCTGGATAGGGAGGGAATTTTTCATTCGAGTACCTTGACTTTGTGTGTTGGTTAAGGCTTTGTGCGTTAGGTGCCATTCACGGCCGGAAGGTGTTGAAAGATTCGCTGAGGGTTCAGCCTCGTACGAGTATATGTTGTTACTTTCACTCATCGTTCCCCAATCTTGCACGAAAAAGTGGAGTCTCGACGTCTACGTTGGCGCAGCTTCGCGCACATAGATGGAGTAACTTTGTGGGCCACGTACGAATGAACAACAACTTGTGTCTTGTGCAGAGGTTTTCCTGTTGCTCAATGTAGTGTGCAGTGTTAGCAGACTTGCAGTTCTCAAAGGTGACCATCGTTTGTCAATTGAAGATTCTGATTTTTCGTGAAAGATTCGCACCCCCAAAACACTTCTATCGAGGTCTTTGGGCCGTGGATTCTGTTCGATCAGACACATTGGCGGTGTGTCAGTTTGTTCTGAGGTGCAAAATTCAGCAAGTCAGTGTTTCTTGTTTCTTTTCTTGTTCGTGTGATTGAAGGAAGCAAAGGTAAAGAACATAATAATTCCATTTTTGTGTCCGAAAGCTGCAGCACTGCATCGCTTTCTTGTTCACCCTGAGTACCCAATGTGAATATCCCTGTGAATATTGGCCCTTCCGCTGATTGAACGACCTTGGATGTTGTCTCTCAAAAATAGATTCATGTACGGTCTAATTTCAGTGACAGTTCGGCCAAAGAAAAAATCAGACCCACGGCGTCCCTACCCCTGTTGGATAATAGTGCCCAGGCTTCTCTTGCCGTTTTGTTGCAAAAATCAACAAAACCGGCGCGTCCGAAATCACCAGCTGAAAAGCATCGGACCCAGTCGCCCAAAAGGGATCAAAAGCATCAGTTGTGGAAGGCTCCTAAAAAATCACAATCAGTCGTCTCTTTGCCTGAACCAACCACAGGCAGCACGGGTAGGAAAAAGCGAGTGAATTTCGAGCCGTATCAAATTTACCAGCTGAGCGGGAACGTGGTTGTTTCTTCGCAGCAGGGCCAAAGCGAAGAGAACAATCAAGTGCGACCTCCGGGCGACACTGGCGTCTCTTTTTACCTGGATAACGAGTCTGATGCTGTGGTGGACGAGGACGCGCCGAGTTTAGTTGATTCTGCTGCGGAAGTACCACGTGTTGAGTCCGTTCCCGTCAGTCCTAGCGGCAGCACAGTTCAACAGTTAGAATCCGCATCACAAGCAGTTAGCGAGCATGTCAGCAGAGCCCCTCACCACAGTTTGGGCTACGAAGTGCACCCATTAGGTAGCAGCACATCAGGTACTAACGTATCGAGTGATGTGGCCACTGGTCAGCATGTCCAAGAACACGTGTACTTGACTGGCACTAGAGGGCGAGATGCGCGCGCAGAGCGCGACGGTGATTCCAGAGACAGACCTGCTTCCACTTCCCCAAAATATGTCAAGGCACCCGAATTTGAGTTCGAAGGAAAATCCGGACCAGAGGTCCCAGTTCATGGCGCAGGGAGTCAAGAAACTTTGTCAAAGGCGAACACGTCTCCAAAATTGTCTGTCAGTGGGGAAAATAACAAGGCCATTCACTCGAGAGTGCACAGTGCTCCGGTATGTCTGCCTCGAATCACCATCGTTCCTCCGCCACCGCTACAACACGTGGAGGGCACAGTTACTACCACCACTACCACCGGTGTGAGAAACGTGTTTTTGAATGACGCTGTTTACAGTTTGCCTCTGCCCGATGATGTGGTGAATCCCAGCTCGCCCACTAACATCACCCCCACCAAGCTGTCCACTTCACCGGCCAAATCCGGGATCCCGTTCGCCAGCTCCGCTATGGCCAGGAGATCTTCGGAGTCGGATCTCAGCACCCCTCCCAAAGGTAAACTGGTCAAAATTTTCGTCAGTCAGTCAAGCACAGCAATCTCCGTTGTCCAAGTTGGAGACACACATTTTGATTCACGTGAAAGAGATCCTGGTGCGAGTGAAAACACTTGGGTGATCTTGCAGGCGGCAGTCAGGCAGGCAGCAGCGGTAGTGGCAGTGGTGTGAAGTCGATTCCGTTTCACAGACCCGTGTTGCAGCAAAACAGCATCGACATGCTGGTGCGTTGTGTTGCATTACCAGTTGCAAAAGACAGGAAACTTGCACGCTTATCAGTTGTAACGGTAACACGAATCCACTTTCGGTGAGAGACGGTGACTCTGCATTGCAACGATCTCGATTCACGTGACCCTGTTGTTGTCAAAAGATTGCGCGCACTTTGCAGGAGTACCCGTTCTTCACAATGAAGTCGTTCCCTCCCGGCTTCCTCGTTCACATCGGCGGCGTTGTGTCTGCTCGCTCCGTCAAGCTTCTCGACCGAATCCACAATCCAGGTAACGACCACAGAGGGCGCTGCTGATGTGGTTGGTGTGCTCGTCGTCACGTGACATCTATTCTCTCGGAACAAGACGCGCACAATTTACGCCACCCACGAAGTCTGCAGCTGTGTGGATGTGCACTTGTACATATTCGTTCGGGAAAAGGGTTTGGTTTCCTCAAGCTGCAATTGCCACCAAAGGGAACACGTCCAACACACACATCGTTCTCTCGCTTCAAGTAAATATGTGGTTGTTTAGGGCAACTAAGAGTTGTTGATTCTGTGCTCACTGTCGTTTGTCTGTCAACCAGGACGTTCCAAATCTTCCGGTATGCATTCCACTCTCTTCCTTGCAGATTCTTGTTTCTTTTCGCAAAAGGCGACAACAATAAATTTATTTCTTTTTGTAGATCTCTATGTCGGAATGACACGGTTGATTTTGTTGTTGCGTTTCTGTGCGCTTCAGCTGACTAGCGAGCTTTGTTTTTTCGATCATGTTACTTTGTCTGCGTGCCCAACCAAGACGCAGATCTATCAGTGAACTAAGTCACCGTGTTTTGCTCCCAACTTCACCCTCAATTAGATTCCACGTTTGGTGTATCTGCATCTCAGACACACCCTCACCGAAGAATAGAAGAATGCTAAATACCCTCTTTCGCCTCAGCCATGCCATCCTTTTGATGAATGAATCCAGGACTTCAGTTGCGTGCCAGATGTGAGTAGAGATCCAGCCCCGTCATTCACTTTTCAAGGATTTTGCAAATGCCGGCGAACACGTCCGTGCGTCGTGCATGTTCTTCCCCAAGACCTTGACCTGACGCCAAAATGTTTGTTGTCCTCAAACTGAATCAAACACAAAGGGGAAAAACTCTGCATCAGATTGCGAAGCATCAGCAGCTCTTTCTGTTTCTTGATGCAATTGCTGCGTTTTGTTTCAGACGAACCCGAGACTCGCGACATGTGGTGGATCGAGCTGCGCACAGAGATCCGCTCACACGCGCGGGCCATGGGGTGCCACGCCGTCGTCGGGTACAGCGAGCACACCAGCATCTGGTACGTCACAATGTCGACAACTGCGGACTCCTTGAACTTCAGAGAAGACTCTTGGTCTCAAACAGAACCAACGAAATTGTCTTTGTTTCGCTGAAGATGACGAAGCAAATTTTGGTTGCAGCGACGAACTGATCATTTTGTCGGCATGCGGCACGGCAGCCATCGTCAATCTGCGCATGGACACGGAGGGCGCGATGCGGCAGATGGCGCTGACCCAGTCGCTCGACCGGTCCGCGTTCGAGCGCGAGAGCGTCGCGGCGATGGCGGCGATCACGGGCGACGGCAGCGCCGGAAGTAGCGGCAAGGACCGGAAGCTGCACGTGGATGTGAACCTGGCCAATAGGGCTGCGATGCATGCGATGCACACGATGCATTCGCTCGGGTGCGTGTGTGTGTGTGTGTGTGTATGTGTGTGTGTGCCTCACCGAGAACAAAAGCTTTGCATCAGGTGGTGGTTTGGTTTTTGTGCAGTGACTATGAAGTTCTACTCTCGTGCTCAGGTCGACAGGAGATCCGCCGATGAACTGCGGGGTTTGCCACGTTCCGTACAACGAGAGTTCACTGCCGTTCGCTGTCAATCTGCTGAAGTGCTTCGTGTGTAAACGTCACAAAGTTCCGGACGTGCTTTTCTCCACCGTCAACCCACCCGCTGAAGTCCCGTTCGTGGGAAAGGGATGCTTGGTGCAGGCAAGGTATGTATATACCGGGGACCAGACGCACGCTGAACAAAGGCTGAATCGCCAGTGTGGCGTGTGCGCAATGTTTCGGATCAATTGACCCAAAATCTGTTTTGTGTGCAGGATCTGCAGACCGAAGAAAGAAGCGAAAAGTGAGCACAACGCCAAGGAAGTCAGTGATGTAAGTTTTTCCGGGCATTTTCGCACGTCTTGTCATTTTCAGAAATGCACGCCAAAAAAGGTGTTTTCGCATGAGTTCTGCTTTTGAGAAAAAAGAAACTGAACGCAACTGTGACGCATGTTGCGCTTTCTCTTTGCAGTGTTTGCCTTTCATGGAGTACGAACTGCACAACCAACTGCTGAACAAATTGAAAGTAAGTGCGAAAGGTTCACGTTCACATCTGCGAATTTTCGGGCGAACAGTTTGAGTCATGTGTGCACACGTTGTTTATTTCACTGCAGATGAAAGGAATGAACTCTCTCTTTGGTCTCAAAATCCAATTCGTCGTTGGTGAAGAATTACTGGTCGCCATAGCAACTGCGACTGCCGTGTACGCTGCTCCGTTGCCGTCTCCTCCGCAACCGAAGATCGTCGCAAAGGTCAGTTGTTGTCCCCCCCCCTCCTTTCGCTGAACAGTTCTCACAACAAACTCATGGTTACTGCGCACTCACGGAACTGCTCCACCTGACAAACTTGTCGTTTGTGTTTCAGGATGTGTCGGGTGTCACCGAAGCCAATCTCCAAGACATACAGAAGAAAATCTTTGAAACTGTCAATTACAACAGGGAGGCTTACGACGTGCATCCTCAGGTTTGTCTCGATCATTGGATATGTTTGTGACAAACATCTGCAGGTCTTTTGTCCAAGAAAGGAGCAGACTCTGTATTTTCCAATTCTGCAGGCGTTGTCTGTGATGGAGCGGGTGCGGACGGTCTCAACGGATGAGGAAGAAGAGCTCAACGACACTGATCTGGCGGCCGGAAACAAGGACACTTTCGTTTTAGAGGTGAAGTGGCGTCTTGAAATGTCATCCACAATGATTTTGAAATTGTCGATTTTTTTGCGAATCTTGGACATATTTTCCCTTGAAGGTTGACGACGCGGAAGACATTGAGGTGGTTTCTGTGCTGCTGGATCCTCCTGTTCCCGAGGGGTTCGACATCTGCACGACGGACACACTGCCGGGAATCACCAACATGGCCTGCAACCTGCAGGTCACTTTTCAATCCAGTGTCTATCGCTTCTGACGGATCCAGATTCGGGATGGGAGAGGGGTCTTACCTTGGTCTTGGCTGATGTCTGACTCTCGGAGGGGTCTGACCTTTGAGGTGATTTGGGACGGGGGATCAGGGTGCCAGACCGAAACTTGCCAAAAGAAAAATTGACATTGTGGCAAAAGTGAGGGGTGAAAAGAAATCTCTTCGTGCTTGGAGACCCCCTGGATAGGCTTGTGTGCCGTCGACTGTTGCAAAATACAAGCAACGCTCAGAAGACGTTGTGTTTTCCAGATGTTCACACGAGTGTGGCGTGGTCCGCTGACGCAGAGAAACAACCGGGTCATCTCCAACATATTCGACAACATCACACGGGTAAGCGCCGTGTAACTCTTGTCCTCGCGGGCGAATTCGGAATCTCAACTGGGGCTCCTGTGGACAATGTCGAGAATTCTTCTGCGCCATTTGTTTCAGAGCATTTTCTTCAAGTTGCGAGCGATGGCGCCATGTGTTCTCTGCAACGTGGATTATGACGTAAATTTGGACGACGAAGACGAAATTCAGGTACCGGTAGCGTACACAGCAAAACCAAGTCCAGACAGGCCTAGTTCTGTGCATTGTGGCTGATTGTTTCTTCTGAGCACTGTTTCGAAAACTTGACTGACAAAACCACAACAGGCGGGTTTAGTTGGGCCAAGCTTTTCACACGCGCTGACTGCTGAGGTGTCAGTGTGTGTACTGTAGATCTAATGACACCGGACGTAGGTGAGCCTGACCACTCCTCTCCGGTTACACAATCAGAAGACCCCCCACCCCCACCCCCTTACGGAAACAATGGTTATTGAGATGCGTGAGATGCCGGCTCAGTTCACGAATGCCGTGCGTGCTGCTTTCGTAGCGTTTCCACACTGCAAGGTGTTCTTGTTGGTCTGAAACGCCCTCTCAACTATCGTGCAACATTTTGACAGCTTCGTTCCAGCTTGAAAGCACAAAGTTTTCACGTCTCTTGCAGGTCACGGTGACTGGAGTGTGTATCGGGCTCGGAGAGCCGCTGTCGGTGCTGGACGGGCTGCTGGAGGGATCCCTGCCGACGGACCCGCCCCTCCCGCGGCAGGCGAGCGCTGCCAGCGCCGGGAGCATGGACACCGAGGACATGATGTTCCACATGGACTCCGTCTCCGGCGCCGCGGGCGAGAAACCACTTGCGCATGCGCAGTCCAGGCTCAGCCAAACCGTCGTCCCTCCGCAGAGGAAAATGGAGAAGAGACTGAGATACTACGTACGTATTGCGTTGTAGGGGCTCTTGATTGCTTTGTTGTTGACTGACAGTATTTAGAGCAGTGAAAGTGCTTCAGAGGTGATGGCAAGACGTGTCATGGCTTTCGTATTTCAGAGTGGCCCAAAGCTGAAGCAGGGCATCGAGCTGACGCCGCTGATGTACGTACCCGGTGCGAGGATAGAACACTACCTGGGACACCTGAATTTCTTCATCATTCGGGAAACTACGTCAGTGAGGGAGGCAAGTTCAGTTGCGTTCGCTATTTTTTTCCAACGTTGCGTTTGGAAGCTCGCTGTGTAATTCCATCGAGGCCTGTACGCGAGCAATTTTACGTCCTATTGTGTGAAGTTCTGTCAGGGCAGAGCACTGAGGCAGACCAGTGTGGGCAAAGAAGACCAGACGTCACCCTCTCTGGAGATGATCCCCTCTACCCCACAGTAGCCTCAAGAAGAGTAGATCTAGCCCCCATGTCAACAGGCTTCACTGATTGGTGATCACTTGTCACTTCATGTGTGATGTGGTCCAGGGACTTCGCGCTACCTGTGGTTCCACAGCTGATCGGCGCGTGTCTACACTGCTGCGTGTTCTTGTTTTCAGAGCGGAGGGCTGAACGGCTTCATGCACAGCTTCATCGCCGAGATGATGGCGATCTGCCGCGGTCACGTGGCGGCGCTCGGCGGAAACGCGCTCGTCGCATTCAGACTCACTGAGTGCGTGCTGGAGGACAGCCGACACAAAAACCAGGTCAGCTGCGAGCTGATTCTCCACTGAAACCCATGACTGAACCACACAGCGCGCGCTGGCGTCAGCGTTTGCTTCAACGCGCCAGAATGGAGAAAAAGACGTGACCCGACGCGACGCTTCGTTTGAACTTTCAGAGCGCAAATTTTTCAGTTGTGTTCGTCATGGTTGTTTCCAAGACCAGAAAATTTGACCAGACTTTCCATGTTGTGTTGCAGAGTCAGTCGTTGGTGAACGTGTGCGGGGACGTGGTGCAGGTGCTCTACCAAGTAGACTTCATGAACTATTCCAATCGCGTCGAGAACGAGTCACCGCTGATACCGGATCTCAAGACGTTTCAAAGGCCCTCCAGTCCAAAGTTCGGCCCCAAGATCCTCTCACAAAGATCCTAGCAGACAGGGCAGTGCAATCAGTTTCTTGTGAGTTGTGATCAGAAGAATCTCAGTATTTTGTGCACTGAAGACGAGAAGAGAAGTTTGTGACTGTAGACAAAGGAAGTTGCTTCAAGTTTGGTTCAGCTAGGCTTCTCTTGTTTTGTGGAACATCAAACCTGGAAGAGTTGGAGTCCCGTGGACTTCGAGGAAAGACACTCATGTGTGGGTCTGGGTGGACATGTGAAGCCGACAAACTGATCTCTGCAGTGCACAGGTGGGAAGTGGCCCTTACTGACCAGACCGACTCGAATCGCTTCTCGTGTTGTTCACATTGACAACTGGTGTCGAGAAGCAGATCCAGGTTTTGCGTCAGTTTGTGGAAGACAGGATTTCTACTACGCGGCGGTCACAAAGCCTCTCGTACGAAACGTCATTGTGGTGGAAGTGAGTTCACACACTGAAATGGTTTCTGTTCAATCGTACTTTTTTCTCGACCAAAGGTCTCGAAAAGTCGAATGATTTCACAGGAACCATTTTTCAGCGTGTGTGAACCCTCACGTCGTTTGAAATTGTTCTCAAAACGTCAGTTCCAAACTATCTCAAGATATTTTTGGGTTCAGCTTCTTGTCACAAGTTGCAGACTGGTTCGTGTTCGTGTTGTTGCCACTTGTTGGAAATTCGTTGTTTTCGTTGCGATCAGATAAAAGTCGCTGGATTCCAGCGTGTGCTAAGCAGCTTGTTGCAGTAGAGATCGTTCCAAATGAAGTGAGAAGAATCTGCGCAAGAGGCTGGGTGGGCGCTCGTCAGGGCTTTGGGCTGAAGGCGCACGTCCAAATGCAATAAGACTCGAGAGGTCCTCTGCTGGTCTGAATCTGGTGCAACACCTGAGTTTTGCTTCTTCAACGAGGCAGGAACCAACGTCTTGTGCCAGAAAGGAATACCGATCTTCTTCAGTTTCATTTCACCTTTTCCGACTGAAATCACCAAGAATCGAACTGAAAAGGAAATTTCAGTGTCAATGGCGAACAGGATCTTTACCAAAACAGACGAAAAGTATTGAGTGACAGGTGAATTGTCACAATGACGTCAGATTTAATTTTTGACGGACACTCGCCAAGTTACAAGAACACGCAGGTCTTACGAACAACTTGTCAGACGACGGCAGAGATTTTAAAAATATTGTCCTTTATTTTGTTTTGTTTACCTTCCATATTAAAATAAAACAATTACTCTTGGAATCAGTTTCGCGTCAACGTGTTAAACTGTAAGATACCGATCAGACCAAAACAGTTCTCAACTGGTTCTTTTGCCACCAGGTGGGGGAAGTTAGTTTCACCAAAGCTACACTAGAGCCTGCGTTAATGATTTCTTAGCACGATGGGATACACCCGGTTCAAACACAGTTGCAAGGAAGGTCCCCCTCTGTTTCCAAATCTGTTGTCACAGTTCGAACTGCACCTCACAAAAGCACAAAGGTCGGTGACAAAAAGTGTTGCAATGAAAGTTCACAACAATTCAAGTTTGGAATGATTAATTTGCAACAAATATTGCAAATCAAAAGACTTCCTGTTTCGAGTTGAATATTGTCTGACTCTTTCGGAAAAAAAAGGATCTGCAACCAACAAATGATTTGAAACGGAGCACAACCCAATCTGAGGGCTTACTCGTCACTGTACAGTTCGTGGATTGTGGAGCAAACAGGCACTTTGCAGGTAAAAGGAGTTCACTACAGGACGGGGTGTTTTGTTGGTCCCCCTTTGGTTCATCCACATGCAGTTTTGAAAATATCGTCCCATCGCGGTACAATCGCTCACAAAAATCTCATCAGACTGACTCTCGCACTTCGCCAGTTTCACAAAGTAAACCACGTTGGTCTGAATTTTCTTTTGTCGAGAAAATGTGGAATGGCAATTCTTTTTGAGCTTTGGAACATGGCTAAGAATGAGCTTGAAAGCTTATTCACAGATACTATTTTTGGACACGAGGCACTTTTTCTCACGGCAACATTCGGTGCACCTCAAGCTTTGAACAATTTTTGACATGTCGCACAATGCACTGTGCCTACTAGAGTGCGCTTTTTTCACAATCCCATTGCTGTGGTCACGCAAACCACGCATAGCCAGAACAAACGCACAATGGCCGCTTCTCTCAACGCACCGTAACATCAATCAACAAATCTGGATTTCTGTCGTAGAGGGACAGCTGAGGACAGCTGTAGCCGTCAACATTTCGTGGCACGGGGATAAATTTGTTTTGCAGCAGTTCTTCCAAATAACAACGGCGGATTTTTTTCTTCTTTTTGTGGCACAACATAAACATGGTTCAAGAACAAGAAAACTTCACAGCCCTCGCTCACGTTCACTTTGACGAATCATCCGCTGGCACAAACTACCGCAGAAGCCGACGCGAGAAGCTGTTTGATATGCACATTCACACACTCCGCCCTTTTCACCCCCCCCCCCCAAAGCTACAACAAAATTTTTTGACCTCACAAAATGTAAACGTGCCAGGAAAACAAAGAATAAAACAAACACAACATTGACAAAAATAAGTTTTACGGAAAATTTTGAACACGGAAGTGAAATTGAAAAAAAAACCATGTTTAACGGATCGGTGCGATTGGAAATTAAGTAAGTAGAATCACAGTAAACGGAACAATACACGTTTCATTTGTCTGAGTAAATGTATCACTGAGGTTATTGAGTCATCGTAACGTCGGAACAGTGCACGATAACCAACTGACAATGTAACGCAGTGTTCTGGTATGTTCGAAGACGGTGTACCGTGTGCATAATCTTCCTTCAGTTTTGTACAAAAATCACGAGCAGGGAACAAGAACATGTACAAACAAACTCTGATTGTTAGTCATACTGCACGAGTTCTGTTACAAACTAAGTCCTTTGCTCCACGGGGGGTAAAGCAGCATGAATCGGCTTTGCATGATCACTGATTGTTGCATCCAGCTTTGTGATCAAGCAACGCGTGCGCCTGCCTGCCTGTCTGCATGTCTGTACACAACTGTCCTTGGTTTACAGGTTTTGGTAGAGCTCGTACTTGTCGCGCATGTTCATGCTCGAGACGCGCGGGTCTTGCTTCTTCTTGCGACTCAGACGCTCTCGCATCTCCTTGGCGGAACCGGCGAACTCCATTCCGTCCACGACGACCGGCGCCGCCGCCTTCGCAGCGCCACCTGACGACGTCGAGGATGACGACACCGTGACCTTCTTCTGCAAGACGAGAAGGAAACCCGATCAACAACAGCGGGGGAAAGTTTGTGTACGGGGGAAAGTTTCACCCGCCACCAACACTCGGGAAGAGGAAGTGGGACAGTTCGTTTTCGTTTTCTTTGAAAAGATGCGGGAACAGATCCGCTGGGAAAAAAATGTGGCTGTTTGGAGGAACTGGACCCCAGCAAAACGAATCTCTCTCTCTCCCTTTCAAACCGATCGGTAAATGTGTGAGATTTCTGATGTTGGACCAAATGGATTTGGTTTCCCGTGCACCGCATTCCAAACACCTGCTGCGTTATTTTGTTGACTTTTCGTTTTGGGCTCCAATTGTTACCCAGGCGTCAAAAGTGACCAAAACCGTATTCTTGTCCACAGCAAACAGAAAACGGAAATGCTGACATTTGTGCTTTGGAATGGAATTGCTTGGCGAAGTTTGCCTTTGTTTGACCGGGCCGCCCCCCCCCCCCCCCCCCCCCCCAACGGGCGGGCGGGGGCACGGTCGGAGGCGCGCGGGCCGCCCCCCCC
>JAAUXT010076490.1_pt1 | contig 12279 bp, 14 predicted proteins | sample 7278171 | NCBI WGS metagenome assembly JAAUXT01 (sample SAMN14350112, study PRJNA611818) | marine sediment metagenome | isolation source: surface marine sediment (1.8m) | place: French Polynesia: Moorea | collected 2018-08
CTCACACTTGCACAAAAGTCAAAATTAAACTCACCACAAAAAGCTGGCAAAAACTCCGTGCAGACCATTTCCGGTTGAAGGAAAACCGCGAAATGCAATGGGTAGATGGCAGCACATTTGAAGTTCGCATTCCCGCCCAAACGTGGAGTTTAAATTGTCAGGTCTCGAAGACTTACGAACGTGCACCGCGAACGTCAAAAACAAGCGATGTTCGACGTTCGACGTTCATAACAAAACGTCGCTGTTTAAACTCTCTATTCTTCATCTGCGTTGTGCAGCAAACTTGCCAAAGTTGGCTTTGATATTGTCTTGGCTTTTTTCTTACCAGGCCTCAGTCCGATAATTCCGGACCGGCTGTAGCTGTACCGTCACAAAGACCACCGCGCTTTGGTTTCTCCTTCAGGTTTCAGATCTCACATCTCATGCACAGACTCAGAAGTGAGAGAGAGAACTTAACTTGGCTGCGGTCGTGGTGAGTAATTGGCGACAGGTAAATTATGGACGGTTCGCACTTGCGCTGAGCGCGCGGAGGTGGCGCGGCGGAAGTCGGCGGCAGCGGCGCGCACGGCGGGGACGATGATCGTCGAGCGCACTCCACTCGAGCCGCGAACACTGCCTCTTGATTAATGATGGGAACCAATCCGATTACCACACCGCCAATGTCTATCATTATCATAAAACAAAATATTCTTCGCAAGATCATTCCCAAGAGAACAATTACATTACAAAATAGCCTTTCCTTCGCCATAGCGAATCTGCTGAGGCCGAGATTGTTACAATGCATCAAGTTTAGTGTTGGCAGGTTGTTAGGCGCGGCTCTCATCTCCTATTGTGTACGTAAATGAATTCACAGAACCCATATGTTACCATTGCGAACAGATATGTAATGTCTGCGTGACAGAGTGGGGAAAAGCGACACGCAGGCGAGTGTACTTGGCGTCTCTCATGATAAACAACGGTTGACATCTTCCCCGAAGGAGACACACTGGCTGCAGCGCCAGCTTTGTGCGAAACGACGATGTTGAACAATTCACTGTCAAACTTGATATCTGTTTGTCGTGGGGTGTTGGAGGGAACACCGTCTGCGTGTTGTACCGCAGTTGACACAGGCTGTTCCTGTGTCACTGTCAACAGAAGACTATTCTTCTCAAAGTTCACCAGCTTTTTGCTCGTTACTCTGAAAGCATTTACGTGAGTGTTTTCGCAACAGAAATCTTGCACAAAAGATCAGACATGGATGGCCACAAAAAATCGAGAACGGTACAACGAAGATGTTTCCCTGATGGAGACAAATCTGCAAATTTTCTGCTGTTGGCAAATTGCTGTCAATACGAGTTGCCTCGTTTGCGCCACAAATCCAACCCCATTGTAGAGGATTTCATGATAACTGCCCAAGACCTTGTTTGACTTGACAACAAATTCCTTTTTGTGGAATGTGCAGAAAATCACCACACTTGTGTGTAATTCTGAGGGTTGATTGATTCGATTCGGCACAGCTCAGTGAGGCATCATCAAGAAGTTTGAGCAGCTCGTGCGCAATTTGGAGTGGCCTGGGTCGTGGAAAGCTGCGAAGAAACCATTATCCATGTATGTCGGCTGAAACTGTCTGTGCTGAAACGCAGGATAAGTCGAGTGACGATAATGTTTGTTTGAGATCCTCTCAGAAAATGACCTTGGAAGTTGACACGAGTTCTCGTGTTGAAAAATTCAACGCCCACAGAGTTGCATGGGAGAGGCGTCTCCGCAAACGGCGTGTGACTTGATTGTAATCGGAGACGTTTTCTTGATTCCAGCTCGCGTCGAAGCTTTTTTTCCTTTCCACTGTTGGGCGTGCATGTCTGTAAATATTAAAATGTCACGCAAATCCCCCTCTCCTCACAGAATCCCATAATTAGGAGTTTTGCCAATGCAATCCACGCCTGCGGGATGGATCTGATGGCTTCGCACAGCCCAACTCGTGTGGATCAAGGGTTTGGTTGAAGACCTGTTCAAGGGAGACAGAAAGCTTGTCCGATTTTTTGCAAGGTGAAATTATCAGTTCCTACATTGTGATGCACGCAAGTTCTGTTTTTCGGAGAAATTGGAAGCCGAATATTGGTTTTGGTTCCTTTCAGAGCAAAAAGCATCGTGCTCGACTTGTCACCATTCCACTTCTCGGTCGAGTGGCAGATCTTGTCTTCTTTGCGAGTTTCTCTTCAGGACTCGGTGTGAACGAGCACCAGGACTGTGTTCGTGCCTTGTCTTTTGTCTTTACCTTCCAACAAGAACGCTTTCAAAGGCACTTCTTTCATGGTGCATCTGAAACGCAAAGTGCACCTCACTCAGGGTACAAGTGCGTCTTTTTAGGTGCGTTAGCACACGTGTGCGAGGGGTGGGAGTCAGGTTCTGGCAGAATCGAGGCAATTCGGATCATCTTGATCGAATCAGCCGTAATCACACCCATCAATTGTGGTCACACTCAAGGACCAAATTAAATTTATGTTGCCGACATGGCCGCGCATTGCAAGGAAACAGGCATTCAGCGAAATGCTGCGTCCTCAATGATCAGCTCAACGCCTCCTCGCACGGGAGGGCACGTCTTGGTCAGGCGCGAGTTCAATGCCTACAAATTGATCATGCAACACATCAATGAACATAAAAGCACCAATTTCTGGTTCCCATCAATGCAAGTCCATTACCAATGCAGGAAAAAAAAGCTGAATGCGATTTCGCGGAATGTGCGTCTCAAAAAACTCAGTGAGAAAAAGGACCAATCCCAGCATCATGTCCTTTTACTGACAGACTGCTTCCAACTGGACCTTCACTGCACGGGATGCTGAGGTCCGCTTGAGTGTGACAGGCGCTGTTTGTCGGATGATGCACAAGTCAAGGAAGTCCTGCTCCTCGAGCTGATTTAGACGCACGACTTTTGCCCGCGTTGATTTACGGATGTTGCTGCCCTGAATTAGCTGCGCGTTATTACGGCGGCCGCGGGTCGGAGCCGCGGATCCATCACCGCCTCGCGACGACGCGATGCAAAACGCTTCGCAAGTTGTTCAGCAGAAGGTGAGGCGCCGTCCTAGCAGTGCGCACAGAACCGCGTTTGGGCCAAGGAAGTGAGGGATATTGAACGCTGTGCAAAAGACGAGTACTCACTATTTGGGTCGAGATTGTGCAGCAATCGAGACTCAAATAGTGAGTACAAGTCTTTTGGACAGAGTTCCATATCTATATTATTGTACGGAGGCTGTTTCTGTTGAGATTCGCCACCAAATTCGAGACAGAAAACGGCCTCCGTGCAATAAACAGAGTTCTGCCATGCTACGGTCACAAAGCCTCTCGTGACCTCATTGAAGTAGAAGTGAGTTAACCCACTGCCAAAAATGTTCCTTTTCAATCACACAACTCCTTTCTTGACAAATGGTCTCAAAAAGTATTTGTGTGATTTCACAGGAAACATTTTTGCAGCGTGGGTGAACCCCTACATCCGCCCGTCACCCCAACGGTTCTGTGCTGATTGGCGCTGCGCTTTCACTCCAAGGAAAGCGACTTGGTCATTGTAGTCAACGTGGATTGCGGTCGCATCCCAAAAACTGGCTTGGGGGGAACTTGAGTTTTCACTGCGCCATTTTCGGTGTTCAAGTGGCTCAATCGTCCCTGGGTTGTGGCTTCATCAGGATGTTTGCGTTTCACCCGTGGTTGCGGTTCCACACCGCACAAAGGAAGAAACAAAGTCGCTGCCCATCTCCATGCATGCGTTTGCAGCTCCCGGACTCCCCAAGCGCTGCAGGTTGACTCGTATGCGTGGACACAGACCCCACAACTCACAGGACACAGGCCCTTTTTTCTGCGATCTGCAGAACCGGCCTGCATAGGCCCAGCTTCTTCCCCTACAGCGCAACAGTCGTGCCAAGTGATGAAAAAATGATTTGCCGTCGCGCGTTTGTGTTATTCCACTCAGGACGGGTTGTTGATATTTAGCGAAGCCGCTGTGATTAGTGTAATCCCTCACGGACCACAATGCCCTTTATTATTGATGATGTTTCGCCCGCCCAGAGTCAGATACAATATTCGCCGGATTTATGTGTGCCGCGCAATCATGATTTATTTCCTCAGAACATCCCATTATTGTGACAAACAATTCCCGAGTTGTCCTCTTCTGGGAGTGTGAGAAAGATGCCTTCACTCCGACAGTGCGTATGTCGAGTTGAGAAAGAATGGAAATGTTACAACGGTCTTTTTTTATCACTGAAGCACTCGTGGACAGAAACAAGGAGCGAAATAACAGTTTTCTTTGTTCTTCTTGTGGATTCCAGCCCTTTTGAGTCACTTCAGCACACAACACAACCATTGCTGGATTCATAATTCACTTGTCTTTCACAAACTGAATCGCTTACTCAGCTTTACTCTGTTTTACCTTTTTGCATGTTCTTCGACACGTGGAGATACGAGTCAAAGCACATCAAAGACGAGCCGTCTCTGTGGCCTATGAAATCTCCACAAATGGCTGTCGACTGGAATCTGTTGAAATGCGCAGCGGTTCACTCGCCGTTGCGGGCCTTAGAAGGAAACGGATTATCCGAAACGGTGCTTCATTCATCACAGTAATCAATGTCTTTCATTCAGTGCGGGATGCACCTTCAGTGTGGATCCTAATCTCATTTGGCACTTTACGGATGACTGCTTTAAGAAGATTGTTTCTTCTAATTCTGATTAGGTAGAAAGGCAGACGAGGTAACGCTTCCCTTCACGCAACACGGTGTTCTTTCTTCCATGAACCGAGGGCTGGAGAACATCCTAAATGAGAAACTGCGAGCCGTGTTCTTGCCACTTTTCATAAACAGGCGGCACCGGTTGACAAGACTTTGCCGACTGGAGAGTGTTGTGCTTGGGGCTGTCCGGAGTTCCTCCCTTCCGCTGTTTCGCCCAGATTGTCTCACTGCAGCTGACTCTTCGTCGCGAGCCAAACTTGTAGTTTGACGCCAGTCTTCTTCCAGACTATTTTTCACCCCAAACCTTGAGAAACATGCAGCTTGAAAGAATCAACCTCTTCCAGCTCACCCATCTCTGACGCCGCTTGACGTGATACCCTTTGAAATGTTAGTAATGAAGGTGACACTGACACACTGACAAGGATCCCGAAGCTGCTTGTTGGATTCTTTGAGAGTCATTCTTCGACCTCAGATCCAACACATTTTCAGGGTTTGCCTGCAACTCCAAAGCTTTGTGCCAGATTCTGATTTGTAGTGGAGCAGCCGAGTCAGATTCTTCTGTCAAACAGTGCGGCCCTTTCTGTCAGCGTGCAACTGACATTGGTTCAGTTGCTTGTTTTGTTGGGGGGTTTGGGGTTTTTAGGTGATTTGAGAAGGTTGCGCTGTTGAATGTTGAAAAAAGCGACCGAAATGGTGCAACCGAAACAAATCACCAACAGGCAGCACCTGCCAAAAGTGTGTGTACAGCAGTTTCATGGTCAAGATAAATGTCAAATTTGGATCTTTTGGGTCTTTTTAAACTTGTATAGGTCAAGGATGATGCTCATGTAAGGAATTTGTCTCATTTGCATTTATAGGTATTTGAGGGCAAAAAGTTCAAATTTTTAGGGTCACTAAATTTTAGATTTGACTGCACAAAATAGGTGGTATCTCAGAAAGTATAAATATTTGATGAAGGATGTATATATTGATGAAATGTAGTATATTGATCAGGTGTTGGACTCATGTCATTTGTTTTTTCTTTTTCAAAAATTTGTACATGGTTTTAAGGTGGGGCCAAAGTTTGGGCACAAATTTGGAACAAAGGAAAGGATTCAAAATAGATAATTGGAAAAGATTTTGGCAAGTTTTATGTACAATTAGGCAATGAAGGTTCAATACATACAGATAATTTGGGTAGATTTAGGCATATTCTGAGTAATAAAACTGAAATTGATAATTTGTGCATCTACTTATTTGCATTTCAGTTGCTGTGTTTAAGTTACTGTGTTTTGGTTGTTGTATTTTGGTTGCTGTATTTTGGTAACTGTTTTTAGTCACTGTATTTCGGTCACTGTATTTTGGTTGCTGTGTTTCGGTCGCTTCTCAAACCACCGGGAGCTCCATGGAGCTATGTTTTGGTGCTGCTTCCACTTGGATTTCACTTTTTCGTCCGACGTTGATGGACAAAGCTCCAGCTTTTCTGTATGCATGCATGCCTGTGTGTCAGAGAGTTTCTGAGACGGAGGGGGGGTGCGCGTGGGCACGCGCGTGTGGTTTGATCTGACAATCCTTCCTGATGTCGTTCATGTCGGATTAAATTCAGGAACCTTGAGCTGCTTTCAGAACGAATTTGTTTTTGTACAAGATCTTGATTTACGTGACAGAAACATGTCTCTGGCAGATTTGGAAGCGAGCACCACAGCAGTCGTCAGATGAGACACAGAGCTGCACGTGCACCGGGGCGGCAGCCTGTGTGGAGCCCTGTGATTTGACAACAAAACGTCTTTCACAAATTCATGAACCTGCAGCCTGTTCCCAAATGCCAAAGTACCTGTTGCAAAAGAACATCCTACATGTGCAGGTATTAATACGTTTGCACATGGATGCTTTTGGAACTCTGTGGCAGTCGAGATTCCTTTGCCGTGATTTTTGAAGCGTGCCGATTACGAGCTTGAGGGAGCACGCAGATAATAAGGCTAATGTGCGTGTACAAACAAATGGCACTTTGCGCCATTCATCTACAAAAATCCTGTTCCACATGTCATACGTGTACGGGAATCGCAGCATGAAGACAAAGCCTTGGATTTATTTGAACACTGGATCTATGACGAGCTTTTTGCCACTTCCATCTAGAACCTGACGAACTGCATGATCGATTGTCAGGCGCAGCAAATTACAGATTCACAAAAATAGTTCTCGTTTTCCTCAGCCAGAAAACTGCATGAACGTAAAATATGTTTGTCGCCAGTGTGACGAACATGCACCACGGTCATGTCAGGACGTCCCAGGTGTTCAGAGCTGTTTACGAGACAGAGTGAAAATTGTTGCCGGCAGACCCTTTGTTACAACACAGAGGCAAATTTTGTCGAATTTGTCTTTGGATCCTCGGCAAGGTTTGGTGAGTTCTTTCAGTCTCAGAAATGGAACTGATGATATTTTTATTGACATGAATCTGGATAATTTTCACCCTCGTTTGAAGGCTCGATCCCAAATACTTGCACTCGTAAGGAATGGACATCAGAAGCAAACTTGAGGGGAGATGTCCGTTCGTCTGCCTTGAGGTGACCCATGGGTGGTTCTCTTGCATGTATCCACTCATGTTTTGCACGTTATTTTCCATAGTTCATCAGCGAAAAAGGTTCTGTTGCAACGGGCGAGGCAGAGACAAAGTCAAGGACTGAGTGTTGGGGCAGAGAAAAGCCGTGCCGAATGGAATTGCTTCTTTAATTTTCCTGGTTGATCCAGCGAGGGCTGGATGAGACTCATAATGATGATAACTGTGGATAAACAGGACTAATTGTGACCACTGCGTCCCAGGCTTGGCTCATTCCCGAAGCCGTCCATCAGACCCGCGCCGCCCCCGCCTCGCAGGCTTTTGTCACCCAGTCCAACACGAGGAAGGCGACCAGGAGACTGACAATAAATATCCTGACAACTTCCTCAAAAAAGTGGTTCCCCGCAGATTTGCCTCGGTGGGTAATTCAATAAGATATGGACATGATTTTTTATGTCGCAGCCAAACTGCCCAGAGCCAGAAAGCAAAGTGTTGCGGTGAGGAGCTATTGTCCAAACTGGCAGTTGCTTCCCCACCAATCTTTGGCCCAGGGCTTATTGCTTTTAGTGTTCACTTGTTCAATAATGCAAATAGCTCAAATTGGCAATATTTGCCCAGTTCTGCTTTCCAAATTGATTTAAGTTGAAGAGTTTCTTCACGTTGGATCACAGATAACACACTCGATGCAAAAGAACTCTTCCCTTGTGACTCAGTGATCATTTGTGCCCCAAGGATTTCCTGTCCCAACAGCTGCAAAAACCTTAGGGCGCACAGGTTCTTTTCCTCAGGTTAGTTCCCTTCATTGCTTGAGAGAAAATTTGCAAATGGACAACGCACCAGCTCTCGCAGAAAAATCAGATTTGGGCGTAGCTTATTTCACAACGAATTTTCGACATCAGTCAAAAGTAATGACATCTGCTTACGTCTGAAGACACGTCAAAACTTTTATCTCCGTCTTTGTTTCCCTGTTTCTCCCAGTTAGCTTTACATTTTGCAGGAAACCTTCGACTTCAGAAGTTCCGAGGAAACTGCCAGGCCGCGTTCACACAGGAGAGAATTAAATTCTCGTGCGTGTTCTCGCAAAATCCCTGCAAAATCTGTGAACACCACACATCTCCAAGTTTTGGATCGTTGGACAAATGTTGACCGTACAACGCCGCGACAGACTCATTTGGGTACGTTTTGTTTCACGCATCCAGTGCCATTCCGACCTGAGAGATCTTATTTGATTTTTTAGAAAGTCCATCAAAATTCCTCACCTTGTCTCGCCTCCACGAAGCACCCGATGGTGGTCACCACGATGAACAAAATCGCCTCCCAAATCATTCCTGTGGTTGCCAGTGAAGTTGGTAAATCCCCAAAGTCTCCGAGATAAGCGTTGAGTTTGAATGCGCGGCGCCCGCCGCGGGTTGTGTGCTCAACCGGTGGCGCAGCTTCCAAAGGCACTCAGTCCGCACGCGTTGCACCGTGCCACGGTATTCCCAGATGCATGTAGTTATTTGAGACGGAATATCACAGTCTTCTTGTGATGTACCTGATCACATGTGTCAGAATCTCTTCCCTGCAGCAGGCAGAAGGAACACGGAGGATGAGGAGGGGGCCGGAGCCGGTGCGTGTCGTGTCGCCAGCGGAGCTGCTCTGTTGTTCCGCCGCGGTTTCGTCGACTGACAAGAGACTGAGTCTCGCTGAAGCTGTTTCTGTGAAAATCGTTTGATTGTCAGCTTCCAAAAGAAATCTTCATTCTGGCTGATGCTACTTGAAAGAGATCCTTACAGCATCAGTGAAAAAGTGAAAGTTTGCCTTGATGATGAACTTCTTTTTCACCGCAAAGAGCGAAGACCGTCGCTGTCACAGAGCTGGGAAAATGATGAAACGTTGGTCAAAGTTGACGTTGTGCGATGCTTCATCTTGGTCCAAATCGACCTCACATCCTGTTTTGCGAAGGAAAAACTTTCTCGGGAATGCAACGAAGAATGCAGAAAGAACCTTTGATTGTGCTGTTTTTGGACAGTTTTGATTGTGATAATTTTGTGTGCCGCGCGTTTCTGTGTCACGTTTCTGCCTGAGTGCGTGGGTTACACGTGAAACCTGAACATGGACCTTTCGTCCCTTTTAGCAAAGCAATGAAAAACAGAAAACTCCAAAATTTATCTTCAACATCTTGCGTGATGTAGGAAATCCAAGCTCACCGAGCGGCAAAGCAGGAACACTCTCTCAGATTCCTTGTTGCCTTGTAGCGAAAAATGAATGACCCTAAAAGTCATTTCCTTTTTGTCTGTTGGGAGTACAATGCTTTTACACACTTTCAAGTCTCAGCGACAGCCACGAGAGAATCTGACACAAAGTACAGGAGGCTAAATCTGCTGGGAAGCATGGCAGGCAGTGGGTGGGTGGGAGAAAAGGTTCATAAATGTTGTGAGAATGATTTACGGAGTTTTCATGATCATTAATATGACACATTCATTACTTAACACGTGTAAAAAGGATAAGGATTCCGACGCGAAGTGAAATTTGCGGTGCGCACCAAGCAAGGCGTGTAAGTCCGTCTAATGGACCAACGAAATCGAGCTTGTCAGTCGCTCAGCGCGGAGATACATGTCGAGTTTGCTTCAACTGCTATCTCGGCGCGACTGCTTCCCTTCTTGCTTCAGAGGTCAAGGTATCAGACGGCTTTTGTGTCATTGGGAGATGAAGACTCGGAAATGGCCAATGTTCATCTCAACGCGCAGCCGGGGAAAACGTCAAGATGCGACTGTTGAGGCGACCGTCTTCACAAACAGTGGCACCATCCGAAGTTAAATGGCAATTTGGCGAAAGGCGAAGGTCCCTGAAGCCCTCTGTTGGGTCCCTAATTCAATCAGACGCTGACAAGATGCTTTATGTCAATATGGACTCATCCTGTGTGGACAAAAGTAACCTGGAATTACCGAAGGACAGAGCCAGGCGAGTCAAGATTAACTCGTTTGAGTGCCTGTGACAATTACTCACAAATCCTCTGCACTCGAATTCCTATTTCTGCTCGTTCGATAATGCAAATAGAGGCGAAAATGACATTGGCTGGTGGAATACTGGATTTTGAGTCTGAAAGACGGTGAACGATTTCTCATTTCAAAGTCATTCAATTCCACGAGGAGAGGCAGCTTTGTGCATTTGAAGGCACAAAGTGGACTCGTATTGACATCAACAGTGGGAAGCGCGTTGTTGCTTTGTGTGACAAGGTGAACACACTCTTTGCTATTTTGGGAGCAAAATTCAAAAGCAGCTTCTCGCAATGTATCACTCACGCTTGGACTGGAGGTCAAGAAGGTATTCGCTTCACAATCACGTGTTGACCGGACGGAAAAGAGAAGCGCTGCGTGTACGCGCGCTCGAGCGCAATTGGAAATTCATGCGAGTTGCAAAACTCTCTGTGAGAAAGCAAATATGAAGCTTTGTCGCCAAGATCTGATGACGCCGGGAACTGACAGAAACGGCGCAACATCACAAGAATAGATTAGCTCAGGTGCGGTGATCTGGCTTAAAAGCGATGATTGCATTAAGTAATTTATGAGCTAAGCCATGCACGATGCCTTTGTCGAGAGGTCCAAACGTATGATCCACTGCCAAGTCTTGCACGACAGCGCTGCAAATCTCATCCAATATTTAGCTTTTTTTGCACATGTATGCCAGTTTGTTGGCAGGGCGACATAAAATTCTTCGCGATTATGGTGAAGGCGCGAAGCTTTTTTGCAGCTTGTAAGTGTTTCCGCCCTTCTGTGTGTGCCAGGGAAAGCCGACGCATTTACTCTTTTCATATTTCACGGTCGGCGGTCTGTGAATGAAATTATATCCTCATAGAATATCTGCCTCCCATCAGCGGGACTGGATGAACACCTCATGTATGATCCACAAATATAAGGCGATCAATTGATATTGATGATTTTATTTCTTCAAGTCGGTCGATGTGTCTTGCATCTTGGGTCCCGGTGGAGCTGGGCGTGGGAGCCGGGCTCCTCCCGCGGTAACGATCCATCACGCGCCACGCCTGCTTCACGTGCGATTTTCAAATCTCAACTTTATTACAGTTTTCGCCCCAATCATAAAAGACCTTAATGTTTGGCGCGGCAAGTCTTAATTTTCTCCATAATCTCAAAAGCAATTACTCATAATCTGATCCAACTTCAGGTCCATTATCGAATCTGTCAGATACAAATGCGGCAATAAGTGGAAAGAGTATGACTGATGAGGCTTTCCTGGAGAGTGTATTGGATTTGATAAGTGACACTTGAGACTGCGGTTCACAGAACCTACACAAACATCAGACTGCTTCATTCAGCCCACACCCAGGAAAACCACACACATCTTCCATCAGCAAACGTCGCATCAGTCCATTTGACACTGATTTCAGGTGATTCAGAGTTGGGTCCAATTCAGAGTTCGGTCCAGACGCCCTCCAATTTCATCTCAATTGCAGGAGAATTTTCGTCCACAAGACAGGTTGAACTGAACAAGTGCCCGTGCAACCTTGGTGTGAAAAAAATGGTTCAAAATGATCCACGTATTTTCTCGAAGATTGTTGGTGCCCTGGCTGAACGTGACACTTGCTCAATTGAGGAACCACTTTTGTTCTCGAGGATTCGGCTGGGAAGTTCGCCTTTCATTCAATCACAAGTGAGAGTGAATTACACTCCTGAACGAAACTCGGATATTTGACGCCAGCTTTTGCCTTTTGAAAATACACAACAGGAGTTTTTACCCTCGGCGCAAATAAACCACCCAAGAGATTTTATCTGGCGGTAATCTTGGAAACATCCCACTCTCCGTGATTCAATTCCCGATGCTTTCGCCGGCGAGTGCCAATAAATTAATTACAGTTGCGCGAAATGCATTATGTATTACGCCTCCTCTATTAACTCTGGATCATTGATAACAACAAAATATATATCTGCCAGTTCATTACGTTTACGAGGCAAGAAATTTAAGTACCCGATCGGGTGGCATTTCTGGTAGTTCCGGTGTGATTTTTTTCAAATCCTAAGGGAATAACAAAGAGTAGGACACAATCTTCCTTCC
>JAAUXT010052161.1_pt1 | contig 12277 bp, 12 predicted proteins | sample 7278171 | NCBI WGS metagenome assembly JAAUXT01 (sample SAMN14350112, study PRJNA611818) | marine sediment metagenome | isolation source: surface marine sediment (1.8m) | place: French Polynesia: Moorea | collected 2018-08
GGTGGTTAGTGGGGAGGGGGGGTGGTTAGTGGGGAGGGGGGGTGGTTAGTGGGGAGGGGGGGTGGTTACATTCCAAAGTGTGGACAGACGCACACATGAATACTAAGGGTTTTTAAGCGGACAGCGGCACCTAGATGGCCGGCTACGCGACCATCAATAAAACTTCAGTGCGTCTCCATAGAAAGGCCACAACGAAAAAGAACTGTGTCTGAAAGAATTTTTCGGGTGCAAAAATCCATGGTCTACCCCTCCCCAGGATTTTGAAAAGAAACAATCTGGCAAAAAAATGTTCAAATAAATCAGGGTTTGATCACGGAGGCCAAAATATATTGTTGAGGTCCTGAAACCCGTGATTTGTCCTTTGGGGTGTGTCTAGGCAAGAATGTGTTCAAAATTTGTAAGTCCTTAGAAAGGATCAGGACCTTCTCCTGAAACAATGCCTGGAACCAACAATGTGCGGGGTTCAAAAATGCTTTGTCTGCACCTCATGGGAATTTAGCCTTCAACTGCGTGAGGTTGTTTGTTCCATTATTGTTGAACAACAAACAGTTTGGAAAATATCACTCGCACACGTACAACAATGCGTTGTCAAAGATTTGTGCGAGTTACGTTCCCTGGGGAACATCTTGGGGAACAGAAGACACGTCAGAGCGTGGACAGAGCCAGTGCTCCTGCTGCTGCATGCAACAGCAGAGATGGTGCGCAAGTGAAGCGTCATTAAGGGTTTTCCCTATTGGCTCTCCTTTATGAGCAACACCAACACATCATCATTAGGGGTTTTCACGTTGGTGATGCTCGGTTGGGCGGCGTCAGAATTTTTGACGCGCACATCAAAATTCAACATGAAGCGAATTGACGCGGGCGTCAATTTTTTGACGCGTGCGTCACCAAGGGGAAAACCCTTATTCTGCTCTCTTCTTATCATTTAAAAGTCACCCAAAAAGGGAGTGGAGGAAAGAGAAGGGGCATCAGGTCAGAAATTCAGCATTCTGTGGCCTTTTCCAGTCATCAATGCAGAGCTGATCAAACATTGAAGGAATCAATTGTTCTGTTCAGTGAACAACTTCAATACAAACCCAAAGCGCATGGTCATGGTCACTGCTCCTTTTCAACAATATCTTATCAAAGATTGAGCAGACCTATGGTCATGGTCACTGCTCATTTTCAACAATATCTTATCAAAGATTGAGCAGACCTATAGTCATGGTCACTGCTCATTTTCAACAATATCTTATCAAAGATTGAGCAGACCTATAGTCAATGTTGCTCTTGGGACAAAAGACAATCTAGGAGCGTGGACATGTCACTTCCTGTCGGGGGAAATTCGATGTTTTTTTTCGGAGGGGGGGGGGAAGCGCCACAAATTTCTTGACGTTTCCAGGAGAGCGTAGTTTGCACGATCCTTGTTGGCGGAGTTCTGTTTTGAGATTGGTATGCTGAATTTCCATTGATTCAAAAACTATTCAAAACAACAATGCCACTTCATCAACAAAATGGGCAAGCACCACACACCCATGAATGCACATTGTGGTCAGGAAAATTGCTTTGCTTTTTTGTTTGAAGGGCCATTGATATCCAGGTGAAACATGTGTAACTATCCTGTTGCCACTCTCGCACCCAGCACTACGCATGTTGTCCAGATGTGCTGATTGTGTTGTCCCTCTCAGTTTGGTGTTCAGGGTGGGGGCCCAACGTGAGAGATTCCCTTGGGCAAAGCGCACATCAGCAAAAATTCCCATGACTCGCACGTGAGCATTGTCTCTGAAGGCCCTGTCTCAATTTTGTACAATGGCCTCTGAAAGCATGGCCACCGCCTCATCTTCCTACCACAATGTGTAGCAGAGTGTGGAGGAAGGTTTGGCATCACATTGTGTGGACCTGGTGGCCGTTACAGCCAGTGCTCCATGAGCCTCGTGATCCTTTGCGCTGTGGTGCATGGATCTGGATCAACTAAATTGCATTGTCTTTGCAGACGCTGTCTTTTCCTGAAACACTACATGATGCCTGCTGTTTTGAATGTGGGAATTCACATGATTCCCATTGTTAATTTTTGTTTGCGTGTCCGGCTGCTTGCACAAATGGAGTCTGTTGTCATCCAAAGCTCAAAAATAGACACACACACGCACATACACAGCCAGACACACGCGCACACACACACACACACACACACACACACACACGCATAGCAATGTGGAAAGCCCACCTGGCCTTGGTAGCTGACCAGCTTTGTCAGAAAACCAAAGAACGGGAGTTTGGGAACAAAGATACTTCCTACGGGATGTTCTCCTGCCCACAACACCAGCTACACCACAATTTTCAAATGAAGCTGCACACTCTGTCTTCTCAATTCGAATTTAGTTCTGGAAACACAAATAACAACCGCAGTTTGGACACTGCTTATCCATTTGCGGAAAGACACAATTTTTGCTGCTCGGTTGGTTTCTGTATGAAATGGTACATAATTGTGCCATATATGGTCTGTTGATTGGTCTAGGGTGCAGTATGATGCTCCGTGATGGAACCCACTGAAAGCTCCACATTCACTAACTTGGCAGTGTTCCAATTGCTGTCAGGCCAGAGTTTATTTCTCAGCACCTGAAACTCAACTGTGGGCTGCCCAGGTCTCTGACTGTGGTTGAGAAAGAGTAAACAGATTCTTGGTGAGAATTTGTGAGTGCCAAGTTTTTTCAGCTGAAACATTTTATCATCTCTTTGTGCAACCGAATAGCATTCTGCACTGAAATTGCTCATTGTATGTGGCTTTGCCTGTTACAAAATCAATACAGAACTTAATACTTTCCCTTGAAAACAATGAACACTATCCCATGGAGAAAAAAGTGACAAAGGAATACAATTTACTATGCATCTGTCACACTAGCAGGCACTCATCCTGTGAATTCAGTACAGAAACACAGACTTGATACAGTGTAGATGAATTTGAACAAAGCACTTTCACACACTTCAAGTCCAATTATTTCTTTTAGGGGAACTGGGGAACAATCACAAGTTTCCTTGATTTCACCAAAAGTGTGACTTCTTGGAGAGAGGGCCACCTTTTCTGCACAGAACACCTGGCATGATGCAAATGTCCTCATTTTTTCAACCAAGTGATACTGGAATCAATTTTTTCCCAAAAATCCAACCACATAACCTTTCTCCAGTCATCACTGTACAAAAATGTAAGATTCTTTGGTGAATTCATCACCAAAACTGAAACAAGTGAATGCCCCCTCACAATTTGTTTCAGGCCATCAGTGACAGGTTTGGTGTCACAACTTGTTTGCTCATCAACCAGGAAGAGCAGAGATTTTCCCAGGGAAAAGTTGAGTCCAGTCATTTTTTTGTTGAATTGTGTTTCAATGTGTTTCAATTTGTCTTGTCATTTTCTTCATCAACTCTTTCCTTGCCAGTCATCAAGGAGAAAATACAAGAGGAAGCACCATTTGAAAAGCAAGCAAAAGGGCATAAAAATGGCATTTTCTATTTGAGTTGTATGTTTGTGATTTTTTGTTGAGTTGAACCCTGCACAGGGACACAGTGTTCAACAGAAGCTTGTTGATGCTTTCAGGAAGGATTGCCATTGAATTCACAATCAGAGATAAACATTTGCAACACAGACTATGGTCATTTTATCCAGTTATGAGGTGTTTGGAGTTCTCTTCACAGTCTACTGTGAAGTCAATTTGTGCTCCAGTGTCAGGTGGAACATGTACAGCAAAACTGTGTCACTCATGGGAGACACTGGAGAGAGATTTAGAGCAACATCATATCAACAGTGTGCTGCCTGGTGAGAAACTGTGAATTTTGCAGCACACTATAGAGTTATGATTCTCTATGTGAGAATGTTGAACACATTACTTGGAAGTTGTAGGTGCTTCAGTGACCTGTTTGTGGGCTACCAGTTTCAGAATGGAGTGAAAGAGAATTGTGTCCCCATTCTGAAGAACAAAACAGGAAAAGTACACAGCACAACACAGCTGATTGAAATCTACCTGAAAGGTGATCTGATCATGAACAGGTCTCAGCAGCTTTTGGTCCATCTTCTTGCTCAATAAAGCAGTAGAAATGTTTGTTTCATCAGATCAATGCTTCAACAACAAGTGTTCTGGAAACAGCACCTGTGTGGAAGAGTATGATACCTACAGATGTGTGTGTGTGGCTCAGGCTTCAATGGTCCACTGTGTGATGCAGAAGAATGCCAGGCTGGATCATGTGTTAACAATGGAACTTGTGTTGAGGAACCCAATGGTTCTCACTGCAACTGTACTGATGGCTTCAATGGCACCAGATGTGAGAACAACATTGATGACTGTCCCACTGTGAATCCCTGTCTCAATGGAGGAACTTGTCAGGATGGAGTCAACTCTTACAGTTGTGTCTGCCTGTCCAATTACACTGGAATCTGCTGTGAATCATCTTGGGGGTGAATGCTCCAAATATCTCATTGACATCATCACTTTCATTGCCTGTACTTTTCTGTACACTTTCTGGCCATATGAATATTTTCAGACAGGAATGGTGTGGAACAACCAGTTTTGTACTTCCCTTTGAGTCAAAAGATGGCATCACTCTGGTGAATGGGGCTCAGCTCACACAGAATGGAAAGGTCTGTTCTTAGAACTGTATCTGAAAATACTTGGGTCACATCAGTAAGCAGATGTTGCATTTGATATGAACTTGTGCAACTGAGTAACAGTAACATTTTTCAATGGGAACTGTGTCCTTCAGATCATCAAGGGAATTGAAACAGACTTGACCCTGCAGCAGTATGTGGACCTTGGGAACCTGAGCTCTGCCTGCATCACTATCCCTGATGCCTGCATCTTTCTGGGTTATGGTGGAGGTTCCTTCACCTTCTGGTTCTACAACATCAACTGTGGGGGTGAGGGTTCAGGAGGGATTCTCAGCTCCATTGCCTCTGGCACATCAGGCTTCTACACTTATTGCACTGATTCAGATGTGTAGTAAGTGTTTGCAAACAAGAAGGCTCTGCAAGATGTGTTTGGTCCTTTTGTATAAAGATCAGAGGAGAGGTACCAACTTCAATACTCATGGTGTCTTCTTCTCTCACAGCAGTCTGGTGTACACACAACAGTTCAGGATTTCTGTGAAGCATGGGTCAAAAGGGCAGAATCAGTGGAAACATGTTGGATTTGTTTTCAACACCACCATTGTCATGGGGTGTCTGGATGGAGTGTGTGTTGAGGCAGTGAATCAGATTGAGGATACCTACACACCAGGGAATGGAATTGTCCATGTTGCAAAAAAACAAACAGGTGAGAATGCTTTGCCCTTTTGGCCATACTGCCCCTTTGAATGTGTGTGATTTGGTTCTTTTTTCTCCTTGCTTGGTTGAGCAGATCGCGCCATCTCTAAACCGTCCAGTCTTCGCATGGATGAGCTGGCCTTCTGGAACTGGGTCCTGACTGTCAATGAGGTTGTCTTTATCATGGACGATGGCAACTGAGACAAAACCATCACAACAGCAACTGAGACAAAACCATCACCACAGCATCTGGGACTGACCTGGAATCCTTTTCACTGTGATGAAGGGCCACTGATGGGCAGAGCAGGAGCACATATTTGATTGGCCCAGACCACTAATTGCTCAACTGAATCTGTGTGGCACCCACAGTTGCTTATTTCTTCAAAACCAAACTTATTATCCCAGAAAATGAATTCACTCAGCCTGAATTTGATCCCCAACCAGGGTGTGTCCTGTTGTGGTAGATTGATGTCAAGAGGGAACCTTTTTTCACCAGTAATGTAGACCCAGGATTTATTATTGAGGAATCTTCATTTGTCCATCCCATTGTTTGTCATTTTACCATTCTAAATATTGTGGCTTGTTTGGAGTTTCCAGTTTCCAGGTAAATTTATTCAGAAAAGTCACCTTCAGTCAAGTGAGACTTGCCACAATTTCATACTCAACTTTTCACCAGCAGATGGTTCTGAAATGTTGGCAATGTGGAGTATTTCCTTTTTCAATTTCATGAAGTTTAAACTTTGGTGATTGATATTATGATATCAAAAGACATTTGGATTTTGGGTTCACAGACTGAAGCAAAAGGTGGAAAATTTGGAGTCACTGGTTTCAATTTGACAGTTCAGATTTTCATAGGAAAATGTGGAGTGAAGATGTTGAGACAAGATGTCGAAGGTTCAGTGTTCTTAGAGTGCAGAAATGTCAGTTCATGGTTGAAAATGTACAGTTCTGATAATGGAGTTTCAGATTTGGATTCATATTGACAATAAGCAGTTTGTGACAAGAGTTTTAGTGTCCTGTTTTGCCCAGATTGGTTTAAAGTGATCACAAATGTTTGGGGTCTGGGCTTGCAGTTCAAAAATTCAAATGTCAAGTAAAAGTTTAATTTTTGGGTCTTTTTTCAAGTAATGAAATAATGAGGCTCAGTTGAGAGTTTGGAACAATGGAAACTGGTGTTTGAGTTTGGAATTCCTTGTTCAAAGGAAAAGTCCACTAGATACAGGATATATTTGTTGTTAAGAGTGTACACAACACAGATTTTTATGTTTCTTCTTTGGAGCTTGGAGTTTGGAGCTTTCATCCTCAGAGAAATTCAAACAAGTGATGTTAGAATTCACAAAGAGAAAATATGGGTTTGGAATTCATGAAAGGGTTGGAGTGGTTGATCTTCTTGTTCATAGTTTTAACTTTCTCTGAGCAGAGATTTGTTACCTATATTTCTGGACTTTGGACATTTTGGGTTTCGAAATTGGCAGTTAACAGTTCCTTGTATACAGTTCAAACCTTCATGTTAATCCTTCACAACATTTTTATTTGGTTCATGTACAAGTTGAGGGTTCAGAATTTGGTATCAAGAGATTATGTGGTTGTTTTCTTGTTGGGTTTGGATTTCAGAGATTAGATTGTTGGGTCCAAAATTCAGTTATAGTATTGAGATTGAATTTCAGAATTTCCAGATGTATTTTATAGAGTTGTTATTGACTTGAGGTGTCTGTTGTGGACTCATGCATCTCCTGGGAATTCTGTTATCATTTCCTCTGACATGCATGTGGCAAAATGCTCTTTCTAACAAATTTAAGGAGACAACCATCAATCTAAGTTGAACTTACCTTCTTTGTGAAATCATTTACACAACAGAGTAAAAAAGCAGAGTTTGTTGTCATTTCAACTTCTGGTAAACTCTGCAATTAAAAAGTTAATAAAATATTGCAATTCCTACCTCAAAGCAGGAAGAGAAGCGATTTTGACTGAATTGCACTGTACTCAATGGATACAACTTTATCAAACACATCAGGAATCTTCTGATCTGGAAACATGCTGAATTTGAGAAAATTCAGAAATGTTTTTTCTTCACTTGATCCTTATCAGTTTTGTTCAACAGTTCACTACATTACTTGTCATGTATCTCTTCTTGCATCATGAAATCCAATCTGTTCTGAATCTTCTGCACTCAAAGTTCATACTTTTTGTTGAAAAGAGAAATTGCACAATAAAAGTCACATCCTTGACACAGAATGGTGGACTTCACCTTGTGTGGGGTTAAAGAAAGGGCCATTTAAGTCTTGGGATTTCGTGAGATCCTGAGCAGTGTACTGCTGAAATGTCATTTTTGTTGGACATCATTATTTTCAGCAACCTTGGAGTGCATAAGACATGAGTTTTTGGTGTCTTGCCATTTTTCTTTTCAATGAAGACATTGCTTTGTGCATATTTTATGTCAGTTTTGTTCTCTCTTCTCATGACAGTCCAAAGGCAGGGGTACCAGGGATGCATACAGTGACTGATGCACCCATGAAGCAACAATGAAACCCACCTGCACCCAAACAAATGGGTAAACAATGCTTTTTCCTTGTTCCTTATCACATGTATTTGAATAGTCAGGTTGTGAAACATGGATGTGAATCCCTGAGGCTCTGTGTATCATGCAAGCAACTTGGGTTCAAATGTGGTGAGTCCCCCAACCCCCAACACTACACAAGGCAACACAAACCACTAGAATGGCTGGGAAGGTCTGCCAAACTCGGAGCAGTTTCAAACCTGTATGTGGGAATGTGTTTCTGTGGCAGGTCCAGGATTTGAGTCAATGGGATTGAGCAATGGGCTTCTGTAACGACATATGACGGTTCAAGGCAGAACGTTGTAACCATGACTGTAATCGTGGTCGTGAGCATGAGAGTAACCATGGCTGTAAAAGGTGAGTGTAAATGCATTGCAAAAGCCCAGAAATAAGTGAAGCTGACCAAGAAGTGTGAGTGCCTGGATGTAACGAAGTTGCTGATGGCCCCATTGAGTACTCATGGTGCAGAGTAGGATCTCCTCCGGTTGCACTAACAGCTCAGCACAACTCTCTGTACTGGGGTTATTGCACCCACACACCATACTGGGATTCTGTCACAGTGTGTGTGACATCTGGACTTAGGCACAGCTGATATCTGTACAAGATGACCTTGTACTGTGACCGTATACTTGATTCGGACTTCAACCATTAAGGGACAGAACATACTGAAATGCCTCAATTCCTCCATAGGTACCTTCCTCAGTTCAGACACACCAATGTGTGCACAGACAAACAGAGAGACGAACAGACAAACACACACACACACACACACAGGGTAACAGGTGTGGTGACTGCATATTTTCCTGTTGGCTCTGAGCACCAAGGGAATGTGTCACCAGAATGCACTGCTGCATCCAACCATCCACCACCATTCTCATGTCATTCAATACAGCACAATGACTCATCAACCCTTGCCACAGTGGATTTCAGTAAACTGGGTCAGAGACAAGGGTCAACATGGAAACATCAGGGTCAAAATGCACAGAACTGCATGTATGAACTCAATTTGGGGGTTCAGCAAACACGTCCAGCCCTTTTCCAACATGCCACAATTGCCAGATTAATGACGCAGATACCATTTGATCACTTGTCATTGGCTCTTGTTGGAAACCTGGTGTGGTATCTGTGTCACTGATCTGGGAATTGGGGCACCCCGTGGGTGAAATTGAGACACCTGAACCTCCCCAATGTCTTAACTGTGCAGAGTGGGTTTCAGTCTGATCAAGCAGGGGTTCTGGTGCTCAAAAGAAAAACATTCCCTTGATTTGCAAGATAAAAACATTAAAGAACAGGGCTGCAACTCCCCTCACTGCAACATGCCCCACCCACGAAGAAAACATGCCACAGCTGCCACTGTTTCAGGTCAATGCCCTTTTGAGCCATTGCCCATTTTGAGGATGCCTTGACCTTTCTTGGCTGTACCCTGTGCAGCCATCATATTGCTGCACTTGTGCTTGAGACCAAAATTCATGAAGCTGTTCCAACAATTCAGCCTGTCTGTGGACCAGGGCAAGGACATGGAGAAGCTGAAGAGTCTTGGCCAGCAGAGGTTCAGCAATTTTATTGAGAAAGACTGTGCAGAAAAATAATATACATTTGTGTTTTTGTGTTTTTGTACTGTATTGGAACACAGGACCACATAATGTGAGGTGGACTATCAACAGTTTATGATACATGTTTTTCACATGTGATGCACTCAATTGCATGTGCAAAACAAACAATCATTTTTGCAGATTTGTCTGTCATGGAGTGTGCTTTATCTGTTCTTTGTTTCACTGCTCCAACATCACAAATACCAATTTCACAGCATAAAATTTATTGTGCTCAAATGTAAAAAACCTGCTTTATACCCACAAAGGAAAATACCTGCTGCATGGATTTCAGTGAAAGGAACAAGCGGTTTTCCAGGATTGGCTGGCAGTTGCACACAGTTGGTAAGCACCATGAGAACTCAGTTGTGGCAATACAATGTTTGTTGCAAGGTCATGACTAGTTGTTGAAAGCTGAGCACTTTGCCCTTCTCATTCATATTCCACTTCATGAGGGCAGTACACAGCTTTTTGATAAATAAACCTTTGCTTGTCAACTCCGGGACTTGCTTGAAGTGCAGAAATATGTGCCTGTGTTGTTTGTCTGTCTGTCTCACTGTCTCTTCACTTGATTCCACCTCTCCCTGACTCTCTGGCAGGCAACAAGGATTGTGATGTTCAATTGGACTTTGTGGACAGTACAGTGTAGAAGGTCCTTTTCGTTGTTGGAAACCATTGTCCAAAGTATTTATCGATAACATTGGATACAGCAGCAATTTGGAATTTGTCATCCACTTGCCCAAACTGCAACGAAATTGATTTGAAGCATGTCAAACAGTGTCCTTGAGAACGTAAAAAGTTAAAAACTGTTGGTTTGTTTCATCAGAAATGAACTTTGAGCTGTACATAAGAGGATATTAAGGCAGAAGTCATTTGGAGTTTTTGCTGTGTTTTGAAATGATTTGAATGAAAATAGTTCCTCATTTCCCAGTTGTTTTCTTCCATTTCCAAGAGGAACACCAATTTGATTTCTTTATGGGGATACTACATTGCATCTTGATGAACACACCTTCAAAGGCTTTGTTGAGCAGACATCATTCATAGATACCCAAGGTTCAAATCACTTTCATGGTCGCGGCAGCTATAGTCTCAATAATATGTGCTGCAAACCCAAGCTGATCTAAAAATAACAATATTCATTATAACTGACAATTTAGAGAAAATTTTCCTGAAAAAAACTGAATCTGGGTTCAAGAATTTACTTGTGGTTGAATGACAAACATCGTCAGAATCTGGACAGGTGAGCAATTTAGGCCGAAATTTGGCCCTTTGGTTCTTGGAAAATATTGTCAGATTGAATCTGGCAACTGTTCAACTGTTTGTTTCTGCAACACGAATGTTGTGTTCATAAACTACTTCTGTGCATAACACACTCTTGAAAGGTCAAAAAACAGGGGCACAATACAATGGGAATATTGACTGGACCTCAATTATAATCTTCATCCTTGGTAATTTGCTTTTAGGATCCAAGAAAAAGACATATATATGTTCAACTTGTATTGTAACAGTTTCATGTTCACAACTAGTGTTGCACAGATCAGAGTCAGCCGAACAAAACACTGGCTGCTGCTTGGTATGCACATGAAATGCTAGCAGACAAAAAACAGGTTTCGGGGCTCAGGGTGCACTTTCTTTTGTTGCAGTTCTTGCAGGCCTACTTGTAGCACCACTGGCCAAAAGAGCTCCATGCTTATTCGAACGAAGCATAAACAAGTATTACTTACAATCAAGGACATTTGCCAGATGCTGGTGGAATCACTGAGGTGCCACATGACATCCCTCCTGCAGCAAAAAAGGTTTACCTGAAAGGAAATTTCATCACTGCAATTCCACCTGGTGTCTTCAGGAATCTGCCTCAATGCCAACTACTGAATTTGGAAGCAAATACAATCATGATGATTGAGCCAGACTCCTTCTCAGGTTTGAATAAACTGATGGAGCTGTACCTTGGTCATAACTACATCAGCATCAACCCTTTCCTCACAGAGGCATTCACCAAGTTGCCATCACTCTGTACTCTTAACCTGAAGCACAACAGGATCACTAGGATAGAGCCTGGGATGTTCAGTGCTCTGAGCAATATTAAAATCCTCAATCTCAGGCACAATAACATCTCTTTCATCTATTCAGGGTCCTTTGCAGGATTGAGACACATGACTCTCCTTGATCTATGTTGTAATCAAATCCATTTTATTCAGGTTGGATCATTCCTGTCCCTGATAAAACTTGATAGACTTTATTTACAGAACAATATCCTGTTTGAAATACAGCCAGGGTTATTTACAGGACTGGAGAGCCTGACTCTTTTGCATCTAAGTGAAAACAACATTTCTCTCATTCATCCAGGTTCCTTCTCAGGTCTGACAAACCTCTCTGTATTGAGACTCTACCACAATTTAATTTCTCTGATTCAGGTGGGATATTTCACAGTTCTGAATGAGCTGGCAAAACTGAAACCTAATGAAACCAGTATCTGTATGATAAACAACGGATCTAGAAAGGTAGTAACTTTGCCCCATACACAGAGGAACACCTCCACTTTGTTTGACACTGGGTCCATTTCAGCTCTTAACTGCATTGCAAAGCTGTATCTAGACAACAATAACATTTATGTGATTGAGGCAGGTTCATTCACTGGGATGAACAATCTTCACACCCTGTCACTATGTGGAAACAAGATAACTATGATTAGAAATGAGTTTTTTGTTGGCCTCAAAAACCTGATCTGGCTCCACCTGGATGACAACCAAATACCAAGAATTGAAAAGGATTCCTTTAAAGAACTAGACCAGATTGAAGTGTTGCATCTGAGTGACAACAACATTTCTGTCATTGAAATAGGAGCCTTTGATCACATGTATCATA
>JAAUXT010112862.1_pt1 | contig 12275 bp, 16 predicted proteins | sample 7278171 | NCBI WGS metagenome assembly JAAUXT01 (sample SAMN14350112, study PRJNA611818) | marine sediment metagenome | isolation source: surface marine sediment (1.8m) | place: French Polynesia: Moorea | collected 2018-08
CCCCCCCCCCCCCCCCCCCCCCCCCCCCCCCCCCCCCCCCCCCCCCCCCCCCCCGCCCCACCGCTTCGCGAATGGTGGTGATTTCTTCGAGAATGGTGGTGTCGCTCACATGATATCCCATCTGTGGTCAAGAACAGTTCCAGCGCGACAGACCAACACTTCATCATTCAGAAGAAGCAGATCTGGAAGTCTGCGCTGAAGTGTTTTGGAACCAGATTCTTGTGAAAAGGGGCTGAAAACAAGTGTCCGCCAAGTTGGCAACAAAAGTGCTTTTGTCTGGTCCTCGTCTTGAGCTTGTCTTGTATCGTTGTCTGGACGGCTCGATGTCGCGAGGCTGTACAGAGTCTCAGGACCTGGTGACGTACAAGCTGTTGAAAAATCGGACTTTTCCTGTGTGTATTCGGACCAGCGTTTTATGTTTCGTTGATTCAGACTAGTTTGTTTCGTCCGCCCCAGACGTTCCAGTCGGACGGCCATCCGCTTGTGTCACTGGACATTGCGTACAACTTGCGTGAGGACGCGTGTGCAGAAAACAGACCTGATCTGTCGAGAAATTGTGGCAAAAAAATATGTGTCAGAGCTTAAGCACAACCTCGTTTGACAACAGACTGGTCAAGGCGTCCCGTGGTTAGTTCGGTGGTGAGAGATTCGGCGAGGACAGACCGCCTCGAGGCCCTCGGGCGACGTGGCTATTACACGGAGAAACATTCGTTCAACAGTTTGTTTGAACGGATGTCATAAAACAGTTCATTGTTTTCAGCACCGACCAACAAATTCCTGTACTGAATCTGCGTGCTCAGAGAATTGAATCGTCATTGTTCAGTGGGTAAAATGAAGAGATGAGATCTTGTTGTATCGTGCCTGATGTTGATACAAAACGCAATGTCAGAGTTTATGCAAGGTGAATGCGAAATTACGCAGGCATTGCACGCAGCTGCTTTTTCTGTGGCCACAAAGAAGAATTTGTTGTGGCGCCTTGGAGAACGAGGTCGTGATCTGATCTCAAAAGAAGCCTTGTTTGAAGGATCCTGGTTGTAGGCAAGGCACCACTGTCATGGAAGGCCATCGGGGTTAAGAGTAACCATGGCAACGTGATAAGCTTTGATCACTGGAAACCTCGCTATCTGAAATCGGCAGCGCTGTGAGCTTGTTAAAAGCGAAAGATTCGGCTTTTGAAGGCTTCTCAGCCACACAAAAAAAGCGCAGACTCCTGAACTCGCACTCCTAGGTGCTGACTGCACAATTGGCGCATTTATTCAATTTATTGTTGCAAAACGTGGTGCAGTTAAATTAATTAAGTGTGCTCAGAAGGTCTTGGTCTTGGCCAGCGGTAAAGAAACCACAATTGCACAGTCCACCTCATCGCCAGTGCAGTGTGAGAACGGTCAGTGAACTCAACAAGTCTCTTGCGTGTCAACATTGTCAGTCAAGTTGAGAAACTCTACCTTCGAGTGGATGTGAAAAAGCTGGAAATGGTGAGTGAGGCGACGAAGGGGCATTGTGCGTGTTTGGTCGCTGAGGAGATCGGTGCGGCCGGAGCGCCGTTCCCGGGGAGAGGTCAGTCGGGTCAGCGGCGCGCGTATCCATCTTCCGCGACCTGACAGGAAATCAAATAAAGTCCGGCCACTGCTCAGAGCCGCCGCCCTCCGTCTACCCACGTTCAGTCGGAAATGAGCTTCCAGAAAGCAGATGCAGAATGGGCAAAGGTCTCTAATCGGAGCCCATAAGTGGTGCTGTTTTCAGCCATTTCATACCACCAGAGCATCCAGGTTCCATTTCTTTTCTTTTGGTCCGACGAAGTCTGGAGGTTTTCCACGCGGCAGTCTTTTGGAAACCTTTGGTGACTCCCGTTTATTCTCTGTCTCCAGATTTTCAGATTTTGTGGCCTTTGCCGTCCAGTCTTCACGTTGGACGCTGTAAAGTAGAGTTTCTATCTGTGAATGAATGCGACACCAGAATCGCGACAATGGGCGAAGTTAGAATGGGGCAAAACCTTTCGATGAAGAAAGGTTCGAGACCGTTGGGAGATGAGCAAATTTGCTGTGCGTGAGGCCGTCAATCCTTTTCTCAGTTGAGACTTTCCCCTCATGCTCTTCCCGCAAAAAGTCACTGGGTGTATTGAAGCTATTTGCTGTTTGGATTAGCACAGCCACGACAAGCTTGAATTAATATTTGGATTGTGTAGACTTCTTGGGTGAGAAGGTCAGAGAGCATTTCTGAATGACAGTAGAGACGCCAGTTGATGCTGTGGAGAAATCTACCGGCACTTTTGAAAAGGCCGGTGTGATAGTCTGAAGTTGCAAAGCCATGAAACACCTCGACATGAGTATCCGCAATTCAGACATCTGATCAAAAGTACAAGTTTTTCTTGGGCCTGACGAGCTCTGGAGGTCGGGAGCTGCTTCTCAGATCAGGGCAGCGCCTGACCTCTGCCCTCTTCATACGCAGCGCTGACAGAATCCTCCCCAAATGCCAATTATTGTTGCCATGGAAACCCAAGAAGTGCCACTCTTGTGGGATTTGAAGATTCAAGGTGAATATTTTGCAGGCAGCTTGTTGCAAGTACGCGTCCCCAGTCGTAACGAACTGCGATTTTTTTTGAGGTCACCAGATTCTGGTTTAGCGAGTCAAGTTAATGGGCGAGCAGACTGTGGATTTGGAGTACGGTTAATGACCCGTGTGATGAGGCTGGGGAACAGCCCTGATTGCGTCCTGTGGCCGCACACGTACCACGGACACGCTGCATTAGGTGAGCAGTTCGCTGTGGCGTGGCTGGCTCGCCCAACGTGCATCTGAGCTAATGGCTGTTTGTGTGTGTGGCTTTGTCTGTCATCGAAGTCATTATCTAGATGCCAGCTTCCCCACATGTGGGAGATTGGTGAGCGCAAAATTTAGCATTTTCTGTCTGCTCTGTCTGGGAGGAATGCAGCGTTCCCCTTTCTTGCTCACAGTTGCAGCTGGTCGCTGGAGGACCCATTTTGATCCGACCTCCAGTCACAGTCTATTGCGACAGGAGACCTATCGTCGGTGAAAAACGGTGTTTTCCGAGCATGCTGGGCATTGCAGCGGTGCCTGCAGAGACTATATTTTGGAGTTCTTTACCGATACGAGGCAGGTTTATTTCTCCTGAAGATGTAAGGTTAGGCCAGGCTGACCCATCAAATTATCTGTGGTCAGTGTTATCGCAACCTGGGGATTCAAAGATACGGAGAACGCCATTAATAAGGATACAGTTGCAGAGAACAAAAAGTCGCTGCCTCATAAATTTCAATTTGGGCTGAAGTACGGTGAAATGGATGGCCCCTGTTCACTGCTGTAGTCGCCGGGTAATGACCATTCCTGTGTCGGGGCTGCGGAAGGCTTTGCCTCGAAAATCAAATCCAGCTCCGCATTAATACAGAGGCTGTTGTCAGATGAAAGCTCCTTTGACGAGGCTGCAGGATGACAGGCAAGGCTGCAGAGACCTTTGTCTGCGTGCAGCAGGAGATGGGGCCTCAGATTGCGCTTTCTAATCACAGTAATTATTGAATGCTCATTCTCAGAGGAAACATTGGGCGGCTCGTGTGATTGGATTCAGAAAAAGACCCTCGTGATCACGGATCATTGCAGATAAAGCAGTGTGCTTGCAGTGGGTCTGTTCTCCTTGTTACATTTGTTCTGTTGAAATTGTGTCGTCTCGATAACGAACCAAAGATGCAGTAGCCGTTCCGCCAGCGTGGGGGGGGGGAGGTCCCAACAACCATCGTCCCTGGGTCTCTCTCGGCTGCCCCTGCATCGCGTTTATGCCCATTTCGTCTGATAGCTGCTGATTTGATGAACATCACCAACATTATGAGTACAAAGCCATTCAATTCAGTTCGATGGTGCTTTGCTATCTTTAATGCCCGATATTGTTGCATTCAATTCTGATGCTGATGTAAATTTTAAGGCGCTAATGACAACTGCTCATGTTTAATCATGGAAACCTGAAGGAAAAACACGTTTGTCCCTTGAAAACGTGTGTGAAGATGCAAATTTGCGAGTGTTAAAAATTTCTTATGTGTAAATCTTGGCTTCCGGAGGTGTGGTTGAAGAAAGAACAAGACGTCGGACAATTCAATGTATTTTCTGTGTCGGACAACACAGTTGGCAACTGCAAATTGCCGGTAAAAAATGAAAGGCGCGGTGGCTGACCAAGATCCTTTATTTTCTCGCACAAAAGCAGCATCGGTCAGCGAAAGGTGAAGGCAAGACGGGAATACCAGTCGCCCCATCATCGTGCCCATTCACTGTGGAACCAAAAGCAAAAGACCTCGATGATGAGTCTGGTCTATTTTTTCCTGATAATCATTGTGGAAGCCTGTAAAGCTTCGAGTGCGACAAAAGCAAATTGCTGCACTGCCATAATGGAAGAGAAGCTCGTTGGTAATCTAACTGCCAGCCATTATCCCTGCAAAGCCTCGGCACAAAGCGTCGCAGCGTTCCTCATTATCGGCACACATCGCCCGCGGCAACCACCAGCCCCTCGCGTCTTCTTCGCATTCTATTTGACCAGAGAAAAGAACATTCCTCTGCGTCTCAGGGACAGAAGCCACCCCACATTTCTCCAGTTGTTCAAAACTCCGTGCGGGCGTTTTTTTTTCTCTGGTCCCTTTTCACCCGTTCAAATTTTCTGCGTTGAGCGACTGCATTCGTTTTGACGCACCCACAGATTCTCAAGGCGCATTCCTCTCGAAACAGTTCGTGTCATCAAAGAGGATGTGTGTCTCGAAACAGTTCGTGTGATCAAAGAGGATGTGTGAACCTCTTTTGGTTCCAAGTCGGTTCAGACAAGAAAAGGAGCGTTGAGTTGTGATGGGCCGGCGACGTTAGTAAATCAAGGAAAGTGCACCTCTCGCGTCAACTGTGTGCAGTGGCACGGAGGTGCTTGGTTACCAGGTGATTTCTTCGTCGATTAACTTTTTCAGGGTGATGTGAAATTTCTGTGCAACAGAAAAAAAGTCGACACAAAGGCATTAATTTTGGCTTCGCAAACCATGTGTGAAGCCCAAGCCGTTGAAAGGAAAACGATCATTGCGACGGCGAAGTGTAGTTTTGCGTGCAAGTTTCGGTGTCTTTTGTCGAACTTTATTCCAGCCTTGGAGGAAAGTTCCTCAATGATTTCAAGCAACTTTTCTCGCACATTTTCCTATCTCGAAAAGAACAAAGTGAAACATTTTTCTTGCTTCCGCGCACCTGCCAAACGTTGGCGTTGTTTTGCACCATCCTTGACAGATATCCACCAGCGTTTGGGCCTCGCACAAGTTATGTTCAAGAATTTTGCTTGGTCCCTGCAACCGTCTTCAGATTTTCTGCTGTTGTGGAGGAACAGATGCGAAAGATTCTACTGCAAAAAACGCTTTGTAAACGGTTCAAACTTGTTTCGGGTTTTACATCTGGTTTCTTGAAACATTCCTTGCGGTTCTGTGCTTGTGATTTGAAGGTCTGTGTGAATGAAGGGAGGGTTGGGCCTCATGATGGCATTTTAATGGGAGTGAAAGCGATGCTCTGCTGACCATTAGGAGTGGGCGCTGCAGACTGACCAGCCCAATGTGCAGGAGGCCGGACGGACACCAGTCAAGTGCGCATGATTTATGGGCCTCCACTGCGCCCCCTGATTCCCGGGGATTCGCCTCTCCGAAAGGACAGGAGCAGGTTCCCCGTGAGACGCCTTCACTGGGTTCTCAAATCGGGTTTCAAGGCGTGGGGAACAGGGCTGCTTGTGAACATGACGAGCAGCGAGAGCAGCACCATTAAATTTTCAGATGGAAGTCGGGGGATGTGGCGAGCAGCGCTGAGTCGGGCTATTCACACACACTTGTAATTTACATGCAGTTTGAATTTTTTTTCGTCCTTTTAATCGGGTTCTGCTCCAGTTGCGGCAGATTCACCCCTTATCGTGTTGGGGTTCGCAGTCTGTGGAGTCGAGCGGGGAGGCGCTGCTGTTCACCCGTGAAAAATTTGGCTTGGGTTGGAACAAATGTTGAAACACAAGTGTATGTGTAGGTTGAAATGAACCACAACGTGTAGATAAGTGGAAGTTACAAATTTAATTCTGATTGAGGTTCACTTTTCAACTTGCTTGTGTGCATTTCGTCGTGCGTCCTCTTCAAAATTGTTCGTCCGCATCGTCCAGGTTTCAGCTTTCGAGTGACGGAAGAACACCTGTGAAATCGTAAAGACTTTTCCGAGAGTCAAGGAAAAATCAGAGACACCAACCAGAAGTTCTGTTTGGGAGGGGAGGAGGAAATTTGGAAGGCTCTTGGTATTCTTACATGTTGTAGGGTCTGGAAATTCATGTGCAATTCTTGAACTGCTTTTTGTCGCCACTCTTTGCCAATGAGGAAATTATTCAGAGTCTCGTACTTTCGGTGAATGAAACTTCCAGGAACAAAAATTTTAATGGGCTCGTCTTTGCACGAAAACCCCGCCGCTGCATACGACAATTCCCCCGCAATGCTGATCACACGAGGACCCATGAGGACCCGTTGTGACGCTGTTGCTGATGGCGGTCTCTTCACCACACGAGGACGGTGGTGACACAGTAGCTCACGGCATGTGTCTCTCTTCTCTCCCCGCAGTGCTGAGCATCCGCGGCGCGCAGGAGGAGGAGCCTCCCGACCCGCAGCTCATGCGCCTCGACAACATGCTCATCGCCGAGGGTGTCGCCGGCCCCGAGAAGGGCGGTGGCTCCACCGCCGCCAACACCGCGTCGCAGGCCGTGTCGGGCGGCCCGGGCCAGCCCGAGAACGCCATCGAGCACTCCGACTACAGAGCCAAGTTGGCGCAGATCCGGCAGATCTACCACACGGAGCTGGAGAAATACGAGCAGGTGCGCCGCTCTCTCTCTCCATTTCCATTTACCATGTTTCAGGTGCTTTACGCGGTTTTGTGCGGGTTTTGGAAATGTTCGCAGTAGCGCAGCGTTTCTGTACTGGGGAGCTTTACTGGGGGATCTACTCGTATTTAGGAGTTCTCGTCACATCCACCGACACACAATGATAAGGATGGAATTAGCCATTTGATCACGCATAACTGCCATAAAGGGCCGACTGCAATTTTCTGTATGGCCGATCAGCGTAACACAAAAAGATCGCTTGATATCATGGTGGAGAAGATTAAATTTTTAACAGGCTTCTGGGTTGATAGTTTTGCTTTATTGAATTTCTCCCTTTTGTGCGGATGGTTGCGTAAAGCAGGAGGAAAAGAGTGTTTGGGATCAATGTATAATGTGTTTGCTGTGAGGCATCGGATGGCGGCGCTGAGCTGCTCGCTCGCGCTGGTTGCTCAGTTCGCCTCTCTCTGCCTCACTCGCATTATGTGAGTGTCTTGCCTCGTATTGATTCCCTCTCATTATCATGCGGATTGTACCAACAGTGGCGGGAAGCTGCCGAAGCTCGCCCGTGCCCTTTCCAGCCTGCTCGCTCTCTCGCTCGCTCAGTCTCTATCTGAAGCTGATGCTCTTTTTCTCTCTCTGTTCCTGCACGAGCCGAACGAAGCCTGCGATCGAGCAGCGAGGCTCTTTGTGTGTTTTTCAAAGCGGTGTTGTGCTTGTCGAGCTGAAATGCGGATCTCATTGATCGTGCTCCGCACGTCTCGATCATCATGACAATGAGGCGCCGACTCCACCGCCTCCTGCCCCGCTCTGTGAACACAAACTGCTGTTGCAGAAAACCTCTTTGGATTCGTGGCACATCAATTACAGTTCCAGGGATCTTTTCTTTGCTATTTGATCGTGTTTGATTCAAAGAAAAACTTGTGATGCGACAGTTTGTCTGTGAATATCCCCCCCCTGGCCATCTTTGTGTTCCAACATTCCCAACCTTTCCTTTGCAATGTTGATTGTTCAGACATTTCTTGACTGCTTGCAGGCGTGTAACGAATTCACGACACACGTGGTAAACCTGCTGCGCGAGCAGAGTCGAACGCGCCCGATCGCGCCCAAGGAGATCGAGCGCATGGTCAGCATCATCAGGAAGAAGTTCACCGCCATCGAGATGCAGCTCAAGCAGAGCACGTGCGAGGCCGTCATGATCCTGCGGTCCAGGTTCCTCGACGCCAGGTCCGTCGCGTCGCGTCGATTCGTGCGCCTTTTGTTGGACGTCGTTCACACACAGTGCATCAGTCTGGCTTGACGGAAAATTGTCCACCAATTTTTCAGTGCTCAGACAACCTAACGGTTGGAGCAATAGTGGAACAGCTTGTTTGAGAAATACGTGGGTTGATCAAGCTGAAAGCAAGTCGATTCTGCGAAGTGGTTTCCACTACTTTCAAACAGTAACTGACTCATGGTCGGCCGTCAGAATTTGGATGCCCCTTGTACTTCATGAAAACTGCGGTAGTTTTTCTGCGCGTTTCAATTGGGAGAACCAATTTTTCAACACCTCTGTGTTTGTCTTGACAGGAGAAAGAGGCGAAACTTCAGCAAGCAAGCCACAGAGATCCTGAACGAATACTTCTACTCGCACCTGAGCAACCCGTACCCGAGCGAGGAGGCCAAGGAGGAGCTGGCCAGAAAGTGTCAGATCACCGTCAGTCAGGTCCGTGTTCTGCAGCAACTGCATGAAACCTTCTCTATTAGCGAAATTCTGGCGCACTTTGTGCTTGAGAAACGGCGACGTAATATTGCTTTGACACTAAATATCTCAAAGAATGAAATATTCATGTGTGTCAAAAGTACCGGGCGCCCTGAAGGAGTCTTTAATTTTCCGTCGAGCTCTCGAGAAGCAACAGGGGCATGCTTGAAATTTTCTTTTAAAATTCCGAGCGTTGAGCAAAGCGACGTTTCTGGCGACAAGTAAAAATCTGATTAATGCATGGCAGAAAATGTTGACGGACTAGCGAAGTTTGATAACACATACTCTTGCTTTTATTCTCTAGTTGTTCTTTTTATTTTGTATCCATACATGTTGTCTGTCATATGCACCTTCTTTGAACCTTCTGTCTGCACGTTCTCTGACAAAACGTTGATGTAGTGGACAAATCTGTACCTGATACACTTGGCCCAACCAGAATAAATGTCACAAGATCATCCAAATTTAGCCCAGTCGGGGGTTGAGAGGACATGTCTGCACCACCACACTCAGACCTGGGGCAAAACAAATGGACTAAAATTGTTTGCTCTTGTGTTTCCAAATTCGAAATTTGTTCCTTTATGTTGCTGGTTTGGGTGTTTTCTGGACGTTCTCGGGTGTTTTGTTTATTTTATTTCTGGACGTTTTCCTGCTGCTGCTACAGTTGTAATCTGTTCCAAAGGGAGCGAAATATATCTTGTTCATTTGTATTCACTCTTCCTTTTGTTTATGGTCAAAAAGTTATTGGTGTACTTTGCTGTGGAGTGCACATGACACATATTTGGCTGGTGGCTTTCGTTTTGGTTCTTTTTTTTAAGTGGTGCAGGGTGGTCCGGTGAATGAAGTGACATCTGTTCTGTTTGTATGTCTGTAGGTTTCCAACTGGTTTGGTAACAAGCGTATCAGGTATAAGAAGAACATTGGCAAAGCCCAGGAAGAGGCTAACTTGTATGCGGCAAAAACAGCCGCGGCCGCAGACAGTGACGGTGATAGTGACATCGGAGGTAGGTTGTGGTGTCTGTGAGGGAGACACCTCAGGAATCAAGCGACTGGCTTGGCGACCTGGCTCTTTCGAACTGGTGTCTGTCCTCCGAGCATTTCTTGTCCTCTCACGTGACCTGAAGTCCGAGCATGCGCAGACCGGGGCTGACCGTGGTGGGGGAGGAACGACAGGTGAGTGGACAACTCATTCCCCCGCACTAGCAGACAGAAGAAAGGTTGCATATCTCGCTAATTACATTGCAATTCTTTATTTCTTGGTCTCATTTGGACATCACATTTGATACTCGTGTGTTGAATAGGCATTGCAGTTTCTGTACATAATTCCCCCCGTCTCCCTTTCTATGTTCTGTATTGTGCAGATATGCATTTTCATGATTTATGTTGCCTTTCTTCCCTAGTGCTAGTCTTTGAGATAGTTTTGATAAGTCAGCATGTGTCTGAAAACCACTAAAAGAAGGCATTTTCAAGGCACTCATGCAATCTTGTTATATTATGCCTCACCAGGTGTCTAATTGGTTTGGCAACAAGCGCATTCGCTTCAAGAAGAATATTGGCAAAGGGCAGGAGGAAGCGAACCTTTATGCTGCCAAAGTGTCCCAGGCTGTAATGTCTGCTCAAGCAGCTGGCAGTGAGTCGGGAGGTCAATCGACCCCCACCCATCCGCCGCCTATTACTAAGCAGGAGAGTGCGGACAGCCCAGGTTAGGACTGAAACGCTGCAGCTCATCTTTAGCGGCTGCGCTCTCGGAACGGTTTCATCTCATAAATTTCACCCAAATGACTGTTGAGTGTTTGGAGGCGAGCAGTAGAAACGGTAAGCTCGGTTTGCTCATCACTCCTCAGTGGGCACTCGGCGGGAAGACGCATCAGACAAATAGACGCTGATCAGCCAAGGTAAACATTTGAACACATTAGTTACTTCTGTCCTTCCAGCTTTCTCCTTCGAACCAAAAACAGTGTGCATGTGTGGTCCTGGTGTGACGCGGTGAGCGGTAAGCCGAGCGAGATACACTGACGAAACTTTATCACTGACACGATCCATGTACTTGCTGGACACAGGTCTCCAACTGGTTTGGTAATAAGAGGATCCGTTTTAAGAAGAACATAGGCAAGGGTCAGGAAGAAGCGAATATGTATGCTCCCAAAGGAGGTAGCCAGGTCGGCAGCCCTCCCGTTACCCCTCAGACCCCTCAGCCCAAACCAGAACCGGATGGTAAACAATTTTTCAGTTCTTTGTGAACTTTGAATTCGTGTTGTATTTTCTCAGAAAGAATTTCTCACAAAAGTGTTTTCAAACGAAGTCGTCATCAAAGACCTACTCAACCGTGCTTCAAGAAGAAAATAGTTGTAAAAGACAAAACATGTGAAAATACTGGCGTTACATTGTCTTCTCAGCAAAGGAGTAAATGTTTGACAAAGTATGTGCGGCCCCACGACAACGCGTTTGACACACTGCGCCATTTGCAGGTGCGTCGTTCAACATGATGCCCGGGTCCGGGGGAGGCATGGGCGGACAGGGCCAGGGCATGTACATGAACCTCAATGGCGGCGAGCGGGACAACTACGCGCCCTCCTCTGTGCCATCGCAGGTGCGTCAGTCGAGTTGGTCGTGTGACGTCGGTTCATAAGGGTCGTTCACTTCAAAGGATCATCAGATCCACCCTCTGACAACTGGGACCGGTGGAAGATTCATGTTGCTCAATTTGACGCGACAGTGTTGTGTTTTGCAGGGAGGAGGGTACAGCGCAGACGGAATGCCCACCTCGACGTCGGGAATGTACGATCCGATGCAGCCGCAGGTATAACTCGTTGATCCCCTCCCGTAGTCGATCCCACTCAGTTGTACCCTCACTAGAGTCGGAACTATTGTCTGTCTTGTCCGTTCCTGTGACCTGCGGCTCGAATTCACGCACCAAGGAGAAGTTTCAAACTTCAGAAGATTGTGCCTCGTAGACTGTTGGACTCGTGCAGTCGGAAGCGTGGACGACACGTGCATTTTTCACGGTGGTGCGCACGCGCAGTGCAACCCTTCAGAGGATTCCCGTTCTGAACGCGCACCGTGATTCATGATTTGCGAAAGAATCTCTGTCATTTTGTGCCACCCTCAAATGGGTGTACTTGTTTACTGGACAATACTTTCTACAAGTGTGCTTGCCATACCTGGAGGACAAAAAGCATTTGTTCTGTGCCAATGAAATCGATTAGAACCATGACAGAAAAATGTCGGAAGCGGTTGCGGTGGGTACTGAGTCAGCCATGCAAGGAATGGCTTGACTTGAAGCATTATTTAATTTTAAGAATTTCATACTGCTATATTGTTACATGACGAGTCGATAGACTTTTTCAAATCTTTGTCAACCTGATTGATCTTTTCCACGCGACATCGCAATTTGGATGTGTTCAACCTGGAAACAAGACAAGAAACGTTTTCCGGGCTCCTTTTGCTTGAATGTAGGAGGAAAGAAGGGTTCGCATCTGCGATTCTGAAATTTAAATTCGTGTGCGGCTCGCAAATTTCCGTCGCAAGGTCGTCTGTGCAGTCAGAAAGGGCGATGCGCTGGGTTTGTGGAATTTTCAAGCGGGTGGGGGGGGGGGGGCATTTCCGACCAGGAAAAAATTCTCTTGACAAAGTCTGGCGAATTTTTAGACACAGAAAATGTGCGAAGTGTAAAGATTTGCGCAC
>JAAUXT010048650.1_pt1 | contig 12272 bp, 13 predicted proteins | sample 7278171 | NCBI WGS metagenome assembly JAAUXT01 (sample SAMN14350112, study PRJNA611818) | marine sediment metagenome | isolation source: surface marine sediment (1.8m) | place: French Polynesia: Moorea | collected 2018-08
CAACTCTGATCTTATTCCTCTCTCTCTCCAAGCCTTATTCTAATCTTATTCCTGCCTCTAACTCCCCAACTCTGATCTTATTCCTCTCTCTCTCCAAGCCTTATTCTAATCCTATTCCCGCCTCTCTCTCACACAAATTCTAACCTTATTCCTGCCTCTCTCCCACCCTTGTTCTAATCTTATTCCCATCTCTCTCTCACCCAAATTCTAACCTTATTCCTGCCTCTCTCCCACCCTTATTCTAATCTTATTCCTGTCTCTCTCTCTCACTGTTATTCTGACCTTATTCTTGTCTCTCTCCCACCCTTATTCTGATCTTATTTCTGCCTCTCTCTCCCACCCTTGTTCTAATCCTATTGCTACCTCTCTATCTTTCCTTATTCTAACCTTATTCCTGTCTCTCTCCATCCCACCCTTATTCTAATCTTATTCCTGCCTCTCTCTCTTATTCTAATCTTATCCCTGCCTCTCTCTCACCCTTATTCTAATCTTGTTCCTGAATCTCTCTCCCATTCTAATCTTTTTCCAACCCCTCTCTCTCTCTCTCTCTCTCTCTCTCTCTCTCCTTGTTCTAATCTTATTCCTGCCTCTCTCTACCTTATTCTAAACTCATTCCTACCTCTAACTCTTTCTCTCCCGCCCTTATTCTAATCTTGTTCATGCCTCTCTCTCCCAACCTTATTCTAATCTTGTCCCTGCCCCCCCCTTCTCTCTCTCTTGTCCTTATTCTGATCTTATTCCCACCTCTCTCTCTCCTGTCCTTATTCTAATCTTTGTCCTGCCTCTCTCGCCCTTGTTCTTAACTCATTCCTACGTCTAACTCTTTCTCTCTTGCCCTTATTCTAATCTTATTCCTCCCTCTCTCTCTCCTGACCTTCAATTTCCAGGCAGCCCTTGCCTGGAATGCGGATGATGAATCGGCCACCGTCGTCGTCCTGAACGTCCAGGCTCCATCCGGTCTCTGGCCGGTCACCGGACCCCTGGATATCATACTCCAGGGGATTATACAAGCACCGCTCGAAAGTACAACTGCGAAGTTTCAGGTCGCTTTGGTCTGGAACGTTGAAACTACGACGATTGCGCTCCGTGTGTTCAACGTGAAGGCCAACCTCTGTACAGCTCTATTTTCTGATCTCATGTGTCTCTCTCCGACCCTCATTCCAATCTTATTCCTGCCTTTCTCTCCCTTATTCTGAACTCATTCCTACCTCTAACTCTCTCTCTCTCTCTCCCTCTCTCTCTCTCTCTCTCTTGCCCTTATTCTAATCTTATTCCTGCCTCTCTCCATCTCCATCTGTATCTCTCTCTCTTGTGATTCTCATTCCTCTCACCCTCTAACTCTTATTCTAATCGTACCCGCTCTCCACCCCTGTTCTAATCGTGTTCCCGGTCTCTCTCTTCTGCCCTTGTGAAGATGGGTGTGAACGCAAATTGATCAAACATCTTTGAGCACTGGTCTGCTACACTGGGACAGATTTCAGCCCATACTCAGCCATGCAGTGAGTGGTGCCATGTCTTACTCGTCTGCACTGAGACTCGTGCGAAAGCTGGTCACTCGATACAAAATTCTCTGGTGTCGAGATCCATGTTTGTCTCTCATGCACCGCTGCCTTGCCAAGAGTTCTTGGGACGGAAGAACGGTGCCGAAGAGTGCAAAAGCGCAAGCTGAATGGGCAGTCGGTTTTGCGGTGATTTGAACTTTGCAGTGGCGAAAAATTACAAACAGGGACCACCAGGGATAATGTACCAGAACTTGTCGGAGAGCTCCAGGTGCGAGAGTCTTGTTCACCGAACAAAGACACACAGAGCAACGCGCAGTCGTTGTTGCAGTCCCAACAGATGTCCCATCTCAGGACAATTAAGACGCGTAAAATTGTTCAACACCAAGGAAAGTGAAGCTGCAGATTTGAGATCTGTGCGAACGACAGAAAGCAGCGCGTATCGCCGGACCTGCGCACCCACGCATCTCCTTCAAAATTCAGATTCAGCTTTGACCAACATCCATCTTTGAAATCTTCAGACGGCTGGCGCTGCATGGCACTCTTGCTTTCAGAACGAAAAGCGAAACGAAATGCACTCCGTTCCTGTTGCACGGCTGATCGCTGAAACACGTTTTTGACAAACTGCTGAAATCAGACGGCGAAGTCTGGCTGGTTCCTTTCAAACTCATCTCACGGACAACCGCTCCCTGAAACCCTGCCAATTGAGGTTTCGCGTTGCGCGCTTCGCGTTTCTGCTCTTTCACAATGACATGAAACATTGTGGATTATGGTTTGACCCAAATTCCCAGTGATGACGACGGACATTCAGCAAACCGCTAAATTGAAAGCTTGGTGGGCATCTCAAGAACTCTTGTAGTCAGAGAGACTGACTCTACTTTGCCAACGTTCCTCAAAGTTGGACCCACCGCAGGTTTTGTTGTCGTCAGATTCTCATTTAAATTCGGGTCTGTGTTGACACTCTTGACGTCAACAAGTGAGTGTATCTGCAGCAAACAGTGCGTTTATTTCGCCTCTCTGTTTCGCAAGTTCGTAAATGGACAACACTTCGAGCGAACGACGGAACGTTCATTGCGCTGAGACATGCGTGACCCATTGCGTCAGTCAAACAACTGCGACTGTACGTGCTTCAGTGAGACTCGGCTCGAACGACACAAGAATTTCCGAACCCCAAGGGGCACATCCGAACCTCTTGGGTTGTGGGAGTTCAGCGGTTGCAACTCTGTGTCTGGAACCAGATCATTCCTCAAACACTTCGGAATCGTCAACACTGTGATGACCAAGTGTCAAACAATGGCTGACTTCGCGAGACGTGACATGACCAGTTTCCAATACTCGGGAAACAAACTTCGAACAAGATCTGAAACGCAGATGACGATCCTCTTCCCCTTGTCAGCAGAGCACACGACGCATTTTCCGGAAGGCAGATGGTGTCCAGAGAGAGCCACTTTGAGCAAGACGCCACGACCTTTTCCCGTCAGTTTGGAGTCCCGCGACATCGAGACGACTGAGCCATTCGCTCCTTGAGAACCGTGCGGTTCTCACGTCAGACGTGGCGTCTGCTCGTGGTGGGTCTCCCTGGCAACGCGCGCTTCGCAGCGCTTCGACAGGTCGTACGATACCTGTGCTCCAGTGGTCTGGCCTTCACGGGCGGCAGCGTTTGTGGCGACGGCGGCGAAAGTGGCGACGACGGCGAAAGTGGCGACGGCGGCGAAAGTGGCGACGGCGGCGAAAGTGACGGAGGCGAAAGTGGCGGGGGGTGTCCTCTGTGCCAAGACTGACTGTCACAATGCGAGTCGCGGCTGCGGCATAACGGCGGCAGCGAGGGTTCAGACGTCAAAAGTCCACTCGCAGTGGCGTTCCGCACACTGTGCTGGTCCACAATCCAGTGGCGTTCCACACATTGTACTGGTCCACAGGCGCAGTGGCGCTCCAGCCCACAGTGTGAGTCCACTCGCAGTGGCGCTCCAGCCCACAGTGTGAGTCCACTCGCAGTGGCGCTTGCCCGACGGCGCGAGACGCAGAGCCCAAAAGCGACGAACGACGACAGCAAGACAGTCCTGAAACAAACAAACGTTCGATTTATCTTTCGTATTTCCAGCTGGAATTCATCAGCAGGTCAAGATGTCGCCCAAGTGGTCCACCACGTTTACGTGTCGTTCTTGTGTAGTTCGTGAGTCACGAGAGAGGATCCGCACCTGGCACGGACACGAGCGTGACATGGACGACGTGACGACAGCGACGTGACGACGACGACGCCTGCGCAGGCGAAACCGAAACGGCGCAGACATCATCGTGGCGGTGCAAAACGGCGACGGCGGCGGCGGCGGCGGCGGCGGCGATGGCGGCGGGTCACTCCTCAGTCTGCAAATCGAAAGAACATCTGTCATTCTTCAAATTCATTGGTGCCTGGTCCATTTTTTCCGAACACTTTGTGGAACAACTGCCGTTCAACCGAAGAGAAATTGTGTGGTTGAACCGTCGGAATCTCACTTCATCAGAAATGTGTTTCTGGGTTCTCGTCATCCTCATCCAATGATTGTTTGGGGTTTGCCTGAGAGGGACATATTTGTTTGCAGAAGCCGAGTCAATTTTCGTCTGTGCTTGGTGTGCTCTCAGTTTATTCTTCACGTCGTCCGCACACACCTCTCACACTGAGGAGTCGCGGCTGCCAGGCGACGCGACGGTGAGACGCGACGTGACGCGACGTGACGCGACGTGACGCGACGTGACGTGACGCGACGTGACGCGACGTGACGAGCGTCCTCGTAGCGACGCACGCTCCCGGACCGACGGAGCGCGTCGCTACACCGACGTCGTCACCTGAACAAGTTCCGGGTCTGCCGCCCGGAAACTGGCCATCGCCACGATGTTTGCCACTTCCGCTGCTTCGCGTTCGCTGGAAACAATGAATCACATTTCAGCGTCGGAGACAAGCACTCCGTTTCAATTTGTGGCAAAAAGTCTGCTGCTTGTGGACAATGTTTTACAATCCCAGCAAGTCATCTCTGTCCTGACCAAGCGCCCGATGCCACCCCCCCCCCCCCGTTTTCGTGTCCATCCTGACCCGTTTTCCCATTTGCTCGGAGATTGTGAGGAAGAAAAGTTCCTCACCAGCAAGTGACGGGCCAGATGCGTCGAAACCTGCCACGAGGAAAGAATATTGGTTCAAACACAAGTTCGCAAACAGGCAAAAAACTGTCAATTGCCACTGAGAGAAGGGTAAATTTTGAAGGTTTTCTTTGGCATTTGAACGTAAGAAAAATCTTCCTCGTTGTGCCGCAGAACATAAGATAAGCCGCTCAAAACCGACGTCCTTGTGTCAGCCAGTCCTGCTGTAGTCACGGTTTTGATGTTTGGTTTGGTTTTGTTTTGAGTTGGCGTGGGATACCTCCCCTCCCCCTCCTCCCATCCCAGAGGCAGCTCGAACTGAGAAGCGAACTCACCAGCCACACAGCCAGCAGAGAACGGCGAACACAACCAGGGCGACGACGGTGAGCACACCGCCCACGATCGCCCCGGTGTGCTTTTGCGCTGCAAGAAACAACAGCTGCCGCTGAAACAACGCACACAGACGATCCAGCAAGAGCGCGAAACAGTTTCTACAAAATGAATTTCTGTTGGCAGACGACGCAGCTTCTGATCCAGCTGTGCATGGCACCCTGGGTGGACATCGCAGTGTTTTCGTTCAGTGGTTTCAACCCTGCTGTTTTGTGTTTTATTTCTCTTCTCATCAAAACAATGTCTCGCGCCAGTGACGATGCATTGATTTCACTGCACCGTTGTTATCATCTGTGCTCCCTCGGAGCCTTTGTCCCAGGGTCGCTGGTCGCTGCACGGACGCCCCACTCACCCGGGTGCGCGGCCGCGTCCGGGACACAGTCGTAGCCGCCGTCCGTGTTGACGCACTTCTGCTCGGACGAGCAGTTGTGCGTCCCGAAAGAGCACTCGTCCTTGTCTGACAATGCAAGCAGATGTTTGCCAGATCAAAAGTGTTTGTGAAACTTCACGGTCGTGAGCCAGAACAATTGGTCATCGTTTCATCACACGCTATTTTTGTGAGTGCAGGGTGTGAGAAGTCTCGGCTGCACAAAAAAAACCCTCGCTGAATGGATCACTGGTCTCGGATGTCTCCTGGCTTCCAAATGTCATGTTCATACAGACAGACAGACAGACAGACAGACAGACAGACAGACAGACAAACAGACTCACCGCTGCACATCACTTTGTCCGTCATGTTGGTGAAGCCCTTCCGGCAGTCACACCGGAAGGTGCCGTCGCCGGGAGCGCGACACGAGGTGGAGCTGTTATCGCACCTCGCGTTCCCTCGCTGGGTCCGCTCCCGGCAAAAGTCAATGTCTGCAAGGCAAAACGTGTGGTATCAGTCAAGACACATTTCAACAAATATGAGCATTGACGTTGTGCACGCCCATCTCAAAATCCGAACTCCTCAGTTTGGTCTCGCTGTAGCTGTGTGCAGACTTTCTAACTCGGTCCCTTTCAGTGCAGCTGCTCACCGGACACCGATGCACCCACCGCGTCGACCTCTTGCATGGGACCCAGCTGGCAGGAGGAGTACCCTCCGCAGCCGGCGTCCCAGAGGGCTTTGTGCAGGGCTCGGTGAACGCCCTGCGAATCTCCGAGGTCGCCCTCGCCGAACAAGAGGTCTACCTGGGCCTCGGTGCCGAAAGTGCCGTCCCTGAAGCTGCGCAGATCCCAGTGTGAGCTCCAAAGCTCGAGAAAAAGGAAACTTCGTTGTGGTCATGGACCACACCAAAAGTTCGTGTGCAAGCGGAGAATTGTTCAATGTTCTCAGTTTTGTTCTGTCTATTTTTTTTGTACAAATATTTTTGAAAACCAACAAAACGATACACATTGTGTTCCCTTCGGCTGAATTCAACACTCTCTGTATTATCATTCAGACAGATCCCTTTCTCAAGACGGTTCTGTACTTTTGCATCAGGTTTATTTTTTGCGACGACCTTTATTCCAACCATCCAGAAGATCAACAGAATTGCTCTGATTCTTCGGTTCCCAAGTCTCGCAGCTCTCCAGCTTTTCTCGGAATAAACATTCTGGAAATCCACTCACACAAAAGCCACGACCCGTGCCCCAAGAAAGCCGAGGCTGGTCGCCTTCTCGTCCAACAGATTTCGCACCTGTTGGAGGAAACCATCTGTTTCCACACTGAACCAAACACTTTTCTGCCGAAGACGCACAGAACAACACAACACAAAATCTCTGCGAAGAAACAACTCGATGTGTTACGAGCAGCACCAAACACCTCATCGTTCTGATCACACTTCCACGTTGTTCCCATTTCCTTTCAATACTTGGACGCAAAGCAAACGACAACGGACCAATGTCTGACTTTGTTTTCGAAATCTTTTTTTCCAGATTGGACCCCCAGCTGGCCAGAATCCTTGACTGAGCCCGTGGTACGACTGACCTGGATTTCCACAGCGGCCGCCGCGCTGTGGAAGGTAGGCGAGAACTTGTCGCCGAGTTCCGCCGTCGTGAAGCCGTCCAAGCGTCGAAAGGCGAAGACGCCTCGGAACTGTCTCAGTGCTGCAACAGAAAGAAACAATGTGTGTCAGACAAGGACGTCAATTTCGTCGAGCATGAACTGTCCTTGCAAGATTCTGTGGCGATCACTGATTTGTGTGTGTGTGTGTGTGTGTGTGTGTGTGTGTGTGTGTGTGTGTGTGTGTGTATGTGTGTGAGAGAGAGTGTGTGTTTGTGTGTGTGTGTGTGTATGTGTGTGAGAGAGAGTGTGTGTTTGTGTGTGTGTGTGTGTGTGTGTGTATGTGTGTGAGAGAGTGTGTGTTTGTGTGTGTGTGTGTGTGTGTGTGTGTTTGCACGCACCTTTCGTGCAGTCCCCGTCCTCCAGGTAGAAGCCGGGTTCGCACAAGCACGAGAATGTTCCGGGCGAGTTGCGGCAAAATCTGCCAGCCCCGTCGCACAGACCGACATTCGCCGCGCACTCGTTCACGTCTGTCGTGAAAAGGGTGAGAGCCCTGTCATTGCTTCTTCTGTCTGTCGGCTGTTTCGGGTGGCTCCGTTCAACGGTGACAGTGCAAGACTTCAGGCTTATTCGCGGTGTTTGGGAAGCCACAAAATCATTGTCAGACAAGTTTATTGGACGTCACAGGGATGTTAAAATTTTGTGACACAGCAACCGTTGAATGTGCATGAGTTCGCATCGACCCTTTTGATTTTGAAAGAAGCTTTTGAACTTTACGTCCTCTTTATTGTGGTTTCAAACCACTCATATCTCATTTAACTCAGGCTCCACACATTTGTGCTCGTTGCGTCCGTTGTGTCTGCCCCCCCCCCCCCTCGGCGCACTCACCCTCGCACGACACGCCGTCGGCCCCGAGGCGCCACCCCGGCAGACACCCGCAGCGAGGCCCGGCCGCCGCCGCGCGGAAGCAGAAGCCGCCGCACCCGAGCTCCTCGCCGCAGTCGTCGACGGCTGCAAACCAAAAGGTCTTTTTTGTTTCCAGAACTCTTTCGTGAAATTGTTTGACGCTTTTGTTCAGCTTGGTTTGTGGAACTTATCAGAGGATCAGAGATAAACTGTTTGTTCTTGCACAGATTTCAACTTGCTGCTGTCATTCGATGTGGATCGTCCTCGCTGCTCAAGAACCCTGTCAGAAGGAAGTACTCACGCACGCACGTGTACCCGTCTCCCGTGGTGCCTGGGGGGCAGTCGCCGACACACCGGAAGCCCCTCCCATCTCCCGGTGTGTCCTCGCAAATGCTTTCCGGGAAGCACGGCGCCTCCGGCTGACACGCTGTCGCCGTTTTATTGCAGGAGACTCCGTACGTTCCCGGGGCACATTTGCGCTCGCTGAAAGAAAAGGATGAAAGCAAGTCTCATTAAAACTGTTTGTGCGGAACAAACAAAAATGATTCCCTCCGTGATGGTCGTGTCGATCTGTTCCAATGTTTTAAATTTCTGTGGCAGTGCCTTCTTGCAGAGGCATCAGAACTGCAGTGAGTGACATTTCTGTGAACAACACAACATTGACCAACCTGCCGCCCGCCTCCGACTCTGCCGAAGGTGACGCCACCCACACCAAGCGTCCGGGAAGGCCTGCGGATGTTGTGGAGATCAACGTCATTCACTTGGATTCTCAATTCACTTCTGATTCCAAAACCAGTCAAGTCCTTCAGACAGGGATCGAAATGGCCTCTCACTTCTGTAGGTAATCTTGGTGTGTTGCCCTTTGGGAACTCCGCCCTGACTCACCTATGTTGCTGCTTGGTGTGGCCAGCTGCTCCGCCGTCGTCCTCGCAGTAATTCCGGCCCCCGTCCCGTCGCCAAACCCCTGGAGTATGATGTCCAGGGGTCCGGCGACGGGCCAGGGACCGGTTGGAGCCTGCACGTTGACGACGACGACGGTGGCCGATTCATCATCGGCATCCCAGGCAAGAGCTGCCTGGAAGCTGATCGTCTGAAAATGAGGACAACCGTCACAGCAACTGGGCTGGATTTGCCAGTTCAGAAGAGACGTTGAGATTTGCTCACTGAACATGTGCGTGCGATTACTCTGCATCATTCCACAACGCTGCGGTCACAACACCTGTCTCAAGTGGACCGGTCAAAAAGAACTGGGTTGTCACATCACATGAAGCATTCCAGTTCAATCACACAGCTTTCTCAACCAAATATCTCAAAAATAATGTTCAGGCCTCCTTTTTGTACAGTACGAGAACCCTGTCTTCTTGCGTTGAAACAACAGGAGGGGAAACTGACCGACGTGAATCGGCCGGCTGGTGTTGGCGTCATCTTCACCCACGTGACGAGAAGCACGTGGGTGATGGCGGCGTCAGGGATCCCCACATCGCGCAGGGCAGCCTGGACGAGCCGCGACGTCTGACGGATCAAGTGGTCGTGTGTCAGCATGCGAAACAAGACAAGTCTTCTGAACTTCGCGCATTTCACTGAAGTTTACTGTAGCTTAACCCTGACAAGGGCACACACTGTCCAAAGTGAGAAACTTTGTCCATTCACAATCAGATACCACAGTTTCTTGTGTCTCACAGACTAAAGTTTTGAAGTATCTCACAGACTAAAGTTCTGAAGCAAAATGGAAATGATTCGCCTCTTTCTCACCTCGTCGGAGGCGGCGTCGACCACATCCACCGCGACCCCGCCGTCCTCACCGCTGTCCAGCTGCGTGAACAGCGGAAGGACGGCGGGGGCGGGTGGGATATATGAGGCGCTAGGGGGGCGAGCGAAGGGGAGGGGTCGCGCCGGAGCCTCCTCCCGCCCCAGCACCATATACCCGTGTCGAGATACCTGTGCAACACAATGTGAATGTGAAAGGAAATTCCATGAGACAGACACGATTTTCCTCTGACTGGACTGTTTCTCGCTCAGAAAATAAGGTTTTTTGATCTTCAATCTCTGTCTGTATTCATGTACAGTGGGCTCTGCCCCACTTTTTTCTCACATACCCATAGGGTGTCGTACCGGTGCCCCATGAAGGGCACCGGCGGCGTCACCGTCACCACGCCGTCATCCCGGCGTGGCGGCGTGGAGTGGGGGAACAGCAGTCCTCCTGAAAACCAGAAGACCGCAGTGAGACCCTGGGAGCAAGCCAAGCACATTTTTGTCTTCCTTTGCTTGGGTCTCTTTTCATGGATTACTAACTTCTGTCCCAGACACCTCAATGCTTGTCACTGCTTGTCACCTTTTTGAGATTTACCACAAACAAAGACGAGCTCAATTCAGGATTGGAAGAAGCGTGGCAAAAGGTTCCCATTGACTTTACTTGTGTACTTATCTGGAAAGATTTCAGGTGTCCCTGTTGTCATTTCACACCACAAGCAACACAACATACACACTACAGGCCTGAGCGTGTGTCTTCTTGAACGCTGGCTGCAGAATCATGGTACATGAACGGTTCCAGGTGTTCATGTCCATCGTTTTTGCTTTTGCATTGCGGTTTTGCAGTTCGGCTTAACACCGAAAGGGTGAGTGTGCGACATGAAAGTTTTATTGGACACTTCGAAAGCGTGTTCATAACACAATGAAAGCACTTTTGTCTACAACTACGAACTATTCTACTGTTACTTGTGCAGCAAACCCAGCTCAGTTTGGGATGCGCACACCCCGTACTGTAAGAATGTCAACTGAAAGCGAATTAGAGTCACAAACGACACTGACTGCATCTTTTGTCGATTTTACCGCACCGGATCTCACTTTGACCTCACGTAAGCTTCAGAGAAAATGTCACAAAAAAAAAACAAAAAACGCAAAACAAAGATCACACTGCGAAGATCTGGTGTTGTTTGAAACAGTTCTCTGCAGAAACGATGCAGTAAAATTTACCAAAGTCCGCAGCGAGCACGACAAACCCTTTTGTCAGTGAATGGAGTGCAACTTGTGTTATTGCGTTCCCCTGACGCTTGGCGTCTTCTGACATTCGGAGCTGAGTGAAACATGCTGTTATTTGTGCTCCAAGCAGAATTCTGCTGTTGAAAACAAGAGTTGTAACTTCAGCAAATGTGTTTCAAACTGCACCCGTGCTGAAGAAAGAGTGCGCTGAAAAGATGAGACCCTGTCTGAAACACTGAACAGTTTTCCGCGGTCGTCTGGTTGAAAAGTTTACATCCAACTCTGGCCCGTCACTGTGATCCTTTGTCAGCTAGAAAAATACAAAAAAATGTACTCACCCCCTCCGCCGGGCAGCACCGGCGCCGGCGCCCTCCTCTCTCGGGCGTGGGGGGCAGCGGGCGAGCCCGCCTGCCCCACCACCCCGCACAGTGCAACGACAACGAGGATCTCCATATTACAACAAGTCAGCAAAAGACGCGGAACGTTTGCGCGCCGTCGCTTTTATACGGAACCCACGCGGCACCTGCAAATCTCGAACAATCTTAATCGGCGTGTTTTTCGCCACTTAAATCACAGAAAAAGTCTCCTCCTTGTTGTCTGTAATCACGTGAGCAAAAAAGTCGGTGCAACAGACGCGTTGTTTCGCAGTGGGGTACTGACAATAAATTTCCCTGAAAAATGAAAAGCAAGCAAACGTGCGAATGAAAGACTGTTTTCGCAACCACCTTTCAAACTGAAAAATATTTTGCGTTTCATGCCATTTGATGGGCAACGCAGATCTGACAATAAGGCATTCTTTGTACCTGGAAGCCTCTTTTGGATTTCATTTGTCTCACTGAAACACACAATTTGATGCCGTGGTTCTGGTTCTCAGAATTTTTTGGGGGTATAGGGGCTCTTGCCGACTGGACCTTGTGGAGGTTTTAAAACTCACCGTTGCTGTTGTGAAACGCAATTCCGCTCAATCGAAACTTTTTCAAAAAATTTCTTCACCTCGAAGGTCTTTCAAGTTCGACGTTGTTGTGTTTTTGTCCCTGCAGCGTGTGCTCAACCCTGAGTACCCCAGCAAGGTTCTGAATTCAATGACAAAGAATCAGTTTTCAGCCTCAGTTGGTGTGAGCGCCACAAGCACACAAGCAACACGAGGTGTGCTTCTTTTGAAATCTCAGTTTAGGGAACGAATTCCAAGACTGGAAGTCGGAAAGAACATTTCAACTTACCGCACGGCGCTCACTTGGTTTTCTGAGGCAAGACTTGTTGTCACCCTCAGTTCTGGTGCGTGACTGAAACATCTGTGCCAACGACACAAGTTGCAACAAGAGAAGCAGTGCTAAAGGCAACTGCGGGTGCGATGTCCCCCTTCATTTTGTTTTGGCAGTAAATTGAAACAGTCCTTTCTTACTTTTTTGACCTTTTTGTACTTG
>JAAUXT010132460.1_pt1 | contig 12272 bp, 15 predicted proteins | sample 7278171 | NCBI WGS metagenome assembly JAAUXT01 (sample SAMN14350112, study PRJNA611818) | marine sediment metagenome | isolation source: surface marine sediment (1.8m) | place: French Polynesia: Moorea | collected 2018-08
GGGCACTTGGCCTCTAGACCAATCAGAAGGCTGGATTTTGAATTCTAGACCAATCAGAGGCCTTCCCGCCCTCATTATCTCTGCCCCATAGTGGGGGGCTCTTCTCTTTGGTGCAAAAATTGAGGAAAGAACCAACCCAAAAACATGTACTTGTTCTTTTTCTCCAGAAGAACCAAATGTCCACGATCGTTCACAAAACCTGCCTGCAATGGGAAACAACTCGAAATCATTTCCGAGTTTGGTGAAACCTGTTTGATTTTCTGAAATGAATTGGTATAACTGTGTGTGCAAAAAACCCTTCATGCGCCTGCAAACATTGCAGATTTCCTTTTTGTGTTGGTGCTCATGTTCAGAGGGTGTGGCAACGCCACAAATCGCAATTGTCTGAAACTCTGGAATTACGTAATGGTTCAAATGTGATGAGTTTCACCAGAAAGCTCAAACTCTCACTTTTTGCGTCGTCCCACATTCATGTGGTCTTTGTCAATGAGGTGTGAATAGGTGATTGATCCTCTGACTCATGACACAAACAGTTGTGCATTTTCTTCTTTCTTTCGAACTTGGGGGAGTTCAGGATGGTTCAGGAGGAGCTGAGGCCATGATCCCTTGTGTCCCTGTTTGCTTCTGAGGTCTTTGATTTTGTTAACTTGGAACAAGGCTCTTCCAACCAAATCACAGATTTACCCAAGGACACAGGCATAACAATGCGCGCTGCTAAGGATTTGTCCTTCATCACCGAGTGAACTGTTGCAAGAGAAAACTCAGGCACAAGTTCCAAACGTGTGCTCGTAACTTCCACTTCTGTTCGTATGGAATGTACCGGTACGTACGTACAAGATTGAGTACGCTCGTATTCGTCCTTCAACATGAGTGCTCCCGCAGTTGAGACAGTCCTGTTTCCAAACTACCACTGCTACAGGTGAAGACCCGCACAGGAAGAAAGACCAGTGCACAATCAATCCTCCACATACGCACACACACAAAGATACAAAGCACAATGTTATCCTTTGTCAAATTTGCAGAAAAATCTGGTCTCGACGCCGTGAAATGGTTCAGATCGGCACGTTTCGGCAAGTGGCACAGCAAAGCAATGGGCCATTCTTGATGGTTGTTGGTTCCCTGTTACATGACAAAGATATGCATCCAGGTTCAAATCTGTGTCTAGTCGTGAGTAACCTCTTTGTTTCTGCTTTTCATTGTCTCCAGGCCAGTGCCTGTGAACTTTCAGCAAAGATGTCGGCCTCTTTGACCCACCAAAATACGAGCATGCTTGCTTTGACAATTGCTGAAGAAGGTCCCCCACACCACCCTTCCGTTCTAAAACAGAAGGGTTTGGCAATTGAGTCTTGCAGGGACTCAAAACGCGCTCATGGGCGCATTCGTATTCTTTTCCAGCTTTGGTTTGAGTGACAGAGCAACATATACGAGCAGCAGCCACAACAAAAGGATCACAGCATTATTTTCCTGGAGCGCACCTTGCAACTTAAACTTCAAATTGGAGATTTGTGTTTTCTTGTCCTCCTGTGCGCAACTTCTCCAGAGTCTGAATCAGATGACTTGCTCTCGTATAGCCATAGCTGCACTTCAAAACAAACTTGTGGGGCGTCGTTCTGCAGAAGTGAGATGCCAGATGCCTTCTTCTCGCGTATTTTCAGTGGCGTTGAACTTTGTTTTGGATGCACTGATATTTTGGATGTCAAAAACCACTCTTGCGCAAATGAATGCCTCTTTTCGAAAGCAAATTCATTTTTGGCTCATTTCGGTCTTTCAAAACATGGAACCTGTGTGCAATTCATCAAAACCGTTGCTGAAAGCGTTGAAATTTTGGAATGAAAACGTGTGGTTCGAGGATTCATGTTTTCGGAACAGGCAGCATTGACGAGCGAACGAAATAGGATTTTACCTGTGTGTCCATATACTCATGTGCAAGGGACCGTAAAACGATCAATGATGCTGTGTGGCTGTGTCTGTTCTCCCAGCGCCATCCTTGCGTGCACGTAAATCTGGGACTGGACAGAAAATCATTTGACGCTCTTTGGGGTGTCGGGCCATCCCATGCCGTTGGCCTGCTCAGTTTGCAAGGACGGCGCTACAGTGCAAGTGTGGCCATTTCTGAAAGACCGTAACGCTGACAGATGATTGTCTAAATTTGGAAAGTACTCTCTATGGGCCCGGTAAGCCGTACTTATCCCGTAAATTATGCCATAAACTCGTAGATGGTAGCTGTCACAGGACTGATTGAACAGGCAAATGTGAAGTGGCCTGTAAACATCAAAACACCCAGGGTCTCTGAAGAGCAATACTTGTGACTGAGACTCGGAAAACTTCTGCCTTGGAGTTGATCTCTGAAGAACCCAGGAAACTCAATTCTGTCCACGAGAGTGAGAGATTTCTCTTCACGTTCTCATGACCTCAGTTCTCTAAGAACTGACGAAGCACCACGGGGCAGCAGGTGGTGCAAGACAGCCTGGGAGCTTCTTTCATGAGACTTGGCGTGGAACAGGTGATTAACGACTGCTTTTGTCCTGGAAAGTCTTTGACGGTAAAGCTGCTGCTGGAGCTCGCGCACAAATATTCCATGCAGAGTTTAACCGAAGAAACATCCTGCAACAAACCCAACGAGCGATTTTATCACGGAGAACACAATCTCCTATTTGCAGGTCTGCTGTCCTGACCCACAGCCCCAGGAACACCTTGAGAACAAGTGTTTGGTGACTGTAGCGGCACGACTTTCTCTGTCACGAAACTTTCTTTGGGAACAGCTGCCAAAATGTTGTGCTTTTGAGTTTTGCAATCGCAATCATTACGTTGGAAATCGTTTGCTGTTGTCCTGACCTCCGAAGGAAGAGATGCAACGTGCATCTTTTTTTGATGTCTGCAGAGACCTTCAAGCTGGCATGTGCCAAGGCAGTGCGATGTTCGAGGCCACGTCCTGAGTTTGTCGTGATCTCAATGCGGAAAAAGTTTTCGTGCGCTTTCGAGCAGAATTTGGATCTGCAACAGAAATTATTTGTGGTCCGCTTTTTTTTTCTTGAAAGGCAAAAAGTTTCAGCAGGTGGAATTGTTTTTCGAAACGCCCGGAATTTCTGTAGCCAGAAAAATTAAACAACTTGCTCTTTCTCACGATCTCTGAATATCTGTGCGAAAACTAACTCGATTCAACACAGATTCTGATGGGAAGGTTCGCACACGGGAGGCACCAAATGCTCAGAGAACACGTCATGCGTCACGAGTTGGCTTTGTGCGAGAATTTTGGCACACCGAAGGACAGTGTTTTCCGTGTTCTGCTTTTGCGGCAAAATGGTTTACGATTTGAATGTCGCCCTCCCTCAACGTTGTTTTCCTTTGTCGAAAAATCCGAGCAACCGCTGCAATGGTGAACAGAATTCAACGCAGCCCAAGAAGAATCCTCCTTTCTGTGATCATGGTCGCAGAGTCTGGCCAAAACCACACTTGTGATAAGATTCCTGGGTTCCGACGGCTCGAAAATTAGAATCACGGCAATGGAATGAAAAGCCAATTGCCGCCAAGGTGATCGGAACAGGTAACCTGAACAGCGAGAAACATGCTCGTGGAACCGACTGTTTTGTCGTCAGAAAGTGAGGACTTTAGAAAAGTGAAAGACAATGTTTGAACCATTTGCAAACGAAAATGATCACGGGAGTGCGCTTCTTGCTGCATGCAATCAAGTCAAACATGGCTGGCTGTGCAAAAAGGAAGAATGTCGTCCTTTATCACAAACAGTAAATAAAGTTGGGTTGGGTTGGATAGTATGCACCGTGCACTTGTATCTTTGTGCAACACTTCATACTGAAGTACTAAAAGCCCATTCATTGAGATATCATTCATCTTCACAAGGCAAATCTTTGCTGTGTACACACGATTCACATGCTTGTGCCACTTGAATTTTGCAAATGTGAGCTCATTGCCATAGAACATCAGATCAATTTGATTTGGCTTCCTGGAAGCCAAAATCACTGTTGCGCCAGCGTCTCTCGCAACTCGGCAATTGAATGCAGGAGCTTCTTCAGAACTTCAGTGCATGTTCGCTGATCTGGACTTGGACGTGAGTAAACGTGACGCAGACGTAAGACATGCGCACGTGAGTCCACAAACAGATATACAGACGTACAGACATACAGACGTACAGATATTCTATTCTTCAGAACTGAGAAATGCATGCACGTGGAATCTCTGTTTTTCACGACCCGGGACATTTTCCGGCCAAGCTCTTTTCTTTACAGCAGAAGTCCGATTACTTCTTGTGGCTTTGTGCTCGTGTGATTTCAAAATTTTCTTCTTTCAGATTGACGTTTCACGTGTCTCAAGTGTAAAGTTCCACACAAGGACCACGCGAGCATTCCAGCGTCACAGCGATTCGAGATCCTGCGCCGAATCCGATCACCATGGCGTCCAGGTCACTGATGGAGAACGCGCAAGCCGAGATGCGCCCCTACATGGACGGCGTCATCAGGGACGTGGGCGACGGACGCAACAGCCTCACATCACCGGACGGCTCCGGAAAAACTTCGGTTTTCAACGACAGTGACAACGGGTCTCGGGAGCTCCAGAAACTGCTCGACGCTATGTCGTACGTGCCTGAGAGACTCGCTCGGTACGAAGACGGGAAATTCGTGGCGCAAAGGAACGGATTCATCTCCTACATCTACACGGCTAAGAAAACGTAGGCGGAGCCGAGTGCAGGTGGAGATTCAGCGCGTGGCTGAAATGAGGCAGAGGCTGTGAAGAACAAAGAATGTGAGCCTTGGACAACCAAATGGCAGCAATGTCCACTGCCCGTTTGCGCATGCAGAACGATGGTTTGAAAACCTGGTTCAATGTTTGGTTGCGATGTGAAGATGTGGAATGGAGCGAAAGTTTGCTTGCTAGTGGACAAGAGATCGCCATTAGCTCTGCCTCCCTGACCTCAAAGGTTGTGATATTCGTTTGCTCCAACAGTCCCGACATGATAGAATTGTGATCGTTGTTTGCATTTTGAAAACATATTTTGTGACTCGCGCAAAAACCCTGCTTGGGTCATGGTGCAAAGACAATTGGATTGTTGGAAGACTATTGAGCATTTTGCAGGATTCTTTTTCACTGTGAGAACAGAAAAACCGCACGGCTCGTACGACTTCCCGTTCTCTTCCATGGATGTACACACACACACACACACACACACACACACACACACACACACACACACACACACACACATGACTTGTTGTAATTTTCAGCTGCCAGCGCTCATGGGCATCCTCATACAATTCACAACACGTGGACACATCTCTGTGAACACATTTTGAAGGATCCAGATTGGGAGAGGCTCAATCGGGACCAGAACGAAGAGGCAACCACACATTTGAAACTGAACATCAGACACAACTTTTGGGCAGAGTTAGCTTGTGAGGGCCAAGGTTCTCTTCCGTTGTAATTTGGATCTGCTGGGGACACAATTCTGAGATTTTTCAAAAGCGCAAAGTCAAGCAAACACGAGAAGCGATACGTCGCCACCCCAACCTTCAAACAGCCGTGGAAATAGACTTTTGGAAACGAACGCAGATCTGATACCAGAATGGATCAAAGGACGCAGGATGATCACTTTTGTGTTTTAGTTCGCTCTCTGGCACCGAGAAACCAATTGTAGTCTTTTGGTTCTTTGTGTAAACCTGGCACGCAGTTTTCGTGAACCCAGGGCTGGAAAGTTCGATTTTTATTCACTGTGTCCACCTCTCAATCTTTGATCCGTAAAATGTCAACGTCTGAACTTTATCCGACTGTTTTGCACCTGTGCCTGACAGATTTTCTGTTCGTGGAAAAAAGTTGAAGCGTCAAGGCACGCCATTTGTCAAGACCACAAACAAACGTCAAAGAACATGCGAAAATTTGAGGGTAAAAACAGCAAAGTTGTGGTGACAGACAGCGACCACCGATACTTGGTTACAATATTTTATCTATTTTCAGCACTTCGTTTGTATGAATAAAATAACAGTTCGAGAACAACATCGTACGAGCTCGTTCACTCTCTCACTCACTCACTCACTCACTCACTCACTCACTCACTCACTCACTCACTCACTCACCCTCTCTCTTCCCTCTCTTCTCTTCTGTCTGTCTGTCTGTCTGTCTGTCTGTCTGTCTGTCTGTCTGTCTCACTCTCAGACAAATATTTCACCTTCAACAATTCGAATACCAACTGAACTGCACAAAAGAGCTCGCGTTTGGTCTGTTTACAGTGCTTCTGCAGAGTTTCAAATTATGTCGACAAATTTGCAGTTGCATAATTTGCCAGACTGATAGCTGCTGTGCAAAGACAGACTGTTCTTGCTGCTGTGTAACTCTTTGCGTGAACTTCATAGAAACTTGTCTCGTATCTTTCAGCACCTTGAGTAAGGAAACTAACGTGAGTGCACAAAAAACGAGGCATTTTTGGAAAACAGAAAGAAAACCAAGTCTGTCATCAAAACACTTGCCCAACAGTGAACACGAAGGCCGTGTGGACTGAAGAAATTATACAAAAAGGGTAAAATGGTCAACGCTACAAAAAATGCATTGCAACCGGATCCAGGCCATAGAACCAGACTGTAACAATAAGACTTGGACCACAGAACCAGATTGCAATCAGATCCAGACCATGAAACCAGACTGAAACCAGACTTAGAACTGGACCTGGACCGTGGAACTGGACCAAGACCTGGGTCTGCTTCCAGTGGCTTTTTGAACCCGTGGAATTCCCTCGAAGCGCGGGCTCAGTGCAACTGCATGTGATGAGTTCTGTATTGGTGTGTATGTGTGTGAAGCATTGGTTTGCGTTGGAGGAGGGGATTACAAATGAACTGTTTTCGGTTACTATGGCCATCGCTACTGATGCCACTGTTGACCAAACCTACAGTTGGTCACAATTCCCCATTTAGATGTGTCGTTCCAGCCAAAACGCCTGCCCACCAGGATTGTTGCTTTGACCAACAGTTTGTTACTTTACCTGGGGAGGAGTGGTCGCAAAATAATGGTTGGTTTGGTCTGATTTTGTGGGTCGAGTTGTGGCCCAGGTTTGGACTGCAACTGGACCTGGATCACAGCTGGATTGCAACTTTATGTGCAACCAGACCCATGTCACACGCTGACTGCAACTGGACCCACAGTCAGACCTGGATCACGACCGGACCCTGACCAGCGGAACCCGCGCGACCCACCCCGGAAATCGATGCACACTTCCCGATCCCGGCCCATGGTGTATTGTTTGTTTCCCACATCAGGAAAACACTCCTGAAACAGATACAAGTTCACAAGCTCCAAGATAGGAAGTCTGGCATGGAGAAATGCAGTGCAGATGGTAAGCATATTGTACTCCGTTGTGTCAGGATGTGGTACTCAGACACGATGCACATCCAAAGAGTTAATTTGTGTGGAAACTTCGCGGTGTTAATTTTAATGAGCTGTGTATCAATACCCGTTTGAGTTGAGCAGGTTTGGGTCGTTGCACAGCTTTAAAAATGAATATTGATGCCCAACCGGAACTGACAATTCGAACAACGAGCCACACGGCGACCTCGGAACCAGACGCACAGACCCGCTCTCCAACATGAGGATTCCACGTGTAAGTTCTTGCAGTTCCTGATCATATTCTTTTGCTTTCTTTGTCCTTGAGAATCTGAAAAGTGTGGAATGTCTTGGGGACCAGTGAAATAACATATTGTAAAAGTTCTTCTGCTTTCATTCGAACACGCAAACTTTTCAAAAAACAACAAAAATGAAATCACTACAAAATTAATCTTTCGTCTGTGCAGCTGCAAGTCAGACAGAAGCAATGAACGATGAACAATGGATCGAGCAGATCAGAGGCAATGCATGTCTGCTCTTTTCTGCAAAGAACAAAAGATTGAAAAGAGAAATCTGGTTCCTTGGGAATTGGTCTTCATGGTGAGACCGCCTTCATGATGGGGGGAAGGGTTGGTGTGGCAACATAAAAGAACAAAAGTGCAAAAGATTGAGCGGATAACGGGAGCCCTGGGGTGGACTTCTTCATGTGGAGTATCTCACACCTGCATACACGAAGCATTGACTGTTCCTTCGACCCCAACAACGAACTTGTGAAGTGGTGTTCACAGTCGCAGTGCAACTTTCAGAGCATGGACAAGACCAAGATCATGTACACAAAAATCAAAGAAGAAGAAGAGGGGGAGGAGGAGGAGGAGGCAGCGGAAGAGAAGCACGAGGATAGTCCGCCACCGCTCGCCAAGCTGTGCGGGGTGCTCGTCTGCACACTGGGCGGACTCTTCGCAGCCACAAGGTGATGACCGAAAGCGTTTGTGAATCTGCCTTGACTTGCCGTAAACCTACGCAGAGGACACCAACATATTGAATGAAACTGTCTGGAGGCATCAATTGAAGGTAGGACCAATCTAATCTGTTCGTCGTTTCTCTTTGCAGCGGCGCGTGCGTGCAAGCTCTGGAGGAAGCCATTCCCGATTGGCAGCTGAACATCTCGCGAAACCTGGGCGTTTTCAGCTGCACCACGGTCCTCATCTGCATGAGGGGTCTTCCCATCTGGCTGGAGGACCGGACAAACGTGCCTCTCGTCTCCTGTACCGCAGTGCTTTACATCGCCAGCGCCTATCTCTACTACGCTGCAGTCAACTATCTCCCACTGGCTACAGCTCAAAGCACAACCAAAACCGTGTCCCTCACAATCGGGGTGATCATGTTCAGAGTGTGGCTGAAGGAGAAGTTAACTGTGTTAAAATGTATTTCAATTTTGCTCTGTTGGGGTGGGATTGTGGCCATAATTCAGCCTTCCTTCACGGTTGGTCTGTTTGATGATGGGAGTGATTCTCTGGTGAACACGTCCCTGTATGGGATTATTCCCGTCCTGGACAATGTCGCCGCGCCTGAAGAAACAGCAAAACACAACCAAGCTCATCACAAGCTATTCCGTCCAAATCACGGACTTTCAGCATTCTTTCAAAACCACTTCTATCACCACAAGGGCAAACTGACCTTTTTTGACTACTTTTCTGATACTATCTTGACGAAAGCAGCTCAAACCGACAGCAGCAGTCCTTTGCAACAGCACACACTGACACAAAAACTGATATTTGGATACCTTTTCATCGTTTGCCATGGGATAGTGACTTCAACCAGGTATTTAAATTACAAGCTGGTGAGAAGGAGGGACATAAGCACTTTTCTTGTCATTTTCTGGGGCAGCCTTGCTGGTATCATCTTGTCCACAGTCATGACCTTTTCAATAGAGAAACCAGTTGTGCCTTCAGATGCAAAGCAGGTTGTCTTAATGTTGGGGCACGGCTTTAGTATTGGACTACAGCATGTTTGCCAGGTGTTCCAAGCACAGTATTTGGAGTTAACAGTGGTGACCATACTGACAGTGAGCTCCGGTCTCTTCTTCATGACCATGTTTCAGTACACTTTCCTGCACAACATTATGCCAGGACACAGAAACCTCTTGGAGATTTGTGGCATACTGCTGGTTGTGTACGGAGCCACTCAAACTGCACTTTCTGAACTGTGCAAAGGGAACTTAAAATGCTGCACTTGTGGTGGGAAAAGCTTGGAAAAGGTGTGAGTGAGTGTTGCTTTTGGCGCACAATGGTCAGCACGATGGCAAGAAATTTTTGTGCAGCTGACGCAAAATGTGACTTCTGTTTTGATGGGTTTTTTTCCGATGCCTTGTTGTTCCCTTGCAAGACTTGAACGGGGTGGTTTGTCACAATTCAACGATCACATCACAAAGCAAAGACAACATGCGAGGTTCGTCCACGTACGAGTGTTCGCCAAGCCCGCAACGTTCAAACCGTCTCTTCGTGGACAAACCTCGTGCTTTCATCCCGGTTGATATTCCGGTATCTTGTCAGTCAGGCCCAACCCCGAATGAAATGTCCTTTTGCGGGATTCTGCGCACGTGTGCGATTCCAATTGTTCTTTGTTGTGCGCTCGGTCGAAGCAAGGCTTGACAATTCTTCTACCCCAGATCCGCATCACCTTTCCACATGTGGTCGTCAACTGAGGACTCGTACATGAAGAAAAATAAAGCTGCAAGCATCTGGGATGTGACGACAAAAACGCCACATGTTGCCTGCGCTGAGTTCTTTATTGCTGTAGTCAAAATGACCATTTTCAGATTCCACGATGCGTGAGAAAGTTTCTTGAACTTGCAGTTCGGCTCCCCAAGGACGGGAAAATGTGTGTTTTCAGCCTCCTGGAACAACCTGGGCTGCCACCAACAAAGAAAAATGATGCTTTCGACTTGTTCACAAATGTCCAACGGGTCACAACACACAAAACAACAGAAGCAATTCTGTGCGTGAACAAGTGCAGCATTTGGATGCATAAACCAATCAAACTTGCATTTCACCAAAATTGTTCTGGTCCAAACATCTGCTGACCAATGTCACTGAAGGGCACAGGACGCCTTCAGGTTCTGATCTCGGAGTCAGAACCTGTAACCACAACGTCAAGCAGATATGGAGAGGACAAATTTAATTCCACCACTTGAAGACAAGAAGAGGGGGAAATGGCTCCAAATTGGCGCAGTTGGATTGTGTTGCCTTTCAGCGCTTTTCTACGTCATCGGGTGAGTGAGCGGTTCTTGTGTTGTTCTTCGTGAGATTGTCAAGGTATTCGACAAACAATGTGATCAAGACAAGTTGCTTGCGATTGAGTTTGGGCAATATGGACTTTGTTGGGCTGAAATCTTTTTGTCAGGTTTGATTTCGTCAGTGGAGGGGCTGCATCAAAGTTTCTGTTCGAGACCACACAAACTCGCGTCTTGGCAGGTGGCAGGACAGAACTACAGTGCAAGGCTGTTCCATTCCAGGACCGTAGATCAAGGCGAACCTCGATGTCCAAGAGACCCGATCACACTTGACGTCCCGAATTTTGAGGGGAAATTGTCCCTGTCCTCCACGTTGAATGTTCTCCGCCAACAAAAGTACCTTTTGCACGTTCTGCTTGCGGACTTCTGTCACGTTTCCTCATGACTGGCTTCACCGACACCGCCAAAACTTTCAAAGTGTTGTTTGCAGCATGACGTGTGTGCAGCTGCTGGAAAGAGCGCTTCCCGACTGGGAGGTCAACATCTCAAGGAACGTGGGCATCTTCGCCTGTACTGCCGTGGTCGTCCGGGTCCGAGCGATTCCAGTGTTCGTCGAGCATCCCAGAGACATTCCTCTCGTAGCGCTGTCCGCTTTCTGCACCATTTCCACGTCGTACCTCTGCATTGTGTCAGTGGACGTCCTCCCGCTGTCGGTCATCTACTCCACGTCAGCTTCGTTCAGTCTCATCTTGGGCACAATCATATACAGAGTTGTTCTCAAGGAAGACATCACAGTCGTCAAGTGTTTGTCAACTGTGCTTTGCATTGGGGGAATTCTTGCCACAGTGCAGCCTGATTTTAGTCATTGGAAACAAAAAATAGACGTTGGACCTGATTATTCAGAACACGCCAACGCTAGTGAGCACCTTGGTACTCTTTCTTTCAATTCAACATTATCTCCCAGTGAGGAAAAAATCACTTCCGTTGCAATAGTCTTTGGATACATCTGTGCAATTGCGCATGGTTCCTTCACTGCCATCAGGTACACGACACTGAAGTTACTGTCCAACAGAAATCTGAGCACTTTCACGTCTGTCTTTTGGGGCAGCTTTGTTGGACTCGTTGCTTCTGTGATCATCACATGCGCGACGAAAGCGACGGTCGTGTTTTTCACATTGAAAGAAATCCTGCTGCTGACGATCTACGCAATTGCCACTTCTCTCAGAATCACCTGCCTTCTTCTCCAAGTTGACTTTTTGGATTCAACTGTCTCCAACATCCTGCTTGTCACCTTCAGTGCGACATTCACCATACTATCACAGTACACTGTTCTGAGGAACATCATGCCAGGCCATAGGAACTTGTTGGAAGTCTTTGGAGTTGCTCTGGTTGTGGTGGCTGCAACACTGACTGCTTGTGTGGAACTTATCAAAGCGAAACATCAGGACAAGCCAAAGGACAACAACGACAAAGAGTAGCTTCAACTGTCTCTCTGAAGGAGAGGGGAATGAAGCCATAAGCGGATGCAGGCTGCAGGCGCGTCTCGAAGCCTCGTGGTTCGTGGTTTAGAAAGCTCACGACATTCCAGTGTGGGTCCAGCATATGGATAACTGTGTTGTATATATGAGTGAAGCCCCAGTAGTGATGTTGTAGTATAGTTTATTGTAGAGTATGAGTTGGAGCTCAGTGGTTTAGGCTACCTTCCTCTATGGTGTCACAA
>JAAUXT010124821.1_pt1 | contig 12270 bp, 12 predicted proteins | sample 7278171 | NCBI WGS metagenome assembly JAAUXT01 (sample SAMN14350112, study PRJNA611818) | marine sediment metagenome | isolation source: surface marine sediment (1.8m) | place: French Polynesia: Moorea | collected 2018-08
GAGGGGCCGGGCGGGCGGGGAGGGGCGGACCCTCCCGGGGCGGATGAGGCGAGGTGCGGGTGAGACGTGTGCGGGACACGGCGGGGTGGGAGGGGGCCGCGGGCGGGGAGGGAGCCCCGGGCGGGGAGGGAGGGAGGGAGGGGCCGGGCAGGGGAGGGAGGGGGTCCCGGGGCAGAGGGGCCGCTCCTCCCGGGGAGGATGAGGCGAGGTGTGGGCAAGACGTGTGCGGGACACGGTGGGGGCCCTGGGCGGGGAGGGAGAGGGATCGGGTGGGGAGGGAGGGGGTGGGTGGGGCAGGAGGGGGGTCCCGGGCAATGGAGGCGGCGGTAGGGGCGGCAGGCGGAGGGGGTTATCCTCTTGGGGGCCAGAGTCAAAGTGCGACCCAGCTCCCAGCTGTCCCCTCCCGCTTCACCACCCAGGCTTTCCCAGCTCGCCCCCTCCCTGGACCCCCGGACACCCTCCTAGCCTGAGGACCCTCGGCGTTATCCACACATCTGTCCCCGGCCTCGGAACCCCCGGCCTCACGTACCCCTCCCCACGCCGCGACCCCTGCCGCTCTGCCCGCGGGGCCCCTGCCGCCCCGCCCCGTACCCTTCCCGAACCCCATCACGTCTACACCCCGCGGTCAACACACGTCAACACGCGGACCTGACGCACATGCATCACGCAGCAGGTGAAGCTCCCGCAGAGTGGTGGAACTGGGTTTACTGCACCGTGTTCTGACCCAGTAATGCTTCCCATCTGTGGAGAACCTACCAAACGCTGCACACTGCACGTGTTGCCATGGAAACCACACGCCCAGAATTTTGCAGGTGCTTTCAAAGTTTCAGATCGACTCTGCAAGCTCGCATGCCCCCTGTGATGCGAATAGTTGAGTCACAGACCGGCCTTGCCCAAATCTTGGATCTGCCTGAAGAGTTCTGCATCAGCAGTACACGTCAGATCCTCACACACACAGATCCTCACACACACACACACACACACACACACACACACACACACACAAGTCCAAAATCTGCCAAATGGGTCAGACCCCAGTATCATTGGCCGGACTTGGTCCTCAAGACCCAGGTCCTGGACCCCCTTTGCCCCGGGGTGTCCTACCCGAGGGGTAGGTCCTTGCCCTTGACGCCCCCTCCTCCAGTACAAAACAATTCTGCGCCACCCAACCCCCCCCCCTTGACCCACAACATAGATCTGGCTCTGGTTCCAATCTCAGGTTCTGCAAACTCTTCCCACCTGGGCAAAAACTATTGCGCGGAACTTCATCTTGTTCCACGGCGTGCAGAGGGTTCCACTCCGAATGAAATCTCTCCAAGCTGAACGCTACAAGCCACATCATCCCCAACTGATGGAACAGCACGGCTGGAACCAACTCTGTGATAACGGGTTGCAACAAGCGAAGCTGTCAAAAAAACCCGATTCCACAAGACATGTTGAAAAGGGCAAAACACAACACCGGAAATTGAGTGAGAAGGGTGCGCTTCCGATTTGAGTCGATCCCAACAGGTGTAGAGAGCCCCTCACTCCGCGATGCGGAGAAACAAGAACAGCTGTCCGTCTTGACACGCGTCTCTGGTGCTGATGGCAGGGGCCACCTCGAATTCCTTCAAGTTACAAAGTATTTTGGGAGTGGAAATGCGAAACATTTTCCAACGTGGGGCGCGTGCCCCACACGCACACGAAAGTGATTGGAATAGACACGCCGACACCCGTGACACCGCGTGGAAAAAAAAAAACTTTCTTTTTTCCTGTGGTTGTTTTGATGCCCGTGACAATTGAGGCTTCGCTCCTCGATTGGGTGAAGAGGGAGCCGGGTCGACAGCTGCACCGGCGGGAGGGGGTCCGGCCCTGGCCGTCACTCCCTCACCTTCCGCCGCAGCTGACGCCATGCCCCCCGCCGGGAGCCCCGCTCCGTCCCTCCCGCCCTCCCCGGCCCCGGCTCCCTCCGCCTCTGCGGCCGCTGACGCCTCGCCCCCCGCCGCCGCTGCGCGCCCTCCCCCTGCAGCCGCTGCCCTACTCACCCCGGCCTCACCGTAACCCAAAACCCTGCAAAGTTCATGGGAAAATACCGCAGGTAGCGCGGTTCAGACTGAGAGATTCCACCTCTCAAATATGCTGCAGCAGAAGGAGGAGCGGCCGCGGTGTGTAGCTCGTAACACACGGTACTTTACTCACTCCAGTTTACCTGCCTCAGCCCGGGGTTCACAGTGCAGGTGTCACGTGATGCGCCAGTGTTCCAGTGAATGGGCAGGTCAATGAGCACTGGATCTATTCACAAGTCAATGGGTGTTGTGACCTGTGCAAGTCAATTGGCCCTGCCTTCCTACACAAGTCAATGGGTGCTGCATCCCTGTACAAGTCAATGGCTGCTGCATCCCTGCACAAGTCAATGGGTGCTGCATCCCTGCACAAGTCAATGGATGCTGCATCCCTGTACAATTCAATGGGTGCTGCATCCCTGCACAAGTCAATGGATGCTGGATCCCTGTACAAGTCAATGGCTGCTGCATCCCTGTACAAGTCAATGAGTGCTGCATCCCTGCACAAGTCAATGGGAGCTGCATCCCTGCACAAGTCAATGGGAGCTGCATCCCTGCACAAGTCAGTGGGTGTTGCAACCCTGCACAAGTCAATGGGAGCTGCATCCCTGCACAAGTCAATGGGTGCTGCATCCCTGCACAAGTCAATGGGTGTTGCATCCCTGCACATGTCAATGGGACCTCCAGCCCTGTACAAGTCAATGGCTGCTGCATCCCTGTACAAGTTAAAGGGAGCTGCATATCTGTGCAGGTACCAATAGGGAACTGCACCCCAATGCAAGTCAATGGGTGTTCCTTCCCTGTGTGAGTCAATGGGTGCTGCACCCCTGTACAAGTCAACGGGCCCTGCACCCCTGTGTCCCTGTTGGCGGGTGTTGGGTCTGGGAGTGGACGCCGCGGGTGACGCATGCGCTGTGAGCCGGGCTGACTCCACAGTTACCTGAGCCGTAGAGCGAGGCTTTGTGCTCCCCAGGTGAGGAAAGAGCCGCGCTCTTGTTGTGGAGAATAAATCACCGTCTGTTTGTGCTTCACCAGCGTGTTCAGCATGTCTGTCCGGAGTGGTGCCCCTGATCTGAGCGGTGTGTGTGTGTGTGTGTGTGTGTGTGTGTGTGTGTGGTTGTCTGCGTGGCAGGGTGTAAGTGGTGTGTGTGGCAGTGTGTTTGTACATTTGCCATGTGTGTGCGTAAGTGTGTTGTGTATGTGCACTTGCTGATGTGGTGTGTGTGTATACACGTATGTGTGTGTGAGTGTGACTGACCCATTCAAGCCCCACACCACCATCACCCCCCACACATACACACACCGATAGCTCGGTTTCCCCAGCTGTTTGACTTGCCGACTGAACCCGAGCCCCGAGCCCCCCCCCCAGCTGCAGAGCTCAGATACCCACAGCGTTTGAAGTGACGCATGTTCCCTTCCCACCCGACCCACACGCTGAAAGCTCGCGTCAACAGATTCAGCTGCTCGAGGAAGTGGATGACCTGCGAGCTGCGTCACACTGAAGAATTTTCCAATTTGTTGATCTCTGGCTGTTCTGCCATTTTGACTTTGAGGCAGTTGGACACTTTACGTCATTGACCGCGTGACACGGTGGACATTTGACCAGAGCTATAACTCCCTATCCTTACATCGCCACTGCCACCCGGAAACACGTGGTCTCTCCCCAACACGCACCTCTCTCCACACGTGGCCTTCAGCGCACGCGTTGCGAGATAAGACGACGATGATAACGCCTTCTGCAGGCACAAGAAACACGTGATAATAAACCTGCCCATCTGGAACAGGTCAAAGACTCGTCACATGTTACATCACCACGTGCGCTCAAGATGGAGGACTTTGGTCCTTCCCTCCCCGTGGGATCCAGGCCCATTGTTTGACCCTCGAAGCAAATCAATTGTTCCTCCAATCAACATTCAAAGAGGAACTTTTTCTGCAGGAAGCAAAACGAGGTCTAAAGAGCTCTGGTGTCTGGGGCCCCACCCCCAAGGGAAATTAAAACTGATTTGTTCCCCCGTCGCCAATTTGCGCGTTCTCAGGCACCATCTTTTCAATTTGCCCGTGCAATTTTACACCCCCAGAGGGGTCGCCCCCTCACCCCCTGGAGCACCCCTGGTAGAAACTGACATCCAGCCCATACTCCCCCGTCCAGATCATGGGAAGCTGTGTTGAAGTCCAGTGAGTTTTGGCGGGAAATGCAGAACGCATGCTCCACATGACCTGACCCTTCAGCTGTCAGAGGGCGGGAAACAGGCACCACTGGAGTCACGTGACCAGGTCAAGGGGAGAGGTGCGGAGGGTAGGCCCACCCACGCGCGGGATCTGTGAACACGCTGCAGACCTGTAGAACCTGCTCCCGCCATTCCTTCCCCCAGCTGGAATGCAGGGGTGGATCCAGGGTGTTTGTCTGGGGGTTCGGTCACCCGCACGCACCCGTTGACCTTTGACCCAAAACTTGACTGACAGTTGTTGACGCCTTGCGGATGCAGAGGTGGATCTGAAAGACGGAGCAAGGTCCACCGCCCCAAGTGCTGACGTAACCACACGGAACCCAACAGACCTGCCTGTCTCTCGGGGTTCCGAGTTGGTCGAGGGAGCCTGACGTCCAAGCGTGGACAAGGCAGAGACCTATCTGTTGAACATGCTCAGTGACTTCCTGTCCCCTCCACTCCCCTTCCTGTGTGAACACAGGGAGGGGGGACCCACGGTTGGATCACAAGCCCTGCAGACCTGACCTGCTGCACACGCACCATGGCCCTGCTTGTGTCTGTCAACACCCTCAGAGCCCTCCTCCACTTACTTCCGTCTGCCTTCCACTCCTCCCCTCACCCTACATTCCTTCCTTCCTTCCTCCCGCCCAGTGAGGTGGATGGATGGATGGGTGGGGATGTGGGTCAGACTTCCCGCGCGGTGTGAGGCTGTGATGGTGTTTCTTGTGTGTGCTGTAGACCCATGTTGCACACTGACGCACCCCAAGGACGTTGCATCAGTCAAACGTCGTGAGATTCACACTGCGTGTTCTTTTTTTAGTGATTTGCGGCACGGCCGGGCACCGGTCGAGCGCGAACACTATAGGCAGCCTCTTTCAAAAGTATGTCTGGAGCAGTTTCTCTATGAAAATGGTACTCAATTGTTGTGCATATTTGGTCTGTAGATTTGTTCTTGGTTGAGGATATGGTGCCAGAAAGAGTTTTTGTGAGAATGCAGTAACAAAAAGTTGGCTCCATGCCAACTCCAAAGTTTTTAGTCTTGTCTGGAACTGTTGACCTCAGGCGCAAATCACGCGAGGCCGGTGGGCCTATATTTTCTGCACAAGTCAATGTTCAATTCACACGAAGTTCTCTTTGCAAACTTCTCCCCTTTTGAGACATTTCCTTTTGTGAAAGGATGCGTCAATCCAGTGACAAGGGTCAACGACAACACGACTCCAGTACTTGACTGACAGGTTCTTTTCTCCTTCACCAACTGAAGCCAAGCTGAACACTGAATCTCGAGCTCAGTTCAAAACAGCCACGGAGAGGAGAGCCAAGAGTTCAACTCGGAAGTGAGAGTGAAAGGGCTCTTTCTTCCCTCCTCCATCTGTTTAACCCGCTCGCGGGGTCTCAACGGCTGGTCGAGCCCGGTTCACCACGCATGCGTCATGCGTTGCGTCTTTTAACACGTGACATCAACGTCCATTGGCTGGTGCAGAGACGCAGTGCATGAGGCACTCCGGTGCAACGCAGCGTCCAGTCTCGCACCACACATCTACGTATTCAAGCCAGTTGCTCGGTGACAAAATGAAATACTGTGACAGAGACGCGACACCAATGGACTCGACACACTCCTGGACGAGCCAACGTGAAACAAGGCCCACAGACGTGGATAAGCGCACAACGCTGACGTCATTTCTTGACGTGAGCAAGCGACGACGTAACGCCCTTTGACGCAGGGACGCGAGGCGAGGCGTGGCGCGTCTGGTGCGAAACCGCCCCCAAGAGACGCCCACACGACACAACGCAGCGCCCGGGGACGCAACGCGTGACGCCGCAACACGTGACGCACGCAGCGTGAACCACGTGGGAATCAGCTGACGTCCCGTCCTTCAGATGTCCTCGCTCCCTGGATCGCCTGACTGAGAGAAAGAGCGAGCGACCCGACCTTGGCTCGTTACGAAGATTCAGCTAAAATTAGAGCGAGTATCAAGCGATGCAGCGCCTTCTGCCCAAACAGTTACTGTGCACCTGTGAAAACCCGCGGCCAAACCGGATGTGGTTTCTCCGGCACGTTCCGGACAAATCGGGTAATTTTAACGTTGAAATGGGTTGAAATGTACTCAGTTCTGAGGAGGAAGTACACTTGACTGGCTGATGTGTACTCGTTCATTGCGAGATAGATAAAACATACGGAGATAGGGCGTCCGGGGCTGGGGGGGGGGGGTTCACGCTTGATGCGTCACGCGCTGCGTCCTTTGCGCGCGGCAATGGACGCTGGGACAGAGCACCGCACGCTGGAAGTGTCGTGTGCTGCGCCCCTGTGTACGTCAGCGTACGCTGCTTGCGACCGTTGAACAGGGACGCAGGGTCTGACGTCACCACTGTGCGACGCAGCGACTGACGCAGAGACGCTGCCTCCAGTACATGACGCAACGTCCACTGACGTACACAGGGACGCCACGTGTGACGCATATAGTGTGCGACGCAATGTCTGAAGTCACACAGGGGACGCAACACACGTGACGCATCCCGTGCGAAAGGGGCCTTGGAACCTCGCAACGCGTGACGCAAACGACGTGAAGCGAGCAAAACGCACCTCACCCGGTGTGAAGCGGGCGCGGAACGTACCTAGTACAAACCGCCCTCGCGAGGTGGGGTAATTAACGTGAAGTGACTTCCCAGTCGTCGAGAGGTACTCCAAGTATGCAGTACTCGTAGTGTTGAGGCACTCCGCAAGTATTCGAGTACTCACGTACCGGGACTGGGGTTTGTGTGTGTGTGTGTGCGTGTGTGTGCCACTGCGTGTGTGTGTGCGACTGTGTTCGATGGACCACAAAACAGCTTCGCAATTGTGGGGGGCCGCGGGAAACTGACCACGTCAAAACTATTTGTTGGGGTAACGGTTCGCGTGACAGCAATCAGGTGGACATCAGGTCAACAGAAACAAAATTGTTCAGTTGACCAAGTTGTTCACGTGGGGATCACCCCTCCCCCCCCCACCCCTACCTCCGTCACCTCACACTCGCTTGACCAGATTTCACCACGCCAGGTGTGGTGAGAGACTGGGGCCCTTGTCCCGCTGCACCTGGCCCCTCGTCCTGTCACCTCAGGACCCCGCTCCGTGTCGTCGTCTTGTTGCCAGAGTCAATGTTGACTTGAGCTAGATTCTGCTCTCTCTTTCTTCTTCTGCTCAATGTTCAACTCAAACTCTGTCAGGCCAGGTTCACATGTGAAACGTCATGCACGCATTGTGACAACTGTTGGGCCAGGTTGACGTCAGGAATGTCACGCATTGGGATTACCCTGCTTTCAGTCAAGGGATTCGTGCAGTGTCAACGTCAATTCGGTTTGTCCAGTATGGCCTGGAGGAGCAAAACATTGCTGTGGAAGTGCGCAAAGACGTGTCACGTGACTCAGACATCGCTTTTGAGTCGCCACTGATGACGCGTGCTGCCCAATCTGCATGGACGCAGTGCCTGTTGACACCCAGGACAGGGACGCGACGCGTGACGCACCCAGGGCAGAACGTGACCCTGCTGAACCCATGGTGACTACGTTGCCACGCAACGCACGACGCGTCTTGTGTGAGACAAAACAACGACGCAACGTCTTTTGACGTGAACAGTGACGCAACGCGCGACGCACAACTGGACGTAACGCGCCAAGCGTCCGGTGCGCCAAAAGCGACGACGCAGCGTCCACAGAGTGACGCACCCAGCGTGACGCGCCCCGAACCACAACAACAACAGACTTCAGTCTTGTGTAGCTCTGCTCTCAAGGGCCTGTGACCGACTTCCGAGCTCTTTTTTTTCGGGGGACACACACGTAGTAAGTTACTGTCGTGGAGTCAAAGCAATGGGGAAAGATAGCATCCACTCGTTCACTGATAACCTCGTGGCTCAACAACCCTGATAAGAGCCTCAATAAAAAGACAATAGAGATAAGAGAACAACACGTAACGTTTTCACAGTCAGCGCAACGATTCTTGAGATCTTCAACTGGCGGTGACGTCGACGTTACTCTGCTCCCCACCTCTTTGTCCTTGACCAAGGCCCAGTTGAACGCAAAACTGTGATTGCAATACACGCGCTGCTGCATCAGCACAACACGCGCCACAGGAAACCATCTTTTCCCCTTGGGCTTTGCCGTGTATAGAAAAACGCATTTGATTCTAAATATGGAAGGAAGCTGTGTGTGCAGCAGCAGTGGCCTCCGTTTCCCGCACGTAGACCCAGATTTTCTCTGCGTCGCGGATAAGCGAGTTCTGAGCCCAGGATTTGTTGGGAATGGCGGGGCACGTCGGGTGCGTCGTGCGTTACGTTGCGTCACGCGACGCCAAGATGACGTCACATCGGCGTCAAGCGTCACTGCTGTAGTCTGTGAACAAAGTCCCGTTTTATCGCTCATTGAACAGAGGAATGCATTTCGCATTGGGCACGTCGTGCGTCGCGTTGCGTCCGTGCCCACGCTCACGCGTCGCTATGAAACAAGCGTCGACGCAGCGTCACGCGACAGAGAACGCCAAGGCACGACGCCTTCAGCGTGGGTCAGGCTGCTGGCGGCGCTCTCAACTCTGGCGGGCGCTGCAGGGGACGCACAAGGCGTTCAGCATGGCGACGCAACGCTCGACGCCATGACGCGTCCAGCGCGCAACGCTCGACGCACGAGGCGTCCGGCGTGCATCAGCCCTGAGCACAGCGCTCTAAGCCCCAGTACTCGGAGAGAAGGCGGCAGCGGAATGGAAGAATCAAATCCGCTGTCAGATTTCATGAGGGATGGCGCTGCCGGACGAGGAAGCGCTGCGCCTGCGCCGGCGTCGCGGAGGAATCTATCGGATCTATTTTTCAACCCCAATCTCGGCTCATGTGGGGGGGGGGTGGCGCTTCTCACTGGACGCGTTTGCTGCGTCTTGATGGATGCAGCACACACACACGCACACACACGCACACACACACGCACACACACACACACTTTGCCCACAGTACGACTCTCCTCCCAGTACAGCCCCCCGTCCCTCGGGTCCACAGTGATAAAACTGATATCAGCCCCTCCAGACTTCCTCTCCACAAGTACAAACAGCAGTACATGTACTTGGACTCAACATGTCTGTCAACGCTTTCACAGTACACCACTCTACTCTGCGTGTTCACTGGGGCATCGTTCTCAATCAAATGAAAGGCCTGCGACGAACAACCTTCCACCGAACAGGCCAATTTGATGGAAAGGTATTTTGGTTGAAAAGGCAAAAATGGAGCAAAACCTTTCAATTGAGAAACGTCCAATCTGAGGTACATCCCGCATCAGTTGACACCAAAATGACGTTATAATGAGCGTTTTGGATGGAGGGTGTTTTGACAGCGTGGTTGAGGACACACACGCTATTGTTCCTGAGACACCAACAGTCTCTCTCTCTCTCTCAGAGGAGACGAGGCAGACATGTTGATATTTCTAATGGAAGGGATTTTGGCTGCGAAGCCTGGTTCACACTGAATGCGTCACGTGAGGTACGTTGCGCTGCGTCTTACGTCGGTTGCCTTGCGTCCTTGTACGTGCTGACGTCAATCGACGGTGCACCCATCTCATGGTATACATCATTGGTTGTGCCAATGCCACGTGTGGTTGGTCACCATGACTACGTGGACACGTCAATGGGCTCCACGTCAACCCAGCCGAGCAGCCCCCACGTCACGTGACGTCACGTGACGCACCCAGCATGAGTCTGGCCTTGAAAACATTTTTTCTTTCCCAGAATGCCCCTGCCTCTCCTCCCCACACCCACCCACTTCACCTCCTTTCTTCCATTCACCTCCAGAAAATTTGCACTTTTGCAGAATAAAGCAGCCCAGCGCGTGTACCTCTCTTTCCCTGTGTACTTTCAACAGAAGAGAAGGTCAGACTGCCTGCAGTGAGGAAATGTACACCTCAGTGCACTTAACACGACATCTCAATACACCTCTCCTGTGACGGTTTTTCTCAAAGCCCTGTACTTTAGATTCGGGGGTCGTGTTTAGGAGTTACAGCCCGGGGGGTGACCAGGGTCCCGGGCTGCAGTAGAGATCACGGCCTCAGCCGCCCTGCTCCGCGCTGGGTACGCCACGTGACTACGTAGGGCACTGCTTCACACTGCAGGCGTCACGAAAATGGGCGTTGTGTCGTTTACACTGTTGCGTTAAACGCGGTGTGACTGCAGGGCAATGGGCGCTGCGTCGCAAAGAGTCTGTTTTACGTTGGTTGCGTCACGCGTGCACGTCATTGCGTGTCGCGCCTGTTGTACTGGTTGCGTCATTCGCTGTGTAAGTACGCAGCTCAAAAGGCGTTGCGTCGCAAAGGCTCTGACTTGTACAAGGGACTCAATGCCTGACGCGTCCAGCGCGAAACGAGCCTTGTGTGCCAGTCCTCTCTGAGGCTCGACGAACGTGCCTGCAGATTCCTCCAATGCCGCCCACACGAGGAATCCGCAGACACGAACACGCACACGCATGCGCACTGAATCAGAACTGGGCGTGTTCGAATTCGCCCAATTTGAACACGGCTGCCCTCGAGGTCCTCTTGAATTGACTGGCTGGTGCCACAACTGTCAAACACCAATGGGATATCCGCCCCCAAAATCTGGAGTCCGTGTCAAGTGTACGCAGCCAGTGCACCATCTTTTGGGTCAGTTCACGCAAACCGGAAACACGTGTTTGGCAGAACCACGTGTATCCGGTGGTGCAGGGTCCCTGAGGACCAGCCCCGGGCTCCAGGGAGCGCTGCTCACGCATTGGCTGCGTCTCCCAATTGACACATGTGGGTCAATACGATGCTGATTCAGACCCACTGATTCTCGGTAACCCGTCACGGAAATAGCTCTGTGTGTTGTTCCATGTCCATGGGGGAGGGAGGCGCGTGGCACTGTGGAGAGAGGCAGGCGTGATTCCTTCTGCAGCTCCGACTATGGACGCATCTACAGGCGTCAGGACCTGCAGAGCTCCACTGCAAAGACCCTGAGGCCAGGTTGACAGTGGATGCGTTGAAAGACGTGACGCCACTGCATTTTTCTGCATGTTGTACGCGGCCCTGTGTCCCTCCATTGGCTTTTCTTTGAGTGATTCAGAGCTTGTTCAGAGCAACCCTGTAAAAGTCAATAGGTGCTGCGGTACAGGCAGACGCCAGTTGCGGTTTGCTGGTGTGTGTGTGTTTGTGTGTGTGTGTGTGTGTGTGTGTGTGTGTGTGTGTGTGTGGCTCTGGTCAGCACACACACGCACACACACACACACACACACACACACAAACACTGTTGTACACACGGACGCATCTCCACACATCCAGTGTGAACCACACCTCAGTGGACGTCCCACCCTCACAGGGACACAACACGTAACGCATCCAGTGCGCACTGGCCCTGAGTCTCTCCACACAAACCAACACTCAAATCTCTGGTGTGAGGAAACGGCTCCAATGCGCACGATTCACACGCACGTAGCACTTCACCTCACACAGAACCAGAGCCATAAAACCACGAGTATGCTCCACACCTACAATATCACATTCCTTCCCCTCTTGTGCTCAACTCTCCCGTGTCAAAGGGACTCATTCACTCAGATCTACAAACACGTTATAATCTCACAGGACGATCCAAAATTTTGCTGGAGGGGGCACCCCCCCTCACCCCGGCAGTGGTAGGGGGTCGCAGACGATTTAAATTTGACATGGGGAAAATAAAATTTGCACCTGGCGGGGTGAAAATAAGGGGGAGAACAAATTTTGCCGGAGGGTCATGGGGCTCATGACCTCTGAATCACGTGACAATACTGAATTCAAGGGGGGGGGCAAAGAAGGCATATTTGACCAGGGACGCCCTGCTGTGTCCGGCACTGCCATTTCTGGTAGCGGGCGGCGCGCGGCGGCGGGGCCGCGCGGGGGGGGGGCGGGGCGCGGCGGGGGGGGGGGGCGGCGGGGGGGGGGGGGGGGGGGGGGCGGGCGGGCGGGCCGCGGCCCGGCGGCCCCCCCCCCCCCCCCCCCCCCCCCGGGACGGAGGGACGGACGGACGGACGGAC
>JAAUXT010093019.1_pt1 | contig 12268 bp, 10 predicted proteins | sample 7278171 | NCBI WGS metagenome assembly JAAUXT01 (sample SAMN14350112, study PRJNA611818) | marine sediment metagenome | isolation source: surface marine sediment (1.8m) | place: French Polynesia: Moorea | collected 2018-08
CACAGTTGAGCGCATTCTTTGTGTGCAACAAAAGAATTGCGCAAGCCAATTGCTTCTCTACGAGTGGACAAAACATGATGAAGGACACTTTGACTTGAAAGATCCTCGTATGTGGGGGTGTTTCCGGGTGTATTTTCAGTGAACCCGTGAGGTGAGTACTGCATCGAGAGCAACGTGAGTTTTTGGACCCAAGCGACCCCCGCAATGACACGATGCAATTTTCCATTCGAATCTTTTTGTCAAACAGTTTCGAAACGAAACGAACTGGGATGTAGCCAGACGGGAGCCAGACGCGTGTATTTTTTGTCAATCGAGGTGACGCTTACGCGTTTCATGTGTTGGCGTTCAAGTGTTACACACATGCAGAAAGAATTTTCGGGTCTGCCTGAAAGACCAGGTCGGAGTCAAAACCCCAAACGTGTGTCGAAGAAAGGAAGTTCTTGTGTTCGCTCTGTCACCTTCGCAACGCGACCAGCGGCACAGCAAAGGCAATGTGGAGGTCCATCAAATGATCACGAGTTCTTTTTCAGGCGATCAGGTGATCGGTCACTCCCGGAAGTGTCACCATGGCGACAGCGAGCGGGACACGTGATCAGCTGAGCGACCAACAGATCGCCGAGCTGGCCTCGGAGATCACCGCAACCCACATGGAGACGATTGCAGCCGTGTACCTGGGTCTGGAGGACGTTCTGATCAAGGACCTACGGGAACAGTGCGGAACAAACGTCGAGAGGTTCAAAAGAGACATTCTGCACAGGTGGAAGAACAAGAATTCGAACCGCCGTGACCAAGCCATGGTATGTAACAAAGGACCAGAAACAGTTGGCAAGACCGAAGGAATCACGCGACTTTGAAAACAGGTGTTTCTTGAAAGTTAGTTTTGGTTTGCTGGAGTGGAAACACTGAAATTTCATCACCCTGCTTACCCTCACTTTGCATGCACGTACTTCAGGCTCTGGCGTCGCTCCTGTTCTACGCTGCGGAGAAGCAGGGGCTGCTCGACCCCGACGCGGTGGAGCGGGTCCTGGACGTCTCGCCCGCCGAGGCGGCCGTGCGGTTGGCGCGGGGCGCCGGGTACGAGATGGCAGCGGCGCCATCCCCAAGTACGTCAAAACTCACGTTCAGGGCTGACACACCGCGACACCACAACAAAGACAAGACAAAAACTCGAAGAACAAAAGAACAAAGACGCAGCAAGTTGCGCTTTCCTTCACTGAAAACATGAAACAAGCCGAAGGGAAACTACCGTTTCCATTGTTCTTCCACGACGAAACCTTGAATGGCTCTGATATTATACTTTCAGTGAGTGAGGTTGATTTTCTGCGCATGGCTGAGGAAATCCAGGAGTGCACAGAGGAGCGAACCCGTTTCGAGCTCAAGCCCTGGATGAACAATTCGCTCAAGGACATGGACTCCTACTGCGAACTGACTTTGGAGAAATCTGAAACATGTGAACCTGTCAGCAGCTACGTTCAGGTCTTTCAGGACCACAAAGGACGCAAAGGGGCCTCCAAAAGGATTCTGATCAAGGGAAACCCGGGAATGGGGAAAACGACACTGGTGAAAAAGATCACTTCAGATTGGGTCGAAGGTGAAATGGAGGTGCTTCGCAGGTTTGACGTTCTGTTTTTCTTGTCTCTGAAGGAAGCCGAGAAAGGCTTGTCCATTGAGGAGGCGATTTGCAGAGACAATGATTTCCTGGAAGGTTTGGATATCTCCGCTGAGAACGTCAGGTCGATTCTTGAAGGTTTCGGACCCAGGTGCCTCTTGATCCTGGACGGTCTGGATGAGTACCTTCTGGATCCAGAAAAGCAGCCATTGGGCAACAACTTTGACGTTGGCAAAGTCCTTACGGGTCGCAGGCTGAGGCGTTGCAATATTATCCTGACCACCAGGCCCCACTGCATCAATGATGACATCAAAAAGAAATTCCAAACGGTCGTCAAAGTGAATGGCTTCTCTGAGGCTGAGGCTGCCAAATTTGCAGAGAAAGTTCTTCTGAACAAGAGCAAAATCCCAGACGTCATCAATTTCAGTCGTTTGAAGGAGGGTGAGGTTGAAGACTTCGCCCTGCACAGGAATCCTATCCTGCTCTCCATCCTCTGTTGCTTGGCTGATGACAACAAGATCGATTTGAAAGCTTCGCCCGACCAGTATGTTTACAGTGAGATCTACGCCATGATGGTGATGTACATGTACGCAAAGTACATGCAACAGCAGGGAAAGACATTCTACACTGAAAAGAGAGAACATCTTCTGGCGTCTTTGGCGGAGACTTTGATGTTGGTTGGGAGCTTGGCCTGGGACACGCTGAAATCTGGAAATCCACATTTCTTAGAGAGTGAAGTCAGGAGGGAAGTTGGGGATGGGGCCTTTGCGTTAGGACTCCTGTCAGGGGATCACGAGATCCGAAGCTCCCACCCTTGTGTAGACACGGCCATTGCATGGCCTCACAAGACCATCCAAGAGTTTTACGGGTCTTTCTTCTACGTCTTGATGGTCCACGAGGGTCTGCGAGGAAAACTGATAGGACGTGAAGATGAACCCAAATTTATGCAAACAGGGCTCTTTGGCCATTTTTGCAACTGGCTGGCAGAGAAGTCAGAAGACTACTTCCCTTGCCTGAAGGGTACAAGGCTGCCAGGGAGGCCTCTGGCGCAGGCAGAATTTCAGGGTCCAGTCCCTTCTATGGAGCGCGACGACGAGTACGAGTTCGTAGCAGAAGGGTCTGATCGTCCTGAGCCCGCTCTTACTGATCTGCACCTCATAGAATGCTCGGAGGACATCACCAGCGCTGGTGTTTTGCAAAAGTTGGGCACTCATTTGGGTGTTCCGCACTCTAGGATTCAAGCAGGTCTATATGACAATCGCCTCCTCACTGACGCAGCATATGAGGCCTTGCATCAATGGCGGCGCACTGATACTAAAGCCTACACTGAGCTGCGGGGCGCGCTGATGAGGGCAGGGCAGAGGTTCTGGATCGAGATCATTAGCTCTTGCATTTAGCACAGGTTTGGGGGTGCGTAAGCCTTGAGGAAAACCCAAACTCTTCAATTTGTCTTGTGAAAGGCAAACGTGATACATACTCGTATGCGGCACAAAGAAGGGGTTTATTCCCATTGTTGTGCATCAGGGAGCCCACGCTCGTACGCCCCGTGGATTTTCGGAGGAGATGCTCTGTCGGCTTTTTGTGCATGTTGTTGATGTTCGTTTGGGTTTCAACGGTTGGTGAACAACAAAGGACGTTTGTTTTATTCGTTGGACAAATAAGCAAAGATTTGTTTCCATCTGTAGCTCTTCCAACGTGCGTCCAAAGAAATGAACGCCTTTTCCGAGTGTCGGGGAAGTTGATTTTTATGGAAATCTTTGGGCTTGGTTTTCATTCGTAGCGAGAAGGCGACTTGTGTTCAGGTGCATTTGAGATCGTTAGAGTCTACCGATCATCAGAAAATAGAAATGTAACACCTGCGAAAGTTTTTGAGTCTTCCTGCATGTGTGCCAAGTCTGATCCCAAACGGATCAAAACAGCTCAGTTCGATCGCAAATGTTCATTACTGTTCCATTGATTTTCGTTCCTTTCACATCTTTTGTTTGCAAAGTGTTTTCACGTTTGTTTTCTTGAGAGTTGCACGATAATCATCGTGCCATGGTGCTCGCTGTGTCCCAGATGAAATAAAATGTGTTTCCCATAAGATATCTCTCGTCTTTGTTGTCATTGTGCATTTCCAGGTGTCAATCCTTTTGGGTTCGACCCACTCGAGCGCGTTTCATTTTTCGTCAGACTGAATGAAATCAAAACGACACGAAACTTTTTGAAAAGAAGGCCTTCGAAAACACATTGTGCATTTGGTGTTGCAAAGTGAAAGGTGTTTGTGAGGAGGATGGGGGTGGGGGTGGGTGCAGGTTACACTTGGCGCGTCAGAGGTGACATGTCAATTGAGATGTTACTGCAGCTGGTGAGGTTTCCCTGCACGAAACGTGAGGATGACGATACGTACGGTGGACGTGAGGGAGAGATTACGCGAGCCCAGTCTGTCCGTATGCAAAGTTTCGGATCACACTTGGGTTAGCTGTCTCAAATCTTCACAATGTCGCACGACAGGGAAGTTACCTCGACAGGTCCTCACACTTTTGAGGATTTACGTTTGCTTCGTTTACTGACGTGAAATTCTGAATTTTTCAAATGAACATTTCGTGAACATTCACAGCGACATTTCTATTGGCCGAACATGACGTTCTTCGTGTGTGGTTTTGTGTTTTTACTCTGGAACCAGGTGAGAGAAACGACAGGGGACAGGTTCGTTGGACATTTCCTCTCATCGAAAGACATGTTCCACGACACAAACAAACCGTGGCTGAAATACGCTGAAGCCTTGATGGCGTCCGCCCACAAACATCACAGGCAGCATCAACATTTTTTATCTTACAAACTTTACCAACTCAGGTTTGTGTGCAAGAAGAAAATGATAATTTCTGTCAACAGCCGTAGAAAGAAGCATTGTCATTGGACTGTTTGTCCTACAAAACTGATTTGGGACAAAGTTCCTGGTAACTGCAAAGAGCAGCCGTTAGCCGGAGAGAAAAATGTGACACTTCCGATTGGGAGACTAACAAGTGCCTTTTATGAACATTTTCCATGCAATGGAGAGGAACTTTGGGCTCGAGCTCAGTGGTATGGACCACCATGGCGACGCTTTGCGAGGGTCTACTGTTCTAGCAAAGAAATTGACAGGTTTCTGTTCACATTCAATCTGGACGCACAGCTTTCAGTAAATTTGACTCTTCACACTGTGCTGTTTTTACCACTGAGACATAAAGATAGAAAATTTTGTGGAAAGGCAAAAGTCACTGTCTCTGGATCTGGCAACGTAAATGAGATGGTGTTTTGTGGACAAATGTCAAATTTCAATGTTTACCCAATTTGGCAGAAATTTCAGGTTTCTCTGAATATTTTGCATTGTGGTGCACACAAATTCAACTCAACTTTCATGATGGTTGCAAAAGGAAATATTTTCAGTGCTGAGGGGAAAGTCACAGCTCAGGTTGTTGTTCTTCAGGCACCAGAAAGACTGTCAGTTTCTGTCCATAAGTTTGTCATTCAAACAGTAAAAATTTACAGATTAATTCTTGATGTTTTCATGAAAAACCACACAGTGTTTGATGGTCCTGACTTGTCCAATAAAATCCTTGTGCCATCCAAAGGAAGATTTGCTGTATCTACATTCCAATGTCTTTTACTTGTTCTTGAGCGATTTCCAGAAGTAAATCAGGGCATAAAATTTGCATCAAGGAATCATTCACACAATATTACAAATTTGGTGGAGAAAACTGGCACAGTTTTGTTTCTACCAGGGCCTGGATGTGGGGAGCAGATGTGTGTGGCATCCTTCACCACAGACACAGCGCTACATGTGAATTTGACAGTGACAAGTTTTGTATCTGAGGGGCCAGAAGATTACACCTGCAAGTATGGAGGCTTCTTTTTGCTTCAAGGAACAGACATCAGCCACAATGTGAGTGCAACATTTTGCTGGAGAAGGGACAATGATGTCAAGCTGAGTCAAAGTTTCTATTCACAGAAAGCTTCCCTTTCCTTCTTCTTGTTCTGGTATCAGCCACAAGCCACAATCACAGTTTCTTTCATTGTGTTACACACAAGTTGCAGCTTCATTCTTTCTGATCTGTGTGACGATGATAATGCAGAAAATACACTTAAATCCATGTTTGTATCTCTTTTCTCTCCTGATGTTGACAAAAGAAAATCCAGTGAGTGCATGATTTTTGAAACAAGGGAGAAAACAGACTGCTTTCTCAAAATTCTAATTTATCCACTGCTGTTGAAGGTTCCAAGTTTGCCCTTTGAGAGCAGCCTGATAGTAAAAGGTTCCTCCTTCCAAAGATTCCGCACACCAGAAAACAAAGATTGCATGTATGGGTGCAAGAACACACTGGGAGTGGCGCACATTCACGTGAGAGATCCACGTCCCATCTTCAGCTGCAGATTTTATGGGAATCAGAACAGAGATTTCTACTTCAATGGAAAGGTGACCAATGTCCATTCACTCAAAAGATTTGAACTTTATGTGCAGTGGGGATTTTACTTTCATGGCTGGGTGGAGGTCAAAGTGGAGTTGAGGACCTTGAAGAATCTCAGCCCTGGAGACACATCACCTTTTGTTCCAGCAGTGATGGTATTGTCCAGTTTCTGACAAGTTTCTTTGCTTTTGCTGTGGTTCCTTTTCCCTGATATTCTGTGCATTTCTGACTTCTTTGGAAGTTGGTTCAGATGTCCAAGTATTGTCTTGTTTTTCAGAGAAAAGACCCATTTGGAAGAGTGAAATTTTATCAAGTGGAGGACTCCACTCAAAATGTGCTTCTGGTCAAACTCCAAGTGAAGCAGAAGGTCCTTCTGTACATTCACGGCAGGGTCTCCATGGAAACGGAATTCCACGCCGTGCGGCGGCGTCGCTACTTCAGCCTGCAGGGAAAGATGTATTGTATGACAGCCGAGGTGGTTCCGCAAAACTTCAGCGTGTTGTGGTTTCGGGAGAACTACAGGCGTTTTGAGCATTTTGTGGGCAGAAAACCACACAAGTGTCACGCGGAATATCTGGTGGAATCGGGCAAAGAATGCTGGAACTTTTCTTCGTTCGAAACCACCACGACAAAACACATTCAATACTTCATTTCGTTCCAGCGAATATTCCGCAAGCCCCGACGCAGACGGTTTCTAGGCACCCCAACGCAGTGGTTGTTGTATGTGGAGGATGCAAAGCAGAAATTTTTCTCAAGCTTATTCTCATTTTCTTGGAAACAAGCTGCCAAGATCTGCGTGGAAGCAGGAGGGAACTTGCCTGACTTCAGCAGTAGGGAGGAACTGGAGGTGCTTCTGGCCTTGACCAAGCTGGCTGACCTGACAGATGGCCTTGTGTTCAGTGAAGCTCTTTATGTTGGACTTTCATGGAGGCAAAAGAAAAATGGATCCCTGGTAAGTTCACTTTTTTGTGCTGGATGCACAGGGCAACCAAGCTTGAGGCACCCCTCCTAAAAATTTGCTTGCACACAGGTCTTTGCTTGTTCTTTCTCACTGAACTGAATCTGGAAAGTTTGAATCAAATTTAAATTCAACAGGGACGGTTCCTGTGGCAGGATTCCAAACCTCTTTCATTCCAAAGGTTTGAAAATGTGAACTTTGGACAAGAACATGTTGCCCAGTATTTAAACCGTGGTGCGTTTGAGCGACAAAATTTGACGCAGATGAAGGAAGCGGCGCTGAAGACCCAGTATCCCTCAGTGGAGCACAATCACTTCTGCACTGTGATGCTGATGATAAACCTCGCAGAGCCAGAGTGGCTCAACATCAAGTGTGGAGAAACTCTGCTGCAACAGATAACATGCAAAATGAGCTACCCACCCCAACAAAAGAACAACCAATCACATGTGAGCAACAAGCTGATGAAAAGGAGATTCATGTGTTCTAGAAGACACATTTTGAAGAACAGGAAATGTTACTCATTTGTGTGGCATGCCAAGAGTACTTTGTGCCATTTGCAGGATCCAGTTTTGAAACATCAAAACCTGGATTCACCACAATACTTTCAGTTTCTGTTTGATGGCATGAAAAGCAAATTTCCACCTATCCTGGGAATTGTGTGGAACAACTGCTCATTGGTGCAGAAATATCATTATGAGAAACATCTCACAGTCTTTGACTTTCGCAACACAACAATTCCTACAATTCTGGCTGCAGGATTTGTACATTTTGTTTTTGAAACAAACAGAATTACCTCCACACCAGTTGTTATGATGTGCAGGAGTGGAACATACATTTTGTTTGAAAAAAGATGCAATGGTCATTCAGATTGTCCTTCAGATAACTCTGATGAAATTTTTTGCAATTGCAATCAAACAGAGAAGGACACAACAGAGAGACAGTGCAGGCACTTGAAAACAAAAAGAAGTTTTTCTTGTGGTCCGTTTTTCTACATGACACGTGACAACGTGTGTGTGCAATTTGTTGGCCATCATCAGACCACACATGCTAAAAGCACAAAGCAGGTCATTTGCTCGTACTTTGAAAAGAGTCGCAATGAAATGTCTGGCCCTCAAATCATGACTGACACAAGTTTATGTGGTGAGCTGAACCAAGTGCACTGTGGAGCTGAAGATTCACAGTGTTTCCAAATCAATGAAATGTGCACTTTCACATTAAACAAATGTTTCGAACTTGAACCATGCAAAAATGGGGGTCATTTGGAAAATTGTACATTATTTGAATGCAATGCACATTTCAAGTGTGAAGCTTTTTATTGTATCCCCTGGGAATATGTTTGCGATGACAAAAGAGATTGCCCGTCTGGGGATGATGAAATGTTTGGCCTTGTCTGTGAAGGTTTGTGTACCCACATGTACAAGTGCCAAAACACACAAACCACATGCATTCACTTGGGAAACCTTTGTGACTCCCAGCAAAACTGTCCCTTCAATGACGATGAACTTTACTGCAAATTGCACCTTTCAATTTGTCCATTCAACTGTTTCTGCCTTGGATTTGCTGTCAGCTGTCTTCAGGTGGAATTTCATTTTGAATCACAAAGCCAGTCTTTTGTGTCAATTCATGTGGCCAACTCTAAATTACGGAACATTCAACTGTTGTCAAATCATTTTCCAATGCTTTTCTTCTTGCACATTGTGCATTGTGACCTTGTTGATGTTTGTCTTTCTTCCTTCCCACATGAACTTATTCATGTTGATTTTTCCTACAATTTGGTTTCTTGTCTCGTACAAAGTTGTTTTGAGTCACTTCCCTCATTGACAGAAATCTTTTTGATGAACAACAGAATAAATCACGTTGAACATCATTCATTTGCAAACCTGCAACATTTGCAATTGCTGAGCCTGTCTGGCAATCCATTGACAACTTTCACACACAAATTTTTCCACAACTGTCCTCTCAAAGCAATTCAAATCCTCAACATCAGTTTTCCTTGCATTGAAATTGAGGATGAAGAATTTGTTCAGCTAAATGCTCTGTTCACAGAATTTTACCAGATTTGCTGCGCGGTTCGATCTGCAGTGACATGTACTGCCAAAAGAGCTTGGTATCAATCATGCTCTGATTTGTTACCACACAAATTAACTGGACATGCTTTTGTGACAATATGTGTTTTGTGTTTTGCTCTGAATGTGGTCTCTGTCATTAGCCAAGCCCTGACATTTACACAAAACAAGGCATTTTCTGTCAGTGTGATTTCTATAAATATTGGAGATGTCCTTTGCTCAATCTTCCTGGCAACAATCAGAATGGCACATTTGTTTTTCAGTGGAACATTTGTTGTTCATGAAACCATGTGGAGGTCAGGAGCTGGCTGCATTTTTGCCTTTTCTGTACTTCTTTTGTTCAGCATTGGAACTCCACTGCTGTTGTTATTTTTGTCTTTGTCAAGACTCATGGTTGTGCTTCATCCATTTGACACTCATTTCAAGAGACCAAACTTTGTTTGTAAGAGCCTTGCCTGCTTGACTGGATTGTCATGTCTGGTGACCATAACAACAGGTCTGTATGTGAAACTGCAGGCCCAAGGCATACCAAGTTTTCTGTGTTTGCCATTTGAAGATTTCACTGACAGTCTCTTCATCACTAAAGCTGTGACACATTTTGTAGCCATCACTCAGATCTTGTGCTCTGCAGCAATGATTGTCATTCACACCCTACTGGCATACAATGTCAAAAAATCTACAAAGAACATCAGAACATCAAAGTCCAGTGATAACTCTTTTTGGGCACTTCTGTCACAGCTTGGTGTCTTCACAGTTTTCAACCTTGTGTGTTGGTGGACCACAAACAGTGTATTTATCAGCACATCCTTCATGAGCAGGTATCCTGCAGAACTGCTCATCTGGACCACAGTGGCAGTGATGCCTCTCGAATCCATCGCAAATCCCCTGATTCTGCTGGTTGTTTTGGTGAGAAAAACATTTTGCCTGACATGATCTCAATCTCATGTTTCTTCCAACTTGACCGTTCTGCTTTCATCATTGTTGAGGGAACAAATGTCTTGTGTTCTAAGCAGCGGAACAACTGTTCTGAGACCAAAAATATTGTCTTCGCCTATTCGCTGCACTCCCAGGGCACGTCCTTAATTGTGACGTTGAAGTCAGTGAAGTGAGACTGCTGCGTTGTTCTCAAAGATGAATGATCTGTTTGCTTTGGAGCACCACCTGTTTGCCATAAAAAGACAGCCATCACCTAGTGCACAGAACTGAACATATTGAAAGTCGTACGCCCCAGAAATGGGCTCGGCGAAAATTTTGTGGGGAGAAATTGGGTGAGAGAAAATGTGTTTCTTTGAACCAAAGAGTCGAGGACTTCTGGGTACAGGTGATGATAAACATTGTGACATGGAGGGACACTGTGCTGTCCATGTGCTTTCTGTTGTCACATGCATCCCACTTGGGATCGAGGCCAGTGATGTGAGGGTTCCCCCGCGCTGAGAAAATGGTTCCTGTGAACTCGCACAATGACGTGAGACCTTTGATTGTGAAAAGAGTTCTGAATTGAAAATGAACCAAATTTGTGTTCAGTGTGTGAACTGACTTCCACAGTGTTCAAGTAGGTTGTGTGCGAGAGACTTTTGACCACACGGTGCAGTAGAACATGCAGCCAACATCAGTCTCGTTCATCCCATGCATGCTCAACTTCTTCTTGTGCAGTATCTATCATCACAGAGACTGGGTTCAGTTTCAAGCATCTGTGCTTTTCTGCCTCTAGACTCGGCTGTTTTTCGTGTTCTGTGAGTGCGCAAACTGAAAGCGGCTTCATACAGAGCTGCGTTTTGCATCTGCGTTTGCGTCTGCATTTTGCGGCATCATTGACACATGTTTCCGCCTCAAGAATTGGTTTCCATCAATTATCTGCGGCAAGCTACCTGCGGCATATTGGGCATCATGTTAAATTTTGACCCCACCCAACATTTTGCTGCAAAACGCACAACATAATGAGTTTGCCGCAGCTCTATATGAAGCCACCTTGAAGCAGCTTGAGCTGCATCACACAGTTTCACCATCGGCTCCGCTCGGCGCCTCAGCTTGCGCAGGAAGGTTTTCTTTTGCATTGACTTCTCCTGCCTGGCCACTGAATGCAGCACCCATTGCCGTGTGAAACCCAGTCCAGGACTTGTGGTACTCAAACCCAAGGTCCCACCAAATTGCTGTTGAAAAGAAAAGAATAAAGCTTACCAAGTTCATTTGGTGGTGAATGTCTCCCATGGTGAGCGAAGGAACACATTCGCGCTGGCTGCCGCTGTGCATGGAATCCATTCTCTCATGGTTGGAACATGTGTTGAAAAACTGCTATTCCTGAGCTTGAGAAACACACCACATATTACAATGCGTGACCTGCTCCAACGGAGCTGGTGGTCATGGGCGTGAGGGTTTCCTTGTAAACACACAGGGTTTTCAGAAGTGGTGAAATGTTGCCTTGTTCGTGGATGCCTTTGATCAGAATCCAGGGGTTGGCGACTGCAGGATGCATTTTGCAATGCTTTTCCAAAGTGGCTGCGCTTGCTCTGTGTTTGTCGTTTTTGGTGCAATTTCCTGTCACTGTGTGGAAGCAGCTGTGGCCAACCAAAGGATGGACAAGCCACGTGCGCTAATCTGCACGCTTATTCTGAAGTGAAAATCCCAGCTCAATGGCGGAACCACGTAATAATAACACAGTGGAAAGTCAAATAATTTTCAACGTGCAAGAGACTGAATGGAGAAACAAACTTGGTTGAAAAACACATTCTTTCAAAAAGCTCAAGACTGCAAACTTCAAGACTCAGAAATAACAACAAACGATGACACTTGAAATTTTAATCACGAAAAGCGAATGAACAGTAAATTGAATTTGAGCGAGCAGAGAGACAGGAATCGATGCTGGAGTTCGCCTCCATCAAGATAGTGCCCGGCGCACCTGCGTCGCTGCAGTCGGACACGTCCACAACTCCCAGAAACTCCCACCCAACCGGCCGCGCATGACGTTCACATGAGTATGTTGCGGGTATGAGTTCTGGGCTGCTGGCAGGTCATTGTTGTGTTCAAAGGGAAAGGTACAGAATTCGGGCAAAGGAACTTCTCCACTGTTGCGTGGTGTTAATTGTTGGAAAAGCAGCAAGATACGAGGATCTTCACAAAAGTTACGATCAGGGCGTGATTTCACCATGTTGTTGTCATGTTTTGGACCGTGTTTTTTGCATGCGGCAAGAAGGCTTCGACACTGATTTGA
>JAAUXT010097887.1_pt1 | contig 12268 bp, 16 predicted proteins | sample 7278171 | NCBI WGS metagenome assembly JAAUXT01 (sample SAMN14350112, study PRJNA611818) | marine sediment metagenome | isolation source: surface marine sediment (1.8m) | place: French Polynesia: Moorea | collected 2018-08
CAGTGCAATTGTGTCGCACTCTACTCAGGCAGTCGACTCACACGTCGGAATTTGTCAACAAACATTGCGCACGTTGGTATCATGAAAGGCAGAACGGAATCTCTCCTCGTATGGACGGGACGTGATGAAGTGTGGCGCATGCAGCGTGCCCCGGGCCTGGGTCGGGTCACCGTGTTGTTCACAGTTGGCCGCTTCATCCCCGGGCCTGTCGTCTCCCTCGTGTGCTGCTGAGCTGCGATAAAACAGGGACTTCCGGCCGCAGCGCCGTCCTCACAGCGTGTAGCAGGACAGCAGATATACGCACGTACACTCACTCAAAGAATGTCATTTGGTGTTGAAGTTCTCTGACTCACTCACGCACATGTCGAACACGCACACACACACACACAGAGACACACACACATATATCTTATTGGCTGCCAACAGAAACACTGCCAACAGAAACACAGAAACACAGACAGACAGACAGACAGACAGACAGACAGACAGACAGACAGACAGACAGACAGACAGACACACACACACACACACACATATCTTATTAGCTGCCAACAGAAACACAGACAGACAGACAGACAGACAGACAGACACACACACACACACACACACACACACACACACCGCATCCCTCACAAGCGCGGCGCTGTGACCTCAACGTGCAAAAGGCCCCTCCAATGAAACCCAAAAATAGATTCCACCTTTCCATAAGGATTAGGTGAATGCGAAGGGTCATCTTTAGAAAGCGCCCCAGCTGCGGGAAGGCGACATTAAATACCAATTTCTCCCGAGGAGAGTCGTGTGCAGAATTGCCCACAGATCGATTTGACCACAAAGTGCTTCGACTATGAGGTACCCGGGGTGGATCCACGGGGCGTCCAGCGCCCGGCCCCGGCCTCAGAAAAAAATACAAAAATTTTCTTCCTCAACCACGAAAATTTTTCAAGATTATTATCACCCAAAGTGCCCTTGATCCGCCCTGGGATCCAGTGGGTTGTTTAACTCCTGAACAAAAGGCGTTGCGTACCTGTTCAATGTTTGCGTGACGTTGTGCATTGTGTTCCTGCACTCGTACAAGCTGACGACTTGAACAGGAATGCAACGCGATAAAACCTGTGGGAATCAAGAGAGGGCCAAGAGACATGTCCAAAGTCTTGGTTGAGGTCACAATTCAATTTTGTGTAGCGTGTTCGGAGTACAGGTCGCAGGCTGAAGCTTCCTGGTTCAGTTGAACCGAACACAAACTGAACAACACCAGTCATCTGTCTGTTCTTTGCTCCGCCAAAAAACATCCTTTCAGGAAACTCATTTCCTAATTGCTGTTTTGTTTTCATCCAAAAATAGCCATATCCTAATTGTGAGCGGGGATCCCTCCACTGCACATTGATTTTGATTTGATTGCCTTCGCTCCAGAAAGGTTCTGCACAAACGAAGACAACAGAGGAGCAACAAACAGTTGCTGCAAGCGTCACAACCTGGGTTCAGTGTGTGTGTGTGTGTGTGTGTGTGTGTGTGTGTGTGTGTGTGTGTGTGTGTGGTTGACGCACCGAACTTGCAGCGGCGCCGCCCCACACGCTCTGCGAGGAGGACAGGCTCTCCAAGTCTGCGGGACGTGACGCGCGTACAAAGAGCCGACAATCTGAGAGCGACAAGTGGGGGTGGTGCCCAGACTCGTAAGAAACAAGGCTGAGACCGGTCGGATTGTGCAGCTGTGTGACCTGTTGCTCACTCTGGGAGATTTCTGCAGGACACGCCAAGCGTCACGTCCATGTCATCACCAGTGAGCGCTGACGTCCACGTCTACGCTGACGTCAACAACTACGTGAGCGTGTTCGATTCACGTGCTGAACATACCGCCACGTGACGCGAAAGCCCCATGGTTCCCGCGCTCGAAAATCGAACACATCCCAAAACAGGACGACAGGGTCTCAGCACAATCTCTGAAAATCTCTGCTGTTTCTGTGTTCAACTGCTCCACACATCCAATTTTCCGCCCGCTGAGCACTGAAGGGAGAGTTGCGTGACAAAACACACAAGTTGTGAACAACTGGGTGAAGCCACGCTGCGCTCAAAGGGAGACGGACGCACGTTGTTTCCCAAGCGAAGCTGCCTTGAACTCAGACCATCAGAGGCACACGACACCGGGGAGACACGTGTGCGGCGGAAACACGTGTTTGAGGCGGGCTCGGTGGACGGAACGCACAACACGTGCGTCTCCAACGTGAGGATGACGTGATACTCTCGCCGGACCAGATTCGGGTCATTGCTCAGTACACACACACAGACACATACACACATATATACACACACACACCCACACCCACACACACAAGCGAAGAAATAAACGCGCTGGGCCTTCACAGGAGCAGAAACAATGGTGGAGGAGGTGCCCGCATCTTCACTTGAAGAGACTGCACGCGCACCCAACTGCACGTACATCCAGAATCACGTGGCGCAGACTGAAGTCTCAAATGGACCTGTGGACGAATCTGAGTTTGTGAGAACGACCCGGGTGCGCGATGCGCAGCTGTCTCTGCGGGTCTCAGGCGAACGCGGCTTGACAGTGCAGGGCGTGGGCTGCGCTGCTGTGCTGCACGTCCCCTGCTCTTTCATGCCGTATTGCCTGCTTCTGAGATCAACACGATTTATTGCTGCTTCGCATGCACGTGGGATTCACTGACATACAAACAACGTCCTCTAAAGCACACACACACACAGACTGAGCTTCACGCACACACACACACACACACACACACACACACACACACACACGTGAACACTGCGCGTTGACCCTCACGCACGCACACACACGCACGCACACAGAGACACAGACAGACAGACAGACAGACAGACAGACAGACAGACACACACACACACACACACACACACACACACACAGTGGAAGACCAAACAACCGGAGGCGGCCATCGCGTGAACCGAGCAAAACGAACGCGACCAACGAAGCCCCGAAGCGACAGCGAACGACAGTAATACGAGACGATCAAGGCGGCCAATCGTCGCGCGAAACCTTCGGGGCTTCAGCACAGCTCCCTGTTCCTGCTGCTTCTCGTGGATCCAGGGTCGGTGCAGAGGGGCCGCACCAGGCCCCGGCTCTGGAGACGGGGTGTGACCCGGGGACGAGGACCCTGGATCCACCATAGAATGCCGCTTCCCCGTGGTCTGCGAGTCCTCGACAGATTCTCATTTGTTGCCGCGCCAAGGCAATCTGTGTTCATTTCCTTAACCTCCTCAGGTTTCCAGCCATGGTGAGTCAGCTGAAGCCAGCTGCACGGCACAGCAAGACACAACACAGTAGCCTCCCCCCCCCCCCCGAGGAAGGCCTCAAATGTCTCCAGTTTTGCGCATTTCATGAGCCACAACAAAGGCCCCCAAAAATTCTGTTTTTGGTCAGAAGCGCAGTTTCTCAATTCCACACCACAAATGCAAACGCCCGCTGTTTTCATGACGTTTCCTGTCCACCTGCGGCCGAATGAGCCTCAGGTGTGTGAAAGAACCGGGTGCCCTGTGTTCGTGCGTCTCCAACAGAGAAGCCTCCACACAGAGAGAGATCTGAGGACGCACGTATCAGTTCTGTCTGAAATCATCTGCAAAGAACTGCAAAAGTCCACATAGGCGGACCAAGGAGGGGGCTTGGGCTGAAGGGCCCCAGTGTCCTCAAAAACATACTGGTCCGCCCCTTGTGTGCTACGCTTTCCAAACTTGCAATCGGGCCCCTGCCGGGTCCTGGACCCGCAATGTGGCCCAGTGCCTCTTTCAGACCCACAACAACAACAACACACAATTTAAACTCAGCCACTTCAAAATCCTGCCAAACGTTCGTAAAATCTGAAGTCACAAGGTGTCCATCACACTGTTGACTCCCATGTTCATTTTTCCCGTCCAATTCAAGAGTCGGCCATTTTCGACGACATTTCTCAGTACCAGGTGGGTTCGCATTCCGCGGCCTCGACTGTACTCGAGCACCCCGTTCCCACCACAGGCTGCATCAGCTTCCTATGGCCGCAGTCCATTCCGGCTGAAGTCCATTTGCTGGCGAAACGTCCCCCGGGCCCCGGAGCCTCCCTTCCTCCCAGGGGCGGAACGAGAGTTTCAAGTACAGCCGCGCGCCCCTCGCTGCGTTCACGCTGGCTCTAACTGTGCTGCAGAATTCCCTTCGCCACCCTGACTCAGTGCATCAGAAACCTATGGAGAACTAGCCGAGTTCACCATGAGGTTGATTCTTTTCTCTCACTTTTCAAGTTCGGCTCCACATTGGCCGGCACCCCCTACCCCTGACCAGACCCTGGGTCCGCCTCAGCCTCCACCCATCATTGCGACTTTCCTTCCTGTTCGTTCTGCGTTGTTCAGAGGGAGGGAAAATCCTTTCACGGAGGGCTTCCCTGCATCACGTGACTCACACACCTTTCCACGTCTCATCTGCTTTGAGCCGAGCTTTAGCACCAGAGCCTCAAAGCGAACGAACACATCTGTTCACAGTGGTGTGAATTACGCTTCCATCCAGATCTGAGCGTACGTACTCCAGCACACCTGACTGCACGGGAAACCGTGATTCAAGAAGAGGTTGGTGTTCAAACACGCTGGAGAAACAGACTAGTTCCTGCGAAATCGTACGATGACGAATCCTCTGATCGAGAAAAATGAAAATTTGTGACTGAACGGGAACTATTTGTTCAATGTGTGAAGTAATTTGTACAACAATGAGGTCACGTCTTTATGACCGCAGCGTTGCATAAAACTGACTGCGACGCACCTGACTGACCCTTGAACTCGTGGTTCCACGCATTCAGTGCCGCCTGGTGGCGTTTTCTTGCACAAACGTCTCCACAAAGTCACCTTGAGCGGGGTCCTCAGTTGGGCCGTTGAATAGGACACAAACAAACCAGAAGCCATGGCACCGCACCGCACCGACCGGTTAGTGAACCGAATAGGAGGGACAAACAAAACGGACAGCAGTATTTAAGTCCAAACCCACTGTCCTTCACGGCGTGTGACGCACAAACATTTGGCGTCGCCCTCAGTGATCTCCCCGTGTCCAAGTGTGCACCGCGCGACGGGTTGCTCGTGAAAGCCTGTGTTGGCGTTCTGTGGCGTGAGCTCCTACAATTTGACACGTTTCCTTGGGTGCGTCGTGCGCTGCGTTCCAGGACAAACCTGGTGGGCGTCGCGACAACGCAGTGTCCCACCTCACTGACGCGTAGGGACGGAACGCACGACGCCTCCAGCGTGAAACAGCCTCGGAGGTCAGGTCCTCACGTCCTGTACAACTCGATTTTCTTGCCTGTCGGACTTGAGACCCGAACCTCTGCAGAGTAGGTTCTCGTCTTGAGTGGCAGTGGCAGCTGAGGAGTCTGCAGGGAAAACTTGACCTGCTGCGACACTGAGTGGAAAAGGCCTCTCAAACACACACACCTGCCTTCGCGGAAGGAAGTGATGCGGGGGGGGGGCGGGTTCTGACGTGGTACGACCTGCGCATCGCTCGGGCGCGTGTTGTTGACCTTGACGAGTTCCCACTTGTCAGCTGTGGGCCCAACGCGAAAGTGCGCGGGGAGGGGGCAGGGGGGGGGGTGATGTGGTGACACCTACCTGTAGGGATATGGATGGCTGTAGTCCGCTGAGGACAGAGAGAGCGCGCCCGGGTCCGGGGCGTGCACCACGTCCCCGTTCTGTTTGCCTCGCTGTGTCTTATCCCCTGAGTCCGCGTCCGTGACGTCACGACGCGACGTATCCTTGCCTGTGACGTCATTGGACGCCGCAGCAGGCGCCTTGCCACACCCACACGCTTCCGCCATCGCTCACTGACTGATTGATATGTATTCGAACCAATTGATCTCCACTGATGGAGGAGAACGATCGATGATTTCAACTCGGATCCGCAGTCAATAAATTGCAGCCTGTCAGCGAAGCCAATCAATTTCCCTTGGTCGCTTCCAAACCGCTTCGTGTTGTTGCGCCGAACCAAGTCTTCAAGAATTCATAGCCTCGGCGAACCTCTCCTAGTGCATCAATGACATTCTCCTGAAGGTCGCATGAATGGGTCTGAACTCTGTTGATCTGATCGCGGCGACATTCCAACGTCACATGTCTGCCGTGCCAGCGTCAGTGCAATACCATTCCTGTCGTTCCATCAAAATAATCACCAAAACACCTGACGATCCTGCTGCTGTCACCGTTTCCTCTCTGCGATCTGCACTCAGATGAACCTCCACCCACTCCACGTGTACGTGTGCGCTGTCAGTCAAGGCTGCGTCCCTTCACGTGCACGCATGCGCTGTCAATCACGTCCCTTCAAATGACGTGCACGTTGTCAATCAAACTTGTGTCCCTTCACGTGCACAAGTGAGCGCGCGCTCCAGTCCAAGGCTGGCTGCCTGCAGTTCACAACAGCCTGTTTACACCAGCGTGACACGGCCTTGACCTTGGTGACCTCGCGTCGCGTCGCTGTGCGGTCTACACTCCCCCGGTCGCCCGAGCCACGTCCTCCGCCCCCGTGCGTCGCGTCTCGTCTCCCCGGCAGCTGCGCGCTCAACGCCCGCGGAGAGAAGGTCCCCAACACGACCGTGTTGTGCGCCGTGCAGCCAGCTGAGCAGCTTCAGAACCAGCTCTGCGCGCTGCCTGCCGCACGTGGATCTATGTGGATCTCCGCTGCAGCAGTCACTCCATTATCGGCTGTACCGCAATCAACCGTGAAAACGCGCGCTTCGTCCTGAAACAGCCTCAAGTCAGGCTGCGTGTCCGTTTTTCAATGATGTTTGTGACAATGGGGTGGAGATTTTCTCCCTTTGTTGAAGATTGTGTTGTCCGCGGCACACGAGTGTTTCCGGTACTTTTTTATCGTGTTCTTCCTCGGCAGCTTCGTCTCTTCTTCTGTCAGGACGACGACTCAGCTTTGCGGATTCGGTGGATTCAGCCTGTGACCCACTGTGAGCGTCCCTGAACAAGTCGACAAGCAGTTCAGCACGCTGGTCCACACCACGTGACCCAAACACGACGTCACAACACGCAGCCAAACACGCTGTTGACGTGGAGTTTCTTACAGGGCCACGTGTTTCGAATTGTCGCCCCCTCCAAACCCTGTTTTCAGACCACGCTCAGTCAGCAGTGCTCACACCCTCCGACACTTGCTGCGTCGTCGCCCGATGACTTCAGGCATCACAACGCGCGACGCACGCAGCGTGACACAGGCCTCAACACATGATCAGCGCCAACGCGATGCAGACTCGGGGAGGGAGGCGGGGATCCTTGGACATGAAAAATGCAGCAGCACTTTGGTCTGAACGTTTGATGATGATGGTGATGATGATGCGGGCGCCGCCTGGGCCACTGACGCAACTCACGAATCCACCTGATCCCGCCTGGTTCGAGTACATCCAGTTCGAATTATCGCCCAATTCGAACAGACTCTGTCACCACTGACCCACTGATAGAAGTTGCAATTCACGTCCGAATCACTTCTCCATAGATTCCAATTGACGTCATTCAGAATACGAGCGCAGATCATAGTGGTGCAGTAGACTTCATCCAAAATTGCTCAGTCAGTGGAAAGAATCCAACAGTTCCGTCAGAGACGACGTGCGCGCATCTGTACAACACGTCGATTGCCTATTGCAGTCGAGTCCTCCTCGGCGCCATGCGGGATGGAGCCTCGTCCAATCATTGATCAATAAAACGTCGCGTTGCCCGAAACACGGCGGCAGCGTTGCGCCTCTCTCGCGCAGCGGAACGGTGAAGAGGCTGGTGCAGCACAAGGCCGAGTTTACGGTGGTCGCGTCATGCGTTGTTGTCCTGCGACAGTGCAGCGCCGCTGATGTCACACAGGATACGTCAATATCGCGCGTCTGCACGAGTCAATGCGCTGCGTCGTCACTTCGGACGCAGCGCGCTGATTTGCACCAGAACGCAACGCAGTGACGTACCCAGTGTGAATCTCGCCATTTATTTGCATTTTGGGAAGGTTCTGAACACTCCAGCGTTGATAAGCGAAGATGAAAGTCTTCGCTACACAAGTGGCAATGCCTATCTTGATACAAATGAGCTTTCCACTTCACATGCATGTGCATGCATGTTGGGGCGATCCAGTGGCGAGGTGCCCACCCAACCTGACCCTGACTCCCCAATTTACCGGGGAGGTCCACCCCGTGACAACCTCTGGTTCTGCCTGTGAAGGCACCCGCACTGCCACTCCAAATCTGATGCGCTTCACTGCATAGAGAACTTGAACGTGCACTGAACCCGAAAAACACAACACCTGAACTTCCAACTTCTTGTTGCGTGTCAACTCTCAATTCCCACAAGTCGGGCCAAAAGCACAAAACTGGCGTTTTGCATTTCTACATTCACACACCTGGCTGCCGTATCTGATCTTGAACACAAAGGCCCCTGAGGTTCGGTGTTTTGTTTGTTCTACTGCAGGGCATTGCCCTGCGAACCCCCATTGGAAATAGAGCCCACGTCCACACCGCAGGCAAAACTCCATGAGGAACACGCCTCCCATTGAGTACCCTGCGGAATTTCCAATGAAACACACGGACCGAGACCAGATTTATGCAGATGAATCCAGACTCAGGCAGAGTTCATACGGACTGCGTCGCGAGTTGGTCTCGGTGGAAGTCAGCGAGAGCTGCGTCATCGTGTGTGTGTGTGTGTGTGTGTGTGTGTGTGTATGTGAGAGAGAGAGAGAGAGAGAGAGAGAGAGAGAGAGGCAGTGTGTGTGTGTGTGTGTGTGTGATTGTGCGCATGCACGGGAGTGCAAACGTGTGTGTGTGTGTGTGTGTGTTCGTGTGTTGTGTGTGTTTGTGTGTGTGTGTGTGTGTGTGTGCGTGTGCTGCAGCGCGCATTGACTCGAACAGGCGCAACGTTTGACGCATCCACTGTGAATCCAGCCAATTCCCCTCCAAATCCTTTGCACAAGTCTCCTCCTTTGTGTCCACACAATTCGCCTGCAGATTCCGGGAAAAAACAACACGCCTCGATCGATGGAATCGGTTCTGAACCGGAGTGCGTGTTGTGGCTCGGTGCGTGATACGAGAGCTTCGTCCCCACATCAAAGCGTGAGCCCTTTCGGGGGCCTGACGTCCTCTGGCTCTGCCTGATGGAAACGGATTTCGCACCGGAATGGTCTCCGCCTGTGATAAGGCGAAGCAATAGTGTCCGGGCAGTGACTTCGGTTCCGCTCCCAGCGATAACGCACAACGGCGAGTTCTCACACGTCGTGCTGTTGCAGCCGGGTTCACAGCGAATGCGCCACGCGCTGCGTCCCTGCACAACGTCAACGCCGAATGGTGTTTCGTGATTGGCCAGTGCCATAGAAACAGTGCTCTTTTTGACGTTGGTGTTGACGCAACGTTCAGTGAAACGTCGTCGCTTCGTACAGTACCAAACTTGAGAGGCGTGTCGCGCGTTCCGTGCCATACAAGGTTGTATCAAAATATTCTGTCACTCTGCATGTTCAGCAGCGAAGTCACTTGGCCAGTCTGCGCAGGACAAAAGAATCAGCGAATTAACCACGCATGTCTGTTACCAAACACGCTGAACATGCAGAGTGACACTAAATTTTGATGCAACCTCGTAAAGACTCGGTCTCTCACAGCGGTTCGCAGCTCTGGACCGTTTCCCGTGTTTCACCGGAAGTGGACAACGACGAACTGGGCCGCGCACGATGGCGCCACCGTCGGCTGCATCGTACGATGGCACGCCGCTTGAATTACGTACGAGTCGTCCTCCAACTTGGCATGTTGCCTTTTCTAAACTTTTCAGAGCGTCATATGAGACAACACACAAGTTTGCATTTGTGAAAAGAACTCGTCTGTATGAGTACACAAAAGGATTCTGGGGCCGTTCAGAGGGCGCTCCTACGGTGCAGTGGCTGTAACATCGCTCAGAGATTTGTACAGCAAAACAAGGACCCCTGCGCAGTGTGAGCCAGGCGACACTCGGGAGGTTTGTCAATGTAATGAGTCGATCCTCAATCGACCTGGTTTTGGTGGCGTCATCAGATTGACGTGTTCCATTCCAACACGGCTTTACTCGAGCCCAGTCGCCCATTCCCCTCACTATTGGAGCCCGATCCCCTCCCACCTGGCTGTCCCATCTGGAGCAAACAGTTCAACACTGACTCGCTCCGCAGAACAATTTCCCACAATGACGGTCACTGTTGGAGATTTTCATGTTGTGAACACGTGGTGCTGGGTATGGCAGAGCGCTCTCTGTGACGGATTGATCCCGTCCTATTCCACAGACAGTCGCAGACAACACGCCACAAAAACACGTCAATAAACACGAACTTTGCTTCCTCTCTATCCGCGTGTCTCGTTCATGCCTTATCGGCCGTGGAGGACGTGGTTCCAAAGTCAACACTCGTGCTGCGATGGGCTGTCCTCCTCCACACGGGGGCCGATCCACACGGGACCGCCTCTCGCGGACAGGCGAGGAGATGGTCCTAGGGATGGGGGGGGGGGGTTCTGCCCCCACCTCCTAGGAAAAAAAAATATTGAAAAACTAATTTTGCGCCTGCGGATAAAAAAAATGTTGCTTTGTACACGTCAAATTTTTCGAGGTTCCCCAAAGGTGGACCCCTGATCTCCATCCTGGTCTGTTGTTTGAACCACTGCCCAGCATCCAGCCTGCACGCACACACACGCACACACACATGGATCCGCCCTGGTGTCGACAGAACAAAGTGATTCCCTGTGCTGTTAACCGGCCAATGCAAAGTGTGCAAACAAGTCCAAACGACAAAGTCCTCAACAGGAGGAGACTGTACTGTGTAAGAAAACACCTCCCTCCAAGTTGATACTGAGTCATGTGCAAAATTCAAAGTCCTCAAATGGGGAACATGGACTGCTCGTTGTGAGCTCTGCTGAACCAAAATCAGACTTGTCACCCCCGAAATGTACAGGAAAACATCCAAAACAATTAAAACAATCCTGTGACAGTGTGCTGATTTCAAGCTTGGAGCCGATTTGAAATGGTTTCACCTCGACAGGGCAGTTCAAACTCGGTGGGGCTGGGTGTCTGGTCTCCTTTCTGCCCACGAACTACAAACACAGAACCTCTCCAACAGAAGAACAGCGCACGTGACGAACATCTGAACTCGAGGCTGAGATCATCCCGCCTTCAGATGAAGAGTTCCTTTCTCGTCACCTGTGTACAATGACCATGAGTCATGTTTGTAAAGACGATCCCTCACGCCACCAATACTGCGGTAGGTTTGCTGACGGCAGAAAAGTTCACAGAGTCCGTTTTGTCGTCCCCCGCGCACGTGAATGATCAGGAAGCAACCTTGGTGCGAAAAGCGTTTAACACTGGCGAACAGATCCGAACACACAAAAGAACACAGCGCTTCTGCACAAGCCAAACACACCCAACAACTTCCCGACCTGTGGCTCTGCGCATGCGCCAACATACTCCAGTCCACTCATCCGTGGCGTCTCCGGCAAACACACGCTGCACGTGACGTCGACGTACACGTAGGCTTTTCACACCCTGACCCCGCCCCCCTGGTGACACGACAAAATCACGTGTTGCGGTACAGCATTCAATACACACTCTAACACCGAGCAATGTATTCGATCACATCATGCGCACTGACAAGGCGTAACCTTGGTCACGTGGCGCCATCCCGCGTTGGCGGACTCTGAAAAACGTGGGTCTGAATGAGAAAGCCTGACTGACCTGGAGTTCCAGATGGAGAGGCTGGGCTCGGACCCGGTCGGGGACGGCCCGGCGTGGTTCTGCCCCGCGGCGGCAGCGGCGGCGGCGGCGGCCGCGCTGCTCTCGCTCCCGGAGAGCGTCACCAGGCTGCTCGGGGACACCGCGTCGGGCAAGTGCACCTGCCGAAAACACGTGGTATTACAAGGACGGAAACACGTGACGCCACAAGTGTGGACACATGTGCGGAAACACGTGACATCACGTGAGTGGATACGTGTGCCGTCACACAGGAAAAAATAGTTCGAACGAACTCGCGTGATTTGAACTTGCCTCTCCCCAGTGCTCCCGCGGGATTCTCATTTGCACAAACAAAAATAGCGGCACGTGCGTGACACTCATAATCTCCGAGACCATATCTCAAAGATTGCATTTTTCATACCCACCAAGAATCAGTGACGAAAGTTAAAATTTTTCAAGAAACAAAAAATTCAAAAATGCACTTTTTGTGATTCTGAAAAAATTAAACATAATTGATCCACAAATGAATACCACCAAGTCAGTTATAATGACTTTGCCAAACTACCATAAAAAGGAATTAGCG
>JAAUXT010119518.1_pt1 | contig 12268 bp, 16 predicted proteins | sample 7278171 | NCBI WGS metagenome assembly JAAUXT01 (sample SAMN14350112, study PRJNA611818) | marine sediment metagenome | isolation source: surface marine sediment (1.8m) | place: French Polynesia: Moorea | collected 2018-08
AAACAGACATGTCGCAAGCACTTGACAGAATTCGTTTCTTGGCTTGTTTGACGTTGCAGGTTTCTGCATCTCAAACGACAATAGAGAGTTTAAACTGGGCGTTTGACGTTTGAAGTTCGCGCTCAAACGCCCAGTTTAAACTCTCTATTGTCGTTTGAGATGCAGAAACCTGCAACGTCAAACAAGCCAAGAAACGAATTCTGTCAAGTGCTTGCGACATGTCTGTTTACTTGTTTTCAGGAGTTTCGCTTGGGTCAGTATTCCAAACGTTGGCATCGGGCTTTCTTTGCGAGTACGTTGGGTGGGAGTCTTTGTTCTACGTCTACGGTGAGAGGACGCAAGAGATTTACCAAGATTGGGCGCGTTCGATTTCCGTGTGCCGGCTGCATCCATGGCCGAGTGAGCCCAAATGGCTGACTTGGGTGTCGTTCGTTTTGTGGCCCGGAGTCCGATCGTGACTCCGTTTCCCGCAGGGTTCAATGTAAACTGAAGTGCTTGACGTCGCTCAGAGCATAAAAACGAACGGCACCTTTGCCCACTTCGCCCCAACTCCAACTCAGGGGCGAAAGTGGCGCCACTTCACCGGCGGCGGCCAGCCGCACGCGCAAATGGAACACTGCCACGGTTCCTTAGTTCTTTGACAATTGCCTCCAAAACAAATTTGAACAAAGTGTTTTTGTTTTTTCTTTGCATGACAACAGGCGCGGGTTCAACTGCGTGGTTGGCATTCTGGATCTTTTTCGTGTACGACACACCGGCCAAACACCCAAGAATATCAGCCGTGGAGCGAGAGTACATCGAGCAAGGGACTCAGAAGAAGACTCCGACTCCGCAGAGCAAGGCAAGGAGCCATTAGTGCCGATGACAAACGCCCCTGAACCTGTCACAAAGGTCCCATTGAATGTTTAATGGGCACCAACAGACCTTTTCCTCTGGGGCTCTGAGAAGTCGCCAATTTTTCCTCCCTCTTCAACTGATAAAAGATGTCAGCTGTGGAAAAAATGCGTCCTGCGCCAGGGTCTCTTGTCGAGGAGCTTGACGCTTCTGTCTGTCTGATCCATCAAACAGAATTAAACTTGAGTAAATGTCAATTTGTCTGTCATTCAGAGCGAGCCGGTTCCCTGGAAGTCGATGTTTCTCTCGAGGGCGGTGTGGGCGTGCGTGCTCGCGGACTTCTGTTACCTGTGGGGCATCATGACTTCCAGCGTCTCCATGCCTCGATACATGGCAGACGTAATGCAGCTGGACATCGCCTCGGTAACACGTTGATCCCACATTCTACAAGAAAAAAGTGGTTCTTGCACTTCTGCTTGAAACATAACTGTGTCCCTGAAGATCTTTAGTTTTGCTGAAAGGAACTGTTTTGTGGAAGCACTAACAGCAAACACTCCTGACACTCCAGTGGTTTGTGCGTTTTCATGAGGCCAACTCAAATTTTACTCTGTTGAGTGCCACAATGCCAAAATGAACGCAGTTTGCTTCCGCACCATTGCAATCACCGAATGTACTTCACTGCAGAAAAATTATTTTTCCACTTGTCACAATTCCTTGACAATTCCATGGGTTTTATTGTACACATAGAATGGAGTGTACAACTCGCTACCGTACCTGCTCAACTGGATCCTGACCATCATAGCGGCCACGTTCTGTGATTGGATCATAGGGAAAGGAGTTCGACGAATCACCGTGCGGAAACTCATGCAAAGCCTGGGTGAGGAAGAAACAAACGCGACTAAATTGTATGAAATCCTCCAAAGGAGAGGTGCACCTGGAGAAGTACAGGGAAGGGTTCCAACCATTTTCCCGCTGGGGTCCAACGTCAGAAGTTGATTGAGAACTCCAATTTCTTGAAATTAGGGCTCTGACTCTGAGCAAATTCCTGGCTTGTGTGTACACATGAATCTTCCGTTGCATTCTGAAGTCGAAGAAAACCAAAGAACAGATTGTTCAGCGTCTGCGGTGTCTTTGCTGTTTTCACAGGATTTCTGCTGGCCCTGCCCTGTGTCTTCGTGGTGGGTTTCCTGGATTGTTTCGACGTTATCGTTGCTGTTGCCATGCTGACGCTCTACATGGGCTGCCTGGCCTTCTGCAGGAACGGCTCGCTGGTCAACCTGCTGGAAATTGCTCCGAGGTGCGGTGTGTTCGTTTGTGAGGTCCTCTGTTTTGAGACAACTTCTCCCCCTGTATTGTTGTGGCATTTTTTGTTGTGCTCCCCATTCAGTGAAAAGGTGCACGTGCCAAAAACAAACAAATGAATTCTCCAACTTGATTCAAATAGAAAGAGGCAGAGAAAAAGCTTGTCACTCATCATCAGAGTTGTTCAAAAACTGTTTGAAACACACGCTTGCAACCAGAGCACTGTCAAAATTTTGGTCCATCTTGATACAGACGTGTGTTGCCGTGGTTTTATGTGTGTCCCTCTGTCCAAATCTCTTTCCTGATTGGATATCAGACTCATCATCACCACAGTGGCAGACTTCAGGCTCAAAACCAAACAATGGCCCTGAAGACCTTCAGCTCTGCTGAAAAGAACAACAAACATTGTAAAGCTGACAAAACGGTGAAAATGACCCTCTTCCAGGTATGTCGGAATCACGAAGGGTTTCTCGACGACTGTCGGCATGATCCCCGGCATGATCTCCCCGTCCGTGACCGCCGCCCTCGTTCCCACCGTGAGTACATGCCCTTCGAGCCTCGACTTGTCTCCAGCCAAACAATGAGTTGAAGAAATTATGCGTGCAGAGAAAGGCACAATCTGTGTGTTCAGTTTTACGCGTTGCGTCCAGCCGAGGTCAAAATGGCTGACTTCGCCCACTTTGCCCTGTTTCCAACTCAGGGGCGAAGTCGTGCGACTTTGCCGGTGGCTCGCTGCAGATGTAAATGGAACACGCCCAATGTTCGAATCACTGGAAAAAGTTGGGCTTTCGTTGAAAGGGGCTTCTTCAACTTCTCTCCTCTGCAACCCACGTATTTCAGGGCGCACAGGAAGAGTGGAGGAACGTGTTCTTCATCTGCGGTGCTCTGAACGTGTTCGGCGCGCTCGTCTATCTGCTGTTCGCCCAGGGCGACGTGCTCGACTGGGCCCGGGGAGGCGACGCAGCCCAGAAGGACCAAGAAGCGCCGGGATTGGACGAGAAACAGACGATTCGGTCCAATGGGACGCTGTATGTCGAAGGAGCCGCGCCAAAGGGAATGATGAACGCTGGTTTCACGCAAGATGAAGTCCAAAACACCAAGCTTTGAAAGTGTCTTTCGAAGGAAAGCGCGCGTACCACGTTGATAACAATAAAATGGTGTGCGACAAAGTGGAGGCTTCACGTAATGTTTGAGGAACAAACTCCTCTGACGAGGGAATGGTCAATCCAGACCATAGGGTTCTGGTGTCTGGCCAAAGCAACGACGCCGCACGTTGTGCGTCTTGTCACTAAACCTTGGATTGACCATACCCCGAGTTGGAACTGCTTTGTTCCACCACCTTTCCAACGGTGACAAAACATGACGTGTCCCTGTCTTTCCAGGGACCCCTCATGTTTGGTGAGGTCAAGGTGTTTTGTTGTGACGAACCAAATCCGACCCCACACGACACGCTGACAAAACCCTCTCATTCATCCCTTTCACTCACAAGCTTTCGTGCTTGTGGTCCGCTGTTTCCGTCTCTGGTATTGACGTTCGTGATGCATGTGGTCATCCAAATCTGAGATCTGAATCTGTGAGACTGAGATGCCTTTATTTTTGTTTGCGTTTTTACAGTTGTTCTCATTTTCAAACAAAATCTACATCATGCAGAGAACTGACACCGGCTGAAGCGTGCGACATGCACAGCAATATCACATTTTGAGATTTCTCACGTTCGTTACCCAGGAAAACAAAATTCCACGTGACCAAAGAAATGTACAGGGGACAAAAATGCTCTATCTGTGCTCTATCTGGTGACACGGGTCACGCACACACACACGCACACACACACACACACACACACACACACACACGTACATACACCACCGATATACCGTGCTCACCCGTGTACCAGACGCACCCCGTATTTGACGCTGGGCAAAAACGGTGTGTCTTCTTTTCTTCGGGTCGATACGGCACAAGTTGAGAAAGATCAGATTCCCAAGCTGTTCAGGAATGACGCGTACACCGGTTTGCCCAGAGTTACTAGTGGTGGCAGCAATGCCTGCAGGCAGCTCACAATGATTCCGGAGACCAGGCTCCTCAAAACGGACAAGGTTCCGCCGCAAACAACACATCCACAGAGCAACAACAATACAGCAAAAAACCATATCAGACAAAAAACATCAACATGACGAAGATTCGTAACAATAACAGAGCGGCAAATCCTTCAGAAACAAAGAAGGCGCAAACACGAGTACGGCTCCCCAAACGCAGGAAGCACAGCTCTGTGTGATCCAGGTCCTTCTTGCAGTTGAAATCATGAAGTCTGGTTGGCAAAGGTAATCCTGGACTATTCCAGTCCAGCAAACAACCTTGAACACCTCGTGTCCCATACTACCTCGGTAGAAGTCAACAAGGACAATTTGGGGATTTTCCTCTTTTCACAAAAACGTTTCGACCATGTTGCCAACAACCTTCAAGTCGAACACGCCGAACTTTTTGACACCCAGGAAAAACAACCTTTCGTGCGAACTCAGAGAGAAGTTCTGGACCCGCGAACTCACCCAAACACTCGCCGAGAATAAAGTCACTGTTTCAGTGCAAGAAAATGCGATATTTCTGCGCCACATAATGTCATTCAACAAATCAGTTCAGTTGGACAAGAGAGGGCTCGACCCAGATTGAGGACTCAGCATCGGGCTCGACTCCTTCAGCTTCTGACACGACAGGATGGGAATGGGCTTTGAAGACACGGATCCTTTCCCTGTGTGATTCGCAGTCCCCTCAGACACCGAGGACTTGGGAAGACCATTCTGCAGCGGCGCGCTGAACCCTGGAACAGGAACCGGGTTTCCCAGGACGAAATACGGCTTCGGCTTCTGCGTCTCAGTCTCACCGGATTCTTCAACTGATTCGCTCCGTTTCCCCTCGGCTGGGTCCGGGGCAGGAGGCCCGCATTTGTCGGTGGTATCGGGGGAGGACGGGGTGGAGGAGAAGCCGCTGGAGACGGACTCCGGCTGCGAGAGGGAGCTGCTGGCGGTGCTGGCGCGTCGGGGAAGTCCCTTCTTCTGTCGCTCGATCATTTCCTCCAGGTACTGAGCCAACTCGTCGTGTCCGAATCGGCTCGCTTCGTCCAGAGGGGTGTTGCCCCATCTGAAGAAAGCGATCAGGTTCTCAAGTTTCCTACTTCACACAGCAACGGAAAATCGAAAGCCTCAGTGTTTGGACTCGAAGGGCCGAAATCCACTCGTGTTGAACAGGACCCAAACATGGGGGTTGGTGATGAAAAGTGCAATGCTCCGAACAAAATCCAAAACAGGGTCTTCTGCTGCACGAGCAAACGCAGCGAGTCCAGGATCAGGCCAGCGGGAGGGGGGAGACGTCGGTCTCAGCCGGCGCCCAACTCCCCGGCCGGTCAAGTTTGGGAATTTGAGAGGCTGGTGCCCAGGGCCCCTTGCACCCGCCAGAGAGCCTGGATTACACCAGTACCTGTCGAGGGATTTGGGGCAAATTAACATTGGGGGCTTGGAGGCCCAGGGCCCCCTGTGTTTCTGCCAGTTCGTGTACCATATCCTCCCGTGTGTAAGACACACCTTTTTGTCCTGAAACTGAGCACCATCCTCAGGGTGCATCTCAGGCATGGGTATGAGACTTCTTCTCTTTTTTGCCCCACACCAGAAAATCAAGGTTGAAGTTTGGGTGAGTCTTATACTTGGGTGCGACTTGTACACGGGTGACTACGGCATGTACCTGTCGTGTGGTTCCAACGGCACTTTGCACTGTTCGCACAGCAACATCACGACGTTCTTGTGGCCCTCGGCGCAGGCGAGATGCAGCGCCGTCCGCATGTCGTAGTCCGTTGCAGACATGTCCATCCCAGACAGCGCAAACCTGCCGACAGTGGAAACTCACGCTCGTCACTTGTCCACGTTTGCTTGTAAGTTCAAGAGCGTGAAAGATGAAAGCTGGGCCCGCAGTATGCATGCAGAGCAAGAGCGACGGCTGAGACGCATAGAGCGCGTCAGCGTACGCGTCGGCGTTCGCGTCATCGTCAGCGTCGGCGTTCGCGTCAGCTTCAGCGTTCACATTTGCTTTCGCATCAACGTGCCAGAGTGGACTCTTGTCGCCACGCGTCTTTCGTCACGCAGAGCGTGTCACGGAAGGTTGCCCCCTGAGCACTTTGCACCGACGGGCAGCGTTTCTCTCCACAAAACCAAAACAATTTTGTGAGACAGTCACCTGAGATGAACATTTTCGCTTTAACGCGCCAAAGTGGAGGGAAGACGTGGTGCTTCTTCAGGTCACACACAGCGCGTCACGCGTTGCTGCGTCTTGCTTTGTGCCGACGCGACGCGGGGATACAACGTGCACCCAAAGGAAACGCCATCAGTGGTCACCTTCGTATCGCTGTGACGTCACCGGCGGCGGCGCCGAACAGCAGGTTGACGACCGTCGTATTCTCCGAATCCAGTTTACTTCTGCGCGGGTCCAGCTTCTTCTCCGCGTTCGTCAGATCGTCGTAATTGTGGAAGTTGAAGATCTTCACCAGTTCCTGTTGTCAATAGGAATTCGTTTGCACTTAACACACAGGTCTGCCTCGGTGCAAAATTAGTCTGCTCCAGTTTCTCTGTGGTTGCCAATCTGCACTCTTCGCCTCTGTTCGCAAACCAAGTGAAGGCCTTTATGCCTTGAATCCATCGACGCAAAAACAAGAAGCAGTGTGTTGGGCAACTACGAGTGCGATGTCACGAAGGGAGCGCGCAATCCCTTCACACCAGCCCCCGGCCTTGCGCAACCCCCAGGATGTGACGGGATGCGGCATGGGACATCTGGCTGAGATGCTATGACAGTGCTCTTGCCCTGAAGGGACATCACATAACAAGTGCGTCTTGAACTCGGAAAGGAAGGAGGCCTTCACCTCACAGAACTGCACGCCTCTGCAGCTGTTGCCCATGGCGTCGAGGGGAGGGCTGAAGCAGCACACTCCCATCACGTTCGGCACGACCAGCAGAATCGCTCCGGCGACCCCGGACTTCGCCGGCAGCCCGACCTGCTTACACAGAGAGACAAGTAGATTACCCATGGGGACGACGTCAACCTGTTTTTGACGCCAGGGTCAAGAGGTTTTACGCTGACTGCAAGCCTCTGACGCTGCCTCTGAGTAAGGAAATTGACGCCAGCGTCAACTATTTTTGTCGCCGGCGTCAAAACGCTGACGCGTCAGCAGATCCTGTGGGTAAATCCCAATACTGATTCAACACGGGCTTTGACGCGTCAGAATCACGTCAAATCTCTGCCCGGAGTGGTTCATACGGAGACGTGAGGCCTCCAGGTGAAGAAATTTTACTGCAAATTCTCTGCGCGGCAACAGTGTACCATATACACGGGTGGAAGACGCACAATGTTGCCCCAAATTTGGCACAGAAAGAAAGGGACACATCTCTTGGGGGGGGGGGTAACTTCACCGTCACTTTCGTTCGTGATCAACAGAGCCAGAAGGTCGGGCGCACCTTTTCGTGAGTGCGACTTGTACACGAGTACATGCGTGTGTACTCTCACCTTGAACGCGAACTGGCCCGAGTAGTCGTACATGCCGCACGAGTACATGAGCGACAGCGTGTTGCGCACCGCTTCTCCCGCCAAGATCTTCTCGCCGGTGATCGGGCAAATGCCGCCGTTCGCGAGCGACGCGGCGATGACGGCCGCCGACTCGGCGTTCACTTCCGTCGAACACAGCTGCGCGGCGCATGCGCAAAGACAGATCGAAAAAATAATTGAGAATTCAACCACTGCGCACAGGTGTGTAGCAACTCAAAGGGAGGCAGTTGGTGAGTTTCAACACACACACACACACACACACACACAACCGCGCTGCGTGGGAACTGTACCTGGAAGTAAAACTCCAACGTGGCGATCAGATCTGTCCCCTCGGGAAAACACTGGAAAAGAAAACGTACGCCGGTTAAAAGAAGCAATTAGAGCCACGAACACGTTGAAGACAAGTCACAATGTACTCTTTCAGTTCACTCTCTTTGTTTGCACGTTTTGTTTTCCTCACCAAAAAGTTTTTCAGGACATACCTTGCATTCCCTCATGTAGTAGCCCAGTGCGAAGTTTCTGTCGGCTGTCTCTCGCTCCGACAAGTATCTACAAATTTGGAGTTCGGGTCAACACCAAACAAATTGCCAATTCAGTGGATTATGACGCGAGGATCTCGAAAGTCTTCACACAGATTTGTCCACTCAAAGGGGGAGTGCGACCGTGCACTCACAGGCCTGAGGTCTCGAAGATTCAGTGGTGAGTGTCTACCTAGCACTCGCAGGTTTGCACACACTGTCACACTCACAGAAACCCACAGACCTGAGGCCTTTGAGTCCCAGGAAACCGAGAGGTCTCAGGCCTGCAGGTTTTGGGCCCCTGTTTCCGCAAACCGGTTCTCCACACAACCACCGATTGTGGGATCGATGCAAAGATCAAAGGTTCAAGTCAATTCCTTTGTTCTTGTGTGTTTCAAACCAAGAACAACAGACTCACGTGGCGTTGCTGAATCCCACGTACTCGTTACCAGCCAGTCGTTTGTACTCGTTGAACACCTGAGAAAAAAAACACCAAAATTCTAATCAGTTGTGGTGAAAAGTTCAAGACAACAAGAAAGACTGCACAAGAAGGTGTTCGCCACTTCGTCACTCACAAAGTCGAATCGGTCGGCCATGGGGAGGTCGGGCTTCAGCAGCGACGTCGTCACGATCGCTCCAGCGTTGATCATCGGGTTGTGCGGTTTGTCTGCAAGAAATAGCAAAGGAGCCGTGAAGTTCCGTTCCACCCAATTAAGTTGACAACAGGCCAACAATCGGAGGTCTTCCCTTTTCGCCCCTGGTTCATCTGCTCTTTGGATTTCCAAGTCAACACACTCTTTGTCTCCTTTGCTGACCCAGGGGACATGGAGCCTGGGTCCCTTGACCCCCGAGGAAATTTGATGCTCCCCTTCTTTTGTTGCGCCGTTGGCACAGAACACGTCCAAGACTGCATGGAGTTTGGGCCACACCCCAAGACCTGTGTGTCCCTCCCTGACTTCAGTCCTGGATCTGTCGGAACAAGAAACAAGTAACCCCAAAGATTTCCACGGGTTTCCATGGCGACGTACTGTTGTAGTCGAGGGTGAGTTCGTTGAAGCTGCGTCCGCTCGGCTCTTGCCCGACGTACTTGTGGACGCGGCTTGACCGCAGGTCGCTGATGGCCAGCGCGTAGTTCAGAGGCTTCGACGTCGACTGGATGCAGAACGGGACGTCGCAGTCACCCAGAGAAAACCTGCATGACAAGGTCAGATCGTGAACTGCGGTTTTAGGAAAAGAAACACGCGCCTTGAGCACATTTGTCAAAACATAGAACTTGGCGTCTTCGCTTTTTCTCACACGTACGCCGCGGAAGAGAGACGCAACAACGAAATGACTCTTGCACTTGTGGCTTGTTGGGGTGAATTCAGGGGCCAGAAACCGCCCTTTGCCTCCCGTCCCAAACCATTCATTTGCCGCCATGATTCTTCAAAGGTGGGAATCGCCCCCACACTTGGACGGCACTCCAAGACCAAACAAGAATTTTTGTTGAGTTCATTACCTTTGCCCGTCTACAGTGCACAGGGAAACAGCCCACAGCTCCGGCTTCGCTCTCGCCAACTGCGGGATGTAGTCCGCTGGCTGTTCAAAGGGAAACAAACGTCAGGCTCACAACAGGCAAATTTCTATTTCCGAAACGCAGTAGCGAGTGGAAATCTCTACTTTGTTTCTTTGAAAAGAATTTTACAATTATAATTTGTGATCAGCTGAGTTCATTGTTTATGTATGTATGGTAACACAAGCAGTTTACCTTGCCTCGGCAGTTGACCTTGCATTTTTTGTAAATTTTTTCGATGTGACTGGTGAATGTGAAGAACTCAGGAATGACCATGTCGTTCTTGAACGCCTTTCCAATCAAAACGATGTTTGAGTTGACGCACCTGAAACAAGAAGCAGTGCGTGAGGCAGGCAACTCCGAGTGCGATATCCAAGAGGGACCCCCGCCCCCTCCCCCAATGAGATGGGATGTGACGCGATGCTTTGTGACATTGGACGGCATCCAAGCCAAGTACCTTTGTGCACTCACTTCGAACGCCCCCTTGGCGCACCCCATGCGCGCTGCGCGCCCCCTGTTTGGGACGTGATGCGACACAATGTGATGGGGCACGGGGAATCCTGGCTAAGATGCCATTTACGAACACGTTTTCTATTTTTTTTTGGGGGGGGGGGTTCAACCGCATTTTGAGGGGGCCCAGTCAATGCTGCCGCAATAGTCGTGGAGAAACCTTGAGCTGACAACATCGAGTACCGTGAACCAGAAAAAGGAGATTACGACAGGGGTGCGAGGCACTTACGCCGAAAACGTGTCTTTGTCGACTTTGACGTCGGCTCCGTCGAGCCCCGTCATCTTCCTCTGGATCTCATGGAACCGCTTCCGACATTCGCTGAGCCGCGGGTCGGTTTTCCGCAGTCCCGTCGCCTTAATCGCCTGCAGCGAAGAACCAGAAATAATCATGCTCCACCATGCAGCCTCTTTCACCCAGGAAAATGAAATGACAAGCCAAAGACGACTGTCGCACAACCACTGAAATTTTCCTCTTTGTCAAAAGCAAAACGCGAGAAGCATACTTTCGAGGGATGTGGTGAAAGTAATGAATCTGACGACGTTTCCCGACAAGGCCGGCCCCATCAGGATGTCAGTGGCATCCCTCGCGCATTCAAAAATCGCGGAAGAAAAATCAACGGTGCATGAAAAATTCAAAGACCTACGTTCCAAAATTTGTTGACGGACACTTTTTCTTCTTTGTCAGCCAGAAGATCGAACAAGACGTCGTCGATATCGGTTGGCTTCGTCAAGCCCATCAGCTTCTTCTCACTGCAATTGACATTGTTACGATCCGGTGATTTTGTTTGGAATGCATACCCACCAGAAATCACACAGGCAGCAGCCGTTGAATCTGCAAGATGCGGGATCTCACAATTTTAACATTTGTCTTTGGGCTTGGATCGGTGTCCTGGCGGAATGGGCATTGAGTCTTGTTTTGGACACGGACACACACACACACACACACACACACACACACACACACACACACACACACACACCTCTTGCACGGGGTCTCTTGCTCCAAATTTAGCAACACTGCACAATTGCAACACAGAGACACATCCATTGCACAAAAAGTGCGTCCAAAAAGTAATTGTCAAAAGAATTAATTGTCCTCAGAGAGGGTCAGGGTCGCCCGGGATCCATGGATCCGCATCTCACTTTTGATCAATTTCTTTTCAGGGGTGCCCTGCGGAAACACTGACGTCAAGTCGTGTACGTCCGCACAAAAAGCACGAAAACAGGTCCATTGCTGTTCAGCTGAGCTTCAAAAATTCTGAGCGATGTGACCCACGACGTCGCCGAAATACAAAAGACGCAAGCTCCGTAGATCACCCCCACAATGTCATTGTGACGAAGGAAAGATGGGCGATGAATGATTTGTGGCGACATCTCCAGCGTGATTAATCTTGTTTAAATTGTTCAAAGAATGTGCAAAATAAATCCTGGGAAAAGTCAACAACAAACAAGCCGTGGGGGTGAGTGTCAGAAGAAACTGAAAATGCTCGCGGAGTGTTGGCCCACGAGAGGAAGGTCTGATTGCTCAGCGTACGTACACAATATATAACTGGTTCTCACCGGCATCGACCAAAGTACATTGTACCTTGCCGCACCCACAAGCGCACGTTTGCGCACTTCTTGTACTTTTGGCCTCAGTGGATGCGACATTCATGTATTCTGACGTGGATCCAAAAAATGCGAACCAAGCGAAACAAACAGTTCCACGAAATCGTTTATCCAGGATGCTGCACGACACGTATCAATCAGTTCAGAAAGTCGCTTTGCGCAAAAATGTGGTTTCCCGACAAAAAAACAAAACGCGTGCATACCGCATGAAGAACTCGTGAAGCTTATCTGTTTGAAACAAATGCACTTGCACGCCTGTACAACAAGTAAGTCCGGTAAACGGACCCGGATGATGGTCGCGCACTCGGTCTGGTCACACGTGCTTTGAGAATTGAGAAGAATTTTGGTGTTGGTGGTGGTGGGG
>JAAUXT010139742.1_pt1:2500-12267 | contig 12267 bp, 15 predicted proteins | sample 7278171 | NCBI WGS metagenome assembly JAAUXT01 (sample SAMN14350112, study PRJNA611818) | marine sediment metagenome | isolation source: surface marine sediment (1.8m) | place: French Polynesia: Moorea | collected 2018-08
GGAGCGAGTGTCGTTTCACCCAAAGCAAACACGGCTGTAGACGTGTCTTGGTGTTGGTCGTGTTTGGTTTTCGTCGTGTGCGGGTCAGTGTGCTGGCCATTCAAATTCAGATTTGAGTCGCAATTAAGTTGTGAAGTGCTCGGATAGGAAACTGACTGCCGACGAACTTTCATAGAGAAGGGACAGCAGTGAGTGTCAGCAGCAATCCGACAGAAACTTTTTTTACTGTTCTGCTACCTCGTAGTTGAAATTTCTGTCCACCAGCCCTCGTGATCTCGAGTCGCACAGCAGGTTTTCACTGTTGTTGGCCAGAGTTTGTTGGTGAGGGTGAATACGGTACGGCTTGGGGCGTGACGACAACAATTGCGCAGTCACCTCGTCTGTCTGTGTGTGACCTGCGTGGAGAAGACCAAACTTTGTGTGAAACCAACAGATCTGCGTACGAATCTGACACCGTGATTTTCCTGCTCTGGTGGCGGCACTTTTTCCGGACAAACACGTGAAGCGCGGATGAACGGTAACCGACCTTCGTTGGTGGGTGCTGCTCAGTTTCGGTCCACCTGTCACTAAACATAGTGCTGTCGGTCGTAGACAGAAAAAGGTCATTTTGAACCGTGTTTGTGGTGTCGAGTGTGCTGGATCATTGTGTGGCAGATAAAGATCCCGTGACAATGAGTGGGGACCATTTAGGAAAACTTCCTTTTTGAAAAAAATGCCCCAAAGACCAAGTGGGAAAACTTCCTCATTGGAACAAACCCACAGACAGGAGGAAATTAAGCGCTCGTGCTGTTCACTTTCTTGGTTTGCTGTGTGGTTTGTGTGCATGACAGGGACAGTAGTTTTTTCTCCCGCTTGACCCGGGAATTCGTTCAAAACGAGACGTGCCTGCGTGTCACGTGAAACACCCCACACGGGGCCCCCGCCTCCTTCACATAGCGAGGTTCACGTAGCGGACACCTGTTATCTTCACATTGCGCAGTCCCGGACTATTTGTGGTTGACACGACGGAGATAACGCAGAAAGTATTTCACCACAGAGCTATCCGCAGTGCATTTCACACGTTTGGGAATAGAACATCGCAGTGTGTTGTGAATCTTTGTGGTTGGACAGCAAACATGGAATCGTGGGTTGCTAAGGTTCTGGTTATTGTCATCATGCTGGTCGTGTCCCTGGCGTTCGGGCTCGTCCCTGTTGCCACGGTGACGCGACTGAAACGCAACGCCAGCGTCGGGCCGTCGCGACGTCTCACGCAGAAGATCATCAGTTACCTCAACTGCTTCGCTGGAGGCGTGTTCCTCGCCACAACCTTTCTGCACTTGTTACCGGAAGTACGGGAAGGCATGCTGGAGCTGCTGCGGGACTGGGACTACACCGGGAAGTTCCCCGTCACCGAGTGCGTCGTCACGACTGGTATGTTCATCATCATGCTGGTCGAGCACTGCGTCATGTCAGTGCAGCATCACCAGGGAGACGTCAGTTTCCCGTCGAGCGGAGAAAACTCCTTCTCGGAGACGCAACCGCTGTGGGGGGAGGCCACCAACGCCGCTGGCCACGGGTCGACGGCGTCGTTAGGAGAGGCGGCGTCACGCGACAAGACGTCGTCAGCGAAACTGAGAAGTTACGGCTCGACTTTGAGTGGATCCCGTGACTGCGCAAGTAGAGATGAATGTGGAGGGCAAAGGTCAAGGAGACGAGTCGAGGAGGACTCCGCAGATAAGACGGGTCACCACACGGGCAGCGCTGCGGGCAAGTGCGCGGACAGAGATCACCAGCTCAGTCCGCGCGAGAAGAGAGACAAAGGCGCCGCTGCGGCGCCATCTCGCGTCGTTCTCGCGTCCCCGCGAGACGTGGTCCTCGAGGACGGCGCATGCGTGCACGTGATCCGCGCCACGCACCACGAGCACCACCACGTGGAGGCGTCACAGCTGGGCGGACTGCGCTCCTTCCTGCTGCTCCTCGCCATGTCCCTGCACACGGTGTTCGAGGGCCTCGCCCTCGGCCTGCAGCCCACGAGCAGCGCCGTCTGGAGCCTCTTTCTCGCCGTCATCATCCACAAGTGCGTCATCGCCTTCAGCCTCGGCGTCCAGTTCGCAGAAAACGCGCGTCACGTGACGCGCGCCGTCATCTTCATCGTCTTCTTCGCCGTCATGTCGCCGCTAGGGGCCGCTGTGGGCACGGCGCTGACGGAGGGCTCGTCGGGCGGGTCCCCGTCGGTGGCCATCGCCAGCACGGTGCTGCAGGGCGTGTCCACCGGCGTCTTTCTCTACGTGACCTTCTTCGAGGTGCTGGGGCGCGAGGTGGGGTCGGACCACGGGCTGCTCAAGGTGCTGCTCATCATCTTCGGATACGGCGTCATCGTCGCGCTGCAGCTGCTACTTCCGGAACCGCACGACTGAACTTCCGGTTCACAGCTTCCGGTTCCACGGAACGCACCGTTCGATTTGACTTTTCCATCCGGCGACAAAATGGAGTCAGCCCACGCTGCACGAAGAGCCAAAAAACACTTGCAAACAGAAGCTTCTTCACACTGGATGCGTCGAGTCAACGAACGCTGCGTCGCAAGTCATGACGCAGCGCCCGTTCACTTGTGCGCTGACGCACCGCGTGACGAAACAGCGCGCGTTACTGGTCCTCGCACGCAGCAGTTTGATGAGGCAACAGAGAGTTGCAACCACCGCAGACACGGGGAAAAAGGAACACGCGTGAACATTGACGCTGCACTGAAAATGAAGGAAGAAAAGGGATGCTCTCGGTTCCGAAGAATAAAATACGCAAGAAGCAGACATCTGTTCGGCCTGTGTGAGCGTGGTGACATTTTTCTCTGTGTGGTGTTGACCGTATCTCGGTTCAGGTTTTGTCAGGCTTCTGTATGTCCCTCATCCCTTTGAATAACGATGAGGTCATGTGAGCGTTATCTTTGCGATCGGTATCAGGATGTTCTGCCTGTTCGGGATTTCCTTTTTCCCTGTCCACGCCACGGGAACGCCTCAGTGCATTGCGTATCGGGTGTGAAAGAAGCCATGTTCGCACTCAGACTCCCGAGACAAATGAAAAACGCAATCGTAGATCTATTTTCATATTTTTATGTAAAACAATTGCAGAGTAACGGAAAACACAAAATTTGAAGTGCGGTTTTTACTGTTGTAAATAGATATGGAGACGGACGGGTCGCGAGTCACTACAACGTAACGCGAAACGCCGCCTCGCGAAGAAACTGTTGCATGCGATGCGAAATTGAAATATCAAAAAGTGCAAAATAAACGTGCTTGAAAACAATTTGCTGGACATCTTTTGAAACACATTTTTAAAAAGTTCCCGACTTCGGTGCAAATTTTCACAGTGCATCTCAACCGAGGGTGCGACACGCGGTGCACCTCGGGTAACATCAGCGAGGGTCACGTGACGGCCACGGACATGCGCAGCGGCGCGACGCGTCCGACGCGTCCCCGGCCTCAGCGCTCGGGCGCGGAGCAGTACACATCGCTCGCGCGGAACTCTCCGGACCACGCCCGCTGCACGCTCTGCGCCGTCGTGGTCGCGGCGACGAAGACGCCGATGACGGCGAAGAGAACGGAGAGCGCAAGCAGCGCCCCCTGTGGGCGGGAGGCGGGCCGCGAGCTGAGCTGTAGCGTGCACAGCGCTGTAGGAGAGAAACAGCGCCACCTGTCAGCACGAGGCGGAAGCTACGGAGAGCAAGGTTAATTCGTGACACAGTGGACAAATGGCCGCGTTCGATTCGTGCATACAGCTAGCGGCCGGCGAAGTCTCGTGCTTTTGCCCCTGCCATGGAGTTCGGGCGATGGCAGGCATTTCAGCTCACTCAGTTTGCCGCACGCGTCAATCGAACGCGCCCAATGCGAACACATTTTGAACAGGGAGCGCGGAACAAGCCGGGTTCACACTGCATGCATCGTGCGTTGCGTTGCGTTGCGTTGCGTCCCTGTGTCTGGTCAATGGGTGTTGTGTCGCAAAGGAAGACATGCAAAGAAGGTACATGTATGCTTGCAATGTACGCTTTTGAGAGTCAAGCGCAAACTGCTTTTTGGTTTGTGCCGCGACAGAACAATGTGACGCAACCAGTGCGCTCAACGCACGACGCAAATGGCGCAAACCACGTGAATCGCGGCATGCGAAACTGACCTGGGAAAACGAAGATGAACATGGCGGCTGATCCGCCGAGGAGTGCGATGACGCAGCCGACGTTCCGGACGTACACGGCGCCGACGTAGACGAGCAGCAGCAGCGGCGCCGAGAGGAGGGTGGGGCGCGGCGCAGAGGGGCAGCGGCTGGGCGGGGCGGGGAGGCCGCGGCCCGGGGCGGGGAGGAGGCTGGAGCCCGGGGTCAGGAGGAGGTCGCTGCCCCGCCGGGCGGAAGAGGAGGAGCGGCGACGCTGGGAGATGACGTCATCACGGCAGCACGTCTTCTGTAGCGCATTTACCACGTCCTCAACGACGAGTCTGCAGAATGGGAGCTTTGTTTTTTTGTGGGACCAGGACCAATACATTGTCTGTGTCTGTGTCTGTCTGTGTGTGTCTGTACGTGCGCGTGTGTATGAAATTGACCATGCATGTGTGTGCTTGTCCCACTGTCAGTGCGGGCTTCCTGCAGCCCCACCTTGTTCGATCTATTTCGTGCTGCTGCAAACAAAGTTGGGTTGGGTTGCGAAGGAAAGTTGCGCGTGCTTTGCAGCGCCAATCAACTTCCACAAGAAACTCAAACTCGCGACACACACACACACACACGCACACACACACACACACACACACACACACACACACACAACGCGCAGGACGCAGAGACGCATCGCGTTGCACGTCGCAGGCATGCACGTGGTGCGGCGACCACTGTGCGCAAGTGCACATGCCGCCGACACACCTCGTAGACATGCACAAGATGCACGCGCGGAGTGACTCAGATATATATACGCACCGCGCACAGATGAGGACGACGGGAAACGTGGTGACGACCTTGAGCACGGTGACGCCCATAGCAACCAGCACGGCCACGTCCGGCGCGTATGACGTCAGCACGTCGCTCTTGACGTGCTCCCCGAGACCGAGGTACCCGCACGCGCCAACCGACGAGTACACCTGAGCGAAGACGTCACGTGACGTGAGGCAGCGCGTCTCGCGTGACACGCCCAGCGGAAGTGTTGACGTCACGGACAGCGACATGAACCACGTGGATACAGAGAACAAATCAAGGATTTCCAGGGCGCTGAGGCAACGCTTCACTCGTAATCTGTCAGTGCACGTGCATGTTTTTGCTGCCCGACTCTGAATTGCAAAACGCGATGTACGTGGTCATGCACGGATGCCCCTGCATACAGTGTGAAGCAAAAGCCACACGTTGTTCTGGCATAGCAACATGTCCGCTGCAATAAAATCCCTTTTTCAAGGCCAGCACAGTGAGGTTGCGCCCTCACATTCGCGCCTTGGGAACTAATGTGCCAGCGTTGACGTGTGTTACAGGGGAGGGTGATCCCCCCTCCCCCCCACCGCGCGGTACAATTTCGCGCGTTTCCGGGAACCCAGGTCAGGCGCGTCTCATTCGACCTCTGTGACATAAATGACCTATGACCCCCATTTCACATGTTCACATTTTCCCTGTCAAATAAATTGCGCGAGCGAAATGCGCTCGTTCATTTTGCGCTCGTTCATTGGGTTCATGGATACGTCCTTCAGGCAGAGATGGAGCCAGGATTGGTGATGCTGAATTTGCCTTTGAAACTTTTTTGTTGCAAAAAAAGTATCTTGCGGCACAAAAAGATACAGGGTAAATATGCCACATTTTTCAAGGGGCCAGGCGGACTGCCGACTCTTGGATTACCATATCCACCCGGGAAAAGCAGCACCTTTTTGTCCTAAATTGAGCTCCAAAACTGGGGGTGCATCTTACACATGGTATGAGATTACAGTGACTTCAATGTGACTTGCCACCAGAAACCAAGGCAAAAAAAAGTTGGGGTGAGTCTTTTACTTGGGCGTGACTTATACACGGGTGAATACGGTGACCCTCTGAAGTCTGCGGGGAACCCGTCCACAGGGAGACTCCGAGTCCCAAGCCACAGGTGCGCCCCCCCTGCACGCTTCGTCCGCTGTGTTTGCTCACGGACGGCAACGCACACGCATCCGGTGCACACACGTGGGTCTGGGTGCACTCTTCCGTGTGTTTCACAAACACGATGTTCGCACTCTGCGATGTGCACACGACCCGGAATAGAAAAGCTCCTTTTCATGGTGGGTTTCTCCCCTCAGGTGATTTTCAATGTCTTTGACATGGCACTGCCTTTGCGTTTTGGTTCTCAGCTGCATTGATGTAATTGGGTAATGATGTTCGAACTTGGTGCACTCGGAAGAGTGTCGGAGGATCTGTCGCTCCACACTCAAGGGGCGTTCTTCGCTACACACAGGACGGCGTTCCTTTCTGTAGCCCAGAGCGGCGTTCCGTACCATGACGCAAGGCGGCGTTGCTTACCACGTGGCGTTGCTTACCACGACGCAGAGCGGCGTTCTTTGCTATGACGTAGAATGGCGTTGCTTACCACGCGGTGTTGTTTACCCAGAGTGGCGTTCTTTCCCCGACCCAGAGCGGCGTTGCTTACCACGACGCAGATGAGCGTTGCGGTGAGCGACACCTTGGTGATTTCGCGCACGTTCCTCGTCGCCATGCAGGCGAACAGCGGCACAGCCTCGATGTGGCCCTGCAGGGAACACGTGACAATTCATCAGCCATGTGGACGCCAAGCCGGTTCATAGCCATGAAACGAGCGAAAGCCCATAACTTCACTCAATCCGTCCTCTGCGTGCATGGCAAACCCAGGAGGCTTGGCCCCAGGTCCCCAACCCTCAACCTCCGAAATTTGTGAACAACCATCTCTCCGCTGGCAAGTTTCCATGGGGGGTGTGGTTGAAACCACCTACTCCACACTGAATTCTGGATTCGCCAACCGCATCACTACATCTCAGCTGGAACTGAAAGAGTCTTGTCATTCACTGACTTGCACAGGCGGAGGCAATGCATGAGCCCTGCAGGCTGAAGCAAATAAATACAAAAGCTTCTGCCGTATCAAGTGCACGCATCGTCCTGTGCAGCACCAAGGACAACGCGTACGTGGCACCGAGAAGAGACTGAAGTGACTTGGTGCGCCATGACTTCAGGCATTGCAAACATAACTCAAATCAACCGCGCATGCACTCCATGGAAACGTCGTGAAAAATTGAGCAAGGAACGCATTTGTTTCGCTGCTGACGGAGACTGTCAACTCAAAACAGTCGCCATGGATGGCAATTCAATGTGACCCGTTTCCCATCAGGGGGTGGGTCCACTGCTATGCGTGCATGCACAGTCAACGTGCATCGAGTACAAATTTGTGTCAGGCCGTGTTCAAGCTGAATTCGTCACGCGTAGTGTCAGAAACCGGGGCATGTCGTCACTGCGTCACCGACACAACCTGCCCAGGGGCGCGTCACGTGACGCAACCACTGTGAATCTGGTCTCTCAGAACACAGAACAAAGCGACAACTGTACCACTCACCTCAAAACTGAAGCAGATGGTGGGCAGGATTTTCAGCATGTCCGTCCACTGGGAGGGCCTGTGAATGTAATTTTTTTCAAATCCAGTTTCCGAGCCCCGTGGGGTGAGGCGCGCATCGACTGATTGGGTTAAATTGGTTTTGCAGACAGATCCGGACCTGATTTCCAGGGCACCTGTCTGCGTGGAACCAACAGCATGGTGCACGGAGTCCTGCGGAATCAGACAGAAAGGTGCCCTGGGCAAAAATAGTGCTCATTTCCGGAGAGTATTGGATCCATCGAGGAATTGGGGGAGAATCGCAGGATTTTACGTGAATGGATGCGGCAACTGGGCTGTTGGTGGAGACTGGGAAAGGGAGTCAAATGCTTTCAGACTGCCCGCGGTGTGAAACAGATCTGTATGTGCAGGACCGCGCTCTCCAAGCGAGAGCGCCACGCAGGAGGACTTTGCACTGCACTCTATTTTGGAATCTGAGGCCGCTTTTACACTGGACACGTCACGTATAGCGCCCCTGCACAAGTCAGTGGGAACCGGCGCTGCTGCAACACCCACTGACATGCGCAGAGACACAGCGCACGACACTTCCGGTGTGACCGCGCACGACACTTCCGGTGTGACTGCGCACATCACTTCTGGTGTGACCGCGCCTGGCGCTTCCGGCGTGACCGCGCACGACACTTCCGGTGTGACTGCGGCGGAGTATGACGCACCACACGAAGGGCTCGACGTGCGTCTCGGCTTCGTACACGAACTTCCAGGCCACCATGCCGAAGATGTAGACCGTCGTGAAGAGCCCCAGAACGCTGCAATCAAACAACGTGCGTGTGACCCTGGTTTACGTTGGTTGCAGGGGGCGCCGACGCAAAGTTGAAAACAACTTTCTTGAGAAAAAGGTAAAGTGTCACACAGGTCACGACGGCGCAAAAGTATGGGTGTGTCAGTCGACAGAAATTTCTGCAAGGCCACGCACACGTGGAGCCTCGGTCCTGACGGAGCAGTGATGAGCATGCGCACTCGGCTTCCTTTCCTCCGCGGTGCACGGAGTATCACGTGACACCTCGAGGGACATCGAAGGCACCTGGGAAGCTGAGGCTGGATTCACAACGGGCGCGTCAAGCGTTGCGTTGCGTTCCTTGCCCAGGTCCGCAAGAGTTGCGTTGTGAATTGGCGACGGAGTTGATTGCATGACGCGTCCAGTGTTGGCCCAGTTCCGAATCCCATTGAGTTTCTGATTAAAACTGGTGGTTTGGTGGTGGAACTTGAGCCACGTTCCCCTGGGGCAGACTCTGCAAAACTTCTGCACAATCTTCTCCCAGTGAGCAGAAATTGTGACTGGGGCCCTGGACTTCATGCACCCTGCAGCACACTGATGAAACCTATCTACAGTGTGAGCGAATTGCAGATAAGAACAGGAACGGGGCCAAGGACACACACTCCGCGATGAGTCTTCCTTCGTCACTCGAGGTAAAGATATTATTCGTCGGCTTGCAGAAAACGAACCTTTGCTGCGTCTCTTTCTGGATTCATTTTCTGGATTCGCTGGCAACTGCCCCAAATCGAGATCACTTCCTTGAATGAATCTTCCACAACGACGTGACTGATCCTGCACGCATCAACCCCAGGGATGCCTCCTGAACCTGAATCTCCCCAGGGATGCCTCCTGAACCTGAATCTCCCCAGGGATGCCTCCTGAACCTGCCTCAGGGATGAGACTGGCCCCGAATTCATCCCAGGGATGTGGCTGGGCCCCAGAGATGTTCCTGTTTCTACCTCAGGGTGTGACTGTTGGTGAGTCTACCCCAGGGATGCCTCCTGAATTTACCCCAGGGATGGGACTGATCCTGAATGGGGCACCCCAGTTATCCTGATTCCCCCCCAAGGGATACGTCTATACCTGAATCTACCCCAGGGATGCGACTGGTTCTGAACCCACCCCAGGGATGCCTCCTGAACCTGAATTTGTGCCAAGAATGCGACTGACCCTGAGTCTGCCCCACGGTTGTATCCCGTCACTGACCTGGCGAGTTTGAAGGAGTCGAGCCTGCGGAGGCAGGACGGCGGGAGCAGCAGCACGAGACTCGTCACGAACAGCGTGAAGGGGCGCGACAGGTACCAGCGCTCACAGAACCGCTCCCCGTACGACAAGGACATCACTGAAATCACAGAACCGCTCCCCGTACGACAAGGACATCACTGAAATCACAGAACCGCTCCCCGTACGACAAGGACA
>JAAUXT010079148.1_pt1 | contig 12265 bp, 6 predicted proteins | sample 7278171 | NCBI WGS metagenome assembly JAAUXT01 (sample SAMN14350112, study PRJNA611818) | marine sediment metagenome | isolation source: surface marine sediment (1.8m) | place: French Polynesia: Moorea | collected 2018-08
CCACTCCTCGGCCCTCCCCGGGCGCCGGCCCCGCACCACTTTGGCACACTTCTCCCTTAACTCCATTCCTACTACCAATCCATACTATACAACCCCCCGCCCCAACCCCCCCCCATTCCCGGGTAAGACCCGCTTTCAAAATTTTTTTTTTAAAATGATCAGTGATGGTCACTGACCGTTTTTCCCAAAGTGGGTCCAACCCCCCCCATCCCGGGTAAGACCCGCTTTCGAATTTTTTTTTTTTTTTAAATGATCAGTGATGGTCACTGCAAACGTTTGTATAGACCACATGCTTTTTATGCATAGCATTCTTGTTGTTCTGTAACTACGAGGCATGTTTTTTATCTTCCCATTGTTTCGCCAATAGAGACGCAAATTGCCCACCGATTTGTGCCAAACTTTTAATACACCTTGCCAACCTGCCAATAATGCCAACATGGGAACAGAAGTTATGCCAACAGGAATGGAATGAGTAAAAAAATGTGTGTAAAATTGAGGAGCTCATGCAGTTGCAGCGAATCATGGTTGATTGAGTTCCATTGACAGAGAGGCATTTCTGCCACCAGATGGTGAGGTCAGAGATGGCTTAGAAGAACACCTGCTTGGGGAGATTTCTCAAGATCAGCACAGGAACACAACTTTCATGCTTGGTACTCACAACTGTTGACTGCAATGCACACCAAATCGCCATGTCTGTCACAGTGAATCACTTAAAGATCCTCATTTCTGAGGATTCAATTGAATATTGTGCTCATCTGACTGGCTGCCCTCAAGGGGAAGATGATCTCCAAGGCTCATGCCCAGGGAGAACAAAAGCCGCGGAAAATTCTGCCTCCAGACGGCGAAACAACGGAAAGATAAAAAACATGCCTCGTATGTCGTTGAACAAACAGAAGAGAATGAATTTGAGATGTGTAGAAGAAAGACTGAAGGCATCTTGAACATTAGACAACGAAGCTGTGCGCCTCACCCCACGCAGAGGACACGCAAAATGTGACAAGCTTCATGTTTCCTGGTTCTGTTCTTGCTGTTCTGAGTTGTGTTCCTGTGGTCATCTCAACACTTTCACACAGCCACTTGAAGGAAGGTTGTTCTGGCCGTCAGTCGGGCCTGGAGTGAGTGATGGGCAGGGCTTTCCCTGCGCTGTCAGGCGGATCTTCTCCTCCTCAAGTCCTCAAAAGCAGATTTGGGCGGGGAATCCGCAGAAAACGGCAGAGATGTGACGTCGAGGCCTCGGTGCTGTTATTATGTGGAGCTCAATCATCGTGCTTGTCAAGTTTTTCCTTTGACACGGTCAAATCATTACCAAATACATCATGTTGCAACCAGCTTGTTGTATCATGTTGGATGTGTAATTGGGAACGTTCACTGCAATAAGTCATCCACCCTCTCCGATTCCCGGCCCCGAGGGCTGTCAGTGCGGAGACCCACGGCTCTGGAGCCTGTTCCTCAGCGATGATCACTTGAGGAGAAACCCCACCTCGTCATTAATTCTTTATCCCTGGTGGAACAATAGTAAAACAATTGAATTTGTTTGAGAACAGTGTGTGGTGAGAAGAGACTCATTCTCTGCGGCAAAAGAATTACGATGCTGATCCTGTTCTTCGAATTGCTCTCGTATTTCCTGTCTCGTGCGTTGGTTGCGCAGACGACTCTTTGTCAGATAATTGTTTGCTTTAGCGTGCTCCTTGTCACTTCTGCTGACCTACGGCAACGAGAAGCTGTGACAGATCGTTGTTCCTGTGATGGTTTATGGTAATCAAGCCCGGGTCATGCCGCCGGGCTGTAGACAAGACATCTTTGCTCCGTTGTAAATTGAATTGGCTCAGATGGTGGTGCAGTCCCCGGAAATTCATAGGCCTCGCCATGTTTTAGTCGGTGAGTGAAGAGGCAGCGACGGAAATCTGCTCTGAAAGAAAAACACAAATCAGCAGAATGACATTCGGATTGGGTTTTTAAATTCCGGATCATGTTGAGTATTTCAAAAATATTTTGGTTTGTCAAAGGAATTGAGATCTCAGGCCTTGTGCAGTGTTTTCATTTCGGCTCAGATGTTCATTTTTCTTTTCAATGGAGCCTGAGTGAGGGTTTGAAGAGTTTCATTTTTCTTTTCCTTTGAAGCAAAAATTGGGTTTGATGTGTGGGTTGAACCACGAGAATCCAAGCAGAGGACAATGACACCTACGTACCAGTTCGTAAACGCCAAGATACCAGGTGCAAAAAGTGCAAGCCAAGGTGGTTTGAAGAGTCTTTTGGTCTTTTGGTTGGTGTAGGGTGACACTCCTCCTTGTTTTGCTAAAATTCTTGAGTTTGGAATCGAGTTTGAAAAAGTTGGAAAAGAGCGACCACTTCAGAAACTCTCCAACCCCCCACCTCCGCCTGGAGCAAAAGTTTGGGCTGGTCCGAACTGAGCAAATTTCGTGGCTGTTCTGATCAGGCGTCGTCAGGAGCGCCCATTCCCCTGCGGTCCTCATGCTTGTTCAAGAATCAAGTCATGTTTGGACGGACATCAGGGAGTGTTTGCTCCAACATTGAATTCGCTGGGTTCATTTGCACGCGGCTTCCTGGGCGGGCCCGGTCCCCACCCTCGCCCTGTTCGCTGTCCTCCAAGTCACCACTTGTCGACAGCCCCGAGAGCTTGTCTCGTCTCAATGCTCACGGCCTCAACTCCTCTCAACGCAGCTGTCGTCCCTCAGTTTCCCAACTCGTCGGGGAAAACAGCTCTGCAGGCGAGAATGATTAAACCACAGCATCCCCCGTTCATTTAGCCTTCATTAAGGCCTGGGATCTTGAAGCTCCATCTTATTTCAATCCGTCAGGAAGGTTTTTCACGGAAAAGGAAGGGAGGTTTGAATTGGCTCCGAATACTGGACGTTTTGGCGCAGCATATGAAGGGATGGAGGTCACACCGCGCGCGACACGGCTGCAGGCAACACGACGCAATTTCATTACGGGTTATTCCGTAGTGAGGTAAACGGGATCACTGTGTCTCGAGGACAAAACCAACAACAGGTCATTCACAAGAGGAGGAATCCCTGGTTACCTGCACAGCAAGAGAAATTCCCTGTCTCGAGTGCTCGGGCTGTGAACTTGCAATCGCATGCAGGTTCAACAGCAGAGCACAAACCGACAGCCACATGCACCGATTGGCCTTTGTGGCCTGTCAGACATGAAGCTGCGTTGTTTGTTTCATCCCAGAATGTTCTTTGACAAATGACCCTGGGTGCTGTTTCACGTGGCTGATAACGAAACGTTGGAAACAATGACAGGCGCTATTCTCGACCTCCTGTGTCTCCCTCTCGTCCTCGTGACTATTTTATCAAATAAGGACTCGTGTCCTTGGAACCGAATCCGGTTCTAGACCCTGACGTGAGACGTGGACGTCTGGAGTGAGTGGCGGCTGCACCAGAACGAGCAGTTTCGGAATGGGACGAGAGAGACTCGTCTATGGCTGCAGAAAAACATGAGCTTCTCTTTCGCTTTACTCACTCGATCACCAGTGTCTGCACCAGCAGGATAGAATTGCGAGAAAATTGTTCACTGAAATGGTCTGCTGGCAGGCGTGGGCTTTCGCTTTCGTTTGGGTTGTCAGTTGTGATTAAAGGGAGGACGCGGACGAGACGCTGGTTCTCTGATGTCCAGCGCATGCGCGGTGGCTGCTGTAACCGGAGTCTGTAATTAGAGTGATGAGGATTATGTGGATCATGTGGTCATAAACCACGTGTCGTATTGACCTGACTCTAAACCACTGCCATTACTCAGTGGAGCTGCCAATTCTGACCGAGGGTTTTTACTCGTCTTTAGGAAATGTCATTTCCTTCGATGCCTCGGCCTACTAAGAATCGGCCACTTCATGTTGAGCTGCTTCGGAGTGAGCCTGTGTTGTGCACTGGCAAAAGTTCAAGGCTTGGTCAACATTCTGGGAAAAGGGAGAACCTCTGGTGTTTCACCCACCAGACATGCTTGGGGGTCGGGGCGTGGGTCCACCTGAAAATTTGGGTAGGTCCCAGCTTGGGCTGTCTGGGTGGGTTCGCCCCTGTGGATTTTTTTTCAGGGTAGGTCCTTCCCCCAGCACCTTGGGTCAATTCTTTCCCCCACTTCCCGTGACCGAATGAATGCCTTGGGACGCGCCTTTTGTTCAAAGCTCGGCTTTCTTTTTGTTGACCAGATCAACAGAGTCGCGAAATCTCCCCCACATGACCAAATGCGAAATGCAATGTGGGTGTCTGTGGCCAAGTGTTCTCTGAAAACATGTGTGCAGCTGATATTCTTTCCTTTTCACGCGGACTCTTTTCCAGGTGAAACATGCTCTGAATTCAGCGTCCAATTTTCCTGTCTAATTTTCTCCTTTTTCTCGTAGGAAGGAAGATTCGTGGTGGAATTGTAATCTCCTGCATGATGTAGTTCTTGAGCATGAGCTCTGAGAAGACGAACGGCCCCCATGTTGTCTCGGATCCAGGAAGGGGATCGGAGGCGCGGGGGGTCAAACTCAGTCTCACCCGAGCAAAGACCCGCAGAAGCGCAAACAATATGGGGTGGAGTCGGTTACTTGCCAGGGTCAAGATGGACCCAACCCCAGCTTAAAAAATTTGGCAGGAAAAGCAAATGAGGTTGTGTTTCAATCCAAAATGCGGGGGAGGGGAGGGGTGTTCAATGAATTTTGGAAATTATCTGGTGGGGGGGGGGGTCGGGCCCTGGATCTACTTACTGGAGGTATCATGTCTGGAGTGCAGTGCTCACATGCTGAGATTCTTTTCTGTGCGAGATGTTTCTGATGGTCCCGATGTCCTTCCCTCCAACGAGGTAATTTCACAGCCTTATGATTTGATCAGCTTCGGATGAAAATGACCTGGTAATGTAGAGCCAGTTTCCCGCTGTATCCACCACATTAACCCCGCAGATCTAAACTGGTGGTAGTTTCCATATAAACGATATTAAGTGCATCGTGCTGGAAATGAAGATACTCCGCAGAGCGGAGCTGAAAACTTGTTCAAGATGTGGGAATGGCCGTGTTGGGGATGAAGGAAGATTCATTCAGATTCATTTGATCAATTCGCGGTGAAAGTGGACTTTGCTGCGAAGTCTCCGCAGAAAAGCCGCCATATTGAGTCGGATTCTGTTCAAATCAGCGAAAGCAACTGGAGTGAAAACATTTTCCTCCGTTTCTCACGGTGTTCTTTCCCCGCAATTCACGATCGTGACTTTGGAGAATGGAAGAGATGGGTTTGTTCTTGTGGGAAACAGCTCAGATAATTTTATCTCTGCAATGCCTAAAATCCCCTGAAGTCCCCCTTGCTTGGAATATCAGGAATCTGAAAGGCATCTCATAACCACTAATGCATTGGTGATGTTGTGATTTGGTTTGTTCCCAAAGATCTACGTATCTCTCTTTCTGTTGCGTCCAACCATTGCCAGGGGAGAATGCGAGAGATAAGGTTCTGGGAATGGAACTCGCTACGGTCTCCCTGGATTGTGTGATGTTCGCTTGAAACGAGCACAGTTTATCCGTCCACGTTCTCAGCGGCCCACACGTGTAGCTCATGATCTCAGTGATCTCCTTCTCCGAGGATAGAGGCTGAATGAACTCTTCTGCTTTTTACCTGAATCCCCCAGAAACATGTACATACAGCTTTGTGTTGCTTATGAGACAGCAAATCTCCATAATGCACGGACGACTCACGAATGTAACCAAAGAGGGCCTGCAGGAGCTGGACCCGTCTGACCCCCGAACAAACCTTTTTCTCCCCCAAACATTTTGGTGCCACGGGCACAGAATGCAAAACACACAGCGCGTGTATTCATTTCGAGGGTCACGTTGCCGGCTTGGCGCGTGTCAACACTGCTCAGTGTTCTTGTTTATTTTTCTGAAGTTGAAATCGAGTCCTCAAGGGGGGCCCGTTTGACCATTTCCTGGATCTACCCTTTGACGTTGTTTTCACGCACGAGGACTCTGGGCGACCGCCAGCTGACGGTTCAACCGTTCAACCGCACGCCACCGTTTCCTGCCTGTTCCAATATCTTTGCCTCATCCCAGTGGTCGACGTCAGAAAAAGAGGGACGCCGGAGCGCTCTGGTGGGGACGAGTAATAAACTGAGGCCACCGTGGCGGGGGACGCGCGCACCTCTGCCCCTGGGTCGGATCACCCGCGGCGAACAACAGGAATTTGTTATTCGCGTCAGACAGTGATTTGCTTCAGCGAAGAAACATCTCCCTGTCAATTATTCCCCCCAGGGGATTTAAAACATTTATGAAATGCACAGTCAAGGTTCCGTTTGAATCTCCCAACTGTTCTTCAGGAAGCGTGGGGCATTATTATTTTGAACATGGAAGTATCTCATGAGAAGCCCAACTCAACCTTATCTGCATTGCAGAAGTCAAAAACTGACAATGGCTTTTTACAAACTGCAAATGTATTTCTCCCCTCAGGCAAGAAAAAAGATGTGGAGACATTTCTAGAAACGTGGGACGTCTCTTCCTTTGGCAAACGAATAGCTCCTTTGTGGTGAGTTATGTTTCCGTAGAAAGGAAATTTGATCCTTGGGTGACAATGGAACTGCTGTCTGTAGGGGGCGGGGAACAGGAATCGCACGTCGGACTCTGCAGCAGCCTGCTGCTCAGACAGATGCTGATGCACACGGCCGGACGAACAGCTGAAGCAAGAGGAATGTCCTTGTCTCAGGTGCACATTCAGGGTGCAGGGACCCGCCCCAACCCCCATCCCTGCCCACTGGTGTTGCTCCACATACAATTTTGTCTCTGTTTGCCAAAAAGGAAAGATTGCAAAAAGTTCAACTTGGCCCCCGTGATCCCAACCTCACCACCCAGTTTCGAGCTTGTGAGGGTTGGTGATTGGCTGAGGCTGAGGTAGGCCTCACCACCCCAATCCTGGATCCGCCGGACTCGCCCGGAGTGCGTCGTCGTCCTGGCTGTGCTCAAAGGTGAAAAACGTGCCCATTGTGACAACCATTCTTACAGTCGTCCCTGTCTCTTCCCTGCTTTTTCTCTTGACGTCTTGTGAGGCGTTAATGCGTTTTTCATCTCGTGTATGACGCTGAACGACGGAACGTGAAGAATTTCCGTCTCTGCAGTGAGAAGAAGCTGCCGTGAGGATGACACACGCCTCTGACAAGGTGAACATCAGTGCATCAGAGATTGCACGTCTTTCCTGCGGTCAGATGGGCAGTTCGACACAGCGCGTTATCCTCTGCGCTTATGTCTGTCAGCTGTCTATTCAGACCCGTACACCTGACACAAGGAGGAATGGATACGTGACAGTAGATACCTTGATATCACACAAAAGGACGACACATTAGTTTCTTTATGAGCACACAAATACGTCACACTGGACGCTTTGATAGGACGACACGTTCGTCTTTCTTATGAACACACAAATGGGCAAAAGAACCTTTGACTCAGTTTGCTGGCCTGTATCTTGATATGTTTGACTGGCTCTGGACCCCCTTTTGGAGTACGAGTCATGCACGGTCGGCAGCCACAGTTCGTGCTGATAGAACAAGAACCTGCTGGTTCCAGCATGTGTTGATACCTTTGCTTGCTTTCTTTCTCCGTGGCTGATACGAGTACGTGACCACAGTTTGACGCGAACCACGTGTTGCTACGTATCCCAGTGAATTGTTTACAGGAGCCTGCCGCGTACGACATGGTTCTAACATGTTTTGATGCTTTTACTTTGGCTGCGTGGCTGTGGTTTACTGCAGAGCGAGTGTTGAAATGATGTGAGGTCAATGAACGCGACACTTTGCCCCAAGCGAAGAAAAAAATCAATCTGAAACCTGTCATAAGCGATCAGCCCACGTGTCGCGTATTTGCCTTGTAATTTGCACGTTTGTTTCCTAGCTTTTTACACACGTCAAATACTTGGTGTTTCGACGTGTGCATCATGCCACGGGGAAAATTACGCCGACGCCCCCACCCACTCCACACACTGCGTTTTCAGAATTTGGCAAAATCTGCAAAATGTTGAGTGAGGTTCTGCCTGCCAAGGAACGTTCACTTTCCAGATTTTGCCTGAATTGATCTCCTTGTTTGGCGACCGGGCGATTCACGCGATTCGGTGTGTGTTCACACTGCTGGGTGTTCTTGCCACGCACACACACACACACACACACACACACACACACACACACACACACACACACACACACTTCCCATGATTCAGGAAAGAAATGGATTGAACCAGGCCTCAGTCCCGCACACTGTGTGTGGTGCCAGTTCGTAAGCCTGACTCGTACTGACTCGTCCTTGGCGGTTCCCTCGAGTCCAGCCCGCTACCTTTTTCTCTGCGTCTCTAACAAGCTCACTCCACTGTGAAATTAACGTATGCGGAGAATTGTGATGTACACGACTGCGATGCCTTGCCTCAGCCACTCCTCCTCTGTACAGACCGACTGCTTCTCGTTTTACACCCGTCTCAGCTGAATGCCACAGCGACATTTCTCGTGACAGGGTTGCTCCTCTTGTAATCTGAGAAAACTTTCAATGTGTCGTTGAAGGAATACGAGGCCTGTCCTTAATCTTTCAGTCTTGTTGCTGCGGTGAAGTTCATTTGACATCAGACAAAGTGAAAGACTCGCAAGTGCGGGCCCAAGATTGAAGGGACAAAGTCAGGGAGGGGGATACATCACAAGGGGTCAGGGGGCGGCTCCCTGGGCCCTCTGAATCCCCCCATTGAACCCTGGTTCTGCAGATGTGAATAGGACATTGTAGGTGACTTGTTGCGTTCAGCTAGACGTGATTTTGCAACGGAACACTCTGACCCTGACGACGACGGACAAACCCCCCCCCCCCCGTCGTCGCTTACTGATTCAGGTGCATCGCATCGCACGTTGTAACCGCGTCAGGACGAACGGATGATCCACGGCGGGAGGGAACGGGAAGCTGCCCGCAGTGTGGACGGAAACGACCGACCACGTGTTCGTGAATAATTGAAGAGCGAGTATCCGATAACGGCCATGTAGTGTCCGGCTCAACCTGCGCGACATCCTGCGGTGAACAGGCAGCCGGGTGCTGAACCCCCCTTCCTGTCCTCCCCTCCCCACCAGGTGGCAAGTGATTGTCATGCAGTGTCCGTCTCAGGTACTGTGTTTCAGGAACACGAAATGTTTTCCTGTTCGTGAACCTGCGCGAAGTTCGGTGCAAAGGCAGCAGGGTGGCTCAACACGTTTCGTCCTGCCTGTCCCCCGTGGGTGTGGGTGTTCACTCTGCATGTTCTTTTGAAATTGATCTGGGGTGGAGCGATTGGGTGTTTTTGCAGACGCCGCAAGTCGGTCTGTGCTTCAGGAACACGAACGAAAACAGAGTGAATGACTTTTCTTGTGTTACTGAACATCACATCCGACACCTGCTGCCCTTTCGGGTTTTGCTTGCAAAGGTCGCAAACTGACACTGCATCGAAACACAACACCCTCGTATTTCAGAAGCAAAATGTCAGAGCTCTTCTGTCGTTGGACGGGTCTGTTCCTCACGTCAAAGTGTTCATCCATGGTGCTTGTGCACAGGATTGCTCGCAACACAGGATGAAACTGAGGTGAACGAACTTCGAAGCAGCAGTTGGATACAGTTGACGAAAGTCTGATAAATTTGTCGGCGCAACATGCTGTGCAGCCGCGTAAACTGCAGGAAGTCTTCGGAGAGCTACACGACGTCGTTGTATCGGGTTGGGAGCGGCGTCTCCGGAAATTGGACGTCGTTGTGTGCGCGTCTGCCGAGCGCCCCGGAAATTGTTGAGAAGTTGCACGGAATCAGCGAAATTTGCAAACTCGCTGAAGTATCCGGTGGAGTAAGGTACTTCAGACGAAGCCTCGCCTCGCAACACTCAAATTACATTGCTTTTCAAAGTAGCTGTCCACGTAGCACAGTAAGCGAAGCAACAAGATACCTTTGCAATAAGAGACAGAGAAGCAAAGGGCACTTTTCCTTTCAAATTGCTTCGAGGACATTTTCTGTGACTTGGAATGTCTTTGTGATCTCAACTTTTTCAATTTTCACCAGTGCTGTGTGGGGCCACAAAAATTTCAGTTTCCACCGTGTTTGTTTGAACAGACGTCGCTGAGATGCTGGTCCATAAATTCCTCCCCAATTTTCCTGGGGCCAAAAACTGTTTTGGTTCGGTTGATGCTGGGCTTGAAAATCAACATGTGGGGCAAAAAGTTGTCGCCACCATTTCCTCTACATTCCTTGGGTTCGGGGTTTTGTGGAACGTACGTACAGAGTCGTCATGAATCATGTCAAGAGGGGAACTGACGTGTGTATGAACCATAGAAGTCGAGCATCTCCCATTCCCAGGCACCGTACTTCTCCATATGCGGCCATCTGGTGTTTTGCCGTCTCAGTGAAGCCGACTGGTGGGTGGAGAAATCTATCGTCAGTCGGGGCTGCGCGAGGAAAACTTTGAAGTTGTTCTTGTTGTTCCCTATTCTTCCCCTCGCGCTGAATAAGGACCCAGTAGTCCCGTCGTTGGAACAAAAACCAGAGCCTAATGCACAGATTGTTTCTACAAAGAATGCGCATTGTGCAGAGTACGAGTGAACAACCCCTGGGTTCTTTCATGCACTTGGCAAAAACATCGACACTGAAACACAATTTCACCGAAGTTCAGAAATCTAAACGCCTTGTTGCAAAGGAATGGACACTCCCAAGATTTCTCAAACATTTCAACATGAGTTTGGTGACCAGAGGGTCGGGCCAGACTGAAAATTGTGTTGCGGAGCCTTGACGTGGAGGACAGCAACCGTCTTTCTTGTACGACTACGATAGTGAGTCCCAAAACTTGCTGTTCCTGCAGCAAATTCCGCTGCCGATGGTTCCGTAGTACGATCAAGAAAGATGGAATTTGGCGGAGCTCTTCTTCTCAAACACAGAAAATCCTATTCAGCAAATTATCATTGTCGAAGTCAATTTTGTAGTCGAGTGCTTCGTGTGTAGCACCAGAGCACATCATGCGTCTTGAAGTTTGTTTAATTACTCGAGTACGAGAAAATTTCTTGAGATAACAGGGCTTTTCGTTGCGCAGAGTTGATTGAAACTCACCGAATTTTCAGAAGCGCTCGGAAATCGTTTGCGGAAAGCCAGTTTGTTTCTCGAGAAATTTGCTGAAAGTCGTGTGAACATTGCAAGCTCTGGAAAAGGACGAACAACAATTTCAGAAGAAAGCCCTTTTGTGCGTTTGCCTTTGAAAACATTTGTTCAAAAAACATCCATCCATATTATCTTTTGCAGGTAAGTAGGACGTAAGGACTGCACATCGCTGTGGGTCTACGAACAGTGAGTTACAAACCTTTCTTGGTGGACGGCAAGACATCATGAAAGAAGTCAAGCCTGAACTGTTGTGTCGTGTTGCGTTTTCGTCCCTCTGAGAGAGAAACAAAGAGGCTGCAGGACATTTTGTGTTGCAGCTGTGGAAAGTGGTGTCCATTAGATCAAGCTAAGTTGAGTGCCTTTCTGTTGCTGACAGAGTGGACAAGTCCGATGTGTCAGATTTCTGGATGGTTGTGTGCAGCATGTTGACTGGCTTCCCTGGACACACCAACGAGCGCATTGCCAAACCCCGTTCAGAAACGAATTGGCAGTTCCAACGCTTGCCATCGTTTCAGAACGAATTTCAGATTTTGCCTTCAACTCAAAACAAACTCATACCAATGGAGCAAATACACGACATTGTCACCTGTTCATTCAAGTTTTTCATCTCTGTGAAAGTGCTCTGCAGAAACTCTTTAGATTTTTGAAAAACTCGTCAGCGTTTGGAATAAAACGTACCGTACCGTCTCGTGTATAAGACGCCCTCGTGTATAAGACGCACCCCAAGTTTTGATTGACCAAACTGCATGTTTTCAACACACTCATGTATAAGATGCACCCCAAGTTTAGCTTTCCCAAAATATTTTCAAAATCCAATTTGACTCAAAATCCCTAAAATTCAGAATTATAGTCAGTCTCAAAATATTTATTTATACTATTCTTCAGTCAATTGTGTCTTAGTTTGGGGTCTTGGATAGATCTTCTCATTTAGAACTTGCCAAAGGAACAAGTCTTTTTTATTCTGTAAAATTGTTATTTTTTCCTTTCATTTCTTATACAAATTTAAATGCTAAATTATTGTTTCTCCTTTTGTATTTCAAAAAATTTGATCATACTCGTACGTAGTAGAATCAAAGTATTCTGACAGTTAACATGATCTCTGTGGTGTGTGACCGATCAACCAAATTGGTCAGGTCCTTTGTTTGTCATTATTCATGTGCGCTCAAC
>JAAUXT010012535.1_pt1 | contig 12264 bp, 14 predicted proteins | sample 7278171 | NCBI WGS metagenome assembly JAAUXT01 (sample SAMN14350112, study PRJNA611818) | marine sediment metagenome | isolation source: surface marine sediment (1.8m) | place: French Polynesia: Moorea | collected 2018-08
TTTTGATATTATGCGTCTATTCACTGTATAATGTATATAATAATTAAATATAAAAATATTTAGAATATAAATAATTGGCTGAGGCCAGCTTCCCCCTTGGGGGAGGAGTGTGGTATGACACACCAGCCGTGAAATGTTAGAACCACTGGCACCGCTGACCAGGTGGCAGCACTGTACATTTAATAAAGCAAGAGATTCGCGCCACCAGGGCAGTCTCACCCGAGATACCAACCAGTGTGTTTGTGATATCACTACACAAAACTTGTTCTTTTCTCCCGTTTGGGCGTGTCACTTTGCGAAGAGTCGAGATTGCTGGTGTTTGTTTCTTTGTTTTCTGTTTCCATTTCTTTGTTCTCTTTCCTTTGTTTTCCTTCTCTCTTCTTCCATTTCCTTCCTTTCTTTTCAATGCAGACGTTTCCAGAAGTAAAGGTGGACGAATCTACGTGTGCGTGTGTGTGCGTATGTGTGTGTCCGAACCCAGCAGCACCTCCGGAACTCGGCTCACCTTTGACCCTCAGAAATATGCGCCACATCAAAGGCTTATGAGGCCAAACCTGAATGACGTGTGTCTGGCTGGGAAACAAAATAGTCCCTCAATAAGTCCAACTCTTTCTCACAATTTTGTGAAAAATACCACCTATTTCTACACGATTCGTTGAATAGAGTGCATTTCAAGCCAGTATGCAAACAGTGGGGGCTTTGGGCGTGAGTATTTGTGGGCGGAAAAGGTGACAGGGCGGTGGAGCGATCTGTTCTAGGCGTCGCCACTTTCCAACACGTTTCCGATGATGGCGGACTGTTTCAGGACGGAGCAATAGGACTCAGGTCTCAGGATCTGGTCCGCTCGGTTTAGCAGAACAAGGATAAAGTCTGGGAGTATCCGAAGAAGCAGTGAAGCCAAGAGAAGATCCGGAAAACAAGCAGAAAGAGGGGAAAGGAGCACGGAAAGAACGACAGCAAGGTCAACGGAAAACCAAGCAGGAAGTCTACCAGAATTTCGCAACGAATGTATGGCGCAATATTCCCGAGAAAAAGGAGGCGATAGAAGGTGAATTGGAAAGCTCACTGTGTTTTTTGGGTAGTTCGAGACTTTTAGTTCAGCTACCGAGGGGTTTGGCTGGAAAATTTGGGAGAAATAGCCAAGATTTGAAGGAGGAGTTGGGAGTCGGAACGTGTGACGTCACAGAATTGTGACCTGATTCGATGCTTTCCAGCTGAGAAAAATCTCGAAAACTCCAGTCACCAGACAAAATGTTGTTGTGAGAGGGACAGAGGACACTCAACAGAGGCAGTTTGGAAGCAAAACTTTGCTCCAAGAACGTGGAAATCGTTTTGAAAATCTCATGTTGCGACGAGGTGCTGAACATTTCATCTGTACAAATTTCGTCATCCTCGATTGAGTCACAAAAACTGCAAGTTTCGCAAAAGCAAAAACGTTGCAAGAAATTTACACCATCAACTGAAGAAAGAGACTCTAGTCTGCATCGTTTGAATCTGCCATCCTCATCAGAAACCAGCCAGGGACCACGGACTTCATCGTTTGTTTTTCACTGTCATAAAACCAGCCAAAGACTGTGATACGAAACTGTTTTTGTTTGATGTTGAGTGAGTTTTTCATCCATCGTCAGTGAGCTAATACCAGAGAGAAAGTGCCATAACGCAGCCATATTTGTGTGTTTTGTGTGGACTGAAAGTTGAGGGAGAAAAAGAAAACCAGTCTCAGGATTTCTCTGGATTGCAAAACATCAGTTGTGCAACCAGAGCCAAGGAACGAACAGCAGAAGAACGAAAGGAGCTCCTGCTTCTCACTCTTCCTGAGTGTGTGTGGGTGAGTACTCTCGCCCTCTCCCCATGAGTACTGACCGAGTACTAGTCCGGCTACGGCCCATCATCATTCCAGATCGGAAGGATGTCCAGATTGACTCTCCCCCCGCCCTGACCGGGGGTCATCTGAGCCCTGACCTCCAGCCCAACACCCCGCCCGCCTTCCCTGGAGCAGCAGGAAACGATGGCGACGCTCACCATAGCAACGCGTCCCGAATCGGAGACTACCTGCTCCTGGACGTGCTCGAGACGCACGGCAGTGTGTCCCCGCATGGACCAGTCGCTGTGCTCCGGGCTCTCCACACCGTAACACACGAAGAACTCACATGCAAGGTACGTGGACCTACTCTCATTGTTTGCAACCAGGGGAAGACAAGGACAGGGGATTGTCCAGGACAGGGTCCAGTTTGGTGTTTGGTTCAACGCGCAGTTCTTTCCGAAAGGAGAACATTTGTCAGTCGCAATGCTTGACGGGTACCGTCCGTCAATTCAAACCTGTCAAACTTTTGGGGGTGTTCGTCTGTCCGCCACGGAAGCACGTTTCTTTGAAAAGAACTGCAAAGTTCACATGAAAACAACGAAGTTCGAACTGATCTCACGTTTTCCTTGCAAGCGAAAAAACGAGACGCACTCTTGTGAGAAGAGTTCGGAACATTTTCAACGGAAAAATCCACCTCGTGCTCCCGGACCTGTCACTGGCCGTTGCATCATCGTTGCCAAGTAAACAAAACCACGTGGTATCAGTAGGTCATGCATACGTGTCGCACTGCGCGTACTCGGGTGGAATTTCGTCAGCATCTCATCCGGCGTGGTGGGCAGATGGTCTGATGATGATGCAATGTCACAAGTTCGAATTTCAAAAGTTCTCCATCAGTGGCACCTGTTTTGCCGTTGGGATTTGAATTCATTTCTGACAAAGGGAAGGAACAGGGAAGAAATGCGTGTCTCAACTGGTTTGGCAGGTGCAGATGCGGATCCAGGGTCGGGGAAGGAGGCTGAATCTCAAGGAAATAAACAGGAATTTTTGGTCAAGGATGTGCCACAAGGAGCCTGTTCTCTCAATCTGTCCTCCGTTGCCCCACCAGGCAGAAAACAACTTCGTGTGAAAAAAACAAAAACACATCAGAAGAATCGAGAAAATTGTGTCATTTTTTGCGAACGTCATGCGGCGACGCCACATTGCACCACGATCCAAGCCCCACGCAGTATTTTTTAGCGCCCCTGGAAAATCTGACTCATCCGTTGTCCAGATATTGCGCAATCGACAAGGATGACGTTGACAGTATACGTCCGGTCAACGCAACACGAGTTTCACGTGCACATGAAACGCGCAGTCCATATTGCACCACGCGGACCGTGATATCTCACTCAGTCTGAGCCACTGCGCAGTTGGGACCAGTTCGATCACTGATTGGGATATTGATCGCGATGGGAATTCTGGGAATCGGACGTCCCCGGTCAATACCGGATGCAACGGAAAAACGCGTTGTGAGGGTGGGTAGATTATAGATCTGGAGTACATACCTCGTACGTTGCAGCTTGTTTGCTGCAGGATGCAGTTACGGAGCTGGATTTTTTTTTGCGAATGAGAAACTTATTGATAGGACAGGTTCAGGACGGTGTGAATTTGATCCACCTGTTTTCGGGCCGAGTTCAGCGAAATCCGGGCTTTTCACGCGTTCATGTCGTGACCGAATCGGCCGTTCATGGCGTCGCACAAAATTTCTTTCACGTATCTAAAGTCTGATCACGTTAACGCTGTTGCTATGCTGACATGAACGTGTTGTTGCCGTGGTTACAGGTGTTGCCGTTGGAGGAGTACCGTGACCGCCTGGCGGCGTACTGGCGCGTCGGTTACCACGACAACATCAACCAGATCGAGGAGATTCTGCTCGGGGAGACGAAGGCCTACGTCTTCTTCAGGTGCGTTACTGACTCACGTAGTTACGTGATTCACGTAGTTACGTGACTCGCGTTGATTTCCTTGGATCATGTTCACGTAAAATTGCGATATCGCGTGCGTTGGTGACGTGGTTTTCTCAACTTGACGTGGCGACGTGATTTTCCGAGCTTGACGTGACTCACGCGAACCTCTTGTCTCCAGCTCTCACCACGGGGACCTCCACACGTACGTGCGCGAGCGACGTCGTCTCCGGGAGCCGGAAGCGCTGCGCCTCTTCCGGCAGATCGCCAACGCCGTCGCGCATGCGCACGAGCAGGGCGTCGTGCTGCGCAGCCTCAAACTGCGCATGTTCGTCTTCAAGGACGCCGAAAAGTGAGTGGCATTTAGTCTCTGTTCCGTGTGTGTTGTGTGCGTGTGTGTGACGGTGTGCGTGTGGAATGATTGGGCGTAGTGTGTGCAGAGAAGTAGTTCGTTCACCGTGTTTCAGAAGTCGAGTCGTGTTGCAGTGTCAAGTTTCCAGTTTCATCATCCGTGTGAAATCGAACGACCCTGATGCACTTTAGAGCGCGCGCGCGCGCACGGATCTGAAGTTTGCACGACGGTTTCGTCACAGTGCGCGTGCGCACCAGGCACGCGCATATCGCTACGTGTACAACAACTGAAACTTCAGCGCGTGTCTTATCGCACTCATTCATAGCTTCCTTGTTCTGAACTGCGGTGGCCTGAGCTAGGATCTCAAATTGCTTTGCGCCAATAGGGACTTGCATCAACTCAACGACGTCACGCATTGACGTGGCAGGACGTTCAAGGCACCCAGTGTGAAGTGAAGTTCTCACCCACCATCACCATCGTGTTGTGCGAGGGAAATTCACATTTCTGACCGGAGTGGGTGGGAAGCGAGGGGGGGGGGGCTCTCCGGATCCACCCTTTCCTGATAATATCACGAGGTTCTGCGCACAAAAACCCTGCTGATTTCGCAGAAAAGTACTTGGCTTTGCACTGACATGGTTGGGTATGTTTTGTGTTATTATGGGCGGGGTCGCGCTGTGTTGTGGGTCATGAACTGGTGTTGTGTAGTCGGATCAAGCATTGTGCGCTTTTCTATTGTGCAACCCTGTGCAAGATACAGTTTGGGCGTTGTGCAGAGAAGGTTGATTTTCTGCACGCAAAGCTCGTGTGAAAGGAGGGTGGGGTTGGTTGTGTTGAAAAGATTGATGTCTCAGCGACTTTTCGGTTGGGTTGGTCTGACTGAACACGGTGCATTCGTAGCTGCCGATTTGCGGTGGAGATGCGGCGTCAAAGCAAGAGGAAAGACGAGTCAAGACAAGGATCCAGGGGGGAGAGGTTCCCAGTCAGGATCAGCTGCTGACCCTGGATTGAGCCGGGTCTTCTCGACTCTATGGAAACGGAGTCACATCCGGTTCGGACGAGGTGTAGTTCAGTGGAAACATACCCAGTGTGTTGCAAAGCAAAATTTCTGTTCTCGGCCAGTTTTGGCACGACAACGGACTCTCACAGCGAGCCTGAGAGAGAAATTCACGGAATGGCCTGGCGTGTGAATAATGGTACTGCTTTTGGTGCTTCTCCTCCCGTTTCGTAAGCGTCCTACGTACATTCGACCTTGGTGCGTTGCCAAGTTCTCATTGGCCGGCTGTGTTGCACGAGGAAGGGAATCGGACGGCTCCGCGCGAAAGGCCTGCGGTGGCACCACAGGGGACATGACGGCAGCGTGCCTGCCGGGGGCGGATCCAGAACCGAGTGCGGTGTGTGTGTGTGTGTGTGTGTGTGTGTGTGTGTGCGTGTGTGTGTGTGTGTGTGTGAATTTTGGTCGGGGTCAAGAAGAGATCTGGGCCCTGGATCCGCGTCTGGCGTCAGTGTCCAGCCCAGGGGCGGAGGAAGTACGCGGGGACCCGGGGAACGTCCGGAATGTGTGCTGCCCTGGACAACGTCTGTGCGTGGGAGGACAAGACAGAACCACCTATGATGACAAAGAACTTTGTGGGACTGGCTCTCAACTATATAGGGGCCTGGTTTTGAACAAGGCTGAATGGGTGCGTCCTTATTTTTTGCTGACAGCGAGTGAAAAACTCAATTCTCCCCCACCCAAGTTTTTTGTGGTGCAGGGCGGGTCAGCCACACCCAAATCCGTGTGAGCTGGGGAAGCACGGGGGATCAGGACAACTCCCGGGGATCAGTAGGGCTGCCACTCCCAGGGGATCAGAGGAGGCCAAACCGATTGATCAGTCGTCAACAAGGTAGCGTGACGCGTATTTCACGTGCCTATGTGCGATACACGCATGCGTGGCGTGAAAGTGGACGTTGCGTCGACCTGGCGACGCGCGGACGCAACGTGTGTTGTGTAGGAAGCTACGAGACGGGCGGTGTCGGTCACTGGCGTCGCGCACACCCGCGCCCTGGGCCGTTCTATTTTACAGCTCACGAACCGCTGAGGGCAAAAAGGTGTGATAATGACGGTCCTTGTGTGTTCAGCGTGGGTGTGACGGGTTTAGCGTGGGTGTAACGAGGACACGTCAAGTCCAAGGAGTTGATTTGTGGTCTTCGCACAGTGGTGTTGGGCGGTGTTTGCTTTTGAACCTGTATGAAAAGAAATTTAATTTGAACGCAAAGAAATTTGATGCGCGCCGTGACGCCTTCTGTTTAGCGCTCTTGAATGGGAGCAAATACACGGATCGAGCCGAGGGAAATTACGGTGCGAATACCATTCTTCCGCGTCACGTCAGTGTTGTGTTGTGGAGTGGTCGCGCGAGGCTGTTTCACACTGGGTGCGTTCGTGGAACAGAAACGCGCTGGGGACTTGCGCAGACGTTCGGTGACGCAGGACGCGTCAAGGATCGAGAATCCTGTCTCTCAGAGACTGTTCCTTCAGTCGGGACGCACGCACACACACGACTTGACAGAACACGCGCGCGTTTGATATTCGTTTCCGTGTGTGTCGTGCATGTCGTGGCCAGTCACGCGCAGTCAGTACCACACAGCATACTTGCACGTACTCGCTCTTTCCGGGCATTTCCTTCCTTGTTGTGGTGGGAGGTCACCACAAAGAGAGCGGGAACACAAACTACGGACGTGCCGCGTCAAAAAGTGACCCACGCAACGAGTGACAGGCAGCACAGTGGAGGCGCCTGCGTTACGTCCTGACGTCAGATCCTGACCCGCAGACGTGTACAAGGACACGTGTAGGCGTCGCCTGTGTCGCAAGCCTTTATGCGCGACAGTTGCAGCGTTGTTGCTGCGTCGTGTTCAGGCGAGTGTTGTCCACAGGGTGACGCACTCTGCGACAAAGACTTTCGGAAGAAGGAAGTGCCACAAATTCGCTACGTGACGTCGCCTGATGTTGTCACAGGCATTCTGAAAAAAGGAACTCCTCCCTGTCTCTCGTTGACAAACAGCCATTCATTGACTGAGGGAGGAGGTCATAAAACTCATTCAACGTTGAAGGGAGAAAAACAAGTGTGTGTGGAGTTCAGAAATGTGAGGAAAACAGCGGTGACGCGATGTGGGATCGTGTTCGAGACGCACCTTTGTTGATGTGGTTCAGGTGTGAGACAGACGTGACACAACTCAGGTGCGCAAAAGGAAAAAAGTCCGTTTCGCGGAAAACAAAAATGTTTTGTCATTTCCCCATGCGTGTCGTCGAGCTGTTTGGGGAAGGAAACGGTGAATGTGCGCATCAGAAAAGTTTTTGTTTGTTGCGACTTTTGCTTTGTGTGAGTCGTACCTCTGGGATTGGCGCGTCTCCTCGTGGTCGGCTCTTTGTGCGCGAGTTTCGTCCCTTTGTTTCGCAACTCGAGGTGAGTATTACTCATCACACGCGCACGGGACCAACATTCAAAATTCAAACCCCTGATGAGTGAGAGAGAGAGAGAGAGAGAGAGAGAGAGAAAGAGAGAGAGAGAGAGAGAGAGTGAGAGAGAGAGAGAGAGAGAGAGAGAGAGAGAGAGAGAGAGAGAGAGAGAGAGAGAGAGAGAGAGAGAGGCGGGAGGGGAACAAAGGAAAGTCGTGAGACGCAGATCCTGAATCTTCACTTTTGAAAAGAAGGATGCGATTCGCACACAAAGAAAAAGAAAACGGTTGAGAGGCGAGGACCGTCTTTTGTACAGGGATGCAAAAAAATATGTGTAGCTGAGAGAAAATTTTTGGGACAAAGTGCAAAGAGCTGGAAAGTTTGAAGTTTTGCGAATTCAGTCAAACTCCACCCCCTTCTTCAGTGCGAGAATGTGACAAGAATTTTGTTTTGAAACGACACTACAAACATGTTGTGAAAAAGAAAGTGTTCAAAAGTTCGAGGACTTTTCAGTCACTTTCAGAATCTCGAAGTTCGAAAGGGACAAATCTTGAAAATTTACGCACAGAAAAAAATGTCAAAATTGTGGTGAAACAAAGGCTTTGTTCCCTGCTCACCTGAGTTTGATTGGGAAATTATTGATCTACGGGCGGGTTGATTGATTGAGACAAAGGGCGGTTAGTCACTCACGCGCGCGCGCGCTCGCGGACAGGGAACGTGAATCACGCGCGCGCAACGCGAAGTTTTGTTTACTGCGCGCATGTTGCGAAGAATCAACACGCGCATCGCGGAACTGAACGCGCGCTGTGTGTGCGTTGAACAGCTTTGCTTTGCGAAAACAAAAGACGTCATTTGGGGCGACAAACTGACAAAGGCAGCCGATAATATGGTCAAAGAAACCTTGACCTTTGGTGGATAAAAAAAGAAAAAAAAAGTTGAGTTTTGTCCATGTCCAGCAAAAAAGTTTGGGTCATTTGATAAGGAAAGAGCAAAACGCATAGATAACCAAGTTGTTATCCAATTGGGAAACTTGTTTGTCGTTTAGCACCTTAGGATGACGCAATGGTCGCTCAATCTGTTTTGACGTTGTCCCAATAATTGCTGTCACTGTTTGCAGGTCGACGGGGACAGTCCTTGTCATTGTCTTTTGTCCTTATCAAATGATGTTTTCACAACGGTAAATTTGCAATTGCAATTGATGAGAAAGTTGGTGAAATCCCTGCTCAAGCGAGTTGGCGCGGGGGTGTTGGGCGGTGTCTGCGCGTCTGGGCCCCGCGCGCATCGCGCACCGTGCAGCGCGCACGCATGTTCTTTGTTTACGAGCCGACAGTGAGGGAATGCATGAGTCACGGGGCGTGCATGTGCGAGCCTGCAGCGTGCTGCATGCCTGTTGCACGCCGCACATGCTCCTTTGTTGCGGTTTTGCACATGCATGATGCGCATCTGGGAAAAAAGTAGTGCCGACGGACGGCCCCGGGAGCGGGAAGTCATGAATGGGACATTTAAATTCAATTTTGAACAAAGAAAAACGTGGCATTTCTGCACGAGAACATTGGGGAAAGTTGAAAACTTGATCAATTTGAGCCAAACTTCTCAAATTTTTTTTTCCACTGGAAAATTGTGGTGGAGAGAAAAATGGAAGTTGAAATTTGACGGGAAGTTGTGGGTCATGGACACAAAGAGGGAGAGGCGCGAAGAAAGGGTTGCGAAAGAAAGGAAGAGGGTGGGGGTGACTCACAAAGAAGTTGTGGAACAAAGACGGGGTTGGAGAGGAGGCCGGGGTGCAGACACGGACGAAACAAAAGAACCGCAGCCGGACAATGGAAACAACCAGAGACAAAGAACAAGAACAAAGTCCGTTTGCAAAGTTCACGTTTTTTTCCAGCAACAAAGTTTGGAAGTCACCCCTTTTCACTGTCACCTTTGTGGCTTCAAATGCTCATGTTTTGAACTCGTACAGAGTTCTGTTGCTCTGGTGGTGAACTCAGTTCAAACAACAGCGAAAAGTTGAACGTGGCGTGGTTACCTGAAGGTAAACTTTGCGGTGTCCTCCTCACCTGAGCAGGGATGTCCCAGATTGCACTCACGTCACAACTCGAGGCTATTTTTAGCTGCATTTTCTACCAAATAAGGTGATGTTCAAAAGTACAATGTTCCCCCAAGTGGTCCCCTCCTTTGACGTCACGCATACTTTTGTGCAACCAGAGTAAACAACTTTTTGTACTCCGTTTTAAATTCCGAAAAGTGGTACTGTTGTCAACCTTGTGTTCGGGCACAATGGCACAACCAGAAACGTCAGCAAGAAATGCCTTGAAAGACTCGGGGTGTGAGACGTGTATGTCAACAAGAGCAATTTGTGTGCGAACTTTGCTGACTTGCAGACAGACAAATGCGAAGAAAAAGTTGTTTTCGGAACCCCTTTGTTCTGTGCCCTTTGTTTTTGTGCCACGCCCCCTTGGTTTTGTGCACAGAATCATGGTGAGGTGGTGTTGGACAAAAACTGGTTTTGTGAGAAACGATCCACGCCCCCCCCCCCAAAGAAAAAAGAAGCCTAAAACACTTGCGAACAACCGCAGGTCTTTTGTCTCGCTTTGTTTTTGGGTTTGCTCACAATGGTCAGTCTCTCCACCACTGTGCTAGTGTTGGGACGGTGACCTTTCTGCACTCACTCGGCAGCTTTGGCATAGAATAGAGAAAGCGGTGAGGGAAGGTTCGGGGGGGGGGGGAGGCAGGAAAATTGCGCCGTGGCCACAAACAACGTGGCAAAACAGGAAAAGAGAGTGAGTGAGTGCGGAAGAGCAACTCGTCTCGCTGATCTGGCTTTATTAGGTTCTTGTTTTTCGCCAACGGGACCTTTCTGCACTCAGACTCGTCTGCCCGGCCCAATTAATCCGTCTGAAGTTTTTTTGCGCAGAAAAATAACAACGCGCCGTGCGTTGCGGAATCGAAGTGCGACAGGTTGAAACTGCCCGTTGGAAAAAGGCGGCGCAGCTTGAGACACGACGCGAAACCCGCATCGATCTGTAATTATCTTCGTGCCACCTGTTGGAGAAATTTCGTTCTGCGCAATTCACATTGTTACAATCTTGTCAATGAGGAATTTGAGTTCCATCTGGTCCCGATCAGACAGTGTTGGAACTCGAGATATTTGACGTGTTCAGCGTGAAATGCCACACGTCATGGGAGACGACAGCGTCTGAAGCACGTGTCACGCTACACGTATCTCTGTGCAACTGAACGCATGGCGCATGCGCACAAACACGCACAGGGGTGCCGCAGCGTGTTCCGTGTGAACGGGTTCTTCACAAGTGCTGAATCACTCAGAATGATACTGATGGCAAACTGTCGAGTCATGGAGGCAGCACTCGTGAAGACCCTTGATAGAAAAGCATGTCATCTGGTGCCATTTGTACTGAATATTGACACGCACTTTGTGGAGTGTTTGGTGGAGCACGGTCAGAGGTGCTCATGATGTGAGAATACAGGGTCGATACTCATGTGAGTCGCACTCACTCACTCACTCACTTCGCTCACTCACTCACTCACTCACTCACTCACTCACTCACTCACTCACTCACTCACTCACTCACTCCGCTCACTCACTCACTCACTCACTCACTCACTCACTCACTCACTCACTCACTCACTCACTCACTCACTTACTTCGCTCACTCACTCACTCACTCACTCACTCACTCACTCACTCACTTCGCTCACTCACTCACTCACTCACTCACTCACTCACTCACTCACTCACTCACTCTGAATGAAAAGTGTTCATGATGCAAGCAAACCGCCGTTGCCAACCTGCCCCGGTAACGGGCCAAGAAGCCATTGCGCAGTGTTTGTTTAGCTTTGAAGGGAACGTGTCTGCTGTACAAACGAGACCCGGTCGCATTCCTGTGGTACTGGACGCGTTCCCTTTTATCGCTCACTCGCTCGGTCACCTCAGACGCGGCTTTGCTTTGTGCTGACCTCACTGTCTGGACCGGACGTAGATCAAACACCGGGAGTACTGACTCGCATACTCACTGGAACAGCTGACCTTGCGGGCTGCTGACAGTGTTGTTGTCTTGGACAGAGACGTGCACAGGGACGTCAGTGAACGTAGTTTTTGCGTCAAAAATGTAGCCACGTGACAACAAAGATGAGTGATGAGTTTTCAACAGCAGACGCATTGGATGACGCGTCCAGTTTGAACCAGGCCTGGAATATTAAATTGGGTTCGAACTCCTTTGTTGCTTTGGGTTGTTTGTGGCGAAATAGCCATTCAGCTCACGTTTCTGAGAACACGTGCTCTCCCTGCACTCAGGTGAGCGGATCAAAGAAAACAACACTGATTAAGCAGACAGGTATCCGCAGATCCGCCTTGTGTAGCACTCAGTCCGTTGTCAACGCAACTCGCCTTTTGTCCATTCTTGGTCGCGCGCCAATAATTTCGCAAACACGCCACCGCTGTGGGACGTGGGAAAAAGATGACTTGACGCGGATGGACTTCAGAAGCTCGTAAACACAAACATAGTTCACACGTTTTGTAAGAGAAAAAAAATAGTTGCGTGTCACACGTGAGAATTGATTGACGTTTGTTTTCTCAATGGATATTTGTGAAGCTGAGCTCATCGGAATGTTGCGGTTTATGCCCCATTCATCCGCCGGTGGATACATTGTTGTGCGAAGTCCCTTTAGGGCGAAGCACCATGTGGTAATGCAGTATATGGCAGCTGGACCAAAA
>JAAUXT010098028.1_pt1 | contig 12262 bp, 15 predicted proteins | sample 7278171 | NCBI WGS metagenome assembly JAAUXT01 (sample SAMN14350112, study PRJNA611818) | marine sediment metagenome | isolation source: surface marine sediment (1.8m) | place: French Polynesia: Moorea | collected 2018-08
CTGGGGCTGGGGCTGGGGCTGGGGCTGGGGCTGGGGCTGGGGCTGGGGCTGGGGCTGGGGCTGGGGCTGAGGCTGGGGCTGGGGCTGGGGCTGGGGCTGGGGCTGGGGCTGGGGCTGGGGCTGGGGCTGGGCCGAGTCCCGATCCCCACACCCACCAACCAGATAACCTCGATCTTCTGGTTTCACAGTGCATGGTCCAGGTTTTGGTGTGGGAGGCACGGGCAGCATGCAAGCTTCTGGCGAAGCAGGCTCTGAAGATGGCCACCTGGCTCCAACTTGAAAGAAAATATTTTTTGCGCAAAATATGTTGGAGTTTTGGCTCAGACGCTTTGCCTGAAGGGTTCCATGTGTCCAACCCAGAGGTGGGGGCTGTGGGGGGCCTTCCTCAGGGACGGGGTCAGAAAGGTCAGGGGTCCGACCCCAAGGGTCATTCCCATCACCAACAATGCGTCGTCGTGACGTCACACAAAGCCACAATGACGTCACAGAAGAGTGGATGACAAATACAGACCCAACGAATAGGAATGACAGCAACCACGCAGACATGGAATGAGATCTAATCTAAACATTTTCAGAAGTTCCAAAGCCAGGGACACTTAGGTGGACTCCATTTAACAAGTGCTGCGAAAAGAGTTTGGCTCACAAGTGCTCAGAAGTAACACCACTTGGTGTGAACACTGTTGTGCCTTGTGCGAGCTCCACAGGTGATTGTTTTGTGTGATTGATTGAACTGTCCACAGCAGCTTGAGCAAAATATCTCTGTTCACTGTGTGAAGGTTTGCATTTGAGAAATGTGCACAGGTCATTTCTAAACTTGGTCCCAGATAGAAGATACAAAAAGAAGTTTATGCATTGATTCAGCATTGCAAGACTGAAAGTCAGCTGAAAAGTAAACCTCATTTTGACTGCTTGAGTTGGAGTGTTTTGTGTCACAACATTGTTCACCATGATGTCAAAAACTTCAAATGGCATAAGAAGAATGATGAAAGCAAATGACACAAGGAGTAGCATGAATGTAACTTGCCTGTCTTTCAGTTTTCTTTCTTGAAGCTTGTTGGCTGGGATATTGACCATCTTTCTCCTCTGGAGACCCACAATAATTGCAATATTGAAACAAAAGACAGCTGTCATTGGAACAACAGGGAAGAATACAATCAAGAATGATTTGTACACATCAATGTACCAACCTTTGTGCACAATTCTTGTGCAAACTTTGTCATGAGCTTCAGGTAAATAACCTGCTGTGAAACCCATTGGTAAATAGGACAAAACAACCACAATGATGTTCAGCACAGTCAGTTTCACAACCCTTTGCTTGGTACACAAAGAGTTTGATTTGTGTGGATAACTTATGGCATAGAACTTTTCAAATGTCATGAGTACAATTGTGTATGCTCCAAAACCAGCACACAAATGATGGAAAAATACAAGAACTTTGCAGGCAATCTGACTGTTGGACACAGCTGGGATGGACCTCAAACAAGTTCCCAAAATTTGTCTGAGAAGAACAAGATTGTCAGTGATTGCAACAATTGACATGTACATGCAAGTTGTAGATTTTCTATTGTGTTTCATTCTCATAATTTGGAATGACAATGTGTTGGTTATCAATCCCAAAGGGTACAAGACAAACAGGCTGAATTTTTGGATGACTTTGCTCCATTTGAAATAAAGAGATGATGTCACACTATCTTCTGTCTCTTCTGTCTCCAGACACTTGTCTGAAATGTGGTTTTCATCACTGCTGCCTCCTGTGGTTGCTTGGGGTTGATGGGGGCAGGCACTCAAGCTTGAAGTCCAGGATTCAGATAGTTCTGTGACATTGTTCATATGATCTGAGCGGCTGATGTGTGTTTCCTGTGCTGCTGTGGAATTTGCACTGAAATATTCAATTTTCAATTTTGCAGAAAACAGAATCACTCAGATGTGAAAAACAAATGTCTTGTCTGTTGTTTGAACTCACCAGACCAGAACGCAGATCCATAGTCCCCTCAGTACAACCCTCAAGGTGTGTTCTGCCATGTTGTGTGAACAATGATCATTGTAGAGACAGGACGTTTCTCAGGTGACAAAGCACAGGCCTGAGAGAGAAAGGTGTGATACATCTCAATTCATCAGGCCAAGCAACTGCTTCTTGTTGCCATGGTTTGTTTGTCTTCTGTTCCGTGGCGACATCACAGGGGCGTTGGCTTCTTTGGAAGATGCATCAGATCCATTAGACTTTATATAAATATTTTCTACTCCTTGTGTTTTGTCTGAGATTGACACACGCATCTTTTATGGTTTCCAAACAACAATACATGTACCATTTTCAGCTTTTACCGTCAAATTACACAATGACAGAGAAAGCCTGGATGGAAGCGTGGAAAACTGCAGCAAGAAAGATGACTGCAAAGAATCAGAGGAAGAGTGGCAGGAAAGAAGAGCCAGAAGAGCTGACAAGAAGGATGGTAAGCCAAAAGAGCTGGAAGGAACGAGAGCAAGGAAAAGCTGACAAGAAGGATAAAAGCCAAAGAGCTGGAAGGAAGGAGAGCTAGGGGAGCTGAAGAAGATGGAAAGCCAGAAAAGTCTGAGAAGGACAGCCAGAAGAGCTGAGAAAGGAGAGATTCCGATCTTACTAGATTCTGGTTGAACAAAGACCAGGGGCAGCTTCACCATTCAGGGTAAGGAAGAGTCCCCAAGCACACACAAACACACACACACACACACACACACACACACACACGACTCAGTCCACTTCTTCAAGATCAAATCTGCTTGTGCATGGATCTTTGTGCTGATGACAACCATGCCCAGGTGAGCCAGGCCAGGTGAGCCAGGCCAGGTGAGCCAGGCCAGGTGAGCCAGGCCAGGTGAGCCAGCCCAGGTGAGCCAGCCCAGGTGAGCCAGCCCAGGTGAGCCAGCCCAGGTGAGCCAGGCCAGGTGAGCCAGGCCAGGTGAGCCAGTCCAGGTGAGCCAGCCCAGATGCATTGCAGTGTATCTTCAGTTGTTTTTTGTTCATTTGGAATTTGTATGGAACCCACACAACGCGACCCACGGACCAACTCTTGGCAGCTTCCATGTCCTCACACTACACGGTGTGTCTCACACAGGAACAAACGTGAAGAAAATCGTTTGCTTTTGTGACTAAAATTTACGATGTCTTCCTGCCTTGGTGCTTCGCAATGCACATGTATTGTTGGCAGCAGAATGACTTGTGTTTCACACTGGATGCGTCAAGTTTCCTGCCTGCTCCGGGGTCCAATCAACACAGGGAACATCCGTGCAAAGGAATCGAGGGGAAACAGATCCAGGGCAGGGTTGAAGTCCAGGGTTGAGTCTCCAAACTCCACAGGCAAGGCCCCCTGATTTTGGGCTGCAAGTGCACAATTGTTTTCGTTTCACACAAAACGAAATTTAAAACTTGAAATCAAGCCCCATTGGGAAGGTCGGAAAATTCACGTGACCGCACCCTGGATCCCCTGGGTACAAGGCTCGTTAGCCTGGAGCTTGTGACATGTTTTATTCAAGTCGTGTCAACTGCTTTTCGTTCTGGATTTGAAGGCACAAAGGCATTTTTCTTGGAAATTTTCCAAAGCAGGCACAAATATGCTGTGTACAGATAAGACACACTCCAACAAGACCAAGGTGTTCATGCTTGTGTGCACCTTGGTGACATGTTGTGGAATGTTCTACCATCTCGAGATCTTCACAGTTGCTCAACAGTATTTCAAGTACCAGTATGAAGAAGTGGAGGTTTCTGGTGAGGGGCGCCCTGCCTTTCCAGACATCACTGTCTGTAATATGGATGCAACTAATTCTGAAAGGTGATGTTTGTGTGATGTGATTTTCCATCTGCTTTGAAATTTTTGAGAAGTACCCGCAGGTTGCTAAACAGGCCAACAGTGTTTGTTTTCAGTGCTCATGATCCTGATCCAAGATTTGCAGATGAAATAAGACAATATAGAGCTGTGAGGAAAAATTGGACAAACATTTCCTTGGAAGCTGAGAAGAAAGGGTACCAGCCAATAAACTTTCATAAGCTTCATGCAAAGGTGGGATGGGTCTCAAATTTACCTCCAGAGGAAATTTATCATGTCGGTTACAAGTTCCTGGACATTGTTGTGAGCTGTGTGAGGGGATCACAAAGTAAGTTTTGCAACCAATCAAAGGTAGTTTTGTATATAGATGTGATGTTGTACAATTGTTACACTATTAAACTGGACAACAATGACGTCACTGAATCAGGACCTGAAAATGGACTGACCCTCATCCTGTATGTTGGTGAGTGAGACACCAATCTGCAACCAATAGAATTGAATGCAACCAACAGAATGTGAACAAAAACTCAATAGCATACATAAAATGTGCTACTATTGCAGGAGATCAGAGAGATGTTATTTTGAGTGATTCTTTTCATCCAAAAGATCACAGGGACCACTCCACAAGAGGCTGGAGACTAGTTGTGCATGAAAAAGACACTGCTCCAATCCTGAAAAGAAAAATTGACATAATGCCCAGCACATCAACATCTATAGCTATCTCAAGTGTGCAAACCAAAAAACTGCAAAAGCCTTACACTTCTTGTATTTCCAATGCTTTGATTCCAAACCCAAATCATCTCATCAACAAAGACTCCTGTCTAAAGTATTGTTTGATGGCAGAAGTGGAAAGAAAAGGTAACTGTGTTCCTGCTGACCTTGTTCTGAACAGAGTCAAGCTGAGCAGAAATTACTGTTTGTGGTTCAACATCACCAATGCAATGCAGATATTTGAAACTTATCACTGTGAGCAGAAAGTCAGGCAACAAGGCTGGCACAACAAGAAAACATGTGCTTTCAATTGTGAATGGAGATGCCAAGAAACAAAGTACTTGCTTCAAACTTCAATATCCATGTTCCCTCCAAGAGAAGCTGTTGCCTGGTTCTACACCAACTATTTGCATCAGAATCCAGACAGAGATGCCCTTTTGGCTTGGAAATATTTTGTTCACAACATAAAAGAAGAAAATAAGACAGCTGAAGACTATGTGTTGAATCCAGAAACAAAAAAAACTGGTAAATCAGTTGTTCCAGATCACATGGCAGAATGGATTTACAAGAGCTTCTCCAGGGTTAATGTCTACTTTGACAGTTTGGATGTCACTGTGAGGAAACAACAACCAAGTTATTCACTGGAACAACTGTGGGCTGATCTTGGGGGAATTGTTGGGGTGTGGGTGGGGCTGTCCATCTTTGAAATTTTGAAGTTTGTTTTCAAATCTAACATTCCCACACTTGAAAAAGGTGACCCAAGTAAAACCGGTTTCTGCCTAATTTCAAGTTACGACTGCTTGCCACCAATGGGATTCGTCCTGATCTAATGGGGACACACACTCTTCGTTCCACACTAAATATGAAAGAAGTGTTCTGGGCTGCTTTTCTGCCCCACGGGTGTTCTGCCCCAGGACACATCTCAAGACACTGCATCTGTTGTCGTTATCAGTTTGAGGTGGGTGGCCAGCATTCCCCTCTCTTGAGCAAAAATCTCCAAAAACGGTTTTTCTCAACATCAGAAAGGAAACTTGGGTCTCCTCGCTTGGCACGTGGAAAATCACAACTTTGCGTGGCAGAAAGATGTTCTGTGACGTCCAAGAAAAAGACTTTCGCGTTTGGGTTGTGGCTGCTTTGGAGTTTATCCAATTTTCCTTTCCAAAGACCCCGGTCGCGAAACAAACCAACGTCAATTTAAAACTGCAAAGGATTTGTTTTGTGCAGAAATCCAGGGTTTGGCCCACCCCTCACGAGTTCATGCCCACCATTCTGGATCCGCATTTTTTGCTTGGTGTACTGCACTATTTCTGTCACCAACACCGTTTTCAATCTGCTGTGCCAATTTACTTTTCATTTGTGCGGTGCCTATGGCAGGGGTTTGAAAGGTACACAAACACAAAGCAATTTTTCTAATGTGCGCATTCGTGACAAAAAGACAATGCCACCCTCACTCTCATAGCGCCATCTTTCCGCACAAAGCCACAGGAAAGGGCACAATGGTTGCAAAAAGCTGGAGCCAACAAACTGTGCAGTTTGACAGATCCAAGTTGTTGCTCTTTGTGAGCATTGTTCTCACCAGTGGTGGGATGAGTTTCCACCTCTTCAGTGTTGTGAGGGAGTATCTCAAGTTTGACCATGATGAGGTGATGGTGTCCACTGGAGAAAACCCTGTGTTTCCTGATGTCACTGTCTGCAACACAGATTCAATCAATGGTGGCTAGTAAGCAACCAAACCTTTGCACCATTTCTGCGGTTCATGTCATACAAAATGTCATTTGCTGGTCATGATGTGCACTGACAGAGATAAACCCAGCTGGAACCTGCATTTCTCCAACAAGATTTTCAATTTTCTTTTGTTTTTGCAGCTATCGGGATGGAAGATTTCAGAAGGAGCAAGACTGGATTCATGAGGTTCTCAACAATTTAACATGGATAAATTTGGAAGCAGAGAAACACGGATACAAGAAGATTACCAGAGACTTTGTGATTGACAGAGAAACCAGGCTGTCAATGTGGTCTCTAGAGGCAGTTCATCATTTTGGTTACAAGTATTTTGATATTGTGGTTCATTGTATCTATGGATTTGACAACAGGGTCTGTAACCAGTCTCAAATAGAATTGTACAGGGATGCAACATTGTACAACTGCTACACAATAAAGCTGGGTGAGGATGACATCAATTTATTAGGACCTCAAAATGGACTCACATTGATCCTTTATGTTGGTAGGTATTTGTTCACAGTTGGCTGAACTTTGAATGCATCTCTGTTGAACCTTCAGAAAAACCTTTCAAAAAATTAATATTTCTAGGAGATCAAAGAGATGTAATTCTGAGTGATTCAGTTTACTCTGGATACAAAAGAGATGTTGGCACAAGAGGATGGAGGCTTGTTGTCCATGAGAAAGACACTGCTCCTCTCTTGGAAAGAAAAGTTGACATCATGCCTGGTACCTCAACATCAATTGGTGTCTCCAGTGTGAAAATATCAAGATTAAAGGAGCCATACACACCTTGTATTCAAGATCAACTGATCCCAAGTACACATTATTTAATCACACAAGATTCATGCAAAAAGTATTGTGTCATGGTGGAAGTAGAAAGGAAGTGTGGTTGTGTTCCAGCAGATTTAGTACTGAACAGATTGAATCTTACCTCAAATTATTGCTTCTGGTTCAACAAAAGTGATCCATTACAAATATTTCAAACAACCAGATGTGAAAAGCAAATTCGAAACAAAGTTGCAAAGAGGATGCCAAAAGACTGCCCACTGAAATGCAAATGGAGATGTAAAGAAACAAAGTATTCACTGAAAACATCATTTTCCATATTCCCTCCAAGAGAAGCAATGGGTTGGGTTTACAAGAATTATCTTTACATGAATCCACAGAGGGAAAAACTTATGGCTTGGAAGTATTTTGAACAGAATATCAAAGAAACAAACAAAACATTTGAAGACTATCTGGTTGAGTTCAGTTCAAGAGGATTTGGTTACTCAGTGATCCCTGATGCCATGGCAATGTGGATGTCCAACAGTTTTGCAAGAGTAAATATTTATTATGATTCTTTGGATGTTGGAGAACTAACTCAGAATCCAAGCTATGATCTTGGTCAGTTGTGGGCTGACATTGGGGGCATTCTCAGCCTCTGGACAGGGCTGTCTGTGCTGGGAATTCTAAAATTTATCTGGAAGGTTAAAATTTTCCAGACTTTTCACAAAGAGAAAGTACATCATGTTTGAGTGGAATATGAGCCTGAAACACTCACCTTGCTTTCCTTTACTTTCTGAAAGACATGCCTGTTGATTTGGGTTGAAAAAGAACTGAGAATGGTTCACATGAGATTCAGCAGGCCAATTTGCATTTGTGATGATGGGAGCAGACACCTGTTTGGGGAACAACTGCTTGCACCAACAGCTGATGAACCAAACAAGATTCAAATGAAAAAGTGCAATTGTGTCATCTCACCTTATCACATTGAATATTCTCGTGGTAAAACACTGCTTAAATTGCAAACTGGTTGGTTGTACACTTTTTTGCATCTCGTGGGCAAAGTAACAGTGAGAGCGATGCGTGTCTCAATTTTTGAACAAAACTTTCTCTCCAAGCAAGAAAAATGGACACAGTTTGCTCCCAAATTGGGAGCGCATGCACACAACTTTTGAGTGTTCACAAAAAATCCAAAGGTCATCTGGGGTTTGGCGTGCCATGTGTCTGCATCGCAAGACGTTCAGAGAACACACCAGCAAAATGCAGGAAGACAAGGTCCCACAAGGACTTCTCCCACACAAAACAAAATCACAGAACGGGGGGAAAAGAAAATGTGTGTTCAAAATTTTAAAGTGCAGAACCATGTTTGTGTGACAACGCATTTGTGGAATGAAGGGAATACAAATCAATCTTCTCTTCGGGCAGATTCCCATTGACACACCTGCCCTCAGAAAAGAAGAGAGCCGGATTCAGGGTCTCGCAAAACAGCTCGCTGAATCGAGGCCTGATGACCCCCCCCCCAGAACCCCCTGCAGTTCATTCCTTCCGCTGTTTTTGAAAGTGAGAACCGACCCTGGCTCTCTTTCCTGAAGCCTCTGGATCCACTTTTCAAACAATGGACGTTTTCTGATCCGCCTGCGACTGTGTCTGCCTCCTGCACTGACAATTTGAATGCACGTGTGAACATGATGCAGCGAAAGTGCTGAAACCTAAAAGCTACACAAACATTGGTTTTGCAGTGGATCAGAACTTGGATACATGTTCTTGAATATATATGTTCACTTGGTGCAGAAAATTTCAGGCACAAAAGTGTGAGGTGGAAATGTTTCCGGGAGGGAAAAGAATGTGCCTCCATAAACTGTGCACCAAGATGGACAGATCCAAGTTGTTGCTCTTTATGAGCATTGTCCTTGCCAGTGGTGGGATGAGTTTCCATCTCTTCAGTGTTGTCAGGGAGTATCTCAAGTATGACCATGATGATGTGATGGTGTCCACTGGAGAAACCCCAGTCTTTCCTGATGTCACTGTCTGCAACACAGATGCAATCAGCTCAGACTAGTAAGTAAACCAGAGAGCCAACACAGATATAAAATCTCTTGAGTGTGGTTTTACTGATTTCAATATTAAAGAGGATCAGCTGCAGACAAAATTTGTTTGGATCCTCCAAAAAACCTGTCTTTGTTTTCTTGCAGCTATCATCAAAGAAAATTCCAGAAGGAGAAAAAGTGGTTCTCAGAACTTGTCAACAATTTCACAAACTTGAACAAACAAGCAGAGAAACATGGATACAAGAGGCAACACAGGGACTACATGATTGACAAACAAAACAGGCTGTCCAATTGGTCACCAGAGGCAGTTTATCATTTTGGTTACAAGTATTTTGATGTTGTAGTTCATTGTATGTATGGTTCTGACAACAGGGTCTGCAAACAATCTCACATAGAATTGTACAGGGATGCCATGCTTTACAATTGCTACACAGTGAAGCTAGGTGGGGATGACATCAATTTGTTGGGACCTCAAAATGGACTGACACTGATCCTTTACATTGGTATGCATCTTAGCAGATTAAGATTCAGTGGAATAACTTTTTTGTTTTGCTTGTTGAGCACTTACGGGTTTCAATGAACTGCTTTTCTTCAGGAGACCAAAGAGATGTAGTTCTGAGTGACTCACACTATTCTGAAAACAAACGAGATATTGGAACAAGAGGATGGAGGCTTGTGGTCCATGAGAAAGATACTGCTCCTCTCTTGGAAAGAAAAGTTGACATCATGCCTGGCACCTCAACATCTATTGGTGTTTCCAGTTTGAAAATGTCAAGATTACAGGAGCCATACACACCTTGTATTCAAGACCAACTTATTCCAAACACACAATATTTGGTCACCAAAGATTCATGCAAAAAGTATTGTGTCATGGTGGAAGTGGAAAGAAAGTGTGGTTGTGTTCCAGTGGATTTAGTGTTGAATAGACTAAATCTCACAACACAATATTGTTCCTGGTACAATGCAAGTGACCCATTGCAAATGTTCCAAACAAGTGCATGTGAACAGCACACCAGAAAAGGCTTTGTCAAGACAGTACCTGTAAATTGTCCCTTGAAATGTGAATGGAGATGCCAAGAAACAAAGTATTATCTGAAAACATCTTTCTTGACATTCCCTCCAAGAGAAGCAATGGCCTGGGTTTTCCAAAATTATCTCTACAACAATCCACAAAGGGAAAAGCTCATGGCTTGGAAGTATTTCATTCAACATGTCAAAGAAGCAGAGAAAACACCTGAAGAGTACTTGTCAAATTACACAGACAAAACTTTTGGTACATCAGTGATTCCAGATGTTATGGCCAAGTGGATGTCCAGCAGTTTTGCAAGAGTAAATATTTATTATGATTCTCTAGATGTGGGAAGAGTAAAACAGGGCCCAAGCTACAATTTGGGTCAGTTGTGGGCTGATATTGGGGGCATTCTGTCCCTCTGGACAGGTCTGTCTGTCCTGGGAATTTTGAAATTCATTTTGAAGGTTGAAATTTCCAAATTTTGTCAAAAAGGGGAAGAACATCCTGCACGAACTGTGTAGATCTATGTGACATTTTGAGAACAATACTTTTCCTCTGAAATTTGTTTGCTTTTTTGCCTGTGTCGTGAAGCTTGTTGTGTTTTTGGTGAAGCTCGACGAGGATTGGTTCTCTTTGGGTACATGAAACATTTTTTAAAAATCTACCAACAAGTGGTTCATGGAGGAAAACAGGTCCACCGCCGTTGCAACAAGTCAACGAATGGAATATTTTCTCTGTTTGCCAACAACGTGAACACACCTCAAAGAATCAGATTTGTTCTCAATTGGAAGTTTAATTTGTATGACTGAGGGGTTGCGCTCACACCACTGTTCTCGGTGTAGCCTCACGATGCGCATGTCACTGCAGCGTCTCCCCGGACGCAGCGCATGCGCACTGACCTGCGCAGGGACGCACCGCGAGACGCATGCGCGGTGAACACGGTCAACAAGAATGCTTTCCGGCAAGAAGACATTTTGACAAAACACAACAATAAAATATTGACAAAGACGTCAGAAATAAGCCATCATTGAAGACGTTCGATTTACGCGCGGCTCGCGTAGACGCGCGACTTCACCACTGCATTGGAAATTGGGCGAAGTCAGCCCTTTTCCACAGACTCGGTAAACGGCACGTGAAAATCGAACACGCTCAACGAGAACACGCATCAAGTATCGCGAGAAAACACAAAGTACATCAGAGAAAGTTGGGGTGCAGTGCCGGTGTAACAGGACTGGGCTCCGACCAGGACCACGTTCCACCGGCAGAACATGGTCCTAAAATTTCAGGACCATGTTCCCACATGCTAACAGGTGGGAATGTGGTCCTGGAAAAATGTTTGGACCACACCACGTCTTCATTGTGTGGTCGTGAAATTTTAGGATCACGTTCTGCCGGTGGAATGGAGTGGAGATCGGAGCCTGGTCCTGAGACAATGGGTCTATTTCACACTGGATGTGCCACGTATTTCAGCTCTGTGCAAGGTTATGGAAGTTTCACCCACGTGTGGCAAGGGGCGTCTCGTCCCTGCACAAAACAAGCGTTGCATCTCTGGAACAAGAGACACAACGTCAGACGCAGTGGCGGCGACGCTGCGCCCTCTGACGACAGTTTCTGCAGCGCCACGCGTGGCGAGTTCAGTGTGAAACTGGCCACGTGACAAGAGAACAATGGAATGACATCACAATATCACAACATTCACGCCACCTGGTGTAGTGATCCGACGGCGGCGGACTCAGAGGGCGGGGGGGGGGAGGGGAGGACACACCCCTCTGAAGATACAACTTCAACCCACCCCCTCCAGATGTTTTGTCCCCTGGCACAAAACTGCCGTATTTTGTCGTGATTTCTCAACGATTCCCTCAAGGGGGTCGGCGGGTTCTCACCCGAAGAGTGGGACAGGGGTCTCACGAGCTACTTCCGGTGCAAAGAAATGAAGACACACGGGGTTTCTAGACACGGATATCTGGTCATTTTCAGTTGGGACTTGAAACAACCAGACACGACCGTCTCAGGTCCAAGTTGAAATAGCTAGACACCCCCTGCTTTGTTGAGTGTCTGGTCATTTCAGGTGAGACTTGAAATGGCCGCCCCCCGTGTTTTTAGGTGATTTGAACCTTGAAGCATACATTATGTATAATGTATGGTGATGGTGAAAATCACCTATAGGCATCAAAAGGCTAAATCTGTGAACGTGAGTTTGAAAG
>JAAUXT010051658.1_pt1 | contig 12261 bp, 13 predicted proteins | sample 7278171 | NCBI WGS metagenome assembly JAAUXT01 (sample SAMN14350112, study PRJNA611818) | marine sediment metagenome | isolation source: surface marine sediment (1.8m) | place: French Polynesia: Moorea | collected 2018-08
GAAAAAAATTTTCCATTCCAACTTGGACATTGTCCGGGTTAGGGGTAACTCCGACATTGTCTGGGATACCCCCCCAGAAAAAAATTTTTCCATTCCAACTTGGACATTGTCCGGGTTAGGGGTAACTCAGACATTGTCTGGGATACCCCACCCCCCTGCTAATAAAATTTTTCCAACTTGGATATTAAAAGTTTACATTTTCATGCTTGCAATTGTTTTTTGAGAAACATAACACTATGCACACATTCTTCGACACACACTAGTGCTGTCCTGCTGATGTACGCTGCGCGCGGCTGATTCTCCACTTGAAAGTCTAGTTGGGGAAAAGGAGCTGAATTTGGATGAGAAAAACACGAGACTTTTTTTTTTCGACTCGAAGTAAGCCCGTGGATTGGATCCCCTGAACAAATATCAAGGGGAACACCACTCAGAGTTTCGATGTATCAGAGCCCCCTGTCACCCAAGGATAACTTCACTGCACCCAAAGACGTCCAACTGAGAACGCTTGTTCGAATCGCCAGTAGCATGCTGGTGTTGTGTTGTGTTTTCTTTACTCTTTGAAAACACCGAAACACCTGAAAGTGAAGACAGGCAGAGGTGTGCGTGAACGTTTGTGCACTGGAGTAACAAAAGCCACAGAAGGAAGTTGCGTGTTCGTTCAGATCGTGCCGCGTGCTCTGTTGAAGGTGATCGCTGAAATGCTCTTCAATCCTGAAGTGTCCGAGAAATGTAGTTCTGTAAGGATATGTTTCAATTAAAAATATGAGTATTTGAAGTCCTCCTGTTTGCACATCTTTACAAGTTTGAACACCCAGTCAAATTCATTTGTTGCGAAGACCTGTCACTGTGCTGAGATTGATAATTTCAAGCTCAGATATCACGGTGTTCAAATTGACGCCACACGATTCTGTCCAACGATGTTGAGGGTACAGGGTCTGCGCATGAACCATGACATACTTGATTACTCGGGTTTGAAGAGTTCACGGTTTGGGTCACAGTTCGATTTGCATGAGTGGTGACGCCTGTACCACAAAAGGTGGGAGTTTCTCACTTTCCTTCGCTTCATCACTGGGAACTTTCTTTGAAGAGTTACAGCGTAGATTTGATCAACCTGCCGTTGTCTTGCAGCTGATCTCAAGAACGACATCGTGGATTGATGGTTGATGTGTACAGCTGCCGTCAAAGTCGTATCCGCAAGAGGAACAGTACAGACTGGTTGGTGAATTTGGGTGAGTTACACTCAACTACATTTGTCTTGTTGGATATCGGGCCTGCATGTATGCTTGTGTTCCTTGGACAGACTTGGATGGCGTCAGTTACAGGACAACAAAAACAATGCGACGGCACGGCACGATCAAAGTCGCGGAATTGCTCGCATATGGTCTGAGACACGCTCACGCTTTTATTGTCGAGCTCGAGTGTGGCGCTGAGCATTTATGGAAGAGGCAAATTGACCAAACATTAGATGTAAATTGACAGGATGCTGCTTCAATGAAATGTTTGCACTGTTTTCGGTCTGGAAGAACAATTTGGTGAATGGTTTTCATCGGCTTAAATACGGTGGATCAATTTGGATTCGTGCTGATCGCATCCTGGCGCAGCTTGGGCGAGAACTTTGGCAGCATTGAAAGCAGCACGACTGCACACACTCCAGTGCTCGTGTGCATCCACCCTTCCTGGAGCAGATGATTGACTCGAAGTGGCGCCGACGAAGTTGTGATATTCGCTCGAAAATGTTTGCGTGCGGACCCTCTGGCAATGGCTTCTCTGTGTGTTGTGAGGCTATCAAAAAATGACCCATCTTTGGCTGAGAACATCAGAAAAGGCACGATTCTCACGGAACCAGCACTTGTGAACCGGCACTTGACTGAAGGAGAACAGGAGGATGTGAATCTGGATTCTCCACTTTTCCCTCCGCCTTTGTACTTTGGTGGAATCGGTTGGCAAGAAGACAATACGCTGTTGGTGAACATTGTGAATTACCTCTTGGCTCAAGGAGACACTTGTCACTTTTGAGTTTGTGAAAAGAAGGTCTTGAGAAGTTTTACAACTTGGTCCATGTTTGGATTTGTGGGTGACCAAAAGGGGCAAATCCACGCGCACAACCCTGTTACAAATCTTTGCGAGATCCGTTCATGTTGCACTGGGGCGGAAAGGACAGAACGGCTCCACCTTCCAACACAGTCACTTTCTCGAACTGACAGGAATGTTGACACCTGAGTGTTTTTGCCTCACCCTTGGGTAGGTCCGGGATGTGGTTGGGTGAGTGCAATGACTGCGTCAAAAACACATGCAACGACGGCGGGAGCCGAAGCGTGGTCGCAGACACCACTTTCATGTCGCACTCGGTGGCTGCTTGGAAAATCAAGTTGTGCCACTGGTTGATTTCACTCTGATCAGCTTACAAGCACATTTACATTTCACTCACAAAACCCTCGTTTGGCACGGAATGTTTGTTTGCCGTCACGCGGATTTCCACAGGCAAACATTTGCTCAGCATCTCTGCTTCTCCAAAGTGTGAAGATTCATTCCACTCAGTTGTTCGAGAAGGTTGGGTTTGGCACAGACTGGTCTTCAAGCTGTGATGAAGACAGACACCGATTAATTCATGAAAACAATTCTGAAAAATCGAAAAATTTTGTTTGATACTCTTGTCGGTGAACGCAGCAGGAAAGGGAAGACAACACACGTGCAAACTTGAAGTGTGTCTTTGGCAAATGACTGTTGCCAGTACTGGTCAATCCTGAATAATTTTCAACGGTGTGGCAATTTCAGAGTTGATCTTATCAAGACAAGCAACGAATTGGGTTCATGGCGAACCGGTGGCACTTTCTGCTCGGCGTCGCCCTTGGATCAACTGTAACCTGCGCTGTTCTCATTTGCCTGGGTGAGCACTGCAAGTCATTTGTTTTGTCAAGTTTTGATTGAAATGATCCTGACTTTGGCTGTGGGTTTTTTTGTCTTTTTTTGTGTGTGCGTGGTGCCTTTCTCGAATTTTCCTCGTGGCTTCTTCCCTGAAAATTGAAAAGATCTGCCGGTGGTGAGCTTTGAATGAATTATTTTCAGCTATGGGCACAGACGAGTGGGTCAAATATAACGTTGACCGGAGAAGCCTGACGGAAGACCTCAGGGACGAAGCTGACCTTGGTCTCTACAACCAATTATTTACACACAAGATTTATTGGAACAGGCACAGGTTTGATATTCGTAACAAAATAATCTGTATTTGAATTGGCGTAACACCCGTTTGACAGACGTTCTTCCAAGGGAGGGCCATCTGCACATCGTGTGTGTGGACAGAGGACTCGTGGGGCAAGTGGGAGTGAGGTGGCAGCCTGAAAGACAAGTGCATGGTTCCACCAGCTCCGGGGTTGAACACATGTATCACACTTGCACTGAGCAGTACATTTGTAACACCCCTGAAGGAGTGGCTGTGAAATGCTTTGCATTGTTTGGTTACAGAGGGCTGTATCGGATGTGCTACACGGACAGTACTTACGCAGAACGTTTCCCCGAGCGAGGAAAAATGAACGGTGATACAGTGTGCTACAGCGAAGACGGATATGATTTCGACAGTGCTGACAACTTAACATGTGAGTTTCAGGATCTGCGATCTAAGCAGTCGTTGGTGTTGTGTTCTCACCAAAGTGCTGTCTGGGTGTGTGTCAAAAGGGAAAATGCCCTGTACGTGTGTTCGCCTCAAGGCGTGTCTTCCACGCATTTGGTGCAATCAATCACCATTGGTATGTATGTCTGTCTGGAGTTTGTCACGTAAGGAAGACAGGAGAGGAAGGTCCCCAATATTTTCTGATCAGAATCTGATGCTGATCATTTTGCAGCAAAAAATAGTCTTGTTTGGTGGTGGTGGGCGGAGGGAGTGCTCCAAAACACTTTTTGCTTGGAATAAACAATGATTTTTTTCTAGCAAGAATTTATCCAAATGAATTTCCAGCGTCATTGCACTGGCCTTTACGAGGCTCAGCAGGATTCTGCAATTGATGCGGTCTTACGTGGCGTAGCTGACATGACAGGCACAAGGCAGGCGAATTGGACACTGTCATCTGTTGTGATTGCTGATGAACACACTTCTCAAGAGCAGAGGTTTGCTGCAAAATGTTTCGAGTCCTCCACGGATCATACGGTGCTCGTCTTAGTAGCCGCCGTCAATCGCAGCGGACCAATGAGGTGTTCTTTGCTGTTGAACCTCCCAATGGAGGCAGTGGTCATCAAGGAGTCATGACCACTCACAGAGCCTGGAGGTCATCGGATGTGGGCAGGGGGGGGATCATTGGTGGCTGTCAGAAATCATCAAGGTGATGGCGACCAACAATTTGTCAGTGGTGGTGAACCCCCACAACCCCACTGATGGATGGCCGCTTTTATGTGGCACTCATCTGCACAACAGGCTTGGATGAAAGGATTCTCAGCTGCAGTTCTCGTGCGCTTTTCGACTAATTACCAGTTGTGACCGCGACCCACCCCACGCCCCGACTCACAGGGGCGTTGTTTCGAGCGAGCCTACGTTACGCACAAGCCACAGATCTGTGAGGTGGTGGATATCAACCGATCGCCACTCGGTGCATGCATGGGGTCGGGGCCCTGAGTGGTGATCACCCGCTGGCGATTGCATTCTTGGCGATGTACCTGCGTTAAGTGTGCAGTCTTCTTGTTTCAGACATTGAAGGCGACGAGAGCGCAAAGGGAGATTACGAAACACGCAACCACTTGCTCAGGGCGGTGACTGCAACGTTTGTCTTCAGTTTGGTGACAAATCTGATCGGTAAGGTCTGAACCCGTGGTAGCTCCTGTTTATTTTTTTGTCCGCGGCGTACAATCGCGATGGTGTTCTTGATGTGTGTATGTGTGTGAACTATTGGCCTGCTAACTTGGAGGGGGGCATTTTATTTATATCAGCCGCGAGCTGATTTTGGTTTGCCCCACTATCCGTGCATGTGCTGGGCACTTTTGTAACTTACCGAAAGTGGGGAGTGGAGGTAAGTTACAAAGGCCTGAAAAATTTGTTTGTTCAGAATTTGATACTGATTCCAAAAGAAAAAGCTTTGTAACTTACCCCCACCCTCACGCCTGCACGCAAATTTCACAAACTTGTGTTACAAAAGCTCTGGCAATTGAACGCTTGTGCACAAGCTATGGAGGTCAACAGACACAGCTGCCAGACTCCAGGTGACTTGGCCGGGGGAGGGGAGTGGGAGGGGTATGCGGCTGACGCTGTACTTGGAAGTCGTTTTCTTCTTGGTCGCGAGGGGCTGTCAACAAGTGACGAGTTCTCAATTCAGTGCTTTCTTCGTTTCATTGCAATTCCAGCTTTTTGTGCTGCGATCATTGCGACCTGCAGAGAGCAGATCAAAGGCTTGAAGATCGCAACATTTGTATCGTTCCTGGCTGCGCTTTTCTGCATCTCGGCAATGGTGATGTTTCATGTGGTGCACGAGATGGAGACGAACACCATTCGGCTGGAGCAGTTCAAGGCTGGCTGGAGCTCGATGGAAAACCACAAGTGAGTTTCACACCGCAAATTGTTTCCGCCGATCGTCGTGTCTCAGTTTCCAGCTTCAAATGTGTATGTTTCACAAAAGAGGTGTTGCTCACTGCCGATTCACATTTCACATTGCGTGTTCCTTTTTTTTCGCACAGGCACTTGGTGATTCACACGGACATATCGTTCGGCTATTCCTACATGATCGGGTGGGTTGCGGCTGGCCTAAACTTCTTTGCTGTGTTGTTCTACCTCTTCTCCATCTTTTCGCTGAGTGAGTACATCAACGAACTGCCCACCATGGCCACCATGCGCGGCGACGCCGTCTATCCACACTACGCTGGCAAAATGCGCCCGTCATCGTCAGCATCACCGTCAGACCCTTACGCTCACAAGCGGCGCAGCGCCGCAGATGAACTCTACTACGCCAGCAACACTCGCAATCAGGCGTACAACATAGTGGGGGACTACAGACGCATCACGCGCGCGGACAAACCGGGCCAGGACGAAGAAATAAACAGACAAATAAAACCCGTGCGCCGGGAACAGGGTCGCAACAGCAGATACAGTCACTTGGATGATGAAGAGCCAGGGTCGTGGTATGCAAGGAGCTTACAGTCTGCGGATGATCAGCCCCGGCCCGACTACGACGTGAGCAGGACTTCTGGTCACGGGGAATACGGAAATCGCTACTGAACAGGCTGAACGGGTGTTTTCGCCAAGTGCCATTAGGCACACTTCGTTGAGTAGACCCAAGCAGTTTACAGGCTATCCTTTCCAAATGTTGTGTTGTGTGTTGGTCCAAACCAGGCAAGTTTTTGTCTGAAGCTCGCAGAATAAAAAGAAAACTTTCAATGCAAATGAAAGAAAAATATATTCATCTCAGTTTCGACAGAACGACACAAGAAAATCAAAACGTGAATGTGAATTCTCGGCCGAGGAGTAAACGCTTGACCAACAGGAAGCTTCGTCGAAAGGAGGTGAGTGTGCGTGTTCAAAAACAAGTGTCACAAAGAGTCACCTCCTGTGTTCGCGAAGTGTGCGGACTGTAAATTATTCTCAAGTGCAAATCGTCCAAAAATATGACAGCACGCACAAAGTTTTTTTTTTTTTTTTCCAGCGTGCGCAGTTGCGCAAACCGTAGATGACCGTTCTGTATCAATCGCGGATTACACGTGTTCTGTGCTTCCTGACTTCGCCTTTCTTTGACAGTTGATCAGCCTCATTGATGGAGTTAACTCTCGCCGCAGTGTACTTTCTCTGTATCTGTCGAAAGGAAAGGAAAAGGGCAAATTTGACGTTCGTGTTCAGTTTTGCAGACACCTGGTACAAATAACGAGGCGGTTATGTCCACCGGGTGTTGAGCAGGCGAACAAACATGCAGTTGCCGTTGTTGGCGGGTCAGAAGTACCCGGTGTTGAAACGTAACTGTGTACTTTCCACTCGACGATCATCTGAGTGAAAACTACCCAAATACCAGGGTCAAAAGGTCAATATGAGGTACTCCAAACAACATACCACTCAGGTTTAATAACAGTGGATGTTTCAATCAAAAGTAAATTTTTGGAAACTCTTCAGAACTGTATAGATCTTTCTTCTTTTTGTTTTGCAAAATCCTTGTTTGAAATTATATTAAATTTAAAAACTCTCTTGCCATGGTGCAATTTGGAGTACCTGCTGTCATGTTGTATGGTGTGTTGTTTGGAGTACCACATGTTGACCTTTTGACCTTGGTCTTAGGTAGTTTTCACTCGGACGATCATCCGAGTCAAAAGTGCACTGTACACTTTTGACAACCAGGGTATTCTGACACTCCGACACCGTTGAACAAATCAAAGTCATCTCAAACAGAAATAGAACAGCAACAGAAAGTTGAGCATTGCGTGTGTATTGTTTTTTTTATTTTTTGGTGACCTTCACTGTCCGTTTCGCTGTTCGCGTAACAATTCGCCAGCTGTGTGGAGGGAAAATAGACACAATTCGTTGTGGTGGACAATGAGAGAAGGGGGACCAGAACTCAGCAGGAAATGGAGAACACTCGCCTGCCCAAGAAGTTTGTCGGCATCCTTGAAGTCGTGCTTGAACAGGGCTTGATTCTCCATAACTGTTGCCAGATTTTCCTCGACAACTGTTTTCCTGATTTCCATGTTGTGTAGAAATTCTTGAGTGTGTTCCACTTTGGCCTGAGCAACGGCAGGTTTCTTGGATGGTTTCTGTGGTGAAAGAAACAGGACTGGACTCCAAGGGTTGAAATACGCTCCAATTCATCGGATTTTCTCAAAATGGTTTCAAAAAGTTTCAGGGTTGTGGTCCTCACACGTGTCGAGAAGGTGGATTCTTTTGACAGGACCCCCAGAAACACTCGCAAGTCAAAGAGGGCGATCGCTGCCAAAGTTGTGCTTCTGCAGCGACAGGTGTTCTGTCGGCTTGAACTTCTTTGGTGACATGCCCCCTGTTTCCTACCTTTGGGTTTGCTGTGAAAGGTTTCTGTGGTTTGTCCAATTGAACGACTGAATCTCTGAACACCAGAGGATGATCGAGTGTGTATTTCAGCGCTCGAACATTGCCGTGCACATCTGAAACCACACGCAAGCCATTGTCGATCTGTTGTATATTGATATCACAAACACGCTGGTTGGTGTCTCAGGAGAGACTGTCCCCGAGGGTGGGAACCTCCTTATTTATTATATACACAGTGCTGCCATCTATGAGGCAGTGGTTCAAATTCACAGCTGGTATGTCACACCACACTCCTCCTCCACCAGGGGGCAGGGGCCTCAGCCAATTTTTTATATTCTGAATATTTTTATAATTAATTATTATATACATTAGACAGAGAACAGATGCATAATATCAAAATTGTGCTATTTTGCTGGCAATTACCCAGCATTCCCTCCCCCCCCAGGGGGGGGTCACATGACCCCTTGAGGTTTTCCCTCTCTTTTCAAAATGGCTGCTGCAGGACAGAGGGTAATTTCACATCAGTGGGGGCTTGCACCAACTAACCCTCAAGTTACTCAGGTAGTCAGTCATTACTTCAATATTGGACTGGCTTCACACCAGGTTTTCGATAACCTGGTGTGGCAACTCTCGCAAACGTTGTAGGTGAGTAAAATTCAAGTCACTCCACATGTGTGCAAAACGCGCGGCACGAATCAACGACAAAGAACTGAAGTCGAGGAGTATTTACCTTCTGGAAAAGGCAAGTCTTCATCGTCCAAAGCGTGTTCGTCTATCTCCAGAAGTTCCTCGTATCCCTCGTACCTTTGGTCGTTTGCTACTCGTACTGAATGTTTCGGAAACAAGCCTTTGGTTTTGTCACTGATAGTGTCGTGCTCGTCGTTCAGAACAGCAGGTTTTGCAGTTTTCGGAATATCCACTTCATCAACCTGAGCAACATAAACCAAACCCACTGCTTTTTTTGAATGTCCGCTTCTTTCAGCTACGAGTAACATTCGCACACGAACGAAACTACCAAGTGGAGCCAAGTCTCAAGCATGATGGTGTTCACCTGAGTGACAAAGAAAGCATCTCCACTCTCCTGCTGGTTGTTCCTGTTGATGTTCTCACTTGGGATTGGAGGCAATCGCGTGTGCCTTTCAAGCGAGCTGTGAGAAGAACACGACTGCATGTGTCAAGTAAACCGTGAGCGACCTCGGTGCAACAACAATGGCCAAAGCAAACGGCTGAAGTGGTGCACGCACAGTGGAGTTTCGGGGTTTGCAGGGGAGACAGGAGGTGTGCTGGAAGGGGGAAGAGCAGGATGTTTCAGCGGAGCTTCGAGAGCCGCAATGATCGCGTCCACGTCTTGTTTCGGCACTTTAGGCACTCGAGTCTGCACCTGCAAACCGCACAAAACAAAACAATCTCATGCAGGAAAACACCAACAAAAATCTTTGCACACATTTTGCCAAGAGTCTTCAACGTGTCTCCAACCTGTCGCTCTGGCTTCGAAGCAATCTCCACAGACGGTTTTGAGAGAGGATTGTTGCGCTTCCGTTCAACAGAGATTCCCAGGCGCTCTTGTAGGTACTTCTTCAGCAAAGGTGGGTTTCCTGAGCTTTCCGTCGTCAATGGATTGTCGTAAATGATCAATTCGGCAAGAATCGGCCAGGTGGCTACAGCCATCAGGTTTTCTTCATCATTCACCTGAAACCAAATTTTCAACTGCAATCTTCGAGAACGCCTGCCACCGGTACGTGACGGTCTAATCGCCAATTTTTTGTGCCCGTCGTCAGCCCACCGGCTGCGCGCGTGTATCAAATCACAGTTGAGAGGAAATCGTTCAGAGAATGGAACCAGCCTGTTCAATCCGTCCGATAATCTTTTCAACAACGAGACAAGCTTGAGCTGTTTCGCTCACACAGAACCTGATTGGAAGAGACATCTAAATACAGCAGCTGTGGGAAAGGGGCTGGAGTCCCGAGGCTCGCGTTTGAATGAGCATCTTCAGAAGTCGAACTTTTTTCTGCACAAAGAAAAGACGGCAGTTCATTTCGCTTGCCACGGTTGTGCAACTTGTCAACTTTCTGTTGTCCACAAAACAACCATCATCAGAAAATTATCAAATTCATTCACCTGACAGGTCATCAGAATGATCGCCTTGGTTCTGGGTGTCAGTCTGCAAAGTGAACATGGCCACAACAAAATGCAAACCACATCGGTTCCAACTTCATGTGCTCGGCAAAATAAGTAGATATCTAATTTTGATTTATATTTCACCTTTTCGGCAAGCAACTCGTCTTGAGGCCTGGATCTCCTTCCAGACCGCACTTTCCTCGCAGAAGGTCGAGAGGAAAAACCAAGGTCAGACACCACAAATTTCCCACTCTTCAACACCAAATGTGGAATTCCAATGAGCTGGTTGTGCGCCAAATTCAAATGCCGCAGGCTAAGAGTTATAAAAAAGACACTTTCTCCTGGCGTTGGAATCCTGACAGAACACTATTGGCTTGACAAGAAAATAGAACGCTGTTTCGGCGACTATACAAACTTGCTGGTCGGGACATCGACGTTCAATAATCCAGATCCAGAGTCTCACTGCATGGACGCCTTGGCGTGCCCCGTTCCCGCATTCAAGTTTCTTCTTTTTTTCGTGTCAGTCTACTTTCGTGGGTATGTTCGAATGTTTCAGTTCACAAGTTGCAGCAGCACTTACGTGGTGATGGAAGCAAGAGGGGCGAAGTTTGAAGTGTCAGACAGTTGGTTGTCATCCAACAGAAGAACTTCCAGTCGCTCAAATTGTTTTTTCCGAATTTCACTGCTTGTGGAGGCAAAAAAGCTAAGTTGCCGCAAACAGGTAAGCTTTCGCGAAAAGTGCGTTGAAACAGTATTCGGCATTGAAGCAAAACACCCGACAAGAATTGGCTGTTTTCTACCTGTCAATCGGTGAAGTCATGTCAGTTGGAATCCTGGTAATACTGTTGCCAGTGAGATGAAGCACTCGAAGGTTGGGTAAAACACCGAGACAAACGATGTCTTGCGAAGACAAATTGTTGAAAGACGCATCGAGCATCTGCAACAGTATGATGCAGAAATTGTGACAATTCTTGGGTTGGCCTAACACTACACGCTACCTGAAAGACATTTTATTCGGCTCCGAGTATTTTTTTCTTCCTTTCTGAGAAGAAGCTCATGAGCATATAGTTATCACCTCCAACCAAGGAAAGTCTTCTTGCTTCAATTTGACGTTCCGCACCGCGTTGAGAGGAAGCTCCAGCTCCCGAATGGCGGGAAAGTTTTTGAATCCCTCTGCAAATTGGAAAGAAGATAACATATATGCTTCATTCTCTTTTTCTGCCGAATTCTGCAAAGTGTAGTTCGTATGCAGAAGCAGAAGCGCACCCAAAGGGAGTATGTTCTCCGATGCATTGACGTACGCAACGTTGTCAAAAAGTGCCAAATCTTCCCCTTTCACTTCTGTCAAGTTCTCGCCACTCACGTTGACAGAGCACAAATCAGATGGATCTTCCACACAGCAATGTTTCATCTGAAACCATCGATAAAACCGGCATTACACTGCAGAGATGTTTTGAAAGTTGTTCATTTGAAGTATATACTCAAGATTCAGTGACAGACTCCAGATTCTTCGCTGCGGAGAGAAATGTTTGCAAGTGCGCACCAAGAAGAAACCATCCAATGCTTTGTCCTCTTCTCCATCTGAAGAACTAACAACTGTTGGAGCCACAATTTCCGTGCCCGCTTTTTCAGCCTTCCTTCGTTCCTCGCGGATCTGAGAGAAAGTCCTGGGTTCTTTGGTGGTGGACAAAACCGCCCTGAATCGTCGTCTATCTTCAACTTTTCGGGCATCAAGCCAAGCGCCACCTTCAAGAGAAACTGAGTTGAACAGCTTGGATGTATTCACGCACACCGACCAGCTATGGACGAGAAAAACATACACATGCACCTCTGTATACCCCAAATCCTCGGGACTGGCTCCAAGGACCTCGTGGTGATTTTAACAGAGTTGGAAAAACTACGCCAACGAATGGGATTCTGCAAAATCAGCACTTGACAGGCTCTAATTTGTCACCTCAATTCCAAATTTTTCTATGTTGCTCGTCTGAGAGTGTTGTTGGTGGACCTTGATGAGTCACGGACATTTGGCAAAGATTTGGGTCAGCTTCAGGTAAGATTAGGTAACAAGTTTCAAGGTACGAGGCAAGAAATTTAAGTACCCGATCGGGTGGCGTTTCTGGTGGTTCAGGTATGAATTTTTTCAAATCCTTGGGGAAGAACAAAGAGTAGGACACAATCTTCCTTCC
>JAAUXT010001234.1_pt1 | contig 12259 bp, 17 predicted proteins | sample 7278171 | NCBI WGS metagenome assembly JAAUXT01 (sample SAMN14350112, study PRJNA611818) | marine sediment metagenome | isolation source: surface marine sediment (1.8m) | place: French Polynesia: Moorea | collected 2018-08
CCATCTCCTTGACTAGATCCCCCAGGGTTCGCTCCTCCCCTCTCATACCCCATACCACACACACACACACACACACGCACACACACACACACACACACAAACACACACCTGAGATGGGGTATGCGTGTGGCACCATCTCCTTGACTAGATCCCCCAGGGTTCGCTCCTCCCCTCTCATACCCCATACCACACACACACACACACGCACACACACACACACACACACACACACACACACCTGAGACGGGGTATGCGTGTGGCACCATCTCCTTGACTAGATCCCCCAGGGTGCGCTCCTCCCCTGAGTCGGACACCGGGCGGAAGAGGCGCTGCTGGTACTGCTTGTCTCCCTGGAAACAGAGACGGAAACCGTGTGCTCACTGTTTGCAAAAGTGTGCGCAGGACGTGTCCAGCATCATGCACTGAACTCTGCAGCCACAGGTAAACATGCCTCCTGAGTATCCTTGGATCACTTTCACGCTGCGCTTGTTTCCATGGAAACAGACCGGAAACCTTGTGTGCAATTTACACCACGGAATGTGTTCTACACGTAAGTACACACAGGGGTGGGCGGACCAATCGGACGTCCTGACTCTCCAGTTTCGGTGAGAAAATTTTGAAACATTTTTCTGGGATGCAGGGAGTCTTTGTTTTGGGGTAGATCTGGGGAGATGCTGTGCACCCGCGCATGCGCACGCGTTTTGGCACCGTGACGCACAAGACTTGGGTGTCAGTTTATCATTGCTCCAACAAGACCTTCATGCCCAAAACTGAGTGCCCAAAAAGAGTGCGCGCATGCGTGTGTAGGCGTGTTGTTACGGTGTGCACCAGGTGTAAGGAATCGTTTCGAGGGATCTTGATGCCCAAAACTGAGGACAAATTTTGAAGCGCACACTGTGCAGGAGTCAGCGAAAAACACACGTGGGTGAAAACGGTGCCTCCACCTGGTGGGCCCTGTCCTGTAGTGACTGTTTCAATGGGACCTTGGTGCGTGTTGCGCGTGCGTGCCGGGTGAGTGTGGCGGCTCCACCTGGTGTATTCTGAAGGGCACGTGTTTGAAGAGCTCGTCGCCAGTGTGCTCCATCAGCTTCCGGTTTACCGACCAAAACTGGTCGAATTTGTCTGAAAATAGAAACAAGACTCGTCTCAACCGCAGCTCGATCTGCCTGATGAACAAAAGCCAGCGGATCCAGGACTGAGGTTGGGGGGGGGGCAGACCTTGGGAAATTTTTTCTTGTGCCAAACTGCTTGGGGGGAGTAAGGTAAGGGGAGGCAAACCAACATCTGGAGGGAAAAGTTGGTCTGCAAAAGAAAAACATACGTGAAAACGTGACAAACGTTGCACCTTTGGCTCAAAATTATCGGCAGGGGGATTTTAGCTGGTGGTCAGGGGCAAGCCCCTTGCCCCCCTCCCCCCTCCTCCCAACAAACGCACACACACTGGGTCCGCTGGAGTACCCACGTGATAAACACGGTACCATCTGAGCCGACAGAGTCAATCACCGGGTTTGTCCGCACTGTCTGGGAGTCCGTCGTGCAGCAAATCTGCACCCGGCATCACGCCTGACACTCGCCGTGTCGAGCAGGGCAGTGCATCCAGGATTTGCGCGGGGGGGGGGGGGACTGACCAACTTTGAAGAAGTTAACAAGAAACTGAAAATTGCTTGCGCCAACAAAGGAAATGTTTCACGGTATTGGGCCACCCCAGAAGCTGAAATCATTTTTGGTGCGTTCGATTTGAGGCGACACTGGAGGTGGTTGAGTGTGACACACACAAAATCTACCGCCAGTTGTCATTGATCAGTTGTTGCAGTTACAGGTCATTTTCGGACAATTCGACGTACACATATCAAAACAGGTTTGGATTTGTGTGTGTTTTAACAGGTTTCATGATTCGACTTTCACATAATTCGACTTTTTCATCAGCAAACATGGCAGGTCGAATTGTCCGAAATGAACCTGTATTCACTGCACCAGCCAGATCCACAACAGAATCTGGTGCCATTCCAACGCTCGAATCGAGGATCCCTGTTGACTTTGCCACTGTTGGTTTGAAGTGGTGTTCAGTTGAATGCGCCTGCATCACTTCAGACTCAAGTGGAAATCAATCAGTGACAGTTTCAAGCCTTTTGCAAACGTAGTGTCAGCCCGAGCTTTTGACATCAGATCGAGGGCCGGATGCGCCAAGGAAAATCACGGCTTCTCTCTCTGGTCAGTGTCGTTCAGTATGACCGTAGTGCAACAGGACCAAATACCAGAGCTCTGTGCATGTGTGTGTGTGTGTGTGTGTGTGTGCCTCACCGTTCTGCAGCCCGAGCCACAGCTGCTTGTGGTCCTTCTTCTGTCGTGTGTGTGTGTGTGTGTGTGTGTGTGTGTGTGTGTGCCTCACCATTCTGCAGGCCGAGCCACAGCTGCTTGTGGTCCTTCTTCTGCATGCCGTTGATGACCTGGCCTCGGTGCTTGAGGCTGTCCGCCTCCTTCACCGACGACATGAAGAACGACTCGACGACGTCGCGCGACGAGCAGTGCAGGACGTCGCTCTCCGGGAAGTGCTGCAAACAAGAGCGTCACACTGCGTAAAGTCGCGCGCTCCGAAACTTGTGATCTTCATGCAGGGGGCTCTGCAGGAAGCGCTAAAAATGGCATCACCTTGCGCGTAAGCGTGATCGGAGTCAAAGGGGAGAAGTTTTACGGATGACCAAACAGCAACACGTGACTTTGGGAACACAATGGCGTCGGCTTCCTTTGTTTTGCAGTGTGTGATCAGGGTGAGTGCGAACCAAGTCAGTCTTGAGGCAAGGGAAAAGCATAACGTACCGAGAAGTGGACTGTGATGGCCCACGGGATGGCGCTTTCCACTCCCAGCAGGTCGAAGAGAACGCCGATGGGGTAATGCCTGCAAAACAACAGCAGAGTTACGTATCTTGTCCGTGTCTCTCCAAACCTCTGAGCTGCAGGTTCCCCCACACGCACAACCCCATCCTACTCTCAACCTCAACGCTTGACCCACTACAACAGCATATTGTCAGGATTCCATTTGCTGTACGAAGCACAGAGTCAATGCTCAACACTCGGGTCGGTACTCAAACAGTTGTCAATGTCATTACTCTCCAAACTTCTGAGTGCTGCGTCTTCTTTATATCTCCACACACACACACACACACACACACACACTGACCTCGACCGAAGCAGTCTCCTGACAGTTCTCATCCAGTGTGCAAAGTCCGTACTCAAAGTCCGTACTCAAGGTCAGTACTCTGCAGCACTCAAGGTCAGTACTCATGCAGTACTCAAGGTCAGTACTCACCAGCGCAGCGGCTGCCCGTTGTACTCGAGCCACATCTCGGCGTGACCCTCCGGATCCACGTACTTCAGGAAGTGTCGCTGCACTTTGTCGGTCACGAGCGGGAAGTAACTCTGACGTGACACCAACAACTGCAAAGGAAGCCCGAACCGCAAGGTTTGTCAGCAGCGATCACCCCTGAAGACCACAGCAAAATTGTTGGTGAAGGCAGAGGAGATAAGTTGGTGGTTGGGGGTGATAACTCCTTAAACCTTTCCAGAAGTGACCCCATTGTTACGACTGTCAATTTCTCCTTGGCGGTCAGGAAGTTTGGTCGAGTTCGGTGGAACAAAAGCCGGACCCGAGTTCCCTTCTTGGGACAGATCGGACATTTTCAGGTGGCCAATGCAGAACAACTTTTGTACCATTTTGTGCCACGAAATGGGGATTATAACAGGGACCAATGAACGGGAGCGGGTCTGGACACCAGTGGAATGAAATGTGACACGGGTTTTCATAGTCGAGAGTCCGGTTGTTTCTGTCCTCACATTGGCATCAGGCCTCTCACAGGCTTGACGTGGCATCTCCATTGTGGTTTCAGGGAATACCTGCCACTTCAGTGACTTGGGTGGAACTTTTTGCCCAGACGCCCGTGTCTATCGATGGTCTGGTCCCGATTGGCCATTGCGGAAGATAATAAAGATGTCAAAAATACACGTCACTGTCAGGTCAGCAACACCCAAAAGGAGGCGAAACACAAAAACAGCTGGATTCAAACGTTATCTTGCTCCTACTGTCAGCTGATAAATAGTCAGGGGTCAAAGGTCAGACAAGGTGCGCACATCGGGGGTGCATCCAGGATTTGGTCACGGGACGCACCGAAAATTTCACGTCGATCCTTTCTAAGAAGCAAACCAAATGGCGTCGGGGGGGGGGGGGCAGGGGTGTAAGAGGGAGGGCCTTGGATCCTCACCCACGCGAACACACACACGTACACACGCACAACTAAAAATAACACTGAAGGCGACGTCGAACTCACGTAGTAAGGTTCGGCCTGCTCCATGGTGAAGGAGTCTTCCGCTGCCAGCGAAAAACAAACAGGAACCTTTCCGTCCCAAATTTCGCGCAGGATTTCTCGATCATCCGCCATTGCGCCCTCTACCAAACCAATTATTTCAATGCCTGGCTACTTTGTGCAACTGTCTCAAAGAAATATTTTGGAATTAAGTCATTCGAAACGTAATAATCGTACAAAATATTTGTTCTGATTTGCGCAACTGGAGCGTACTGTTTCTTCGCGTCACACCGGCGGCAATTTTTGCGCACAAATATTTACGGATAGAGATGTTCCCGCTTCTTTTCGCAGGAGTTCACGGATCGTGACAAAATGCGCATCCTCAGTGGCAGGACGACCTGCCTGGATTTGTGGCATGTCTTTTTGTGAATTTCCGTCTTTATTCTTCATGTCACCAAATAGATCCACAATTGTTTTGCATGTTTTTATTTCAGGTTGTTGATCACAATCCTGGGGCCTATTCGATTGACTCGAAACTCACCGCAAGTTTGCGGTTGGTGTGGGTTGGTGTGCAACCAATTGAACAGACCAACATGAAACAGACTGCAAATTTCCACGGCAAACAGTGGAAACTCATTTTTGATGGTTTTGGGTGGGTGCAAACTCAACCCGAAATTTGCGGTGCTATCGAATATGCCTACACACGCCCCCCTTCCCCCGGTCAGACGCTTCTTCAACGCTCCCCCCCCCTCCCACCCAAGCCAAATTGATTTGTTTTGTCGTGCACGCGCACATACGCGCACCTGTGTTCCAAGATTTTATCAACACAATTGGCTCCAGCGAAAGATGTGTATTGTGCACCTGCAGCACCTGTGCACATGTTAATTTCCCAAACAACGCAATTTTTAACAGAAGCGGATGTCTGCTTGTTTTACACAGGCATGCACAGTGAAGGAATGGCAACACATGTGCATCCTTCCACTTGTCCGCATCTTGACATAAAAATTTGCAGAAATCAAATTGTGCCGCGATAAAAATGGTTCAGTGACCAACTGTGACATGCGTGTGTATCTTTGGATCGACTCTACAGTTTGCGTGTACTTGTGTTCATAAAACGTTCTGTTTTCATTTGGATTTCTTGTACAATCTCAACACATGACACTTTGACAGCACGAAGTGGAACGTGAGAGAGTGAGTGAAAACACTGGCAACAAATGAATGACAGACAATGTACTTTGGTTGGAATGTTTTGAGAACACTGTCCTGAATTTGGTGCACTTTGTTTGGGTTGAATGACAGGAGGCTATAGCATTGAGGGTACACGAAAAAGAAACGTCAACGCAACACCGCACAGGGCGTTCTACAGTTGCAGTATGGAGGGGATGGAGATGGGAGGCATGATGATGCAGGTAACTCAAGTGCTCTCTATCTTTGCGTTCAGCATCCGTGCAGATACAGGGGGAAAGTAACAATGTGTGCAGGGACGAGAGAGTCAGACCCCATGCATGCAGCTCCAGACTGCCTCCATCTGGCACACACACGCACGCACACACACACACACACACACACAATGCAGCTCATGTAACATCGCACACATGACCCCCGAGACACAATATTGATCCCCTGACCTGATCTGCAGGTTCAAAACAATCACTTTGACCTTTGAAACATGAAATTTTGCTGGGAGTCCCATTTGACTGGATCCTCTCACACATCAAAGCCAATGGTCTGCACAATGTCCAGACGAACGTGACAGGACAGACACTGAGATCCGGTCTTGCACAATTTCTGGACTTTACCACTGATACTCTGCACGTTCTTCGTTTCAGATGTATTTCTACGTCAGCGCGAAGGCGACGATTCTCTTCAAGTCGTGGGAGACCTCGAGCTGGGAAGGTCAGTTTCTGCGTGTCAATTCCGAGACACACAAATCACGTGCACATGGAACGCAAGAACTGGGTCTCACAAGGCGGAGTACAGGGTGCCACCTTCCCCTTCCAAAATACTCCACCCCCGAAATTTGCGCCCCCAAAGCATTTTTTTACAATTGGAGTCCTCCTGACGGGAGTGAAGCTCTCCCCCTCCATACGTGTACATGCACACACGAACACACACACGCACGCACACACACACACACACACACACACACACACACACACACACACACACACACAATCATTCACATCCGTCGCGTGATACAACTAATTTGGATGAATGACATGTCACCGTGACATCTCCGGCTTTCAACATTCTGTGGCGCTCAAAACGCTCCGGTTGCCTTCCTCAGTCCTTTTGGGCATGATGTGATTCACGCAGCAAGAGGCACGTCACTTGACATCGTTCGCATGCATTGTGTGAATACATACAACATCACTTAACAGAAGAAGCCCGAGTCATTCCTTTCACAGAAGCCAAAACCCATTTTTCGTCAGTGAGGTTTTGTATTTTTCTTTGAGTTGGGAGGGCCACAGCGGATCCAGGACTGGAACAAGCTCTGATTTGGTTTGCCGTGCACCCTCCCTGTTGTTCTCCAGCGTTACTGATCCACAAAATGAACTCTGCCCAAAAACAAAATATTTTCAACACCATCACCAAGACTTTGCGTTCGGTGCCCCCGACGCAACTCAGGTTCCAGGCGAGCCCTCCCTGACACACTCAAACTCAAACCCCATCCACCTACCCCACCCACACAACACACACACACACGCACATGCGCATGCGACGCTGCAGGAGCCATTGCGCGATCTTAGAAGCTGACCTGACACACATGCACACACATGACACGTACATACACTCACACACATACACACACAAACACACACACATACACACACAGACACACACAGACACACACACATACACACACGCACACACACAAATACACACACACACACACACACACACACACACACGGAAATCATGGAGTCGCTTTACCTTTCCTTCCTTATCTTCCTTGGTTTCCTTTTGCATTTCGCAGCGATGTTCGGCTCCTTCATCGCTGTGTTCCTCATGGGGGTCGTGTTCGAGGGGATCAAGGCCCTGCGCGCGCACCTGATGCAGAAAGGACCGGGTACCGTCCGCCCAGAGGAACCCGCTCCGCCCAACGAGTACACGCCCGTCGCCCACCCAGAAATGACGAGCACCAAGCCGCGATCGTTCAGGTAAGCGAGCAACGCACACACACATACACACACGCACGCACGCACGCACACGTGTCAAATTTCTCCCACGCTTCCTTCTTCACCCCTAGGCCTCGAACGTCGAGTTTTCCCTGACCAATAACCCAGGGACAGCAAGCTTGATTCCAACCGCACGCGGGAGGGGAGGATTCAGACAAGACCCTGGGTCTGCCCCTGGCTCCTGCAGGGACGACACACTTGATCCAGGCTGGCTTGTGTGTCTACACAAACCTCCTGTAGACCCCAGAGGTTGTTCCTCTGGCTACATCCGCCTCCTGTGATTTCTCCCTCCCTGACCCAAGACCAGGTTTGTCCTGACCTGCGACAATGCTCCCCGCCCCAATGACGCTTGGGTCCGACCTGTGTCTCCATACATGGGGATGTACCTCACAAGAAAAAGCCAAAGGCGATCCTGGGCTCGAGACCTCAAGACCTACAAATTGCGCACCGCATGCGCTGTTGTCCTTCAGTGCTCAAATAATGATCACGTGTTTCCGCAGCGGTCGGGAGAGGGCGCGCAGACACGTGATCCAGACCGCGCTCCACTTCCTCCAGACGGCACTCGGATACAGCCTCATGCTCGTCGCCATGACCTTCAACCTGTGGCTCTTCCTGGCGGTCGTGTTGGGAATCACGTGCGGATACCTGTGCTTCGGGTGGATGCAGACGACGCGTGACTTTAGTGACGACTGCTGCGCGTAGCTAGGCAACGGGACTCTTGTGAACCAATCACGAAGCCGTACACAGAGGAGCAACGTCTGGACTTTCCTGTGCCATTGATAACCTGCAGAGACGATCGTGATTGTGGGCGTGGCCACGCGATTCTGGGACTTTCAACTTCGCACGACCCGCTTTCCCCGTGTGATAACCTGCAGTCCGCAGATGGACGAGACCCACCCCGAAGACCGTGTGAAGTACAGCCAAGCGAACGACAACACTGGGGACTCTATGCAACAACGTTTCACTGAACGCCCCGTCAACGCCAACGTCAAAATGAGCACTGTGTCCATTGCACTAGCCAATCACGAAACACCATTCGACGTCGGCCTTGACGCGGCGTTCAGTGTGACCTCGTTGCGTAAGTCCCTGCTGTGTCATGAGAATCCGTCGAACGCGACTGTCCTGGGCCTCGCCAGGATGCCAAGTGAACTGCAGCCTCGTCGTGTTTTGTTCAAGCCAAGTTCCAAGAAAACAACGTTTGTCACTCAAGCTGCCAAAGCATCAAACCCTGTTGTGTGTCGTTTGCACCGTTCCGGTGCGATGAAATCGCCAAACACCTCGAACCAACAAACATGTCAGGTTCAATAACGCCCAGGCACCAAAGCTCCGAGTGGCATGTTTAGAGGGAGTGTCTGGCGATTTCAGGTTGAACCTGAAACCCTCAAACAAATGAGGTACCTGGTCATTTCAGGCCCTCACACAAAATGGTCATGTGTCTCGAAAACCTCGTGCGCGTCAGAACACTCCAGTTTGATTTTGTGCACGGCGTCTGGTATCTCGAGGCTCGATTCTTTATTCGTTTTGAAGACAAAGCGCCTTCACCGCCCAAACTCGTGTGCCGTGCACGACAAAAGGTCCGCTGTTCTCCAATCCACAACACAGCAAATTTATTCATATTTGTAAAAACTTGAATACAGTAGCGTTCTCTCTTTTCCTTCTCTGAACGACCCAATGCAACCGGGATCTCACCAATGTCCCTCGCTGCGTTCAGTCGATGGCACTTGTCACATGACACGTTCATGCAGCTTTGTAGGTTCTTGTCTCACTCACTCATAACGTATCTTGAATAGAATCAAACGGATCTTCGCACAACTCACGCAGAACACAACCACAACACACAACCACGCACGCGCCAAGTATAAAGTTCCACCAGTGAAGTTCTGCAGAAATAGAAACGTGACAACGTCAATTTACCGTCAGAACAACCCAAGAAAAAAAGAACACACTTCCTTACTCAGCAAACAAGCTCAAAAAATTTGACGCACAAAACGAAAGAGCAGGCCAGAGCTGATTCGAAACACTTGTAGGAAAATGAAAAAATCTGAAACTTTTCAACAAGTGGTCACGTGCACAAGAGTTTTTGGTGAGGGTTCAATGAAAGAGAAAATCGCACGGATCTCACAACAGAGCAACTGAGAATGAGACATACAACGCACGCATCCAGGGGAAACTTCCGGTTTTGGTGTGCTACAAAAATACATGTAAACGTGACAAACAAGAAAGAACACATCGTAACTTTGCAAACAATCTTAGAATATGCACCGTCAAAACGTACGAAACAGTGTGTGTCCTTTTTCAAAAAGTTCAATTTTCTTTCTCGTCCCACCATGCATGCAGCCAATCGAGTCCTTCCTGTCCGAAAAGACGTGCACGCACAAGCCTCATCACAGGAAACGGCATCTCGAAATGAAAATCACGCAGGACTTTCAGGCTAATCTTACATCTCGAATCCGCAACAAAGTGAGAAGGAAAAAACTCAACACACATTTCACCTGCACAAGTAAAGTGACCCCAGTTCTTTTCGCACACACTTCAGCGCCACAATTTTACGACCTCCAGACAAACTTCACCCAAAAATAGTTTCAACAACACAAAAGATGCGCTTTGTCCTTTCAAAAAAAGTTTCTGAAACGTCTGAAAAAGTGACACGAACATGGATAGCCTCACAAACTAGAAAGCCGAAAGAAAACGTATTCTGTGCACGTAAATCTCTCCTAAACAATCTGACAAACTTATCACAAAGAAAATTTAGCAGACGCAAAACCAGAACCTGCTGGTGAATGTTCACAACGCATCTGCTGATGCATTCAACCTGCGTAACGCAGAAATCGCACGTCATTCAACAACCTGCACCAAAGCCGTGTCAGACGTAACTGAAGCCAACACAACACAAACACATCCATCCTGTCACCAACGCTTCTGGGAAAACATCAATCGTTGAACTTGTCTGTATCGATACAACTGCCACAGAACCACTTCTCTCCTGACCTTCCCATCACCACCGTTGCTGCCGCCGTTGTTACTGTTGCTGCTGCTGTTGCTGCTGCTGCGGCGGCGGCGGCTCGAGCTCAACATCATGCAGCAGGAAGGCTGTGACGGGCCTGGGTAGCTGGAGGCGCGGGATGCGGTAGAAGAGGTTCACCTTGGAGACGCGCATCATGTGTTCCCGGATGTAGCGTCTGCACTGGACCATCAGAGTGAACGCCGCGTCCTTCGGAACGCGCAGTCGGTCAGCGATCGGATCTTGGTCCGCCGTCGTACCTGCAACGGAGTTCATGCACTGTGTTGTATTTCTCTGCACTTTGTGTGCACCCCAGCTGACTTGGTTTTCTTCCTTTCACTTGTCATTCTTTGCGAGAATCTTTACGTGCAGTTTTTCAATGGGTTTATTGGCACACGTGGAAAGCAGATGTTTACAGTCTGGTTCCTCGATAGAAATATGGACACGTGTAGGCTGTGTTATGGGAAAGAGCGTGGATGAGCACATCGTGCATTCCACACACACTGCCCAATTCCGTCATGTTCGCAGGTCAGCAAAAGAGAACGAGACAACGTTTTCTACGGGATTCACGCACCTGCTACTGTTTCTCCGGCCACACAGAGGAGCTCGACCAGCTCCTGGTTGACGCTGTTGGGGTGGTTGGCCATGTTGACTTCCAAGGCGGTTCTGGTGTCACTTTCCGTCACGATGTTCACCTCCGCTCCAGCTTTCAAGAGGTCTCTCACAACCTCAATGCGCCTTTGGTTGCTCGTGGCACTTTCTGCAAAAGACCAGTTTTCTCGGAATTTCCCGGAACAACTGCACAAAGGGGAAGGTGTCCACATCTTCTTCACAGAGTGCTGAGAGGAAACAAATAGTGCGTTCAACAACAGCGGGTGCGATGTGCCTTTTTCGGACAGCACGAATTATTTATCACGTAAATGCGTGTGCTTTTCACTTGAATTTGTTGACTGAAAGTTTAATTTTTCAGTCCCTCAATATTTGGCAAGCTACAACTCCAACAAAGAGGGATCTTGATCTTTTTACTCTGAGTCTTTTGGGTGCAGACAACTCAAGCTTTAGAAAGGGGGACTTGAAGTGATCGTTCCAGAATCTTTCTTTGTGTTTCATATTTCTTTTCAAATGTGCATGTAAATGTTCAGAATTGTGGACAATATCTTGTGATGCCTTTTTTGTTTGCGGCAAATAGAACTTTTGGTCAATAAATCTTGAGAAAACACCAATACATGTGCACACTTTTAAGTGTTTGTAGATTGCCCCTTTGCACTTCCTCTGCACTCGTCTGCCTGTGTTCTGACCAAGATTGACTATTTTGGTTTGATGTCAGGCAACAAGAGACAGAGCCTGATGCCAAGCTCGAGGGGCAAACTTAGGAACTTGGAAAAGTTTGAAACAGACTTATGGCAGTGTGATGAGTTTGCATCTGTTGCATGTGCCCTGAGAGCTTTGACATTTTGTGTGATGCACTGTGGACAGAGGCTTTGGTGGAGCTACACTCTGTGAAGAAGTTGGAAGTTGGCAAGCCTGATTTTCCCCCAGTTGGGAGGGGAGCAAACAAGTGAGTGGACAATATCTTATGTTGGTTCTGATGGCACAAAAAAACCCACAGAATCACATGCAAGCAAAACAATTCTTTGAAGCTGTGGGCCCCGAAATCTGGTATCAGCAACACAAAAAAAATAGCTCCATGGAGCTCGCGGTGATTTGAGGAAATTTCACTTGCTCTGATTTGGCTTGCTCTGATTTGGCTTGCTCTGATTTGGCTTGCTCTGATTTGGCTC
>JAAUXT010041545.1_pt1 | contig 12258 bp, 19 predicted proteins | sample 7278171 | NCBI WGS metagenome assembly JAAUXT01 (sample SAMN14350112, study PRJNA611818) | marine sediment metagenome | isolation source: surface marine sediment (1.8m) | place: French Polynesia: Moorea | collected 2018-08
ATGCTAGGCAATTCTTTTGGTTAATATGTAGATATTGTTGTGAAACAATGTGTAAAAGTTCCATTTGGTCAAATTTGTTCCATTTGGGTGTGTGCTAAATGAGTTCCCAAGTTGTGAATATTGAGTGAAAAAGTAAGAATTTTGATAAAAACAGTGACCCAAATTAGAGTAAGCTAAATCAGAGCAAGCCAAATCAGAGCAAGCCACATCTGAGCAACTGAAATTTCCTCAAATCACCGAGAGCTCCATGGAGCTATTTTTTCCCGCAGCTCATGCACAAATCACAATTTTAATTTGTCGTGAGTGAAATTTTGCTGCGGTTCATCTGGGATGGGCGATTTTGATTTGAGAAGCACCTTTGAACACGTACAAGGATGCGGCCTCATTTAGTTGACGAGTCTTTGTCGTGAAGTGTTATCCAAAGCCTCTCAGAACGCAATCCTTTTTCTCAATTCATCCCCGAGGATTCGAGTGTTCCTTTGAAGCGATAGAGGAAGAGTAAAAGGGTAATGGAGCGAGGCAAGATACGCATTTGAAGGGCCGTGCTGCCAGAGCAACGACAAATTAGATCTGCAAATAGCATTGCCCTCGACGAAACTGCTCGAGTGAATGAGGGAGTCAAGGGGCCCAGTTTGATGACGCGGGGATGAAGTGTGGTGGTGTTTGACTCGCGTCGTGTGATCTGCTGGTGACGAAGGTGTCTGCGCTGAGTCTGTCCGAGGGTCATTGGTTAGTTGCCGAACACACGCACGCACACACACACACACACACACACACACACACACACACACACACACCACAGAGCTATGCGTTGTTTTGATGTGGCCAGAGACGTCAACCACCAAAGCAAAGAGTGGTTTGGATGTGCAGGTGGCCCAGACCAGTTCTGTGAGCATGTTGTCCTCTCCACATGTGATCAATCTCAATGTAAGCGCGTTATGCTCCCCGCGCTGACATAAACTAAATGTCAGGCGGCCCTTTATGACTTGCTGGGCCTCTGGCCATGGCAGGTCCCTACCCAGACCCATCTCTGTGCAGAGATTTATCCTCTTGACCCCCACTCTGAGCTGCCACATTGCAGAGTCCACAAGTCACACGACACGTCATTGGGAGCGGGGACAGGCTTGAGGCCTGCTCCCACTGGGCAGTGGTATGAGTACTCAAGCGTGAAGATAAACATGGCGCACAGGTTACTCGACCAGACCCTGCAGACTGAGTGCAGGGGAGTGGTTTGTGCGGTGCACGCGGTGCAAAAGGCTCGGTGCAGGCTCATGCAGGTGCGGCTCAAGGGTCTGCAGAGGGCGCGGTGCAACCTCACCGAGTGCGACCTCAACAAGAACTTGTTTTGAAAACCAGTGTCCCTGAGACGCTTCTTGCTAACTTTGAATCGGTTTCATCAGAGGGGTGTGTGGAGTGCTTCTCTGACAGAGAAACCCGGTTTTTTGCATGAAAACTGACGTTTTGGTTCTTGATCCGAAAGAGCAAAGTTTCTTTCTGGACGTCGCGTAGGAGTGGCTGAGGAGCTCGCTGTATGCCGGGGCATGGCGCCCGTAATCTTTACAGTTCCATTCCATTTGGCTTGGTGGTCCCGGTGGGAGCCCGGAGACTCGGAGATGTGTGCAGAGGTACGAGCGCCGTAACCTGACGCCACGCGGATGGTTCACATGGGATCACATTCACGTAAACAGAATCGTTTCCAATGTCAAGCTTGCGTTTGAGAACCGCAGAGTTGTCTTGGATGTTTCGTTTTTTCGGACATCTTGGTTTTCGAGACGTCGGGACTGATTTTCGACTCAAATGTAGGCAAACGATACTGTCTTTCAGCTGGGTTGGATGCGGACGCTGTGGTGTACGTGTGTGTGTGTGCGTGTGCGTGTGTGTGTGTGTGTGTGTGATTGTGATGTGGGCACTGTGTGTTGTGTGTGGCATACCGGTACACGTTGTGTGGAAAAGTGGGACAGAAAAGGAATACAGTGTAATCCAACACACCGGACACCCGTCCATGCTTTTTTGTTTTTCCTGCGTCTCACTATCTGTCTCTCATACCACGTTTTATTTTTTGCAACTGGCTTCCAGAAGATGCGGACTTTGCAGACTCGGCAGACCAGAGAAAGAAAAGCGACGCGTTTTGTTGTTTGATTTGATGCTCATCGGCTCGTCACGAAGCTGATCTTCCATGACGCCACGATTATTCTCTTTGCAGACCCGCCCTTCTTCGCGGTGCGACCGTCGCAGTACTACCAGCGCCAGCCGACGCAGTCCGTCACGATGCCGTGCGTGGCCGAGGGCGACCCGAAACCCGAGATCACGTGGAGAAAGGTGAGGCATCCTTGTGATTCAGCGAACCCGCCCTCGAGGTGGCCGTGCCTTGCGTCTCGCGACGATGTCTGAACGGCCACACGCCCCGAAATTTGCTACCTGAACGGATTTTGAGCTGGTTGTGGCTTCAGTGCAGATTCTTCTGGGAGAGGGGGCATCGAGGTCTGAAGCTGACTTTCCGATGCCGAAACTATAAAAAAGAAGGTGAAACATGCCCCCGAGTTTGAATCAGTTGTGCCAAAGGCAAAGACCACGGAACGAACCTTACCTTTAGTCAAACCCTAAACACAGCTGGGTGAGAGCGTTCTCATTTGTCAACAACAGACTTGAAGGCATCATCATTGCCTTAAGAGGCCCGACACAGAAGGTACACAGAAGGACTCCAGGGCCTCCCGCCACCCCTTTGTACACTGGATTTCCTGCGCACGGTCCTCGAGAGGAGGAGAGGGACATTAGGGCTGTAATGGCCGTCCAGCCTCGGCAACCTATTGTCCCCGGGCAGGCACTTAGCTCGGAATTAATCTGCAAACTAGCCTGCTTTTCCTAACGACAGTCGGCTTTATTTCCACCCGCGCCGCCGCCTCGAAGCAACACTGTGGGACCGCGGCAGCGTCCCGAGTGGACACGTGGAGAAGAATGCGGAAAAAGCGTCAACAAGTGTGATTCAAAGGCAATGAACGAGCACTCGGGACGTCGTGGTACCGTCAGACAAGGCTGACCGAATCCAACTCATTGAAGACCTGGTCGCACAGTAATGTCCCTTGTCTGCTGCAGAGACACCATCTGGTGGTCGACTAATTTTTTTCCAGTTTGTAGCCTGCACGATGAAGCAGTTGACAAGATCACACTCTAGTTCCAAAGAAAGTCCAGAAGTCACTGGACTGACAGATCACGTGAACCCTGGATGCTGACAGCTTTGCGTGGACAGCTCTGGGACGAGTTTTGATGCGGACGCGAGCTCAAGTTGAAGACGGGCGCCGCCGCAGACGCTGAGAGTGTAGACCTCGGTCTCTTTATTTCGGGCTGCTCTTGGCGCAGCGCTGGAATGCACGATGAGCCTCCGCTATTCATCCACGGCCAATTGACATCAGCTTCAGTGAGCGCCGCGTGGTCCCCGAACCTCTTCCTCGCCTCGGTCTCACTTTGCAGAGCCGTCCTCGCAGCGTTCTTGCGGTGCGAAACGTGTAGCCAGTCCCGACTTCAGTGAGTGATACTGCAACTCTGCTGCCATGACAAAGCGTTCATCTGAAAGACGAACGGCTGGTGAACAGAATTGGCTTTTTGAGGTCATAGCCCTTTGCAGATCTCACATCTTCGACTACACGGCCCACAGTGACACGTCTTCTGAACCTCTCCCCGCACCCTCACACTGCAGGTGTGATGCTCTGCACTCTGTTTTACATTGTTCCCTTTCCGTTGAGTAGATCCAGCAAAACATAGTGCTTCCTCATTGATGTGAGCCCAAAATTTCCAACGGTTGTGCAAGGCACACCCACTGCTTGGTGGGATGTTTTTCTCCGGGTACCCTGGTGACACCTTGAGCGGCGCGCCGGGTGCCGGGTGACAAATTGCGCCGCATTGAGGCAATAAGCGATAGCGGCGCAGACAAATGGCTTCTCTGTGAGCGGCCCGACCCCGGCGGAACAGAGACCCTCTGCTCGCAGCCTCCCGCACTGTGGGAAATGCGCCGGTGAAGGGTCTTGTTGAAGTGGTTCTGAGGTGAAGCCATGTCAGTCGTGAAACGACCAGGTGTCTTCACATGTCGTGTGGGCAAACGACTGTCCAGACTGTTTGGTCTGGTGTAAATACGACGAACATGATCATGGTTTGATGAGAGGCAGCTTGGTACCACCGTGCGCATTGATCGCTGGTGCGTTCGCGTGATTCTCGCTGTGATAAGAACCATGACCCAACGCCGCTCACACGCACGTATTGGCGTCAGATCGAACTCGGCCCAGTGCGCGCGGCTACGAAGCACGTTTCTCGGAGTCCAGTGCCGCGGCCTCCACTCGGGGTAATGAAAACAAGCGAGGCGCGCCCTGATCAAAGCTGCGCCATGCAGGCCGCGTCTCCATTATTCACAAGCCACAAATTAAACCGACTCTTCTCCAAGTGCGAACGCATTTGTGACGACTCCGAACACGACACTCGCTGCACTCGCAGTTCAACGTGCGAGGAGTGTTGAGAGACTTTGTCTCGCAGCTCGGTCAAACTCGGCTTTTCGCCCCGCCGACACACGATCACGTTGCTCCGAATCTGACGCAGTCGCCGTGTCTCCTTCGCAGGACGACGAGAACTTCCCTCCGGCGTCGCGCATCATCCAGGAGGGCGGCAACCTCACCATCGTCAACCTGGGCAAGGAGGACTACGGGCAGTACGAGTGCGTCGCCACCAACGTCGTGACCAGCGTCATCACCACCACGCTGCTCATCATCGAACGTGAGTACCTCCGCTTCGTGAGTACCACGGGAGTACTTGCTGACGCCAAGGAACCTTTCGCGATGCTAGGTTTCTCTGGTTTGTGCTCCGTTTGAGGTTCTGTTCTGGGCGCATTTTCAGTGACGACGCCGCACGCGCCGTACAATGTGACGGTGGAGACGACGCAGTTCGCCGCCAAAGTATCGTGGCGCCCTGCGTACGACGGGGGGTACCCGCAGCACTACATTCTGTGGTGAGTCGAGCAGCTCAGTTCTGAGGTGGTTTTCTGGTGTGGACCCGGCCGGTTTCATCTGTTGGGCGCCGGCTTCAGATTCAGTGTCACTTTCCATTCACGAGTGGATCGCAAACAAGAGGCACTTTTCCGCACAAGTGGTTTCACGGTCGCTCACCGGAGAGGCTTGAAGCCCCTTCCCTCGAGTGTTTTTGCTGAGGTTTTGGTTTTGCTGACAGGTGAAAATTCCAACAGACAGGCCGAGTTCGAAGGGATTTGTTTCTCACTTCTGGGCAACAGCTTTTCATTTGTCAAATCACAGCGTGTCAACTTGTGGGAAGCTCTTTGCGAGGGTCTGTGATACAAACTCGTTTCGCGGCGGTTCCTGTCGACGTCGCTCGTTCGCAGCGGCTGCGTCGCTGCTGCCGCGCGGGGCAGAACGCATGTCAGAACTGTTCACACGGTGCCTGCGGCCGCAACGCTGCAGTGCCGCGTGAAGCCCCTGTAATTCTACCCCCGCAACTGCATTACTGCCTTTCTGGCTTTCCGCAGACTCGCAAAGCTCTCTTCATAAAGTGTATTTCCACCCCTGATTGAGAAAATTGAATTTTGCCAGCACAGGCACTAAATCTATTGCACCCCACATGTATCCACACAGGTTCCGTATGAAAAGTACGGAGTCCAAAGGGTAAGCCATTACTACGCAAACCAGTCGGAGTTTATGTAAATGATGTTGTATGATTTGCATAATCTTATGATTTATGTGAGTGGGGTTTATCCTTGGTTTGCTCCCTATTTCCGTAATGCGGTCCCCTACAATACATCGCGAAGGACAGGAGGAGTTTGGTGTCTTGCACCATTGCCCCAGCCGTGTGTGTTTGAAATGTTTGCGTTGTGAACGAGTCCATGGGACAAGATGCGCTGTGTTGGGTTTGTGTACGAGTCAGATTCTGTGGTTGCTGTGCTGGACATGGATAGTGTGTGGATGGTCAGTGATAAATAACCGATTTGGGGACGGAAAAGCAAGAAGCACCGCATCATCTGTTGTATGGAACACACGCGATGCGCACAGTGCCTCTGTCCTGCACCGAAATGCTTGGACTGGGACACGGAGCTCCAAGTCACATTTTGGTCTGGATTCCAAAACACACATCTGCAGTCTTGGAGATTGAAGTGAAAAAACAGAAGACAACTTCGTTTTTGTGTGGAGTGAATGGAGTGCGTCATTCTGCGCTTTGCTTTGTGTGGTTCGAGCACCTGAATTTGAGCCGCTTTGTCAGTGTTTTAGTGATCAAGGTTTACAACCCAGTGCACTGCACTACTAACTACTAAGTCCGTAAGTCCACAACTAACACTCGTGTTGCTAGAGTACGACCACTCCACCAGTCTAGATGTTCAGTCTGCGGCAGTTCGTAGTTTGGATTCAGGTTGTCACTCCCACACATTGGATTCGCGAACACAGATCTACCGTGATTATGACTCTTCTAAAATTTGGGGTCATCATTTTTGTGAGACGTTGGGTCTCAGAGTTTTGGCAACAAACCCCGAAACACGAATTTTGCACCTTTTCTCACTCTTGAAAGTTTGTTGTTGCTCTTTGTACGTTTGAAAAACCTTCAGCTCATTGTTTGTCGAGCAGTTTGTCGGTTCGTTTCGTTTTGGAGCTTGATTTTGTCAGGTTTTCAGTGTTTTTGCTCCAGAAATCTCGCCAGAATTTTCTGCACAGCAAAAGTAGCGAAACCATGCACACAACGTTTGTGCAAACTGCAAACCGTGAAGAGAAAGACAAGATGAGGATTTTTTGGACCTGCATCAAATCACCGAATCGTACACCAACGAGAAGGAAAAATTCTGCGGTGGTGAAAAGCGGAAGTTGGCGTTTGGCGCACACGAAACTTCTGTCAAGGAGGATGAAACACACTGCACGTTTTGTTGCAGGTACAAGATGCAGAGCGGAGTGAGGGACGAGTGGCAGACGCTGCGGGTGCTGCCGGACGAGGCGACGTCCCTCACCGGTGAGCGCAGCGGAGGCGGGGTCTGCGCGGGGGTGGCGTGTGGGGTGGTGCGGCGGGTGGAGGGGATTGGACAAGGGAGAGTCAGGCGCAGTACAGTCTCGTGAAACATAACATCCACACAACGATTGGAAGTGCAGTTTCCAACCCAAGATCAACTGGGTGTTGACTGTCGTGTTTCAGTGTATAAGCTGTACCCGGACACGACGTACCAGTACAGCATCCTGTCGCGAAACCGTCTCGGCGATGGGCTTTTCTCCAAAATCGTCACCGCCAAGACTAAAGGTAACGACACCTTCCTGGCGACATGAACGGGAAGGGGGGCTGCTGTTTCTCTCAATGCAACTCCAAGACTTTGCGTCCCCACAAGCAGTATGAAGAAAGTGAAGCTGGACCCAAATATGGCGGGTCCTTTGTGACATTCACAGCTGCGTCGCTTCCTACAGAGGCCAGCACTGCACGCCCAGCTCCATATTTGGGATCGACAGGATATTCCAGGCCTTTGCCCTACCGACTTGCCGAATTTCGTTCAAGAGTTCATGGCCGTTGTGTCACTGCCTCCCAGAGAATGGTTTCCAACGTCCCAACTGTGCCCTGTGTTTCCATGCAATAATTCCTGTTGCTAACAGCATTTTCTGTTTGGTTTGTGCAGCCGTGCCTCTCAATAACAGTGCTAACAGCCAAAGTAACTCCAACGGTGATTATCCACTTTTCGCGCATTTTATCTGTGTCTCCCTCGCTTTGTCCTTGTCTCACCGCATGCCCATGGCAATCAAACTCCCGTCTCGCAAGTGTCATTTGGTTCCAGCCTTTGTGTTCAAAGAACCTCACCAATAAGCGAGCAAGCATCGAGTGCCACACAACCTAAACCTCGTGTCCTCAGCTTTAGTCATCCAATGCACGTTGTGTGATGTCCGTTTTGCTCAATGTTGCTGTGTGTCACCCGTTGAACTTTGAGAAAAAGAAAATCCGCCCCTCTAAGCTTTGCTTGCGATGTGTGTTGCGTGAACTTCACAAGAAGAAACGTTGCATTCCTTTCACTTGGAAAGAAAGTTTTCACTTGCATTTTGCTGCTTTGCCACCTTGTCGAAATGCATGTAAGTTTGGCGTTTTTTGTGATTGTCCTGCTTGGACAGTCCTTGTGACTTCTGCATGCAAAAGAAAACAGCGTGCCATACGAGTATCTTTTGCAGCTGTGGCAACAGACCCCAATTGGAGAAGCGTGGATTTCGCGAAGTTAAAAGTGAAGTTACAAAACACGTTTTGAGAAGTGAAGTCCAATTTGAGTTTGGTTTGTGATGTTCTGTGATTGTGTTTCAGGGCATGGCCCACACACAGCTACAGTACTTCCCACTGACACCTCAGGACAATCCTATATACCAGGTACGCACCACCTTCTGCAAGTATCGAGTGACTTTTTCAGCTCCTTGGCTCTTACGTTTGAAAAAGCTGACGAGACTAATTCTGTAAGTGTTGTGTCATGTGTAAGGCCTTCAGCTCTGTTGTCTAATCAGTGAAGTCGCACCACGCAGTCTTTTCCGGGAAAATACAAGTTCGATGGACTGAAAACCGTTTCTGCATGTAACTGACAGGTTGAGAGAGCGCGAAAGACAAAAGTTAGATCGTCTGTGAAACTTTTTCAGGTTTTATTAAAAATGTCGGTGAGTATGTCGGGAGGAGATAGTTGAGCTGCAGTGGTGGTTCTGATCCCGTGCGCTGTGAGAATCCAGAATGTGTCGTGGTTCAGGTCCGGGCCAGGTTCCGCGACTCTACGCTGTGGCCATGCGTCGCATCCCGGCCAAACCTGCCACAGACCAGAAATCGGACTCGTTTGTCAAAAAGTTGGAATTCTGTTTGGATTTCGAAATCGTTGAGGCTTGGTGAAGCACAAAACTGATTCAGACGGAATCAGAGTCTGGTCATGTTCTGGTTTTCTCACGACAACGGCACTGCATCAGAACAGTTGTAGAAATTTCTGATTTTTAGTTTTTTTCTCTGGGGATGGGTGGCTTTTTCCTGTTCAGGTTTAGGTTTTAAGACGATGTGTGTGGGTGTGTGGTGTGTTGCCGGGTTCTAAGTGGTGGAAGCTGAAACGAAATTAAATAATTCGATGATGGTCACTACTTTCAGATATTCCAGAGATTTCTCGAGGTAAAATTTTTGATAGCAACCAAGTGTTACCTTCACTGCCATGTGCCTGTTTTTGTCCCCAACGTATCAAGCAAGAACGCAAGCAATTTTGCAGTTTTGATCCTGCATTCTGTATTTTTTCTCGACACGAAAGAAATAGAGATCTACCCCGTACTTTTACAAATGTCTTCAACATAAACAGAGCAAAGAGTGTGAAGTCAAGAAGCGTGGTTTTCCATGTTCGGAAGAAGCCACTGTTCTTGATCCCAACAGACATGAGCCTGTCAGTTAGCAGCAACTTTGCCCCTCTCAGTGCGCTGAAGTTGCCTGACTAACTTTCAAGCTCCTTTGGCAAAACAAGGCGAACGCTTTGAAATCTGACTCTGTTGTGTACTCTGATGTTTCAGAAATACCGTTGATTTCAAGAGGTAACGGTTTCTGTAGCAACCATGATTGATTACTCAAAGCGAATCCTCCAGTCATGCCCCACTTCCGCTCTCAGCGCGCATGTGCGGTCCCACGTGACGTCAGGTGACTCCGCTGGCCACCTGGAGTCGTATCGTCACGTCCGACCGCACGCCAGCGCATGTCCCGACTCCCCAGCTACGTTTTGCATAATTTCCGCTGCTACCAGCTCTAGACTGCAAACCCCTGAGAATGCCCCCTCATAGGGTTTTAGGGTTTCGCCCCAAGCTTTTGAGGGATTTTTCGTTTTCCCTTCAATATTTGCCTGAGAAAAGCCCAGAACGTAACTATCATTTTCCCAAACGTGAAACCTTTCGCTCGCAATTCTATTAATTCTCAAGAAAATGATTTTGCACATTTTTGTACACTTTTCGAGCCATACGGTATTGGCTTCGTGTACTTCAGGTCGTGGTGATTTGCGTTTGTTGAAGTGACTTTAGTCTCGGGACGTTCCGCGAGCACATGGCGGGAGCGCGCGCGCAGACGTCGGCTCCGCGTCGCGTTCACCCGCAGCAGCGCCCTCGGGTGGACGCCGCGCGCGCTGCACGGTCCGCAGCTTCTTCTGCAGTGTTCGCGCTGTGTGCTGCCGAACTCCCTACTTTTCAACCTGCAATATTTAGCTCAGTAGCTGAGCTGGTACAACACGTTATGTGGTGCACACGTGCAGAACTTGCTGAATAGTTACCACAGCGACTTATCGCGCAACCATAACAAATCGTGGTAATTTTTCAGTAACCTGGCAACCATAGTGGAAGTATTGTCACTATGGCAGTAAGCTTCCAAATGAAACATACCATGGTGACAAGAAGAAGTGAAATAGACACACACATGTGCTACGTTTTGAATATTTTCATGCTAGACCACTTAGATTGTAAGGGCTATCTACTTGTTCATTATTGTCTTCGTCTTCTGAACGCTGTTATCTTGATCATTATGTTTGACGTGTTCTTCGGGGAAAAGATTTCGTACGTAGAACTTGAACTGCGTCCACCAGGGCAGAATTCGAAGTTGGCCATGCGACCAGAGTGACGACACTCAAGACTCCGCTGACCTCTGTGTGCCCTGACTGAATCACCCGAGACTGACTTCCTGACTGTTTGGGCACTCCACCACAGATTTCGCGGACTTACCGGCTCGACAGCTGCACAAAACCCTGTGTGGTCTCATGTCACTGAACTGACCAAACTCTAAGCAAAACTGACATCGCGTTCACTGTTCACCCGTAACAATCATTGTTTCCCTGCAAACCACGACCAGACTTCCCAGTCGATAGCCCTGTCTCCCCATCTCCCCGCCGCTCCTCCTCTCGGCTGATGACGCTCGCTCTTCCCGCAGGTCCGCGGCCGGACCCGCCGACCAACGTGACGGTGCGGCGGCAGAAGGACGGGCTGCACATCATGTGGATCCCTCCGACCAACCAGACGATTCCCGTCTACTACTACGTCGTGTACTACCGCACCGTGGGGCGCTGGGTGCCGCTCACTGACAAAATCGTGGGCAAAACGTGGTTTCTCTGGAAGACCGCCTCTATGGGTGCTACCTACCACTTCCAGGTCAGCAGAGGGAACACTTCGTTTCTGGGCACAATTGATTTCACGGAAAGCAGCAGAAACTGTCGAGATTCCTCTTTTGACTGTTGGTGACGAAGTCCTTGGGACTGGACACAAGGAGGTTGATGAGAATTTCAAAATGTTCTGAACCGTGTTGAACTTGTGCTGCAGGTGTACAGTTATGGTCAGACTGCTCACAGCGTCGGCAGTGTCCCTGTGGTGTTCGCCACGGGCGGTGAGTAGAGTACATGTACTGCCATAGGCGTTTGAAGCCTGCTTCTCACTTGTGATTCGTGAGTAACGTGTCCACTTCTTGCTGGCCTCTGATTGACGGTTGTTTGTTCATTGCAGATCCAATGACGGAAGGCTTCGTATTTTCCAACTCTATGATAGGAGGCATCGTGGGTGGACTGCTGTTCTTATTTGTTGCCATAATTCTCATTGTGATAGCCGTCAAATTCTTCAACAAGCGGCGCCAGCGCGAGCGTGCTATGCGATATGGTGAGTTGATGTTCTTCTCGTGCTCGTCGCTTGAATGAAGTAACCATGGAAGTCCTTCCAAACAAAACTGGCGCAGTTGTACGCTTATCTGCATGGAAGCGTTGTAACCTGCAGCGAGAAAATGAAGTCACGGACGATGTGTTTCTCTTTTCAGGCAATGTAAAGTACTTCGGACCAAAGCAAGTAGAAGCAAATAAAAAGTGAGTGCAATCCAAGTCCTTTTTGGTTCCGAAAAAGAACAATTCCAAAACGCACGCTGGAGCTGGGTGTGTCCGATACGTTCAAGTACATACACCGGGGCGGGGCACCTTGCACAAACCGAACGAACCGTTCAAATGGTTGGCGAGTCCCAGCTGTCGGACAGAGACAGTTCTCTTGGGGCGGACCTTGCACACGTTTAACACGTTTTCTTTGATAACCCACCGCTGCTGTAGGAAGGGGAAGAAAGGTAACGGTAAATATTGCTTTTCTACCTCTCATGGCGAACTGCGACAGGTCGAGTGTACATTATACAGCGGTGTCCTACGAGGTTCTATCACTATTTCCTTAGACTGAGCATGTTTTTGGTCACCGAGTCGTCTCTGTTACATAAGGCAGTTGGCAGTTTTACTACAGGTCGCGTGCCACCAAT
>JAAUXT010143351.1_pt1 | contig 12255 bp, 13 predicted proteins | sample 7278171 | NCBI WGS metagenome assembly JAAUXT01 (sample SAMN14350112, study PRJNA611818) | marine sediment metagenome | isolation source: surface marine sediment (1.8m) | place: French Polynesia: Moorea | collected 2018-08
ACAGCTGCTGATTGGCTGTTGTAGGTACGGAGTGAGCACAGTTGCTGATTGGCTGTTGTAGATATGGAGTGAGCACAGCTGCTGATTCGTTGTTGTAGATACGGAGTGAGCGCGGCTGCTGATTGGCTGTTGTAGATATGGAGTGAGCACAGCTGCTAATTGGCTGTTGTAGATACGGAGTGAGCACGGCTGCTGATTGGCTGTTGTAGATACGGAGTGAGCACGGCTGCTGATTGGCTGTTGTAGATACGGAGTGAGCACGGCGCAGCTGCTGATTCGCTGGGGCGTGCAGAGCGGCTTCATCACCATCCCGAAGTCGTTCACTCCGCACCGCATATCCTTCAACGCGCGCGTCTTCCACTGGAGCATCGCCGAGGGGGACTTTACATACATGGTGAGGGTGTGTGTGTGTGTGTGTGTGTGTGTGTGTGTTCTTTCTGTGTCAGTGTGTGGTGTACCCTTCACGGACTTCTTGTGTGCACAGACCACCAGATGGAACTCAGGCTTCGTCTTCGTCGGAATAAGCTTTTTGACATTTTTTGTGTGTGTTTTTCAGAACTCGTTTCCTGATTGGTCGTGTTCGTGGGACCCGACCACGGAACCCTGGGAAGGCTGACGTGACTGGCCGAGGAGGCACTGACTCAAACCACTCGAGATTTGTCTTTGGCACTTGAATACAGGCGAAATCTGCGTTTTCACATTGTTCACCACTTTGTACTTGATGCGTCGCGTCCATGCACGTCTTTGCATTTGCTCAGGGACGTAACGTTTGAGGCGTCCAGTGCAGAACCTGCTCGTGCAAACCTTGACTGCCATATTAAATTGATCTGATCTGTTTGTCTTGCACAGTGGTGCCTGTGATGTTGTACGCCTTGGGATTTCCACTTCCTGAATTTTTAGGGGAGCGGAATGGTGATGGGAGTTGAATCTCAAAGTCAGCAGATTGGGGTGGCACGGTGTGGGGTGTGGTAAGGGGTGGGGTGGCATGGCAGGGGCTACGATGGCATGGGTGGGGAGGGGTGGAGTTGCAGGGCCTCAAAAACCAGGGAGGGAGAGGGCCTAAGAACCTGGCACGAATGTGTTGAATGTCTATTGGGCGTTGGTGGTGGGTTCACGCCGTTGGGATATTTGCACCAAGTTTGCTATGATCAGAACGCTTTGGTTCACAGGATATATTTGTTTTTGAGAAGGTATTCAGTTTATATTTTGTAAGACTACAAAATCTATTGTCTACACGCAAACCTTTCTTGATAATAAAACATGCTGAAACAGACATCTGAAATGCGTATCGGTGAATTGAGTTTTCCATCAACACTGCTACGCAATACGGTAAAACTGACCCAGCAAGCCTCACTTGTAACCGCAGCTGCACCGGCCCCCGGCACCTGGACGCCGTTCTCGGTGAGGGGGCGCCCGGCGGTGCTGGACGTCCCTCCCCGGGGGCGGGGGGGAGCGGGGGTCCGCGGTGTTTCGGGGGAGGGGCTGCGGGTCCAGCGCCGTCTTGTCTCGGGGTCCACACGTAGGCCACGTTGTGACCAGTCTCTTGCCACTTTGTCGATGCTCAAAGCGAACACGGTCCCACGATTCTTTCTGTTCATCTTCCGTTCCCTTTCGCACTGTGCAGTGACGTGAAACCACTCTTGTTCAGCTGGATCTTCCAGCAGAGAAGCGTTGACGAATAAAACGCACATGTGCGAAAGGTCAAACAATTCCAGAAGCCGGTTTTCACTGAAATACGCTCGAACGCGCAGGTCTCAATAAAGTCAGTTTTGTTCGGAAAATGTTGCCCTTTCGTCCTATGTTTCTTTCGCCGCGTGAAAATCTGGCGCATTGCGATTTTCTGCGTACACAGTGGACAGAGGCACAGCTCATGACGTCTCTTGTGAGTGGGGAAAGTGGTCGGGACAGACATGGTTGTTTGGGCATCTGACCTAAACTTTCCTCACAGAAAATCAGTTTTGATGAGTCATTTCATCAAAACCAACAAAGATTTTCTCGTCTGTACGGCACTGCCCGCACCGGCAGCACCGGCGGACAACGCCGCTCCGTTGGCGTCACCATCATGTTGTCACACTGCATGCGTTTCATCCTTGCTCGCACAAATCGCGACTGCCGCTTGTGACGCGATGAACGTTGATGCACATTTATGACCAAACGAAAGACAGTGGTAGATTCAAGTCGTTTCTTCTCGTATACGAGGTTCAGTCAAACCACGATGAGAATTGTCATGATCGGGGGAGTTGCGGGTGCACTGAGGACAATTGGTGAGTTGCATAACAATGCTACCCAGTCAGTCCTCAGACTACAGTTTCTGCCAATGAGCACAGCCTTTCTTTTTGTCTGGTACCTGTCTGCAGCAAATTTTGTTTTGTTTTGGTCGGCAAAGTCACTCATCTGTGTCTAATGGGGCTGCACTCCCCGAACATGACAATTCTCATCGTGGTTTGACTGAACCTCGTATCACTTTACACCAGTTGACTCACATGCACATGCATGCGTGCACATGCACAAGCGACAAGCGCTTGTTCACCGGTCCTTGGTCGGGACTTCAAAAAGACAACAACAGAAACAAAGTATCACAATCAATCTGCACATGAGACGCAAAAAGGGGAGACAAAATAATTGGTGGGGCGCCTCACGTGTACTTTTCTTTGTTGCACGGTGTGTGCTGCTTTGATTCCGCTCAATGATGAAGGATTATATAGCTGTCGGATCCAGAAAAATGGTGCTTTGTGGACCCAACTGACTGTGAATTCAAACATCTTCGTAATCACTGCCACCGTCAGCACTTTCAAATGTACTGGATGGTGGAGTTGCTGATGCGGAACTTGGAACAACAGGTGACATGACGTGTACATATGAGTAATCTTCATCGTCGTGAGAAATCTCACAGAAGACACCTGACGTCACTGACTCAGTGGAACTCACGTCAGAGAACTTGGTGTCTTCAGGTCCTGGGTCGGCGGACCGCAGGGGAAGGGTGTTTTCTTGAACATCGTCAAAATCATCACAAATGTCATCTTCTGCAGCTGTGCACAAGGGAGCGGGTGGAGAGCCACCCACGTGGGAGGTGTTGGGGACCAAACATTGTCTTGTGGATGGGGGAGGCAGACCACCATTGGATTCTGCAGGAAATTGGTCTTCTCTGTCCTGGACAGATGTGGAGGGAGGCGGATGAGCAGACGAAAGAACCTTGTCGGTTTCGTCGGTACTGCAAAGTTCAGGTTTGGGTGCAATGGTCGATGACAATGGGTCATGAACCACTGACAATGCAAAAGGTGGGGGTGGGGGTGTGTTTCTTGTTTCAGAATTGGAAGAGATTGTTACACTGTTGCTGTTGGTTGTTGCTGAAGTAACCGGTGCTGTTGCGGCTGTTGCTGCACTGTGATATGAGCCGAAGGATGGCGGTGGTGGTGGTAGAGGTCGATCTTCTGTTGTGTGCTCGTTTGTCCGGGGGAGTAATGAACTTGGCCTGTTCTGGGATGGAAGGAACCCTGTTGTTGACGAATTTGGCATTGCCGACTGTGGGCCTGTTGTTGCGAAGGACATTGAGGTTGTTGTTGTTGTTGTTGTTGCTTTCGATGGTGGAATGGTTGCTGCTGCTGTTGCCACTGTTTTGGGGTTTGTTTCGGGAAATGCATGTGGTGTGGTCTCTGGTGCTTCTGCTGCGGTTGCTGATGCAGGCTGTGGGGTTGCTGCTACTGCTGTTGCTGCTGTTGCTGCTGGCCCTTCTGACACCCGAACAAAATGAGCCACGAGATCTTGGATCTCCTCCTGCCTACAGAGTTTCCCCATGTAATCAGCCGCCTCGACGAGGTGCTGCAGAGACGAGAGCAGAGAATCAGACAATGACGTGGGGAAAGTCGCGTTTCGTCAGGTGCTCAAGTCAACCCGAGTCTTGTTGTCTATTCCAGCATGTGTAGGCACAGAAGACCCCTTTTTGGACAGTTTGTTTTTGTACCAAACAACTGTATTTTTCCCTCCGAAATGAAAAGTATTTTTGTGCTGCCACCAAAATTTCCACTGCCACCTGCAATCCTGAAAACTCAACAGAAGAAACGTTTCTCACCTGCAGTTTCTCTTCTTGACTTCTTTGATCGCGGTTCCACCAGACCCAGGCCAATCTCCAGGCTGTGCCCTCAATGTTCGTTGAGTGGTTGCTTTTGGCTCGATTGATGTCGTCAAGGAGCAACCCGAGGTGGTGTCCAAAGCGGTCGAGTTCTGCCCAGTCAGACACCAGCACCTCAGCTACGTCTTTGAGCAGCATGCATGCCACGCGGAGTTTGGATTGCTGAACAGGTGGAACCCAGTCTGCATTGGATCCATACTGGTTGACTGTTGTGTTGTTGACCTGCAACACCGGCCACGGCACTGGTGTGGTTTCGGGACGAGACTGTTCCTGGTCATGGTGGGTCAAGTGGGGAGTGACATTGAAAGGGACCAATTGATTGGCTTGGGATTGGGCGTGCGCATGGAACTGCCTGGGTGCGGTACGTGCAACGTTTTCATGGTTGGTGCTGAAGCCGTTTGAAACAGGGAATTGTGTCAACCAGCTCATCTGTTGTTGATTCACATATGCATGTACATCTTCGTCTGTGTGACTTGAAACAGGAACTTCGAGCAGGCTTGTGTTGTGTCCGGAGAGACCTGGCCTTGCGTGATGTTGGGCATGGCCTCGGTGGCTTTCTGGTGGGTTGAATGCTGGGATGTCTTCCTGTTCAGAATGCCGTGGGGAAATCTCCGTCGTCCTGTGGTCTGTGGTTGAACGTCGGCTCAGGCGTGCCAGGTCTGTCGCTCTGTGTGATGCACTGGGGTGTTGTGGATGAGGACAAACGAAGGGTCTGCCTGACTCAGCTGAAGACCACACGGGCCCATCTTTAGGCCCTGGTCTGGGCGCTGGTGCAGTGGGTAAATATTCGAACTCTCTGGGGCGTTGAGGGAAGACGTAGAGATGGTCAGCACCATTGGCAGTGAGAGACTGGTACTGAGTCATTTCTTCCCTGCTGTCAACGAAGTCATTCTGCAAATAAAGATTCATAAAAAAATCAGATCATTCCAAATGTGTAGACTTCACTTTGTGAAGAGAGTTCGTATTGTCTTGAGAAAATAGATACCAATTTCAGGTGAAAGCGGGTGATTTGGAGCACTTCTTGAGGGACATCGGAACCACTGGTGAGGAAGTACATCCGTATGTGGCCGTGAAGCTCGTCTTCATCATCAGAATCATCTTGGGGGAGGTAGAAGCTGAAGGTCGCCACCTCGGTCGGATCAAACATGCAGTCGGGACAGAGGAACATGTTGTGCATCTGACTGATCGGTTTCGTCTGGAAAAGCAGCATTCAAAACAGGAACAGAAGTTGAAACAAAATGTGGAACTTTTTGTTGTCCGCCATCATTGGCTTGGGCTGCACCGTATTCGGCCATCGCACCGAAGTTGTCCTGAGAAAGCACCAAAACGAGCGAAGCATTATTTCCTGAGTGAGATCCCAGAACAAAATATTATCTCGGTTACTGTTGGGGTGCGTCTGATGCTGGTGTGCGAGTTATTGTGGGTGAATACGGTAAATTTTGGCAAGAAATTTTGCGCTTCGTTCTCCGTGCATAGAGATGTATTCACTCACGTGGATGAGGTTCCGCGGCCCCGAGGCCCACTCTTGCGCCGAGGGAAGAGGCATTTGAGGGGTCCACAGCTCTGAGTGCACAACAATCACCATGTTCTCTGCATTGGCACAGTCCTGGGGATCCCACGTCATCCCGTCTTCGTTCAAAAGCTTCCATCCGCTCTCCTGCCTTCGTTCAATCAGGTCCTGCCATGCGAAAGAAAAATTATTCAGGTTTTCTCAAGCAGATGGATGGATTGGACTTTTGGTGCCCAGCTGACTGCACACGTGCGACGAATGTGTCTGTGCGTACTTACCTCCCAGAAGTCCTTGAGCTTGTGAAGTGGGCTCGACGTGAACAGTTTGATGTAAGCTTTTGGCTTTTTCTTCAATGGACCTTCGATTTTGCCAAAAATGAAGGCACGACCCTGGTTGTGGCATTTTGTCTCTATTTCACACGAGGAACATGTGAACCGGCTGAATCCGCGGGTTGGGACCCAGATGTGTCTTGTATCCACTGTGAAAAGGCACGCATCTGCGTCTGTTGAGGTGCGCCCCTGGACTTCAGTGTCACATAGCTGCACAAGAGTGCAGGGTGTTCCGGTGGGGTTGTCGCCCCGCTGCACGGCAATTGAGTCCAGTTGGTCCGTGGTGGGTGAGTCGCTTGCCCCGGGAGGGACGGTGATCTCGTTGCTCGAGTCTGGGATCGTCTCCTGACGCTCAAACCCGAATTCTGCAACAACACAAAGCACTTATGCGCGTTGGTTTTGCGAACGTGAGTATGATGTGTATGTGTGTGTGTGTGTGTGTGTGTGAGAGAGAGAGAGAGAGAGAGAGAGAGAGAGAGAGAGAGAGAGAGAGAGAGAGAGAGATATTAGCACATTTTTGTATCGATTTCAGGGTTGGACATCTAGGATGCGCCTTGTCTTCTAAACACCTAGCTTGACACATCATGCGTGAATCAGGCGGAAAAGTGACCTGCGAAGCTGCCCCGCTGCTGAACCATGTCTTCGGCCGTGGGCCGAGAAAACGCTGCTGGAGTATCAGGCTCTGCGGATGACGCGTCTACAGTTGGCCTCTCCACCGGTCTGAAACAAATGTTTTCTTGTTGCCCTATGTTTTGACAACCTCACTTGCAATTTTTTTTTCGTGTTTGGTTCACAAAAGGCTCACACCCAAAAGAAAGTTTGCTCCATTGGGGTGTGTCGACAAAAATCACATAAGTTTGGGGAGCAGAAGCTTTGTTTTTCGGACTCAAAATGTTCGCAGGACCTCTGTGCTTTTCTGTCAAAACCAATATCCTGAAACAAGACGGGTGCAAGGATTTATGAACAAAATCTCACGTTGCATCTTGTCTGTCTCCAAAGTTGTGCCCAAGTTGTCGGTGCAGTGGGTGCAGCGGCAGGAGGCAGTAAGGCTCGGCGTAAGACACAATTGAGGGCGAACGTGATGCCTGATGCCGACGGGTATCACCAGAATACCTTGGAAAAAACAAGCCACAAAATGTCATCGTGACATCGCTGTGATCTGGAGTTTGGCGTTTGGCCACGGAAAGTGACTTGTGAGGGGGACCTCCCATTTTCTGCTGAAGGCCACAAATTCTGGCCTTTTTGCTGTGGAAGAATGCATCAAGCAGCAAATTGTGTCATCCTCAGCTTGACTGTTCTGTTTGCTCCATGAATGACGATCTTCAACAATTGTCTGCTTTATTTTTAAGTTCTGTTCAGACCAAATCACCACGAGATTTAGAGACCAATTCAGGTCATCTGTTCCCCGTCCATCGCAGTTGTTTCATCCTCCTTTTGTGTCTCTCACTGAGCGAACTACTTCACAACCCATTTCTCTGGCAGCGTTTATTTATGCGTTTTAGATGCAGCTCGCCATACTCACAGTCTGTCGCCCAAAGAGGACGTGCAGTGCGGGGATTCTGGATCAGGTCTGCCAGCTGAAACAGGTGCTGGAAGAGCAGGGGCTGTCTCAGGAGCAGGAGCTGACCCAGAAGTGGGCATTTCGGAAGCAGGAGCTGCTCGTGAGGCTGGAGCATGGACTGCGGGAAGCAGTGTAGCAGAAGCTGACATCACAGGAGCTGTTCTCGGGGGAAGCTGAGGTGCCACATACAGAATTCTTCTGATTATCTCTGCGAGACTGGGCTTCCCGAGGAAGTCAACGGAGTCGGCCAAAATCTGCAACGAGACACGCAATGTTGTTGAGGCCACAATTGTGCAAAAATTCGACTGCTTCTGAGACGTGTGGAGGGAAACAAACACACACACAAATCCGAGGACGTCTTGGCAAACAACCACTTCAAACACACCCAGCTTCAAAATAGTCAAGTCACGGAATTTCTGAATGTTGCCATGTGAGCTAAAAGGGCACAAAAGCACACGGCGGCTTTTGTGTATTTGTTTCAAGTGTGAGGGAGGGGGAATTTATCATGTGGCATGCACTCAACTCCGAACATCAGAAGAAAGTCATCACTGAATGTTGCTTCCAATGGAAACAACCCAAAGTCCAGCATTGCAAGTGCTGAAACATTGTCATTAATTGTAAGATATTTTTACAGTTGGGCCCACACCCTTTTCCTAAATTTTTGGGACACCAGTCCACAAAAAAATTCTACCCTGGGTGAGTTTTTTGCGACTTGGTCTTCATTTCTCTTCTTTGATAGACCTGGAATTGAGACGTTGTGCCTGCAGTTAATGTGTCCAACAATTTGATGCGTAAATGCACCCAAAAAGGAACTCATCTTGAATCTAACTGCACTCTGAATCTTGAATATGGCAAAGCATTCTTTTGACTTCAGGAGTTATCAGAAACAAACACACAAGACACTGACAACGTGCAAAAAATAGAGCGTAGTAGCAATACCTTGAGTTTTTCCTCTCTGGACTCCTCTGACTGATCCCACCAGATACAGGCGAGTCTCAGTGCTGCTCCCTCTATATTGTTTGGGTTGTTGTTTCTCGCTCTGTCAATCTCTTTGTAAGGCAGCCCCAGGTGGAGCCCGAAGGAGTCGAGGTCCTGGTAACAGGTGACCAGCTCCCGGGTCACGCGCTGCAGCATCCGTTGATCCCTGTGTGCTTCACCTGCCTCAGCTAAATAGGGTGTTGGTCTTTGATTTATTGGAGGGTCTGGCCCTTGGGTGTCAGTGGATGAGGGAGAGGCTCGACTGACCGCATTTGCATACTCGAGTTCCACATGGGAAACAGGCTGTGCAGTAGCCGTGGCGTCTGCTGCCGCTGCTTCAGGAACGCGCGAAGAAGGATCTGCAGCTCCTCGTGGTTTACCGTGCATATCATTCTGAAAAAACGCACAACATTTTTCTGGCAACAAAGACAACTTACAGCTTACAACTTGGTGTGACAATATCATAGTCTCAAATCTCACCCCGCTCACATCCGGATGTATCTGCAGGATGCAAGCAGGCTCTTCACACTCTGTGAAGAAGACACTTGCAAGTGACACATGAAAACTGCGGTGAGAACACATGAGAGAACCACGGCCTTGTTGCTTCAGCGGCTGAAGCGTTGGAACGACTGTTTAACAAAATCAAGTCAAAAGGGAAGGCACAGATCCTGTGGACGGACAGTGACTGACCTGCTGCAGCTGATTCCTTGTTCGGAACTGGGTGTGCTTCTCGGAATGGTTCTTGGAATGAGACACTTTCTTCTGTGGTTCCTGAAACCAGAGATCAGACAACGACAATATTATCACAGGTTGTAAGCTCCCAGACCACTTTTGACTGAAAGATCTGTTGTCGAGCAGTACAGCTCTTTGTGTCGTGAGAATTGCACAACAGGTTCTCGAATGTGTCATTCACGAGAAGTGGCAGCGCAAGGGAATCAGAAAAGTGGGGTCAGCAAGCCAGTGTGCAGTTTGGTGTTTTATACAAGACCACAGGGACAGTCACTTAAACTTACAAGTGACAATAAACTTGTCCTTCTTGCTGGATGTTTGGGTGATTTAGATTCAGCTTGCCACCTCAGTTTCCTTCAAGCAAGCTGAATGGGCAAGTCAAACTCAAACCACCAAAGTAAATGCCGTTGAAAGCGAAAAACTTGCACATGACCACAGGGCCACTGCTCGGTACAAATCTGTGTTCAATGGTCTCGTTTTTGTGCCTCAGGTCCAAAATAATACACGCACCTGTCAGTGCTTTGCCGGTTGGTTTCTCATCGTTTTCCGTTTGGTTTGTTTCCCCATTTCCATTGCAGTTCAACATAATTTCTAGGAAAGATGTTGCAGCCAAACGTTTTTCAAAATTCATGTTCAATTCCAAGTTCACAGTTCTTGGTTTTGGTGCTTGAAGAAAACACAAAACCTTTTTCAAGGCATGTAAAACAAAGTTCTTGATTTGCTGTGAAACAATTTTCTGTGAACAGGACAACAAAACGTCAAGAAAAATATGTGAAGACTTTGGCAACCATCTTGGCAGCCACCTGGTGTTTCAACCAATCAGAAATTTAGTTTAAAGTAGATGAGCCAATCCTATGCACCCTTCAAAAGAAGTGGAGGGAAAAATCAAATACAGATATTTCAGTTATTCATTCTGATTTCTGACAAGACAAATCACTTTTCTGTGGTGCAAACAGAGAATATGGATTTGACTTTGGGGTAAATTCTGTATTTCATTCACTCTTCAGCTGAGATCAACCTTGTCTTGGCTTTGAGTGTTTTGCTGGGTAAATTTATTTCCTGTCCATCTGATGAAAGGAGATGAAGTAATCTTGCCAAATCAGACACCCCCTCTTTCCTCAACATCTGAGAGAAAGATGTATGATAAAAACAAGCAATGAACTGAAAATTTGTAAGAAGAAATCGGTCCATGGGCCTCCCAGTGATTTGAAATTTGCGAGTGATCCTTGAAAGGGTCACTGATATATTTCTCACTGCTTCACTCACTTGTTTCACTTGCTTTGCTTCACACTTATTCGCTCACAGTTTGGCACAAACATGAAATCAACAACCACCACTGCAAATTGCTAATTCCAAAACTGTTTTGACCCACCAAATCCACCAACAACCCTTCACACTACCAGTCAGTCAAAATAAATTGCAATGAGTTGTTTATGCATTTGTAAATGGCTCATGAAGCTGCCTTCAGAGCAGCTTCAGAGCTGCAAGCGAGAAGCCACTCTGGTGATGACTCAGCTTCCCAGCAAGATTGGTGAAATCCAGAAACCCTCGCTGTGTGGTACCAAATCAGCTCATTATGAGTAGAAATACTGGCGAAATAGTTTGTCTGTTGTTGTTCTGAAACTGAAAGGAGATGTGCCTTGATCTGTTCCTCAGTCTCAGTTCAGTTTTGAGTCTCTGGTGCAGGCCAAAACACCAGGTGATTTGAGAAGCAGCCCAAACACAGTGACCAAAACACAAGCAACTGAAACACAGTGACTGAAAGACAGTGACCAAAATACAGCAACCAAAACACGGTAGCACAGCAACCAAACACAAATAAGTGGATGTACAAATTGTCAATAAAAAAATGTTATTTTTATCAATGAGAATGTACCCAAATCTACCTAAGTTATCTGTACATTGAAACTTGTCACCTAATTGCACACAAAACTTGCCAAAATATTTGCCAAATATCTATTTTGAACACTTTTGAAAAATCCCAAACTTGTACCCATCCTTTGGCCCTGCCTAAAATCATCTGCAAATTTTTGAAAATGAAAAACAAATGGCGCTGGTCCAATACTTTTTTTTCAACATTTCATTGATACACATCCTTCATCAAATATTTAAACTGTCTGAGATATCACCTACTTTGTGCACTGAAGTCCAAAATTTAGTGACCCCAAAAATTTGAACTTTTTGCCCTCAAAACCCAAAAATACAAACTTGAAAAATTCCTTACTTACACATTATTGTTGACCCATGGATACAAATTCATAAAAAGCCCAAAAGATCCAAATTTGAAAATTATTTTGACTATCAAACTGCTATAAGTGTTTGAAAGTTTCAATGTTTGATGAAGGATTTATTGGGTGATGGACTGGTGTCATTTGGTTTTTCATTTTCTCTTGTTTGTACATGGTTTTCAGGTGGAGCAAAAGTTTGGGCACAAATTTGAGATTTTCAGAAAGTGTTCACAATGGACATTTGGCAAAGATTTTGGCAAGCTTATGTGCAATTAGGTGACAAGTTTCGATGTACAGATAAATTTGGGTACATTCTTAGTGATAAAAATTACAAATATCTGTTGAAATTGATAATTTGAACACCTGTAACTGTGCTCAGGTCACTGTTTGGGTCACTGTGTTTGGGTTGCTGTGTTTTTGGTCGCTTGCTTGAACTAGTTACTCAAATCACCGCGAGCTCCATGGAGCTATTTTTTGCTTCTGCCAGCAGTACAACAAAACACTTCTTCTGAGGTACGTTTCAGCTTCTCCTGATGGACGAAGATTGTCGAGTAACAATACGAAGCCCAACCAGACCACAATTTTTGTGTGAGTGCCTGGGAAATGTATGCTTGGAAGCTGTTGTTACAATCGAGGGAAAATTCACTTGTCAAAAAAAAAAAAATAGGCCCACCGGCCTTGCGTGATTTGCGCCTGAGGTCAACAGCTCCAGACAAGACTAAAACTTTGGAATTGGCATGGAGCCAACTTTTTGTTACTGCATTCCAACAAAAACTCTTTCTGGCACCTAA
>JAAUXT010069679.1_pt1 | contig 12253 bp, 8 predicted proteins | sample 7278171 | NCBI WGS metagenome assembly JAAUXT01 (sample SAMN14350112, study PRJNA611818) | marine sediment metagenome | isolation source: surface marine sediment (1.8m) | place: French Polynesia: Moorea | collected 2018-08
ATCCTATTTTGACGCCACATTCGAAACAAATTCACGGCCCAGGAGATTTTCCTGTCAGTCGACTTGGCAAAACTCTTACCGGCTAACTCACGTAATTCTTCTTTGGATGTTGCTGGTTTGAAGCGGGTCGAAGTATCCTTGGAAATGTCACTTGATGACTTGGTCTTCACTGTGGAATCCTTCACAACAAGCTGCACCTTCTTTGGGGGAATTCTGAACACTGGTGAATCCGGTGGCGAGTCATTCTCAACATCAACTGTATCCTCAGAAGAAATGTCAGAGTCACTGCTCTTGTACGGAACAAGTCCACTGTGGCACCCAAATCTCGATGAGGCTCTCTTGCTGGTTGTTTCCACTCGGGTGATTGCCACTTCTGGGTCGACGCTGTCGCTGGTCAAATTGCTGAAGATGGAATCCAACTTGGACGCGCTCAGATCATCACCAGAAGAAGGCCTCTGAGTCGACACGAGCACGCTCGGACTGAAATTTACAATGACAAAACTAAGATTTCCTCCATGTCACAACCGTCAAATTGGCCATTCTTTGATTCATGACAACTACATGTCAGACAAATTTGTTCCTTGCAAAAGAAATAAATGTTGCACAAACTTACTCGTTGTCAGGGTCGAAGTCCAAAGTCGTGAAAGTTTGGTCATGAAGAGAAACTCTGGGGTTGATGGCATTGTAGTATGAATAATCCAATATCACGCTGTCATCATTCGAGTCACTCATTTTGCAAAACCAGACAAAACTGACCAAAAGTAGCAAGGCAGCAAATTTCATTGTCGGCAACAAACAGTAGAAACACTCCAAAACAGGCGCTCACACCATCATGGTGCAGACGAAAGTTCATGCACTCAAATGTATCGTACGACTGACAGTCACCCCACATCATACTCAGGCTCCCTGACACAACATTCGACCTCTTTTGGCCATGTTAACTCGTTGACTGTCTCGATCGCTGTGCGATCTCGACAACAAACTCGTCAACACAGGCCAAAAGAGATCTCATGTTGGTCAGTAGCCTTCGTCCCACAGTGGTGCGACTGCTCAGTCGCACTCAATTTGAGTGCATGAACCCTAACTGAGTATCACATCTCAAATGGCTGCGACACGCTGGAAGCAGACTTTGCCAAATCGCTTGAAGTGCAGAAAAACACGTTCATATGAGTCCATAAGCATCAGGGTGCAAGTGCCAACTGATTCCTGTTCCGCGAATTCTGAGGCCATAGTTTTCAGGTTCCGAGGATGGTGAGCCGTGTCTCCAGTGAAAAGGCTTTTTTCTATCTTGCACCCGCATCACTCTGCCCACTTTCAGTAGTATCATTCGGTCTCACATTTCGTCTTTCAAAATGCGCGTTATTGTTCCATCCACCTTGCACACTTCGCCCTCTCAAGACTGCTCTGGATCCACCCACGAACCACTGTTTGCCAAATTTGGTCAATGAGAGGTTGGTAGTAACAAATGGACAGTGTGTTGCGAGGCAGGAGGAGAAGGGGACGTGGATAAGCAGCAAGTGAGTGAGTACTCAAGCTCGTGTGGTCCATGTCTGCGGGACCAATCAATCTCGCGGTGTGATGAGCATTGCGCGAACTGCGCGCCACAGTAGATCATTGCAGGACGTCCGTCCCCATGCAAAAATATCATATTCCTGGGAAAATCCGGCTGCTGAACATGCACTCAGTGAAAGTTTCCTCATGGTGGACCCAAGCTCAATCAGACACTTTTGAAAACGTTGGTCGACCCGATCAGAAAACCCGAGTTCTTGCCGGAGGGGAGACGGCCAATGCATCACTGAGATTCCAAACAACAGGTGCGCCTCTCTCACGTAGAAAATTAACACGTACACGGGCTGCGCCAACCTCGTGAGTTGCGCACGACGTCTTCCTGGGCGTTTGGATGTCTCTTGAGCCCACCACAAAGACGACCTTGTTGTCGTCCAAGTCATTTATCTGACGTTGGAATTACGTGACACGCCAGGTGTGGACCCCTGTTTGAGTTTCAGAAATCCTGCACGAAGCTCAATCACGGATGGAACGACGGGGAACGTTGAATGTGTTGGCTCACCTTTTTGGTTGGTGCCTCGTCTCGCGTCACATTCAGCACAGCACAAAAGCAAAATCTTTCGTGGAACATCCACACTGTTTTGGATGCATTTTGAGCCAGAGGCCCATTCGTAAGGCCCTTTGACACATCCTCTTTCTGAAATGCCAAAACGACAATGTCACCTCCAATGTGAGCTCAAACAGGAACACATGTCTTGCCTGAAAATGTTTCCACGAGTCAAAGATAGTTTGTGACAAGCTGCATCACTTCTCCGCGAAGCGCTGCCACCAAAAGTCGACTGACCACTGCGAATTCTGAAGATACGTGTGACACACGCAATTTCGTCATTTACGCCAACTGCCTCACACGAAAACGTCCATTTGGACGTGTGGGTCTCAATTTGGGGCTTTACTCCTCAGAGATACAAGAGTCTCGCACAGGACTCGAGCGGAGTCAGGAAAGCTTCTGGCTCTGGCTTCCATGTTTAATGACAAGAACCCCCTGCTGGCACAAAGGCTGAACCAAGGTGCACGGTGTCCTGTGTAAGCGCTTTCTTTGGTTCCTGGATCCAACCGGGATTGGGACAGACTGAGCAGTGTGGGACAGGTACAGGTAGCGACGCTCGACCGTGTAAGGGATCGGGACCGACAGGCTTCCCAGCAATTATCACAATCTTGTGGATGCAATGTTAACAAGCCGCCGACAGACATCTCATCTCGCACCAGTAATTATCCTCCCTTCCTGTCTCAACCTCACCTCCTCGGCCTGACCCCACTGGGTGCGTCTTGCATGACTCCCCTGGAAAGGTCACCGCACGCTCCATTTCAAGTGGCGTCGCTGTGGAGAGAGATGCACAAGGCCGCAGCGCGTGGCTGACCCGAGCACCACGGCGACGGTGTCGGAGACGCACGTTGACGTGAAGCAGGTACGAATTCCCGCGTGATGCGGTCAGGGAACTTGCTCCGTTTCACTCGTATTTCAGCATGATGAAAGATGAACACATCTTGATGCCGTCCCAATTACAGAGGCGGAGTGCCTGGTTTTGGACCGTCTGACGCAAACAGAGGCAATGAGCCTTGCTCTGTAGTGTGTTCACCTCCTACTCGTAGTACGTTCATTGACTTTGTTGTCGGTGTGATCAGTTTGTCAGCAAGACTTGAAATAGATACGAACAGCCTCCGGAAGATGACACAGAAACTGACAACATCTGCTGCAGCGAGAGTCACAAAGGAAGCCTGACAAACCTCTCGGGTAATTATTCTTCCTGTTTCACAGTTCGTCTCAAAGCACAAGAGAAAACATGTTCGAAAGCTGGGTTGGGCCGAAAGGCACAAATCAAACTTGGAAAACTTCGGCAAAATGAAATGCGACTTTTTTTCATCCTTCGCCCCAATTCATAAAATGAAAATGTTATGAACCTGAACAGTTGCGAGACGTCGGGAACCAGGCCTTCAACATTTTTCCGAACCACATGTGCACATTGGTGCAACAAACTCAAGGCAAACACAAAGGAAAACTCTCATAAGAAAGGCAGGCGGTACTCACGAAGTCGATCATGGGCAGGTTCCAGGCGGCTGCGATGCGCGCCTCGGTGCTGCACGTCTCCTCGGGGCCGATGAAGGCGACGGCGTCGCGGTTGTACATGTCCGTCATGGCGCGGATCGACACCAGCGTGTTGGCGCGGTTGTCCTTGAACGTGTAGTTGAGCTGGTGTCCCAGCGGCCCCAGCGTTTTATTGTTGACGTGGTTGAGCGCGTCTATGAAGGCCCCGACGTGATACTTGCTGCGCGTCTCGTGGCCCTGGTGGCCCTCGAGCGCAGGGAGGAACCCAATCATGAACGTCTCCGAGAGAACCAGGGGAAAACAGCCCCAGCCGAAGAGCACGAGCAGTTTGGTGAAGAAACTGCCTCGGACCCTCGAGTGAGTCTGGAAGTTGGAAATTACCCTCATGTCCACTGTGATTTGGCGCTGTGTTTCTCACATGTGAAGGGAGAGGCTCTCAGCCCTGAATTACGGCTCCGTAATTTCCCTGTGACAGGTTACAAACATGTGTCGACGGCGGAGTGTAGAGGTCCATGTCCTGCTTCCCTGTCCAGCTATGTTTGTCTGTTTCACGCAGACTCATCAGGGAGCACCACGCTATTCGTCCATTTGCCGATATAAGCTCCTGTGTTTTGCTCTGCTTCACTCCCCGTTGTCCAGACCCGCGGCGTGGTGGGTTGGTGCCACTATCCAGAGCTCCTCAGAACCACGCCAAGTCTTATCCACTTCAAAAGCTGCACCATCGACGCTGCCAGTAGCTCCTTCCGCCCCGTGGCTGTGTAGACGTTCAACGTGCTCGTTGTGCTCAGACTGAGGCTGGCTCAAACACCGTCCTCGCAACAACAACGTACCTCGCATGTGGTTGCAACGCCGTCCTTGGAACAAACTGGGTACAGCTTCACACGCCACGGAATTTCACGAGGTGAAAGGGAGTCTCGCTGCGATGACAAGGAGCAGATGCTCGTTTGGCTTTGACGTAACTGGAACTCGACGGTACACAAGTGTGGCTGTTCTTTCTTTTGTCGTTGCACAACTCAGCACACGTATTGTTGTGTTTTCAGTCAGGATGGCAACGCGAAAGCGGCTTCTCTCGACAGGCCAAAAGTTGTGAATCTCAGTGCAACAACTCCGTCTTTCTTTTCGTCGGTTCCAGTGGTTGGATTCTTCTCAGCTGGAGGCGGAGAGATCCTGAGTTGAGATCTTGCGTCCTAGGCTGACACGACGAACCCGTGTTGAACTGCTTTGTCGCGGGCCCACATCACTAAGGCGCAATTTCAGTTCGCAGATCTTGTCAAACTCCTTGTCCATTCATCATAACATGTGCACCCGGGACTCCATTTCGCATTCTGAAAAACACAATGAGAACAAACAATGTTGTGGAACTCAGATCTTTCAGACCAAGCTGTTGCACAATCAGATGCGCAGTAACGAAGAGCCATTCGTTCAGGTCAAGCCCAGCTGTGACGGGAGGGCATCTCTTCGTGGTCTCTTTGTCTGCCAAAAAGTTAAAACAGTGTTGGTCCGTGGTCTAAATGAGTCTGTGTTCTGGAATTTGCAATTCACAGTTGTCAACACGTTTACTTTGACGCATCGCCAGATTTACCCTCTGCGTAGAACGCAAATTGAACTATTGAATTATGCAAACGCAATGTAGCCAGCAGCCAAGTCTCACTCCCATAGACGACAAACATTGTCAGCAAAGTCACAACAATAAAGCACACTTGTGTGAAATATGCGTGTTAATATGTGTGTGGTTTTACAGAATGAGAGAGGCCAAAACAACGCAGTATACTGTACTTGACTGAAATACATTGCAACATAACACGCGGTGTAAACGCACAAAGTTCTGTCATTGAATGGCAATATCCGGAGAGTGCGGTCGCTGTCGACCTGTTGTTGGCGAAGCTGTCAAGCAGCTTCTTGTGTAAAGTCCCGGGAACAATGGGAAAGTTAATGCTTTCAGCCAAATGGCTTTTCATCCTGTAGATCAGGCCATTCATCTGGTGTCCGCATGTCTGCATCCACTCCAGACATCAGGCGGATCTAGGGTTCAGCATCTGAGCCTCCCGGTTCTTGGGGTCCAACTGCTGGTTGCCAGTTTTCTGTGTTTGCAAGGTGTTGCAAGCAATATCATCCAAGAAGGAAAAGTGTTCCAGAGCAGAGCGAATTCCTGGATCCGCTGGAGCAGACACATCCCATTCTTATCTGGAGGAAAATTCCGGACTTGATTCCACCGCCAAGCTCCAGGAAAACACGGATTTCCGATGAAAACTTTGTTGTGGGTCCCGGGAAATGACACTTTTGTCAACACCAAATCCTGTGGAGTGAATGGACTCCCTCATGTGACTGGATCATCCCGAGTTTTGGCGTTTCCGAGCCAAGGAAACCAAACAGAGATGCATCTGTGAGACCACCAGCAAATGAACCACAATACAGACAGGGAAAAATGTTCCCCATTGAGCTGTTCGTTTTCCCAGATACAATGTGAATAGTACAAAAGTACGAATGGTTGCCAATGGTTTGACCTTCGCATTAGCTTGATTGTCCCAATTGATGTTAAATGGCCGGGTCACAACAGATAGGCGGCTCGTTATGACAACACACGAACCCCTCTGGGGATCCAAATACACACATGTCAAGTGCGAGTGTTGATCGGACCATTCAGAATCCACTTTTGCCCACGTGCAGGGTTCGCGTCGGATTTTTAGGATGGCGGGCAGCCTCTGACTGAAATCTCGTCCTCAGCACAGCCACTGCAGTTTGATGTTCACAGTCCGCTCGATACGTGAAGAACCTCAACCTTTTGCATTTGCACAAGAAAGAGCAAGATGCACACGTGCGCATCTCGCCAACCCGCAAGACACAGCCAAACTCTCCCACAAATGAAAATGCTGATGAACACGAGCGTGGCATCAACGACTTCAATTCAGACCCACGGGAGGCGGTGCCGCGTTCACACAGAACGCGTGAAGGGCTTCATCGCCGTGGAAGTCAACTGCAGCCATGGAAGTTGCGCCTCCATTGTGAACCTGACCTGACAGTGCAGGAATCTTCACTTTTTTGCAGAAAAGAAGTGAAAATCACTTCACAGGCGGCTGCGTAGCTTTCCGCACGAGTCTCTGTTTCCTTCGTTGCTTCTGCCACAGCTTTTGCTGCACTAGAAACATTCCTCCAGATAACATGGCAGGTAAAATATTCAGGCACTCAGCTCAGTTTCATCTGTTAGCTTCTTGTTTCTTTTTGTGAAAAAGCAATGAGTTTCTCCTTGATCAAAGCAAGATCCTTTTGTGCAAAACCCAATCCTATAAGCAAGACGAAGAACAGGACTGTTACACAGGCCAAAAACAAAACGCGCTGAAAGTCTGAACGAGTTTTCACAGGGCGGGTTCTCTGCGTCGGTTTCACCCAGGTTCTGAGGAAGTTAATCTGGCCCCGTCGACAACAGACACGTCGTTACCAACACAGGTGGGTCGTCTGGAGTCAGATTCTCTGAAACCCTCAAGGTCACCGGGAATCACGTGAAAACACAAACAAATCGTAATCGCGAAGTCAAAGTCAAAGTTTTTTCCTTGCTCTCATTCAACCAAAGAAACTTATCTCCGTGTAAAATTTGCAGGATGAGATTTATGAGGACGCAACACGAAACTGTCTGTTTTTATTTCAAATCCCTGAACACCGTCAACATTTCAGAGAACTTGGTTCTGTGTTGCGGAAACCCCGGAGGAGCCTGGAGCCCGGGGAGCAGCTCGATAGCGAGGCGGCGCCGAAGCCTCAGATGTTAGATCCTGGCAGAGAGTACTCACCCTGTGTACTCACTCGTCAATGATATGTTTGTCAGCAGTTTACTCGGCGCTCTCCATTACTCCCACCAACATGGCGGGGTGAAGGGTGCAAACGAAGCTGCAGTCCAGGCATGGCATGCAGAACCACGTGTTTGCGTGCTTTGGTCTTCGGGGATCTGCAAATGCATGCTGAATGATGCACAGATGTCGATGGGCCAATAGGCCAGTGAGTTCTTGCAGAGAAGCAGCAATTGAATTCTGCTTCCATGAAGCTCAAATATTCATCTATGCGTGCCACGTTTGTGCGGCATTTCAGGGTGGTAAATTCGTGGTTGGGGCTGACGCCAAATTCGGTCCACGAGTTGCAAGAGGCAGCTCCTGGCACAAGCTGTGACTTTCCTCACGCATGCAGAGAATGAAGATTTGTGGACGTGATGGATGTCGAGGAACTCGACTGTTTGCTTAGTGCGCCCCGCTCAAAGCTCAAAGGCCACGTTTCGTCGTTCATTCTCCAGAGCCGTGAAATAGCACCTTGAGCAGCACCTCAGGAGAACACGTCTGTGGAAACAAAGGAGACTTGCTGTTTCTTCCACTGTCCGTTTCAAGTTCATGTCAAAGTTCAATTTCGTGCCAAGTCAACTTTTTCACACCTCACCTTCCGAGATTTTTTCTGGTTTGTCGGTGGGGGAATGACTTCAGTTTTGCACAGGGTGGAAATGATAAGTTGTCCTATTGATGACGCAGTTTCTGAACGCTCATAAACACATGCTGCGCTCCCAAAAAGGTTTACAATTCGTCTGAGAAATATCCTCCCTGTGGGCCAACCAGCAAGACAATTGAGACCAACTCGAACAGGCAGTTTCGACACTCGGCTCCTTTGAGTGGTCCAGGGGAACAGGAGCACCGGTCCGGAGGCACCGGTGTCCAGGCCCGCGCAGATGACGCGATGATCAGGAAGCAATGACGGCAGCGACATCAGCTGACAGAGACCAGGCTCCTGGATCACCACGCTCCACACTAAACACCAGCCACAATGACAGGAGAGCACTGCGGTTCCCGAGGGAAACACGAACCTGTGTCCAGACCACTTCTGCTGACCCATCACATGCTCGTTAACAGCCACTATTCTGATGTAAATTTAATGAGATGCTCCAGTTAGTCTTCTGGAAGTCACCTGTTTGCAGGACACGCCGAATGACGCTGTTGCTGAGTCTGGATCCAGCGACGGGCAGGATCCTGATTCGAACATCCAGAGGCACAAGGTGACAACAATCCTGTCCAACTCCGCGAACCACGCTATGAATATTTTACCAGACACCACCCCCGGGAAGTGAATATATATCTGCAGTTGTTTTTGACTTTCCTCCAGGTGCCTTCAGCCAGAATCCTGTGTGGAGTCACATGTATCATGCATAGCAGCCGTCTCGTCAAAAGAGCGGATCCTGGTCCTGCGCGCCTTGCTGTGAACATCTAACATCCAATACCATTCGTTGTTGCTTTGTCAAGCGTACACGTTGTTCCCTGGGGTGGATCCACCCCTGCATGGCTGCGGCCCCTAGTTTTGATGTACACCAGCGCCGGATGACAATTAGCTCAGATAGCTGACATCGTATGTCAACGGCCGCACAGCACTTTTTGCTGAGAAATCCCAAATTCTTCTCTGCTCATTACTGCATACCACAGAACAGCGCATAAATCTCACTGCTTACTTCCTGAAACAGTTGCGCAAAAAGATGAAACACTCAAGAAAATCATATCCAGCGTCGCACCAAAAAGAGAATTTTCAAAGGAAATGGTTCTGAATGTCACTCCACAGAAGCGCAGTCTTCTCGCCTTTCCTGCGCCTTTGAATTCCTGATTCTCTGCGGTGACAGCCCGTCCCACCTGTTGCTTTGATCCGCCTAGTCAAGGCAGGGACCTCAGACGAGGATCTTGGACTCGCACGGAGTGGGTGGCCTTTCAGGAACTTGAGTCAACCACGAACCACGGTCTTATGTCTGCCACAATTTTGTTTGCCGTTTGCAGGGATTTCAAAGACGAACATCTTCGTTTGAGACAGAGCAGTCCGGAGCCATTTCTCCAAACGGCCACTTGAACGCCTTTGAACTTGCGTCAATGGGAGAAGGCCTCGCCTGTGCTCACCGTGGGATCCGCGGGCAGAGTGCACCGTCAGGGCACCACCATCCCGTGTCTGACGGAATCAGCAACCAAATCCCTGAATGTATTCATCAGTGTTTCCGAGTCACAAGCCAGTCTCTAAGATCTGAGACACTTCAATGGTTTCTGTTTCTTTTCTCATTGGTGAGGAAAGGAATCTGTCTTTACAAAAAGTGACTTCGCCATTTTAAACAGAGTGTGATTTAAATGAAAATCAAGATTTGTCATTTTTGCATGCCGCTGTCACAAAGAATCCGAGCAAAAGGGAAACTGCGTTTGGCAGGTCTGTTTGTGTGTCTGTGACAGATGAATGGGTCCAAAGTGTCTTCGGTTTCTTCCCTCTGTCAACTGCTCGACTGCACGCGCAATCATTGCAGACAGATGTTGAAGGCAACAGTCATGTTCGGCTGTCCCGTTGTTCCAAAGTTTCCTTCAGGAACAGCCTGTCTTTCAGCGCTGCAGCTCATGAGTTGTATTCATCACACATTATTCTCCGTCAGCAGACACGAAAAACGTCCACGTCAGGAGGGAGGCCGCTCTTTGTCAGGTCATCAAGGCTGCAGAGGGAGAATCTCCATGGAAATGGTCCCGTGGCGAGAAGTGGCCCCAGCATCGCCGGAGCCTCCGGCGTCTTGTATCAATTGCAATGATCCCTGATCATGCAGGTCAGTGTCAGCACACGGCACCTGCTGGTGGCTCCTGCTTTGGACCAAGTCCGGTGTGCGTCCGGCCATGCACGACCATACGCACATGATTGCTGAGGTCTGAACCAGGGCTTGCGGGGCTTCTTACGCTCGTACTCTTCAGCATTTGGAGGAAAGACACGCAAGCCATTCAGTTTACAAACTCGAACGTTGTCTTCAGTGTGCAAAAGCAAAATCACCCAATGTTGATCAGGAAGCAATGAAACTATTCGAATGCGATTTGGAAGTACTCACTGCAGAAGATTGCTGGAACTTGACCCACAATCTCCAAGAAACTGATACCAGATACTGGGTACCACACACACGTAGCGCAGCTCGGGATTCTTGCCTTGCTGGGTTGAAACTTTCGTCTCGCTGTGTGCGTCCATGAACACACAGACCATCACTGACCTCAGAACAACCAAAGCATTTCCATGAACCACCACGTGCGCAAATTCTTCTTCAGGTTTTCACAGAATAATCTTCAATGATTGACTTTTGTTTGCAATTTTCACACATCCTCTGGAGTGGTGTTGAAATCTCTATTCCCTTGCTGAACGAAACATTGCGGAGCTGAGTTAGCGAAATGAATAATGATTTACTGTTTCCTGATAAATCCAAAGCAAATGTTTGAGCCCAGTCCAAGTGGGGGAATGAATTGCACTGTGCTGCTCAGAGGCAGATACTGAGGCAGTTAAAAGCCGCTTTCAATTCGAGGCGGCAACGCCGTCCTCGATCGGTTTAGCGGCATCCTTGCACTGTGCAGTTGTATGCACACGAGAAATGTGTGTACCGCCATCCGTTGCAGCCAGAACTTTGGTGCTGCAATGACAGCAATTTCCAATGGAGTGGCGTTGCAGCACCAATCACCAAATCAGAAGATGTTTGAAACAGCAGCCTCACCTCAGACTGAAAGGACGACCCTACAGCTTTCGTCCAGAAACCAGTTCAAGTCCGAGAAGCTCTTCGTTCTGGGATCATCTGGTAGCGACTGAGCCTTCGAACTCACACGGCTCTGCACTCGACGGGAGTTGGGCTCGCGGCGAGAACCTGTTCCCGCGCCGCGCCGCGCAGATTCCTCCTTCCTGAAGCGCAGCCCTAAACAATTACCTCGTCTCGATGGCCAAGTGGATGATAAACCTCTCAGAGACCCAGAGGCTCGTGATTCATGAGTACTCTCGGAAGCAGCTTTGCAAACGAGTCGAGAAGTTAGGATCATGGAAACTGGGTTTTGGAGAAGCTGAATACAAACAGCTGAGTTGCGGCAATCATTGTTTGCAAACAAACCGCGTGCCAGGTGCATGTTGAGCTGTTGATACATGTCAGGGAAGGAGCCAGGTTCTCACAGGGGCTGCAGTCCCCGAAGCCTTTGGTTTTGCACCACCACGCATTCAGTTGATAAAAGGAGATTTTTTCTGACAAGTGGAGAAATCTTGCTGTCCCTCCCAGAGACTGCAACTCAGGACCCAGGATCCACCGCTGCCTCCACAGAACGGAAGTCGTGTAAACATCATCTGCTCCTGTAGAAACAGAGCTACGCGCACCTGTTGCACAATGCACAGAACCACGGGAACAGGACATCCATCATGTTCCGGCGTGTCACCGTGTGGGCGCAGAGCTAATAGCCGGAAATGCAACACTTGGTGAAACATTAGTTTCTGGTCTCCGTGAGAAAGTCTGTATGCGCGTGTATATTGGCTCTCGTTTCCAATGTTTCCTCAGCCCATATTGCGATGACAATTGCAAGTGTCGGTCATTCGCTCTGCAGAACCTGCCATGGTCTCGAACTGCTCCTGTCAGGTACTCGTACCAAAGTCCCAACCATGATGTGTTTTGGCAATCAGCACTGATGTTTGTTGAACATGAGAGTCAACCTGTGAGACAGACATCAACTCCTGCCTGAGAGAGAAGAGCCCCCCACTATGGGGCAGGAAATTTTTGGGCGGGAAGGCTTCTGATTGGTCTAGAATTCAAAATCCAGCCTTCTGATTGGTCTAGAGGCCTAGTGCCCCATAGTGGGAACAAAGGAAAATAACGGTCAT